>Ga0316228_1001132_pt1 | contig 29638 bp, 31 predicted proteins | sample TBH18021metaG_FD_206005 | JGI IMG/M metagenome (GOLD analysis project Ga0316228, IMG submission 206005) | Freshwater microbial communities from Trout Bog Lake, Wisconsin, USA - TBH18021 | ecosystem: Environmental > Aquatic > Freshwater > Lake > Hypolimnion/Profundal zone | place: USA: Wisconsin... | reverse complement strand
GGGGTGCCGGCGTTGATCGACGCGGCGATCAGGGGAGCGAGACTTTCCATGTATGCGGCCCGATCAGTGATGTGCGCGCCAGCGCAGGCGGTATTCGATGAGCGTGTCGCAGGCGAGCAGGAAGAACAGCAGCATCCCCTGGAACACTCCGGTAATGGCCGACGGCAGGCCCAGGCGCGATTGCGCAAGCTCGCCGCCGATGTAGAACAGCGACATCACGATCGCACCCAGCACGGTGCCCACCGGATTCAGGCGCCCGACGAACGCCACCACGATGGCGGCAAAGCCGTAGCCGGGGGAAATGGACGGCAGCAGTTGCCCGATCGGCCCCGTGACCTCGAAGGCGCCGGCAACGCCTGCCAGGCCGCCCGACACCAGCAGCGCCGTCCACAGCGCCGCGCGCGACGAGAAGCCCGCATAGCGCGCGGCTTGCGGGGCCAGGCCACCGACTTGAAGGCGATAGCCCGCAAAGCTGCGGAAGACAAACAACGTCATCGCCGCTGTCATCACGAGCATGAACAGGAAGCCAACGTGCAGGCGCGTGCCGGCCACGAGCGTCGGCAGAACGAACGCGCTGTCGAACACGATCGATTGCGGGAAGTTCATGCCGTTCGGGTCCTTCAACGGCCCGTTGACCACGTACAGCAGCAGCAACTGCGCGATGTACGTGAGCATGAGCGAGACGAGGATCTCGTTGGCATGAAAGCGATCGCGCAGCAGCGCCGTGATCGCTGCCCACAGCGCGCCGCCGATGAGGCCAGCAACGAGGGCCAGCACCAGCGCAAAGCCGCCCGGGATGGCGGGTGTCGGCGTATCGAAGTAGACGATCGTAGCCGCGGCGAAAATGCCGCCCAAGATCAGTTGCCCCTCCGCGCCGATGTTCCACACGTTGGTGCGATAGCACACCGACAAGCCCAGCGCGCACAGCACCAGCGGCACGGTCTTGAGCAGCACTTCGCCAATCGCCCGCTTGCTGACCAGCGGTTCGACCAGGAACACGCGCAGGCCGGCCACGGGGTCTTTGCCAAGCAGCGCGAACAGCAGCAGGCCGAACACCATCGTCAACACCAGCGCGATGAGCGGCGAGGCATAGGCCATGGTGCGCGACGGGATCGCCCGCAGCTCCAGCGAAACCGGCAGCGCCAGGCGGCTGCCATGCATGACGTCAGCCATGGGCCACCTCCGAGGTCGCTGCCGCCGAAGCCGGGGCTTTGTCCCACATGCCGCTCATCCACAGACCAATCTGTTCGCGGTTGGTGGCGTGCGTGGGCGTGGAGGGCGAGAGGCGCCCGTTGGCGATCACGTGCAGGCGATCGCAAAGCGCGAAGAGTTCGTCGAGTTCTTCCGACACGATCAGGATGGCGCAGCCCCCCGCCTTGAGCGCGAGGATTTCGTTGTGAATCTGCGCCGCCGCACCCACGTCGACGCCCCAGGTGGGTTGCGCGACGATGAGCACACGCGGCGCGCATTCGATTTCGCGGCCGACGATGAATTTCTGCAGGTTGCCGCCCGACAGGCTCTTGGCCGATGCTTCCGGGCCGGCGGCCTTGACGCCAAAGCGTCGGATGATGCCGGCAGCCAGCTTGGCGGCGGCCTTCTTGTCGATGAGCCCCCCACGCACCTGCGGCGCACGCTGATGCGTCAGCAGCGTATTTGCGGCCAGCGACAGCGACGGCACGGCGCCGCGCCCCAGGCGCTCTTCCGGCACGAACGACAGCCCGCGCTTGCGGCGCGCCCGCGGGTCCAGCTTGGCGACTGGCTCGTTGCCGATGCTGATGGTCTGCGCCGACGCACGCGTGTCTTCGCCGGACAGGGCTGCCAGCAGTTCCTGCTGCCCGTTGCCCGATACGCCTGCGATGCCGACGATCTCGCCGCTGCGCAATTGCAGCGCGATGTCACGCAGCTCCGTCGCAAAGGCATGGGCCTTGGGCAGCGACAGTCCGGCCACCTCCATGCGCACGTCGCCCGGTGTGGTCTGCGGTCGCAATTCGCGCGGAGGCTCGCCGCCGATCATCATGCGCGACAGCGACGCCGCCGTTTCCTGGCGCGGGTCGCATACGCCCGTGACCTTGCCCATGCGCATTACCGTGGCGGTGTGGCACAGGGCCTGGATCTCGTCGAGCTTGTGGCTGATGTAGAGGATGCTCGTGCCTTCTACCGCCAACTGGCGCAGCGTCACGAACAGCTTCTCGACGGCCTGCGGCGTCAGCACCGAGGTGGGTTCGTCAAGAATCAGCAGGCGCGGCTTGGTGAGCAGCGCCCGCACGATTTCCACGCGCTGGCGCTCGCCCACGGAAAGCGTATGCACATGGCGATGCGGCTCCAGCGGCAAGCCGTATTTCTCGCCCGTGCTGCGCACCTGATCAGCCACGTCGCGCAGATCCGTGCCCGAGGGCAGGCCGAGCAGGATGTTCTCTGCCACCGTGAGCGTGTCGAACAGCGAGAAGTGCTGGAACACCATGGCGATGCCAAGTGCGCGCGCCTGGTGCGGATTGGCGATCTCGACGCGCTGGCCGTCGAGCAGCATCTCACCGGCGTCAGGCTGCACGGCGCCGAAGATCATCTTCATCAGCGTCGACTTGCCGGCGCCGTTTTCGCCCAGTACGGCGTGGATCTCGCCCGGCGCGACGGTCAGGCTCACGCCGTCGTTGGCGACCACGCTTGGGTAGCGCTTGGTCATGCCCGTCAGCGACAGGCGTGGTGGGAGTTGTGTCACAACAGGTTGGCTCGTGGTTTCCGTGCCGCTCACCGTGCCGGTACGCAGCGGAGGCGGTCTCGTTTTTGGGTGTTGACGACACTTCACTGCAGGCAACGCCAACGCAGATTCGCGCCGACGCATCGCAGCAATCATCATGGTTGGGTGATGCCTGCCATCAACCGCGAATTATATCGTTCGGCTCCATGCCGAACGGCGATTTCGGCCGGCTTGGGACTGCCTCGTACGAGGGGTGGCGGAGTGCAAATCCCGTGCCGGCCCGATCGCGGCGATTTGTGGGGTCCAGCTTGTCATGCCGATGTATGCAGGTGGCACGTGCAGCCCTCGGGTGGGGCGCGCATGCCGTCGTGCACCTGACCAGTGCGCGCGCGTGGCTCGCCGCTTTGCGCTACAGTTCCCGGTTTACTCCGGCGCGGGCCTCCCGTCTGCCGCCGCGTCAAGTTCTCCCTTCATGACTGCTCCCGCTCCTGCACGATCCCGCATGCCCGGCCCGATCCCCGGCTGGCTCCTGCTGCTTGGCGCGCTCACGGCCATCGGCCCGCTGTCGGTGGACATGTACCTGCCGAGCCTGCCGACCATCGCGCGCGATCTGAATACGTCGTCGGCCGCGGCGGGGCTCACGCTGACTGTGTTCCTGATCAGCCTGGCGATCGGCCAGCTCATCTACGGCCCAGCCAGCGATCGGTTTGGCCGCAAGCCGCCGCTCTATATCGGTCTGGCGATGTACGTGGCGGCGTCCATCGGTTGCGCGTTCGCCAAAGACGCCACGATGCTGGCCGTGCTGCGCGGCGTGCAGGGGTTTGGCGGCTGCGCGGGCATGGTCATCGCACGCGCTGCCGTGCGTGATCGCATGGACCCGGCCGGCGCCGCGCAGGCGTATTCGACGCTGATGCTGGTGATGGGTGTAGCGCCCATCCTCGCGCCGATGATTGGCGGCGCAGTGCTGCAGTTCACAACGTGGCGGGTCATCTTTGCTCTGCTGACGGCATTTGGCGTGCTGTCGCTGGTCGCGGTGCATTACCTGATGCGCGAGTCGCTGGCGCCCGAGCAGGCGCGCAGGCTGGCAGTCCGCCACGTGCTGCGCGACTACTGGGAACTCCTGCGCGATCACCACTACGCTGCCTATATGTGGTGCGGCGCCGTGTTTCTGTCGGGCATGTTCGCGTACATCACCGTGTCGTCGTTCGTGCTGATCGACGGTTATGGGCTGACGCCGTCGCAGTACGCCTGGGTGTTCGGCAGCAACGCCGCCGGGATGATCGCGGCCTCGCGCGTGAATGTGCGGCTGGTGCGCAAGTATTCGCCGGCGCGCGTGCTGCGACGGGCGCTGTGGGTGCCGGCCATCACCAGCGTGCTGGCTGCCGCTGCCGCCGCGGCCGGTTTTACGCCGCTGCCGCTCGTGCTGGCGGCGCTGTTCTGCTACATCGCCTCGATCGGCTGCATCTCTCCCAACACCGGCGCGCTGGCAATGGCGGGGCAGGGTGCGCGTGCGGGTACGGGCTCGGCGCTCATGGGCGCCATGCAATTTGGCCTCGGCATGGTGACCGGTACGGTGGTTGCCGCCGTCGGCCAGACGGCGCTGCCGCTGCTGGGCATGATGGCTGTCTGCGCCGTCGCCGCACTCGTTCTGGGTCTGCGCATCACGCGCGAAGAGCCCGCCGCCTGACCCTCAGTTCCGGTCTCGATCTACGCCTCTTGTTCTGGGGGCGTCTTCCTCCTTTCATATGACTTTGGCATAACATGCCTGTCACGCTAACCGCGTCCGGCACCTATGATGAGTGCAGCCGGACCGCGTTCAGCAGCGACTTGGCCCTGAACGACTAAGGGTTACTTCTTATACAGAATTTATCGACAATTTATTAACGTATCGCTTTCGTTTTCAAACGCGCGTCGTTTTGCAGGGATCTTCCCGCCAACGGCGCACACGAGACGGGGGTTAAGTTGCAGTGCACGATTCACCGGCTGGGCGAACTCGCGCTGTTGTGCGAAGTGCCGCCACCGGCCACCCTGAATTGCCAGCAGCGCATCTGGGCCATGGCTTCGCGCGCGTCCAATTGGGCGGGCGTGGTCGACGTGGTGCCCGGCATGAACAACCTCACGCTCGTGTTCGGTCCACTGGCCGATGCGCAGCGATTGACCACGCAGCTGCGTGAGGCCTGGGAAGAGAGCCAGGCGTTGGTGGCCGACGGCAAACTCGTCGACATCGAAGTCGCCTATGGCGGTGACGAAGGCCCCGACCTGCGCGAAGTCGCCAAGCACACCGGCCTCAGCACGGCCGAAGTCGTGCGCCGTCACACCGCGCCGGAATACATCGTCTATTTCCTGGGCTTCCAGCCCGGCTTTGCCTACATGGGCGGGCTCGACAAGTCACTCGCCACGCCGCGTCGCGCCGAGCCGCGCATGGCCGTGCCGGCCGGTTCGGTCGGCATCGGCGGCGAGCAGACCGGCATCTACCCGGCCGCATCCCCCGGTGGCTGGCAACTGCTTGGCCGCACAGACGCGGCGCTCTTCATGCCGCAGCGTAATCCCCCCACGCTGCTGGCGCCCGGAGACCGCATCCGCTTTGTTGCCTCGAAGGTGCGCGCATGAGTTCGAAACCCCAACCCATGATCGAGATCGTGCGGGCCGGCGTGCTGGCGTCCGTGCAGGACCTGGGCCGCACCGGCTATCGCCGTTTTGGCGTGTGCACGTCGGGCGCGCTGGATCCGCTGTCGCTGTATGTGGGCAACCGCTTGGTTGGCAACCGCAGCGATGCGGCGGGCATCGAGTTCACGCTGGGCAACGCCACGCTGCGCTTCCACGCCAATGGCCTGATCGCGCTGACGGGCGCCGATTGCCGCGCCACGCTCGACGGCGCACCGGTGCATGCTTGGCGCGCCATCCCCGTGCAACGCGGGCAGATGCTGACATTGCGCGTGGCGCAGGGCGGGGTGCGTGCGTATCTCTGCGTGGCCGGCGGCATCGATGTGCCCGAGATGATGGGCTCGCGCAGCACCGATCTGAAAGCCGGCTTTGGTGGTTTCGAAGGGCGCCCGTTGAAAGACGGCGACAGGCTGCCCGTGCTGCCTGCCGACACAACGTACGCCCCCGACATCAGCGGCGATACCGTTGCCGTGAAGGCCGCCCGCTGGACGTTCGACCGCGCGCAGAAGGACACGCCGGTCATGCGCGTGCTGCCCGGTCCTGAATACGACGATTTCGTTGCCGACGCGCAAGCCGCATTCTGGGAATCGGACTGGACGCTCACCCCCAACAGCAACCGGATGGGTTTTCGCCTGCAGGGGCCGGAACTCAAGCGCAAAAAGCAGCGCAGCGGCGATCTGCTCTCGCACGGCGTGGTGCCGGGCGTGATCCAGGTGCCGCCGTCTGGCCAGCCCATTGTGTTGATGGCCGATGCGCAAACCACGGGCGGCTATCCGAAGATCGGCTCCGTCATCCTGGCCGACCAATGGCGCCTGGCGCAGATTCCGCTCGGCACGCGCGTGCGCTTCGAGCGTGTCACGCTGGAAGAGGCCGAAGCCGCCCGCGCCGACGTGGCACGGTATCTGCAGCAAATCGAAACCGCACTGGATTGGCAGCGCCAAGGCATTCTGTCGAGCGCGCATCGCACCGCCAAGACGCGACTGAACGCCTGATGCACCGGAAGACAACACCATGACCGCAATTGATCTGAATGCCGACCTCGGCGAAGGCTGCGATACCGACGAGGCGCTCCTCGCACTGGTGAGTTCCGCCAACATCGCCTGCGGCTGGCACGCCGGCGACGTCAACACGATGCGCCAGACCGTGGGCTGGGCGCTGCGCCAGGGCGTGTCGATTGGCGCGCATCCGAGCTTTCCCGATCGCGAAAACTTTGGCCGCACTGAGATGCATCTGCAGCCCGATGAAATCTACGCGGGCGTGCTGTTCCAGATTGGTGGGCTGTCAGCCATCGTGCGTGCGCAGGGCGGCAAGCTGGCGCACGTGAAGGCGCACGGCGCGCTGTACAACCAGGCTTCGCGCGACCGGCCGCTGGCCATGGCCATCGTGCACGCGATCCGCGATTTCGATCCGTCGCTGGTGGTGTTTGGCCTGGCGGGAGGTGAACTGGTCAAGGCCGCGCGTGAACTTGGCCTGCAGGCCAAGGAAGAGGTGTTTGCCGATCGCGGTTACAACGCAGACGGCTCGCTCGTCAAACGCGGTACGCCGGGCGCCCTGATCGACAGCGAAGATGCCGCGCTGGACCAGACGCTGACGATGGTGCGCGAGCAGCGCGTGAAGGCCATCGACGGCACGTGGGTTCCGATCCGCGCGGAAACGGTTTGTCTGCACGGCGACGGCGCGCATGCGCTGGCGTTCGCGCGACGCATTCGGGAACGGCTTGGCAGCGAAGGCATCGCTGTTCGCGCCGGCGCCTGAGCCACGGCCCCGTCCTTCCAGCGGGGCTTTTTATCAACTTGGGGGGAAGCACCACATGGGTACGGCAGTGAATCTATGGCCGCTGATCGGGGTGGTCGTCATCATCGCGGGGTTCATCCTGCGATTCAATCCGATGCTGGTGGTGGCCGTGGCCGCCATCGCCACCGGTTTTGCGGCATCGATGTCCATCGAGCAGATCCTGACGGCGATCGGGACGGGCATCATCAAGACGCGGACGTTGCCGCTGATCATCCTGCTGCCACTCGCGGTGGTGGGTCTGCTCGAACGCCACGGCTTGCGTGAACACGCGCAGAACTGGATCGCGCGCATTCAATCGGCCACCGTTGGCCGTCTGCTGATCGTCTACCTCGCCGTGCGCGAGCTGACGGCAGCTGCCGGTCTGACGAGCCTCGGCGGTCATCCGCAGATGGTGCGTCCGCTGCTGGCCCCGATGGCCGAAGGCGCCGCCGAGAACCGTTTCGGCAAGCTGCCGGCGCCGGTGCGTGAACGCCTGCTGGCCTTCTGCGCCGCCACCGACAACGTGGGCCTGTTCTTCGGCGAAGACATCTTCGTGGCCTTCGGCGCCATCGCGCTGATGCACACGTTCCTGCTCGGCTCGGGCATCGACGTGGAACCGCTGCGTATCGCTGTGTGGGGCATCCCGACGGCGGTCTGCGCGTTCCTGATCCACTCGGTGCGCCTCAAGCGCCTGGACGGCTGGCTTGCCCGCGAGATGGGTAACCAGCGGGGCGCCGCCGGCAATACCAACACGGCCGCGGCCAAGCAGGGGTAAGCCATGATTCTGTCGATCAACTATCTGTACTGGCTGGCCGGGATCATCCTGACGATCACCGCGCTGATGACCTTTGCCGACAAGAACCACCCGCGTCGCTGGACCACGGGCCTGTTCTGGGCGATCTTCGCCGTCATCTTCCTTGTTGGCGACAAGATCCCACCGATCGTGGTTGGTGTGGGTGCCGTGGTGATGGCACTGCTGGCCGGCACCGGCGGCGTGACGCTGGGCAAGCACGGTGAACTGCCGGCAGAAGAGCGCCGCGCATCGGCCAAGCGCCTGGGCAACCGTCTGTTCATTCCGGCGCTGACCATTCCGCTGGTCACCGTCATCGGCAGCGTGTTCCTGAAGGACGTGAAGATCGGTGGCGACCTGCTGCTCGATCCGAAGAACCAGACCTTCGTCTCACTGGGCCTGGGCTGCATCATCTCGCTCGCGCTGGCGTGCTGGCTGACCCGCGACACGCCGGTGCAGGCCATGCGTGAGTCGCGTCGGCTGACGGAGTCGCTCGGCTGGGCGCTGGTGCTGCCGCAGATGCTGGCCATGCTCGGCCTGGTCTTCGCCGATGCCGGCGTGGGCAAGGCCGTGGCGCACCTGACCACCGCCTACATCAACATGGACTATCGACTGGTCGCGGTGGTCGTCTATTGCGTGGGCATGGCGCTCTTCACCGTCATCATGGGCAACGGCTTTGCGGCCTTCCCGGTCATGACAGGCGGCGTGGGCGTGCCGATCCTGGTGGGCGTGTTCCATGCCAATCCGGCGGTGATGGCGGCTATCGGCATGTTCTCGGGCTACTGCGGCACGCTGATGACCCCGATGGCGGCGAACTTCAATATCGTGCCTGCCGCGCTGTTGGAGTTGTCCGATAAGAACGCTGTGATCAAAGCGCAAGTCCCGACCGCGCTACTGTTGCTTGCAGCCAATATCGTGCTCTTGTACTTCCTGATGCTCCACTAATCGTGTTTAATGCGTCGCGTGCGGTGTGCGTCACGCTGGCGGTTCTTAGCCGGCGGACGCCACCCAGCGCGATCGCTGCCCGGGAGACAAGGGCATGCAGTCGTGTCGACCTCGCATCGTGCTCTTTCTCCGGGGGGATTCATGAGCAGCCAGATGACGAGCGGCCGTTCCATGTCGGGACGCCGCTTTTTTTGTGTTCTCGCAGCCAGCGCGCTGTCGTTGATTTCCGCCGCGCAAGCCAGCGCGGAAACGCTCCGAGTGGCCACGCCGTATCCGGCCGTCAATTTCCATACGCAAAACCTGCAGGCCTTTGCCACCGCAGTCAGCAGCGCCACCAATGGCGGGCTCAAGCTCGAGGTCTATCCGAACGGCACGCTGCTCAAGCCGGCCGCCATCTTTGACGGCGTCAAGGACGGCAAGGCGGAAGCGGGCGAAGTGATGCTCTCGACGCTGGCTCAGCGCGATCCGCTTTTCGGCGTGGATTCGATTCCCTTCGTGGTGTCGGGCTACAACGATGCGCGCCTGCTGTGGGATGCCTCGCGCAGCCACATCGAAGCGTTGATGAAGGCCAATGGTTTGCGCCTGCTGTACGCCGTGCCCTGGCCGCCGCAGAACCTGTATTCCGAAACACCGATCGCCCGTTTGTCCGACCTGAAGGGACATCGTTTGCGCACCTATAACGCGGCGCAAAAGCGCATTGCCGAGCTGTACGGCGCACAGGCCGTGCAGGTGGAAGCCGCTGATCTGACTGCCGCGATTGCCGGCGGCCGGATCGACACGATGGTCACCTCGCCGTCCACTGGTCTGGAGACGAAGGCTGGCCAGCGCATGACCTATTACTACAAGGTCAACGCGTGGATCCCAAAGAACGCCGTGTTCGTGAATGAGGCGCGCTTCGCCAAGCTCCCGCCCGCGACGCAGCAGACCGTGCTCAAACTCGCCAAGGATTACGAGGCGCGCGGTTGGGATTCCAGCCGCCAGACCTACGAGCGCGACGAAGCCGAACTCGCCAAGACCGGCGTGCGCGTGCTCAATCCCGACGTGACGCTGCAGGGCGACATGCGCCGCCTGGGCGAGCGTCTGACGCGCGAATGGCTGCACACGGCGGGCACGGAAGAAGTCGACATCCTGTTGAACTTCGAGAACAAGCGCAGCAAGGCAAACTGACGCCGCAACGCGCTCGGGCATGATGTTCGACGGACGTTTATCATCGTTTTTGTCTTACGCAGCAAGCAGGAGAACATCATGCCTACCGTCCTCGTCACCGGTTTCGACCCGTTCGAGAACGAACCCATCAATCCGTCGTGGGAAGCCGTGCGCACCCTCGATGGCCAGGGAATCGCCGGCGCCGAGATCGTCGCGCGACAGTTGCCGACCATCTTCGGCGAATCCAACAAAGTGCTCGGCAAGTTGCTGCAGACGCTGCAGCCGGAGGTGGTGATTGCCGTGGGGCAGGCTGGCGGCCGAGCCGAGATGGCCATCGAGCGCATCGCCATCAATGTTGACGACGCACGCATTGCCGACAACGCCGGCAAGCAACCGATCGATATCGCCATCGCAAGTGACGGTCCGGCCGCGTATTTTTCAACGCTGCCGATCAAGGCCATCGTGCGCGAACTGCGTGCGGGTGGCGTTCCTGCGTCGGTCTCGCAGACGGCGGGTACCTTCGTCTGCAACCACGTTTTCTATGGGCTGATGCATGCCATCTCCCGCCACAAGCTGCCCACGCGCGGCGGCTTCATCCACATCCCGTATCTGCCGTCGCAGGCCGCCAAGCACCCGGGGCAACCGAGCATGGCGCACGACACCATCGTCACCGGTCTGCGCATCGCCATCGAGACAACGCTGCGCACGCTGCACGATGTACGCGAAACCGGCGGCCAGTTGCACTGAGCCGGCGTGGCGGCACGCGCTCCGGTCAGTCCGTGAAGCGCGTATGCCGTTGCAGTTCGATATGCACCGGCGCGCCCGGCGCCGCATAGCCTGAAGCGATTGGCGCCGTGTCGATCGGTGCCGACTCGAATTCGATGAACGCAGATTCCTCGTCGAGCAGTGTGGCCGGCCGTTCCAACTCGTGTGTCGGTGCTGGCTCGACGGCCCGCACAAGCATGCGCGTCCGGATCGATTTCGCCGGCAATTGCGTCACCACCGGCGATGCAGCAGCGATGACCGGCCTAGTGACTTCCGCACCGTCCAACGTCGTGTCGGGAGCACGCGCGACCGCCGTTGCGGCTGCGATAGCGGTTTCGGATTCCTCGGGCTCTTGGGTTTGCGCTGACGCGACGGGCTCGGCAGGAGGGTTCTCGAGCAGAACGATCGGTGTGGTCGGCTGGGCGATGGCGGCCACGGTTGCTTGATCAAACTCTGCGGCTGGCTGGCGATGCTGCCCGGTCTGCCAGCCAAGCAGCGCGGCCGCCAGCGTGCATGCCATGCCAACCGACAGCGCGGTCATGCGTTGAGGCCACTGCCTATGGCGGGCTGTACCGGCGCTACCGCACGTGTGGGCTGCTGGATCGATCGACGCGCTGACCTGTGTTGCGGCGCCGGGCTGCGCGCTGTCGAGTGCAGGCCCGAAAGGCGGCGGCATACGCACCAAGCCCGGTAGGCGCAGGTGTCCGTCGATGATGAAGTTGGGGGATTCCAAATCCGTCTCCGCTGATGGCCGCAGCGCGCATCCAAGCCGGCTGCGCAAGCAGGCGCCATGCTAAGCGGCAGATGGACGGTGGTCGATCAGATTGCTCTTAAGTCGATGCGCGTTGCATCGAAGGCGGAGAGGTCGCTGGCCTGCCGCAGTTGCGCCAGGCCAGGAAGGTGAATGTCAAAGCCCTTGACGAGACGTTTAAGGCGCGGGCGACCAGTGCGGATCGTTGAGCTGTTTTTCCAGCAAGCGGATCTGCTGCTGCAGCGATTCAACCTGGGTCTGATACGCGCGGCGCTCGATGTCCAGCGCCTTCGTCTCCTGACGCATGGTCTGCTGTTCAGTCAGCATTTTCTGGCGCTGCGCCTGCATGATGCGCACTTCCTGGCTCAGGGATGCGGCGCGCTGCTGAGCTGCCTGGGCTTCGCGCTCCAGTTGCGCCTTCTGGCCCGCCGTGACGGCGCGGCGCAGATCATCTTCGGCCCACGTCCGGGTCTGACCGGTCAGCGTCTCGTATGCGCCTTCGGCTGGAGCGACCGACGCAAACTTGTACACACGCCACAGTTCCTTGCGATACGACAGGGCGACGTACGCTGTGGTGTCTTCGTTGACCAGCAGCAGGCTCGTGCCGTAGTCGCCGTTGTAAGTCGTGCGCAGTTCGGTCAGGCGCTTCTGCGCCAGCAACTGCTGCAGTTCAGCGACGGTGCCGCCCGATGCAGCCGTGGACACTGCAGGGGCTTGCGGCGCACTGGCTTGCGCGTGGACGAGGCCGGCGCCCGCAACCGAAGCTGCGGCAACGAACGTGAGAACGGTTCGGCGGAGTACGAGAGACATCGCAAAGTTCAGAAATCGGAGGCGACGCGACTATATCAGCTTTGTGCGCCCGGCCCCGCAGCGAGCGTACCGATTTGACCTTCCGTCGCCTTTGAATCATGGCGGCGTCGCGCCTCGGCCACGATGGACTGCCATTCGGTGAAAGAAACGCGCTCGCGAAACATTTCGATCAGGAAGTCGCCAACGTCCTGATGCCGCTTTGACGTGCCAAGCGCGGCTTTCAAGCGCCGCAGCGCTCTCTGCAAACGCGTGACGCGGGCCCGTGCGTTGGCCTGTTGCAATGAGCCGATGGGAAATGTTCTTACGGATGCTTCGGCCGCTGCCAACGCTCGCACGAGGTCGGCGCGTTGCTGTTGAAGCGGCTCGGCCACGTCGTTTTGACTACCGAGGGTATCTGGGAAAGGAGATTGTGTGTCCTCGAGGCGACCAAAGGCGTGGCGCATTTCGATGCTCCTGTATCGGGTTTAGGTACCCGAACCCCGACGCCAATCGGGGTGGCCGGGCACAAGGCAAGGTTGGCGTACCGGCGATACAGGAAACCGGCGAGCGCGAGCGCTCCCTCACCAAGGCCCGGCCATAGGAGGCGCTTGATGAACGGGCGTAAAAAAACCGCCGGCCGGCGGTTACCCGCCTGTATCTGCTCTCGGACGCCAATCCGAGGTCACGTTGTGTGCGTGACGGGCGGCAGTATAGCCCAGGGCGCGCGCGCTATTTGTGCCAGATGGTGATGCGACGATGCCGTGATACAGGGCGGGTATCAGCGGCTTCGCATCTCTTTGAGCCACAGGCTCATCAGCCCAGCGCGGCCACGCACGCCGAACTTGCGATAGACGCTCGTAATGTAAGAGTGCGTGGTCGACGTGGCCAGACCGAGCTGTTCCGCAATCTGCTTTTCTGCGGCTTCAGTCAACAGCAACTGCAACACCCTGGATTCGTGAGGCGCCAGACGCGCCTGCAGTTGCGCCAGCGGACTGGGCTCCGCCAGCGTCCTCAATGCGGTGACATTGCGCGCCACGCCAATGCGCAGTCGATGCTCCACGTTCCACTGTGCCGACCATGACAAATGGACATCGGTGCCCGACTGGTGCCGATAGCGATTCTCGAATCCGCTGCACTTCACTCCCGCCTGAACCCGACCCGCTTGCTTTTGCGTTCTGTCGCGGTCGTCCGGCGCCACGAGTTCGAGCATGGTTTGCCCCAGCAGCTCGGATGGCCGATAACCAAGAATGTCTTCCCACGCTGCATTGGCGTGACGAAGCTGACGAGCATGCCGACGGCTCAGTTTTCGCATGTCATCGATACGCTTAGGAATCTACCGGAAGAGCTGCAACCGCAAGGGCAACAAGCGCTTGCCGAGATCAAGGGTCAGTTGGCACGGCAGATCTACGCCGCCGGTGACCGCGGGGGTACACAAAACGGGGCATCCATGTGGAATGCGGCGAACGTGACCCGCGAGCTCAACAACCAGGCGTCGAAGATGGCGCTAGTGTTCAGCCCCGAGGAAATCTCGAAGTTCGAGACATTGAACCGCGGCGGCCACATTTTACAAACGCCTTCCGCATACCCTGGGGCTGCCGTTCAGGGCCACAACATCTTGCAGCGCGGGATGATTTGGGCGCCCGCCGCAATTGGTTCAGGTCTTGGAGGGGCGATTGGTCATGCGATTGGTGGCTATCCCGGCATGGTTGCGGGAACAGCGGCCGGCTCAACCTTTGGTTCTTCTGCGGCCACGAAGATGGCCACGAGGATTGATACAGCCAATGCAAACAAGCTGCGCGCATTAATGGGCAATCCGAAACCGGTCACGAAGTGATGGCGCTTACGATGAGCGCCCAGATCATCATTTTCCCGAATTTTGGGTATTTCTTTTCATGGGCATCGAGGGCTGCAAGACCTTCGCGCAGCTTTTCTTCATCAACTTCAAAAGCCGTGGACTTGGGTGGTTTCGAAATCTGGTCCGGGGGACATCCGGCGGCAATCCAGGCATCGTAGGCAAGCCTTCTGTCAGGATCGGAGAGTTCCTCATACGCCTGGTTGAGCAACGTCATGATTTGCGGAGCGTCCGGATGATCGTTTCGATCCGGATGCCATTTCTGTGACAGCGCCTTGTATGCGGCTCTGATGACCTCCGGAGACGCTTCGGGCGTCACCATCAGGACCTCGTAATAACTGCAGTCCATTGAACCCTCCAACCCCGCCAAGTGCGGGGTTTTCTCATTTTAGGCCACCTGCGGGTGGCCTTTTTGTTTTGAGGCCCCATGCCACAACTTCTGCCGAATGGAAAGCAGTCGTTCTTTTTCCAGAACGGCTCGCCACTTGCCAACGGGTCGGTGGCTTTCTATCTGCCTGGTACCACCACGCCGGCTACGACATGGGCCGACCCTGGTAGCCAGACGCCAAATCCCAACCCCGTTCCTCTAGATGCCAATGGGCAAGCCGTCATCTACGGAAACGGCGCCTACCGGCAGATCGTCAAGGATGTCAATGGCGTCACGATCTGGGATCAACAGACCTCGGCACCGGCCGCTTATGCCGATCTGAGCGCTAACACAGCATCGAATCCCGGGGCATCGCTTGTCGGCTTCGATGGCAGTACCGTAGCCGGCAGCTTTCTAAATAAGGTCAACCGTGTTGTTGATTCTATTGCTGCGCTGCGCGGACTTAGTAAGACGCTGTACACGCGCGCGTTCGTCACCGGCTACTACGCCGCCCACGATGGTGGTGGGGGTGCTTACCAGTACGACCCGAACGACACAACTAGCACCGACAACGGCGGCACGATCATCGTCGCCTCGGATGGTGGCCGCTGGAAGCTGCAGCATTTCGGCCGGGTCTCGGTCATGCAGTTCGGCGCGATGGGGGACGGCACCGACAACACCACCGCGATCCAGAATGCAGTCGCAACCGGCCTGCGCGTCTTTTTCCCGAAGCCGACTTCGTACTACTACGTCAAGAACGGGATTACGTGCGCGACCAAGGGCCAGATCATCGAAGGCGATGGACGCCAGGTATCGATCATCAAGGTCGACTCGGCATTCAACATGTCGGCCCTGGGCGTGTTCATCGCCTCGTCCGGGGAGGAAGGCCCCCACTTCCGCAACCTGAAGATCACGTTCGTTCAACCCGATACGGCAGTCCGGGCGAATCTGACGAACTATCCACCCGCGCTCTACATGCGCTCGACGCCCCGCTTCACGGTCGAGAACGTCGCGATCACCCAGGCCATGACCGGCATCGATATGGCGGGCGGCACGAACTCGGGCGGCGCGTTCATTACGCAGCTGGAAATGTCCGCGTACAACTTCGGTATCAACATCGACGGCGCGCAGGATTCGGTGCGGATCAACAAGCTCCACTTCTGGAACTTCGATCTGACCACAAATCAGGCTTCTGTTTTCAATGACGGCAATACGATAGGCGTCCAGACGGCTCGCTGCGACGATTTCCACCTAAGCGACAGCTTATTCATCAATAACGGTGCGCAGCTGAAGCTGACAAGTTCGGCCAGCGGCACGACGTTCGGGGAGGTCATCAACACCGATTTCGATACCTATGGCGGTCTTGTCATGTCGGCTGGCAACCTATCGGTGTCGGGCTGCTTCATGTCGGTTGGCTTCGCGGGTAATCAGGCGATCTATCAGACAGGCGGCTTCCTGAAGGTGGCAAACAGCGAAATCGAGGCGGCGGTGGCAACCACCAATCCGCTTATCCAATTGGCTGGCCCGGGCACCCTCACCTCCGGCTACATGGAGATCGCGGGCGGCATGATTCGTCTTTCGGGGGACCAGCAAGCGGTCAGCGTCAGCGCTAGTTCTGGCACAAACGCGCTGGTGATGACGGGCGTGCAATTGCAATTACCGCAGAACACGAGTCCCACAAATCCGGTGATTGCGGTGGCGGCAGGCGGACGCGCGACCATAACCAGCTGCCGCGCGTCCGACAAAGGAACCGGAACCGGCAACCTCATCACAGTGGCGAGCGATGATGACCACATCATCTCGGACAACGCGCTGATGGGGTGGGCGCTCGCACTTCCGGCAGTGATGACGCTCTCTGTGGTGTCGAACAACTCGGGGCCTCCGGGGGCTGATTTTGTTGGCAACTACTTGGTCGGCTCATTCAAGATCAAGCGCTTCACCGGCACGTTGGACGCCTCGGGGAATTTGACGGTTGCGCATGGCATTGTGGCTGCCCAGCAGAAGGGCCTACTAGCGCAAGCTTTCTACAAGGGCGCAAGCGGCGAAATGAAGGCGATGACGTTCAACTACGTGGACGGCAACAATTTCGCCGCAACCGGCGGCACGGCCAGCGCCGCCTACCGAGCCACGATCATGTGGACGGAAACGCAGCAAGGTTGGTAATCCTCCATAAGACGGGTAACGAATGTCAGTTGATCCAGTGGAATTTGGAAAAGTTCTGGCTCGGTTGGATGAGCAGGACAAGACCATCGCGGAAATGCGCAAAGACCTGAAGAGCCTGCTTGCGATGGCAAACCAGGGCAAGGGTGCACTGTGGGTATGGACGAGCATCAGCGCAGTGATCGGTGCCGTGATCACGGAAGCAGCTCGGCATCTCTTTTTTAAGTAAGGCTAATCATGAGCAGCTTTGACGACGCCTTTGACGCCCTGATCGGAAACGAGGGCGGTTACAGCAACAACCCGGCTGACCCGGGAGGGGAAACAATGTGGGGCATCACTGCCCGCGTAGCCCGCGCAAGTGGCTATACCGGACCGATGCGAGAACTTCCCCAAGTAACGGCAAAAGCCATTGCCAAGAAGCTCTATTGGGATCCGTTGCATCTAGATGAATTCGATCCGCATGTGGCGTTTCAGATCTTCGATGCCAACTACAACGGTGGTCATCCGGTGATCTGGATGCAAGGCGCGTCCGGCGCCAAGGTCGACGGTCTGCTCGGGCCGCAGACAATCGCCGCAGTGCAAGCGACCGATCCCCTGCGTTTCATGATGCGCTGGAACTCGATCCGCCTGCGTTACTTCACGGCCATCAAGACGTGGCTCACCTTCGGGCGAGGCTGGGCAATCCGCATCGCCAACAACCTCTGGAAAGGAGCTGCGTGATGCTTCCAATCGCTCTCGCACTGGCGCAGTTCGCGCCGATGATCGCCGGCTGGCTTGGCGGCCAGAAGGCCGAAGAAGTTGCTGGCAAAGTGGTCGGTATTGCCCAGCAGGTAACAGGACAGTCGTCACCCGATGCCACGGTGGCCGCACTGGCGGCAGATCCGAATCTGGCATTTCAGTTCCAAAAGGCGGTGCTAGATCAGCAGGCGCATCTGGCAGAGATCGCCGCTGACGTGACCAAGGCCGAACTGGCCGCCGACACGGCACAGGTGCAAGCGGTCAATACCACGATGCAGGCCGAGGTTGCCAATTCTGCCAATGAATCGTGGTATCAGAAGGGCTGGCGCCCGTTCAACGGCTTTGTCGTCGGCCTCGGGTCATTCGTGGCAGTGTGCTTTGTCTGCTACCTGTTCTACGTCGCCATCATCCAAAAGGATCTGACGGCACTCAACATGGTGCCGCAACTCGCCACAGCCATTGCCATGATCCTAGCGGTGCCCGGTGCAGCGGTGGGTATCACTGCATGGCACCGCGGTGTACTTCAGCGCATGCAGATCCAGGGGGATGGGAAAAGCGGGGCAACGCAATGAAAGCCATCGCCTTCCTTAAGCGCTATTTGTGGAACTGGCTACGATGGGGCGATGAGGGACTCAACGTGTTCTGGGGTGGCGATGCAAACGAGATGTTGTCGTCGCGAGCAGGTAAGGCTCAGAAGAAAGGAGCGCGGTGGGCCTGTGTGCTTTGCCGGGTCATCGACTGGGTTATCGGAATATTTGGTCGACCACCTGGTCATTGCGCGCGGTCGATCAATCCAGACGATGGGGCGAATGCGACGGTTCCCGATTAATCAGCCGTGCGCCGATAGTGGCGCGTTGCCCATCGGGCTGATAGAAATGATTGCCGCCGTCTCTCCGGAGCAGAATCTGGCCCAGTCGCTCATCATCTTTCGGCGGCGCTCCAGCATGTCACCACGGCGGTAAGCCGCCTCGCTCTCGTTCTGGATGGCGTGTGCAAGCGCCTTTTCTGCGAGCGAATCTGCATATTCCGTGCACTCGGCCACCCAATCCCGGAAGGTTGAGCGGAAGCCATGCACCGTGATGTGGTCGTAGCCCATGCGCTCCAGCACCTTCAGCATCGCCATGTTAGAGAGTGGCTTATTCTTCACGCGGCCAGGATAGAGCCAGCCATCGCGCGCGTCAGGCAGAGCTTCCTTGACCAACTCAACTAAGCGATCAACCATCGGCACGCGCAGCGGCAATTCCATCTTCATGCGCTCACCGGGCACCGTCCAGATGCGATAGCCCATGGCAAATTCCTCGGGGCGCGCGAACTGCACCTCCTGCGTGCGCACGACCGTCAGAATCAGGTGCTCCAGCATGCGGGCGGCGGTCCCACGCTGTTCGCGCAGCGCCTTCATGAATTCAGGCATCTCCTGCCACGGTAGGGCCGGGTGGTGCTTGATCTTCTTGCGGCGGTTCTGCTTCGGCAGCAGCTTGTCGAGGTGGCCGCGCCAGCGCGCCGGATTCTCGCCCTCCCGGTGCCCGAGAGCCTTTTCGGCGTCAAGGATACATTCCAGCCGGCCGCGCAGCCGGAACGCGGTTTCCCGCTTCGAGATCCAGATCGGCTGCAGCACGCTGACGATCATGGCAGTGTCGACGTCGCGCACGTCCTGATCGCCGAGTATCTGGTTGGCATAGGTCGCCAGCGTGTTTTCCCACTGCTGGGCGTGCTTCTTGTTCTTCCAGCCGTCTCGGTGCTGGGCGATGTAGGCGGCTGCCGCCGCCCTGAACAGGCGCGGGCCAGAAGCTTCCTGGACACGCTTGTTCTGCTCCGCCTTCCGTACCTCGATCGGATCGAGGCCTTCGCGCAGGAGATTGCGACACTTCGCGGCCTCGACGCGCGCGGCCGCCAGAGAGACAGAGGACAGGGGTCCTAGCCCCATCTCTCGCGACTTGCCGCGCAGCGTGAACTTGAAAATCCAGGAGCGCGATCCGGTCTCAGAAATCTGGAAGTAGAGGTTGCCGCCGTCCGGGTAGTGCCCCGGAGCGTCCAGCTTGCCGATCTTGAGCGCTGTCAGCCGATGCAGTTGCCGTGTCGCCATTCCTACCCCTGTTCTCACCCCTGTTCGATGGGTGGATTGTGTCGGAGCGATTTGGAAGCGGCAAGAAGAGAAATACCCCCAAAACCGCGTCGCAGCTTGGGTTTAGCAGGTTATTTCGGAGTGTATTGGAACGCCTTGGAATGAGCCGTGGCGGAAGCGGTGAGATTCGAACTCACGGATGGGTCACCCCATCGGCAGTTTTCAAGACTGCTGCCTTAAACCACTCGGCCACGCTTCCTTCGTACTGCGCTGCTCGTTGCGAGCAAGGGCGCCATTGTAACGGTACCTGGCGCAACTTGGCACCGGGTACCGTCAGTTTTCGTCGTCGGCCAAGAACAATTCCTGCAAATCGTTGAGGAATCGCTGTCCCAGTTCGGTCGGGCGGATGGCGACATGGTCGCGCGTCAGCAGGCCGCGCTGCTCGGCGGCGTCGAGTTGTCGCTCAATGGAGCGCAGCGGCAGGCCCGTGCGTTCCTGGAACAGCGTGACGGGAAAACCGTCCGTCAGTCGCAGCGCATTGAGCATGAACTCGAACGGCAGGTCGGCAGCGTCGACTTCGCGCTGCTCCTGCATGACGGCCGCACCGCCCGCAGTCTCGGCCTGGCGCAGATACGTGTCCGGATGCTTGTGCCGCATCTCGCGGATGACCCGGTGCGGAAAACTGAGCTTGCCGTGTGCGCCCGGGCCAATGCCGAGGTAATCGCCGAATTGCCAGTAGTTCAGGTTGTGCTTGCAGCGCTTGCCGGCCTTGGCGTATGCCGACACCTCGTAGTGCTCGTAGCCTGCCGCTGCCAACCGCGCGTGAATCCAGTCCTGCATTGCAAACGCCGCGTCGTCATCCGGCAGCGCGGGCGGGTACTTGGCGAAGTAGGTGTTCGGCTCCAGCGTCAGGTGGTACAGCGACACGTGATTCGTATCGAACGACAACGCGGCCTCAACATCGGCCTCGCACTCGGCAAGTGTCTGGCCCGGCAGCGCGAACATCAGGTCGAGGTTGATGTTGTCGAAATGCGCGCGGGCCATGTCGATGGCGGCGCGCGCTTCAGCGGCGCTGTGGATGCGGCCTAGCGCCTGCAGGTATGCGTCGTTGAAGCTCTGGATGCCGATCGACAGGCGGTTCACGCCGCTGGCGCGGTAGCTACGGAAGCGTTCTGCCTCGAACGTGCCCGGGTTGGCCTCCATCGTGATCTCGGCGTCGGCGTCAACTGGCAGCAGCATGCGGATGTCCGACAGCAAGCGGTCCAGCCCTTGCGCCGACAACAAGCTCGGCGTACCGCCCCCGATGAAGATCGTGTGCACATGCCGGCCCCACACCATCGGCAGCGCGGCTTCCAGGTCTTGCCGCACGGCAGCCAGAAAGCGCTCTTCCGGGATGCCCTGTTCCGGCTCCGCATGCGAGTTGAAATCGCAGTACGGACACTTGCGTACGCACCACGGCACGTGCACGTACAAGGACAGCGGCGGCGAAGCGGGCAAGTTGATCTTGCCCGGCTGCAGGAAGACGGAGGTGACCTTGTCACCGGTCTCAGCGGCAGTCGCGGCAGGCGTCTTGGCTGCGCCGGCGGGGTAAATCGGGATCATCGGAACGTCAGGCGTTTTCAAAGGTGCGCAGCCGTTCGACGAGCTGCGCGAGGGCTTGTGCACGATGGCTCACGCTGTTCTTCTCGGCCTTGGTCAGTTCGGCGGCGGTCTTGCCGAGATTGGGCAGCAGGAAGTGTGGGTCGTAGCCGAAGCCGCCGTCGCCGCGCGGTGTGTCGATCACCTCGCCAAACCAGTTGCCTTCGGCAATGATCGGCTGCGGGTCATCGGCATGGCGCACGTAGACAAGCACGCAAACATAGTGTGCTCCGCGATCCGCTTTGCCGACCAGTTCGCGGACGAGGCGGGCGTTGTTGGCGGCGTCCGATTTGGGCTCGCCCACCAGTTGCGCATAGCGCGCGGAATACACGCCCGGCGCGCCGCCCAACGCATGCACGCAGATGCCGGAGTCGTCTGCCAACGCAGGCAGGCCCGACGCACGGCTCGCGTGGCGCGCCTTGGTGAGCGCGTTTTCAACGAACGTCGCATAGGGCTCTTCCGCCTCGGGAATGCCGAGCGCGCCTTGCGGCGTCACGTCGAACCCGAGGGTGCCCAGCAGCGTGTTGAACTCGGCCAGCTTGCCGGCGTTGTTTGATGCGAGAACGATCTTGCGCATGGCCGTGTCGATCACAGGCCCAGCGCCTGCTTCTGCAGGCTGATCAGCGTGCGGATGCCTTGATCGGCCAAGCCCAGCATTGCATCCATTTCGGCACGCGAGAACGGCGTGCCTTCCGCGGTGCCTTGCACTTCCACAAAGCCGCCACTGCCGGTCATGACGACGTTCATGTCGGTATCGCAGGCGGAGTCTTCGGGGTAGTCCAGATCGAGCACCGGTACGCCGTCGACCACCCCGACCGATACGGCTGCCACGAAGTCGCGGACCGGGTCGCCCACCAACTGGCCCTTTTCGCGCATGACCGAGACAGCGTCATATGCCGCGACGAACGCGCCGGTAATGCTGGCCGTGCGCGTGCCGCCATCGGCCTGCAGCACGTCGCAGTCGAGATGCAGCGTGTGCTCGCCCAGCGCGCGCAGATCGAACACTGTACGCATCGCGCGGCCGATCAGGCGCTGGATTTCCTGCGTGCGGCCGCTCTGCTTGCCGCGTGCGGCCTCGCGGTCGGAGCGCGTGTGCGTCGAGCGCGGCAGCATGCCGTATTCGGCTGTCACCCAGCCCTCGCCGCTGCCCTTCTTGTGCGGCGGCACCTTGGGCAGCACGCTGGCCGTGCAGAGCACTTGCGTGTCGCCAAAGCACACCAGCACCGAGCCTTCGGCATGGCGCGTGAACTTGCGGGTGAGGGTGACAGGGCGGAGTTGGTCGGGCTGGCGGCCGCTGGGTCGCATGTGGGGTCTCGCTTAAGAAACGGATAGCCCGACATGATACCGGCCCGCGCTGCGCTCAGCAGGGCGGGCCGGAGGAGGGAGTCTGCGCTGTGGCGCTTAGCGCGTCAGATTGCTCGTCTTGTCAATGGCGGCGCGGATTTCAGCGATGGAGCGCTCGATTTCCTCTTCCGACATCAGCCCCGATTCGCTTTGCGGCGCGTCCAGGATGGACGTGGTGAAGGCGTTTAGCGGGAGGGTGTCGGTCTGCACCGAATCCTGCGTAGTGGTCACAGCGTCCAGCTCCCACATCATGGAGATGGCGGTGGTGTTGTCTGCCGAGTCGCCGGCATTGCGCAATGCGCGGGCAATCAGCTCAGGAATCGCCTGCGTGACCGAGAAGCTTGTGCAGGTGTCGATCAGTTCGTCTTCCTGCACGCTGCCCCACAGTCCGTCGGAGCACAGCATGGCGACGTCGCCTGGCTCAAGGTTCACCGGCCCGCCGATGTCGATCAGCGGCAGATTGGGCGAGCCCAGGCAGTTGTAGATCTTGTTGCGCTCGGGGTGGTTCGCGACCTGCATCGGCAGTACACGGTCTTGTTGCAGCAGGTTCTCGATCTTGGAGTGATCGCGCGTGCGCGTCACCAGTTCACCTTTGCGCATCAAATACATGCGCGAATCGCCGGCGTGCGCCCAGTGCAGCGAGCCGCGCTGGGCGAGCGCGCAGACGATTGTCGTGCGCGGCGCATCCGGCAGGCCGTTCGTCTCGGCATAGCGGTGGATGTCGCGGTGCGCGAGCATGATGCTCTCGTGCAGGAAATCACGCGGATTGCGGATCGACGGACGTGCGTGGCGCTGGAACTGGCGCGCCATGGTCTGCAGCGCCTGCTGGGCAGCAACTTCGCCCAGCGAATGCCCGCCCAGGCCGTCGCAGAGCACCATCAGCATGGCGTCGCGCGTGAAGCAGTAGCCCATGCGGTCCTGGTTGACGCGTCGCGCGCCTTTCTTGCTTTCCTGATAAACCGAGAATCGCATTGCGGCTAGATGAGTATTCGGTGAGGGGATGCGGTGCAGCGGCTAGTCCCGCCGAGTGTTGCACCTTTTGGAATCATACTCCGCCTATGGGTGGCGGCTTGGCGGTCAACTGTCCCGGCGGCGCAACAGCCGGCTCATGAAACGCGTTGTCAACGCCTCTTTTTCTTCCGGCACCGGGCCACCCTGTGTGATGGCGGTCAACGCTTGCAACTCGGTCAGCGCGTTGCTTTCTTCACGCAGCACCTTTTGCAGGCGGAACACGCTCTGCGGGCGCTCTTCAGGCTTCATCTTCAGGCACCAGCCAACCAGATCGATCAGGCTGGCTGTGTAGACCTTGCGCAGGCGCTCCAGGCCTTCTTCCAGCTTGTCGTCTTTCTCGCGCTGCGTGGCTTCCTGGGGCGGCGTGCCGGCCATGCAGGCATAGATGGTGGCGCCGATGCTATAGATGTCCGTCCACGGGCCCAGCTCGTTGTGCTTGCGGTACAGCTCCGGTGCGGCAAAGCCCGGCGTGTACATCGGCTGGAAGCGCGAGGCTTCGGCGGTGAGCGTCTGCCGTGCAGCGCCGAAATCGAGCAGGATCGGCGAAAAATCTTCGCGCAGGTAGATATTGCCGGGCTTGATATCGAGGTGCAGCAGCTTGTGGATGTGGACTTCGCGCAGCCCGCTCATCAGGTCATGGAAGACCTGGCGGATGAAGCGCTCGCGCAGCATCTTCAGCTTGCCCTGCTGACGCGCGGTGAGGATGTGCTCCTGCAGCGTCTTACCCTGCTCATACGTCATCACCATATAGACGGTGCCGTTTTCCCGGAAGAAATTGAGCACGCGTACGATGGCGGGGTGGGAAATCTTGGCCAGCGACCGGCCTTCTTCAAAGAAGTACTTGAGCCCCAGGCGGAACGCACTCGCGCTTTCTTCGGGCACGACAGGAATCAATTCGCCGGGCGCGCGACGGGCCAGCGAAGACGGCAGGTATTCCTTCACGGCCACCGGCGTCCCATGTTCGTCGGTGGCGAGATAGACGAAGCTGAACCCCCCGCTGGCCAACTTCTTTACAATACGATAATTGGACAGCAAGGTGCCGACCGGCAACGGTGCACTGCGTGGCTGTCCTGAGCCTTTTGACTCTGTCATGGGTTTGTGTGGCGAAATGGCTGTCGGATTCTCCCTGACCAGTCCACACGTTGTAAAGCGACAAAAGGTGGGGGATTCCCCGCCAATTCCGGGCGTTAAATAACCGCCGCCGGATTTTCCGACTCGATCAAGAACAACACACCACGATTCCATGATCCACAGCATGACCGGCTACGGCGTTGCCACACGCCAGGCAGCCTTTACCGATGCCCATGGCGCACCCAGCGGGAGCGTCGCCACCGTCTCGGTCGAGTTCCGCACCGTGAACTCGCGCTTCCTCGATCTGCTGTTCCGCGCGCCGGAAGAGTGCCGTGCCTTCGAGCCGGCCCTGCGCGAAATGCTGATGGGTGCACTGTCGCGCGGCAAGCTGGAGTGCCGGATCAACCTGCAGCGCCAGGAAGCCGCCAGCGATGTCGCAGCGCTCAATGTGGAACTGCTGCAACAACTGGCCAAGCTTGAGCAGGCGGTTACGCCCCACCTGCCGGCATCGGGTTCGCTGCGCATGGGTGAAATCCTACGCTGGCCCGGCGTGCTGGCCGAGCCCCAACTGACACAGGACGCGTTGCGCGACGCCGTGATCGAGGCAGCCAAAGAGGCGCTCAAGCAACTTCTGGAATCGCGCCGTCGCGAAGGCGATGCGCTCAAGGCCGTGCTGCTCGACCGTGCTGACGCAATGCTCGTCATCGTCGACAAGCTCACGCCGATGGTGCCGGTCCTGATCCAGCAGCATCAGGACAAGCTGACCGAACGCCTGCGCGAGGCGTTTGGCCTGGCCGCGCCCGAAGGCACGCCGGCACTGACGCGCGACGAGCTGTCGGAGCGCATCCGCCAGGAAGCTACCGTCTACGGCATCCGCATCGACATCGCCGAAGAACTTTCGCGCCTCCAGGCGCACCTGCGCGAGACGCGCCACATCCTGGAGAAGGGCGGCCAGATCGGCAAGCGCCTCGATTTCATGATGCAGGAGTTGAACCGCGAGGCGAATACGCTCGGCTCGAAGGCCGCCGCCAAGGAACTGGCCGATGCATCGATGGAACTCAAGCTGCTCATCGAGCAGATGCGCGAGCAGGTCCAGAACCTCGAATAACTTGAAACGATAGAACCAGAACATGCCATCCTCTCAAGCGCACTCTGCCGTTGATACGCCCATCGAGAATCATTTTCCCGGCAGCCTGTTCATGGTCGTGGCACCGTCCGGCGCCGGCAAGTCGACGCTGGTGAATGCGCTGCTGGCGCAGGATTCGTCGATTCGCCTGTCGGTCTCAGCTACGACGCGCAAGCCGCGTCCGGGCGAGCAGCACGGCCGCGAGTACAACTTCATGACCGTCGAGGAGTTCAAGGCTTGTCGTGATCGCGGCGAGTTTCTCGAATGGGCCGAGGTACACGGCAACTACTACGCCACTTCGCGCGTGTGGATCGAAGAACAGATGCGCGCCGGCACCGACGTGCTGCTCGAGATCGACTGGCAGGGCGCTCAACAGGTGCATCAGCGTTTTTCCAATGCCGTCGAAATCTTCATCCTGCCGCCGTCGCTCCCTGCGCTGGAAGAACGTCTGAAGAAGCGCGGTCAGGACGAGCCGAATGTGATCGTGCGCCGCCTGCTGGCGGCGGGCTCCGAGATGGCGCACGCGCCCGAGGCCGACTACGTGATCATCAACGAAGTGTTCGATACCGCATTGGCCGAACTGCGCACCGTGGTGCAGGCCACGCGCCTGCGCTTCGGTGCCCAGAAGGCGCGCCACGGCGAGTTGTTCGTCGAGCTGGGCATTCACTGAGCACGCAGCGCAATCACGTTTTCCAGCGCGATTGCGAAAGTGTGGTAGCGCCTGCGCCCAAGAGCTGTCCGAAGGGAGTGCTGCGCTGCTGCTAAAATATCGAGATCAACTAGATTTGCCACCAGGTGGAGTTTTCATGGCGCGTATTACCGTCGAAGATTGCTTGAAACAGATTCCGAATCGCTTCGAACTGGCATTGGCCGCAACGTACCGCGCCCGTCAGTTGGTGCAGGGCCACACGCCCAAGGTCGATGCCAAGGACAAGCCAACCGTGACCGCATTGCGCGAAATCGCATCGGGCCAGGTTGGCATCGAGATGCTCAAGAAGGTTCCGTCCTGAGCTGACACGCGTTACCTGGCATTACCTGGCGTGGTACGCTGCCTCGGTCACTGATCGTTCTTGCGATCTTTCGTGGATGTGAAAGCCGCGAACGCACCAGACCTCCGGCATGCCTACCTCGCCCGTTTCTTCTTCGCCCAGGACCCAACATTCCGCCACGCACGAACACAACGTGCCGTCGGTGGAATCGTCCGCGAGGTCGTCCGGTCCTGAGCCGGGCGCTTCCACGGTCCCTTCCGGGTCTTCCACCGCTTCCATCGTTTCCATGCCGTCATCCGCTTCCGGCTCCGGCCCCGCGTCGCCTCGTACCGGTGCGCCGAACTTGCCTGATCCGCGTGGCGCCGACCTGGTAGGGGAGCGGGCAGCCCTGCCGCCCAAATCGCATAAGGGCGCAAGCGCCGACGCCGCTGGCTCGACAGCCAAGCCGGAGGGCGCCGACACGCTCTTCATTGATGCGGTGCTCGAGCAGACCTATCGGCATCTTTTCGGCCCGACCTCGCAGCCGGCGGCACCGCCTCGCCAACAGGTCGTCTCCATTTCGGGGCTGACCGAAAAGCTGTCGTATCTGAAGCCGGCGGATCTCAAGCTGGTGAAGGAAGCCTTCCACTTCTCCGATGAGGCGCACCTCGGGCAGTACCGCCAAAGCGGCGAGCCGTACATCACGCATCCCGTGGCCGTGGCAGAGATCTGCGCGGGCTGGAAGCTGGATGTGCAATCGATCATGGCGGCGCTGCTGCACGACGTGATCGAAGACCAGGGCGTGACCAAGAGCGAGCTTGCCGAGAAGTTCGGCCCTAAAGTCGCAGAGCTGGTCGACGGCCTGACCAAGTTGGACAAGCTTGAATTCCAGAGCCGCGAACAGGCGCAAGCCGAGAGCTTCCGCAAGATGCTGCTCGCGATGGCGCGCGATGTGCGCGTGATTCTCGTCAAGCTCGCCGATCGTACGCACAACATGCGCACGCTCGACCACGTGCCGCCGGAGAAGCGGCGCCGCATTGCCGGCGAGACGATGGAGATTTACGCGCCGATCGCGCACCGCCTCGGCCTGAATACGACATACCGGGAGCTGCAGGAATTGAGCTTCCGCATTGGCTCGCCGTTCCGGTATGCCACGCTCGAGAAGGCGGTGAAGGCGGCGCGCGGCAATCGGCGCGAGGTCGTGAGCCGCATTCTGGAAACGGCCCAGCGCGCGCTGACCGACGCGGGCATCCCGGCCGAAATGACCGGGCGCGAAAAAACGCTGTACAGCATTTACCGCAAGATGCACGACAAGCAGTTGTCGTTCTCGCAGGTGCTGGATGTGTATGGTTTTCGCGTGGTGGTCGACACGCAGATGCAGTGCTACATGACGATGGGTGCGCTGCACAGCCTGTACAAGCCGATGCCCGGCAAGTTCAAAGACTACATTGCCATCCCCAAGATCAACGGTTATCAGTCGCTGCACACGACGCTGGTGGGCCCGTTCGGCACACCGGTCGAGTTCCAGATCCGGACGCGTGAGATGAACCAGATTGCGGAAGCCGGCGTGGCCGCACACTGGATGTACAAGCAGCACCACGACGAGCCCGATCGCGCGCAGCAGCAAGCGCATCAGTGGCTGCAGTCGCTGCTCGACATCCAAAGCCAGACGGGGGATTCGCAGGAGTTTCTGGAGCACGTCAAGATCGACCTGTTCCCGGATGCGGTCTACGTGTTCACGCCCAAGGGCGAGATCCGCGCGCTGCCGCGCGGTGCTACGGCGCTGGACTTCGCCTACGCTGTGCACAGCGATCTGGGCAACCAGTGTGTGGCGGTCAAGATCAACAACGAACTGCTGCCGTTGCGTACGGAGCTGAAAAACGGCGACATCGTCGAGGTGGTGACGGCGCCGTATTCAAAGCCGAACCCCGCATGGCTCACGTTCGTGCGCACAGGCAAGGCGCGCGCGGCGATCCGGCATTTCCTCAAGACGGCCAAGCTGGATGAGGCGATTCAACTGGGCGAGCGTTTGCTCGAACAGGCGCTGCGTCAGATTGGCATCGACATGAAGGCCGTGTCCGCCCAGGTATGGGAGCGCGTCGTGCAGTGGACGGGCAACAAGGCGCGTGAAGACGTTTTTGCGGATCTCGCGCTCGGCCGCCGGGTGGCCGCCGTGGTTGCGCGCCGTCTCGAAATTCTTCTGCAAGAAGGCGGTCACGACGGCGATGAAGCCTTGATGGCGGCCGTGCATACCTTCGCTGGCGACGAGGCCCCTGCCGTCACCGTGAGTGGCGACGAAGGCATGGCAATGGTGTTCTCTTCGTGCTGCCGCCCGATTCCCGGTGACCCGATCGTCGGCTATATCGGCAAGGGCGAAGGCTTGCAGATCCACGTGCAGGAATGCCGCGTGGCCAAACGTCTGCATGGCAAGGATCCCGAGCATTGGATTGACGTCATGTGGGCGGAGCACACGACACGCGCGTTCGATGTGTCGATCAAGGTGCTGGTGCGCAATACGAAGGGTATTCTGGCGCGTGTCGCCGCCGACCTGACGTCGGCTGACGCCAACGTGGCGCACGTGTCGATGGAGCAAGAGGGCGATCAGGAAGCGACGTACATGACGTTCCTGATCCAGGTGCATGATCGCGTGCACTTGGCCGATGTGATGCGCGCGCTGCGGCGCAACCCGGATGTGATTCGTATTGCGCGAGATCGCGGTGGAGATTGACGCTCCGAGCGGAAACAAAAAAAGGCGAGGCCACATGGCTTCGCCTTTTTTGGTTGTGGCCTGCTAGAGCACACACAAGAGCGCTTTGGCACGACCGGCGCGGACAAATGAAAGGGGCTTCCATTTCTGGAAGCCCCTTTCATTCTCGTATTAGGTTGGCGCGGCTGGCAGGATTCGAACCCACGACCCCTTGGTTCGTAGCCAAGTACTCTATCCAACTGAGCTACAGCCGCAACCGAGAAATGAGATTATACA
>Ga0316228_1001122_pt1 | contig 29809 bp, 32 predicted proteins | sample TBH18021metaG_FD_206005 | JGI IMG/M metagenome (GOLD analysis project Ga0316228, IMG submission 206005) | Freshwater microbial communities from Trout Bog Lake, Wisconsin, USA - TBH18021 | ecosystem: Environmental > Aquatic > Freshwater > Lake > Hypolimnion/Profundal zone | place: USA: Wisconsin... | reverse complement strand
TCGGTGCCGGGCGAGTGGTGCTAGCCGCGGAGCCGGGCGGGATTGCCGACCGCGACGCCGCCGGCCGGCACGTCGCGGGTGACCACGCTGCCCGCCCCGATGATCGCGTCGTCCCCGACCGTCACGCCTGGCAGGATGATGGCGCCGCCGCCGATCCAGACATTCGCCCCGATCGTCACGGGGCGCCCGAATTCCAGCATCCGGCGGCGCTGGACCGGGTCGCGCGGGTGGTCGGCGGTCAGGATCTGCACGCCGGGCCCGATCTGCGTCAGGTCGCCGATGCTGACCCGGACCACGTCCAGGATGCAGCAGCCGTGGTTCATGAACACGCCCCGGCCGAGGCTGATGTTGTAGCCGTAGTCGCAGTGGAAGGGCGGCCGGATGTTGCAGCCCGCGCCGACGCTGCCGAACATCTCCTCCAGAAGGGCCTGCCGCTCGGGCTGGCCCAGGGTCTGGCTGGCGTTGTAGCGGTCCATCCACGCCGAGATGCGCCGGTTGTCGGCGGCGAGTTCGGGGTCGTCGGCGACGTAGAGGTCGCCGGCGAGCATCCGCTCCTTCTGGGAACGTCCGTCCGAAGAGTCGGCCATGCATCCTCCTGGTTATGATCGGGATCGGTGGCGGCGCGCGGCCGCGGGATCAGGCCTGCCCGACCCGCTCCAGCCACTGCGCCTCGGTCAGCACGGTGACGCCGTGCTTCTCCGCCTCCTTCAGCTTCGAGCCGGCGCCCGGCCCCGCCACCACGAGGTCGGTGTTGCCGGAGACGGAGGAGGCGACCTTGGCGCCCATCCGCTCGGCGGTCGCCTTGGCCTCGTTGCGGGTCATCCGCTCCAGGCTGCCGGTGAACACCACGATCTTGCCGGCGAGGTCGCCGGCGCCGGAGGGCGCGGCCGTCTCGGGCCGCTCGGTGCGCACCGCGTCGAGCAGCGCCTGGACGGCGTCGCGGTTGTGCGCCTCGGCGAAGAAGTCGATGAGCGCGTCCTTCACCACGTCGCCGACGTCGCTCGCGCCCTCCGCGAAGCGCAGGTAGGCGTCGCAGGGCCGCTCGCGGGCCGCGCGCGACAGGGCCTCGTCGAGGGCCTCGCCCTCGCCGAAGGCAGCGACCAGCCTGTCGCGCGCGGCCGCGCCCAGACCCTTCACGGCGCCGGGCGCGAGGATCTCCGGGGGCAGGCCCTGCTCCGCCCGCTCCGCGACGCGGTCGAGGAGCGCGTCGCGCACCACCGGGCCGATCCGCTCCACCGCGTCGAGTTCCAGCCACGCGACACCCGGCCGGCAGGCACCGGCCGCGTCGACCGCCGCGATCAGGGCCGGCATGTCCGGGAACACCTTGGCGAACTCCTTCGCGGTCACCTCGCCGACATTCGGGATGCCGAGCCCGAAGATGAAGCGCGGCAGGGCGACGCTGCGCCGCGCCGCGATCGCCGCGAACAGGTTCTCGATGGCGAGCGCCCGCTCCTCCTTGCGCGCCGCCTTCTTGGGCTGGCGGACCGTCTCGCCGGCGGCGCGCGCCGCCTCCTCCTTCTGCCGGGCGCGCGCGTCGGCGAGCGCGCGGCGGCGCGCCGCGAGCGAGTCCCGCACCGCCTCGAAGTCGAGCCGGAAGATGTCCGCGGGCTGGCGGATCAGCCCGTCCTCGTAGAGCGTCTCGATGTAGGTTTCTCCGAAGCCCTCGATGTCGAAGGCGTTGCGCGAGACGAAGTGCTTCAGCCGCTCCAGCCCCTGCGCCGGGCAGATCAGGCCGCCCGTGCAGCGGCGCACCGAATCCGGCTTCTTGGTGCGCGGGTTGAAGGCGCGCACCGCCTTGCTGCCGCAGGCCGGGCAGGTCTCGGGGAAGGCGTAGGGCCGCGAATCCGCGGGCCGCTTGTCGAGCACCACGTCCATCACCTTCGGGATGACGTCGCCCGCCCGCAGCACGATCACGGTGTCGCCGACCCGGATGTCGCGGCCCTCGCGGATCGGCTCGCCGTCGCCGCCGACGCCCCTGACGTAGCCCTCGTTGTGGAGCGTGGCGTTCGACACCACCACGCCGCCGACCGTGACCGGGCGGAGCTTGGCCAGCGGGTTGAGGGAGCCCGTGCGGCCCACATTGATCACGATGTCCTCGACCACCGTGAACGCCTCCTGCGCGGCGAACTTGTGGGCGAGCGCCCAGCGCGGCGAGCGCGAGACGAAGCCGAGCCGGCGCTGCAGGGCGAGGTCGTCGACCTTGTAGACGACGCCGTCGATGTCGTAGCCCAGATCCGCCCGCTCCGCCTCGATCCGCCGGTAATGGGCGAGCATCGCGGCCGTGTCGGTGCAGCGCAGGGTGAGCGGGTTCACCGGTAGGCCCCAGGCGCGGAAGCGCTCCATCACGCCCGACTGTGTACCTTCGAAGGCGGGTTCCGCCGCGCCCCACGCGTAGGCGAAGAAGCGCAAGGGACGCGACGCGGTGATGGCGGGGTCGAGCTGGCGGAGCGACCCGGCGGCGGCGTTGCGCGGGTTGGCGAAGAGCGCCCTGCCCTGCGCCTCCTGGCGCGCGTTGATCGCGGCGAAATCCGCGTGGCTGAGATAGACCTCGCCGCGCACCTCGCAGACCGGCGGGATGCCCGCCCCCGTCAGCCGCTCCGGGATGTCCTGCACCGTGCGGGCGTTGGCGGTCACGTTCTCGCCGACCTCGCCGTCGCCGCGCGTCGCCGCGGTGACGAGCGCGCCGTCCTCGTAGCGCAGGGACAGGGAAAGTCCGTCGATCTTCGGCTCGGCCGTGAAGGCGAGAGGCTCCGCGTCCGGCCAGTTCAGGAAGCGGCGCACGCGCGCGACGAACTCCTCCACCTCCGAATCCGCGAAGGCGTTGCCCAGAGAGAGCATCGGCACGGCGTGGCGGACCTTGGCGAACTTCTCCGAGGGCTTCGCACCGACCGAGGCGCTCGCCACGCCGGTGCCGGCGAGATCGGGAAAGCGCGCCTCGATGCCCTCGAGGCGGCGGCGCAACCGGTCGTATTCCGCGTCCGTGATCTCGGGCGCGTCCTCCTGATAGTAGAGGCGATCGGCCTCGGCGATCCGCTCCGAGAGCGCCGCGTGCTCGGCGCGGGCGGCCTCCTCGGTTCCGGGCAGGTCGGCGTCCTCGATGTTCGCGCTGGCGTTCGCGGCGGAGTTCGGCATCATCGCGGCTGGGTTGTCGGTGGGCAGGCGCTTCTATCGCATGGCGACCGGGGATGGCGACCGGAGCTGCCCGCGTCCACGTTTTTTCACCGCGCAGGCTCGGGAGGACTGCCGCATGCTTCACCCGGTGCGATGACGGCCCCGATCGCAACTCTCGCGGCCGGCTGGGAGGTGGCGGAACCCGGGGCGGGCACCGCGACCGTCGTCTGGCTCGTGGACCTCGCCCTGCCGCCGCCGGCCCTGGCGGCCTGCGACGCGGTGCTGTCGGAGAACGAGCATGCCCGAGCTGGCCGCTTCCTGGGATCGGAGGATCGGGACCGCTACCGCGCCAGCCACGCGGCCCTGCGGCTGGTCGTCGGCCGCGCTCTTGGGACCGATCCGCGCGGCCTCGCCTTCTCGGCGGGGCCGAACGGAAAGCCGGAACTCGCCGGCGCGACGCGGGCGAGCCTCGCATTCAACCTCTCGCACTCGGGCGGGCTCGCTCTCGTCGGGCTCTCGGCGCGCCATCCCATCGGCGTCGATGTCGAGCGGGTCCGACCGCTGCCCGACGCGCTCCGCATCGCCCGCGGGCATTTCGCGCCCGACGAGGCCGAGGCCCTGGCACGGACGCCCGCGCACGCGCGCGAGGGCGCGTTCTTCGGCCTGTGGACCCGCAAGGAGGCGGTGGTGAAGGCGCTCGGCGCCGGTCTCGCCCTACCCCTCGACCGTTTCAGCGTCACGCTTCCACCCGCCCCGCCCCGCATCCTGAGGATGCCGGAGGGCCCCCGCGACTGGACCCTCCGCACTCTCGATCCGGGCCCCGGCTACGCCGCCACCGCCGCGGTCGCCGGCAGCGGTGATTTTCCGGTTCTACGAGCCCTCCCAGTGGGTTGGCCCGGTCTTCTCCGCTGACGGCGAAGATTCTCGCACGAGATCGCGGAAGTCCGCTTGCGGTGCGGCGAGCCCGCGGCTATACACCCGCTCGCCGGCGCTGACCGGCCTTCGGAGTGTAGCGCAGTCTGGTAGCGCACCACGTTCGGGACGTGGGGGTCGCAGGTTCAAATCCTGCCACTCCGACCAAATATCCCGAGATCTCGCAACATCTTGCGACTTAGGCTCCTTCGAGAGCCTTAAGCCGTGGACCGATTGGTGGACCGATTGGCCGCCTGTGGTTTGCGCGTGATGTTGTCCGCCGCCTCCTGCTGGAAGCCGGGAGCGTGGTGACGGTAGACCCGAATCAGCGTCTCGATCGTCATGCCGAAGAAGTCCGAGGCCTTCTCGAACGGCGTCCCGTTCGCGACGAGCCAAGTCGCCGCGGTATGCCGCAGGGTGTGAGGCGTGACACCAACGAGCTTCGCGTCCTCGCAGGCCCGCGCGAAGGCCTTCTCGACACCGCTCCCGACAGGCTGTCCGTTCCACTCTACCGCATAGGTCTGGCCGTTTGCATGCCACCGACGCAGGTGTGCGAGCAGCCGGTCCGGGATCTGCACGGGCGGCTGCCGCTTCTTCGTCTCGCGCTGCCCGGCCGCGCGCCGATAGAAGACGCCGCGCTCGAGGTCGATCCAGCCCGTACCCTTCACCGGACCTAGCGAGGCGGCGCAGACCGCGCCCGCGCGCGTGCCTGTATAGAGAGCGACCAGAATGAAGCGGGCGACGTGCCGGCGCGAGCGGCGCCCGGTAGGATGGCCCTTCTGCTCCTCGCGGAAGCGCCACGCGGCCCAGATCAGGCGGGCGGCCTCGGAGCGGGTGAGCCAGCGGTCGCGCGGGTCGGCCGCGTCGGGCAGCGTCACCTCGACCACCTCGCGGCAGTAGCCCTCCTTTCGATGATAGTTGATCGCCGCGCGCAGGTCCTCCAACTCGTGCCGGGCCGTGCCTGTGCTGACGCGCTTCTTCTTCGCGGCGTCGGACTTCGCGGTGCGGTGGCCCTGGGCGAGGCGGAAATCGACGTACTCACGGCAGGTCCGGCCGGTGACAGCCGACAGGCGCTTGTCACCCCAGAACAAGAGGAGCGCACGGCAGCGCTGCAGGACCTCCTCCTCGCGCGCCTGATGCGGCGCGCGCTCCTTCATGTAGACGGCGATGACGTCCGCGATCTCGACGGCATCGGCACCACGGTGCTTTTCGCGCGGGACCTCACGTCGCTCGAGGATGTAGCGGGCGAGCGCGTCCTGAGCTGCTTGAGGCGGCTTTCCAGCGCGTGCTGCGCGGATTCCAGTGCTGATGCGGACGTTGCCGTCGTCCTTGATGGTCCAGGTGCCGAGTCGGCGCTTTCCGTCCGCGGCGACGTTCCCGCGCTTGAACCAGAGCCGGGGCCCCTTCGCTTCAGCCGACATTGCGCCCGCATCTCCGTAATCGCAGCGAGGGTGGTGTAGAGGCGGCCGCCGATGCGCTCGGCTTCGAGCTCGCCCCGCTCGGCCGCGTTCCGCAGCGCCAGCCCGGACACCGAACCATCCGGGAAAGCGATCTGCGCCGCAACGGCAAGGAGCAACGGCGTTTCGTCGGTGATCTCCGACCGGTCGGGGATTCGGACGCTACGCATTGGCGCCTCTGGTCGTCTGGCTGTGAAGGGCGTCAAGCACCCGCCGCAGCCCGCGGAACGGCCGCACGACCCGCGTGCCGTCCTCGCGTCGGATCAGTACGTTGTGTGGCGCGCGGCGGCGGCCCCAGGCCGATCCGTTGAGCTTGCCGATCGGCGCGGCGGGCCCGGCTCCAGTCCGCCCCCAGCGGATCAGAACGACGACCGGGCGGCCGGCTTCGAGGTAGGTCCGGCCGATCATGGGCGGACCTCCGGCATTCCATCATGGGTGCTTCCATCGAGAAGGCGGCCAGAGGCATTCTTGCCGACTCGGTGCACCGGCAAGCCCGCAGCCGGTACGGCACGGATCACCCGCGCGAGTTCGGCCTGCGTGATGTTGGCAGGTCTGCGCGGCATCTACGCGCCCTCCCCGGCTGCGATGCTTCGCGCGGTGCGAGCGGACGGTGTCCTGTTCCATGCGTTGGGCCTATGCTGCAGCTTGCGCGGGTGCCGGAACACTCCGGGTCGCTGACCGTAGACGGTCAGAACGAGCGCTAGGCGCTCGACCCCCGACAACGCGCTCCAGGACGACCAATGATGCTGTTCCGCGAAGTGGCCCATGCCCTCGGGCTGGGCGTCCTCACAGTCGATGTGGAGGATACCCTCGACACCTACCTCTGACGTCGGAGGCGACGGAGCATCAGTAGCGCCTGTTGTAGACACCGGTTCAGTAATGCGCGCACTCATGTCGCCCCGCACCATGCTCAGGGCGCCAGGGGTGTGCAGCCACACGTCAGGGTCCAAACCTTGACCATAAGTCTTCGTTAAGCCGCTAGCACAGCAGCGGACACGATGGAGACTAGTCATGACGACCCTGAAGGCTGAACTGGAGTTGACCCGGTCTCGCGGAGCCCTTCAGACTTTCCGCACGAGGTGCGCTCCATGCCTCATACACGCCCGCCCTACGCCCCCGAGTTCCGCCGCCAGATGGTCGAATTGGTCCGTGCCGGACGCGACCCGGCCGATCTCGCCCGCGAGTTCGAGCCCTCCACCCAGGCCATCCGCAACTGGGTCGCTCAAGCCGACCGCGGTGAGAGCCGTGGCGCCTCCAAGAGTGACGTCCTGACGCTAGCCGAGCGGGAGGAACTGGCCCGTCTACGCCGCGAGGTGCGGCAGCTTCGGTTGGAGCGCGACATCCTCTCAAAAGCCGCGGCCTGGTTCGCACGGGAGAGCGGCGCGGTGCCGTCGGGCTCTTCTAGTTCATGAGCGCGAACCAGGCCGTCTTCCCCATTGCGGCCATGGCACGCGTGCTCGGCGTGTCGGAGGCCGGCTATCACGCTTGGCGGCAACGCGCGTCCTCTGTCCGTGCCGTGGCGGATGCCGCGTTGTGAAAGCAGATCCGCACCGCTCACGCTGGGTCGGGCGAGATTTACGGTGCGCCGCGCGTGCACGCCACGCTGGCAGCACAGGGCGCACGACACGGACGCAAGCGCATTGCGCGGCTGATGCGCGAGGCGGGCCTTGTCGGCGTCAGCCGCCGGCGCGAAGGCGTCGTGACCACTCGATGCGACCGGGAGGCTCACCCCGCGCCCGATCTCGTGGACCGCAACTTCTCGGCCGAGGCCCCCAACCAGCTCTGGGTAGGTGACACTACCTTCGTGCCGACCAGCGCGGGCTTCCTCTACCTCGCCGTGGTGGTCGACGCCTGGAGCCGGCGCGTCGTGGGCTGGTCGATGGCCAGCCACCTGCGGACCGAACTCGTGCTCGACGCACTGGAGATGGCCATCATGCAGCGCCGGCCGCGCAATGTGATCCACCACTCCGACCAGGGATCGCAATACACGTCGCTGGCCTTCGGCGGTCGCTGCCGCGAAGCGGGCGTGCGGCCCTCCATGGGCTCGGTGGGCGACGCCTACGACAACGCAATGTGCGAGAGCTTCTTCGCGACGCTCGAGTGCGAGTTGCTCGACCGACGGCGCTTCGCCTCTCAGGCGCAGGCCCGCATGGCCGTGTTCACCTTCATCGAGGGCTTCTACAATCTCGTGCGCCTACACTCCGCGCTCGGTTATCGCTCACCCATCCGCTACGAACAGGAGATGCTCGCCGAACCCTTATCCGCAAGCGTTCCACCGCTCCACCAAAACGGGTCAACTCCAGTAGCTTCCTGACCCTGTTCGACGGCACCGCCACCGACTGGCAGGTGGCCGAGGACGTGCTGACGGTCGAGATCCGCGACAACACCTACCAGATCGAGGTTCCAGCCTCCTCGCGGGTCTATGCCGGCACGGGAGGTGTCGAGGGCGGCGAGGATCTGAAGGGCAAGCGCCGGCCCCGGGCGTTCGGCGATCTCAGCGGCGCTAACCTGATGCCTCCGCTCGTCGTGCCGGCGCAGCTCGCCTATCAGGTCAACGACGGCCCCGTGCAGGCCGTCCCGCGCGTCTACGACCGTGGCGTCGCGCTGACCCTGGCCCGGGACTACGGATCGGTCTCCGACCTGCTGGCGGCCGGCACCGGTGCGGCGGGATCCGGCGCAGCGATCGAGGCCGGCCAATTCGCGACCTGCCTCGCGGGCGGCTGGTTCAAGCTCGGGGGCGCGCCGGTCGGGCAGATCACCTGCGACGTTCTCGGTGACAAGGCCGGCGGCGTCTACGTCGATACCACGCCCGCGCTGGTCCGGCGCCTGCTCGCGGGCGTGCCTGGGGCGCATATCCGGCTGTTCGAGCCCTCGTTCCAGCAGGTCGAGACCGCACAGACCGGACCGGTCGGCTACTGGCTCGACCCCTCCGACGAGACGACGGTCGCCGACATCATCGCGGACCTGATGTCGGGCATCGGCGGGTACGGCGGGTTCCGGCGCAACGGCTCGTTCGAGATCGGGGTGTTCCGGGCGCCTGTCGGCATCCCGACCGCCCGCTATACCCGGACCGACATCATCGAGATCGAGCGGCAGAAGCTGCCGGACGGCCTCTCGCCGCCGCCCTGGCGCTACCGCGTGGCCTGGGGCCGCAACTGGACGGTGCAGACCGACGTGGACGGGCAGAGCGGCGTCACGGCGGCGCGCGTGGCCTTCCTCGCCGAGCGCTACCGGCTCGCTGCCTCCGACGCGACGGCGGGCGCCATCGTGCGGACTAACCACCCGCTCGCGCAGGACCCGGCGCCGGTCGAGAGCTACTTCCGCGACGAGGCCGACGCCGCCCGAGAGGCCAACCGCCGCCTCGCCCTCTTCGGGAAGACCAACTCGCTCTACCGCATCCGGCTCAAGGCCCATCCCTTCGTCCACGAGATCGGCGAGGAGGTGCACGTCACCTTCCCCCGCTGGGACCTGCAGGCCGGCCGGAGCCTGCGCATCGTCGCCCTCACCGAGGACACCGACGAGAACGCCACCGAGATCATCGGCTTCGGGTGACCATGGCCCTCGCTACCAACGCCTGCATCGCCCACCGCAATCTCGCGGACCTGGGCACCATCACCGCGTCGAGCTCCACGGCGCTGACGCCGGCCTCGCTGCTCCAGAACGCGCATGTTGCGCGGCACTGGCGCAGCCGCAGCGGGACCGAGTTCGTCGTGGCGGACCTCGGCGCTGTGCAGATGATCGACACCGTCGCGCTGATGGGCCTGAGCCTGACCGCTGCCGGCCTGACCCGGGTTCGCGTCTCGGCGACCGACCCGTCCGGCCAGGGCGCTGTGGTCTACGACAGCGACCCTGCGGGCCCCACGGCGGGGCGCGTCGATCCGGCCTACGGCTACCTCGTCCACCTGCTGCCGGCGCCCGTGGCGGGGCGCTACGTCCGCGTCAACCTCGTCCAGCCCGGGGCGCAGTACATCGAGGCCGGCCGGCTCTTCGTCGGCGCCCGGCACCAGTTCGCCAGCAACTTCGCCTTCGGTTGGAGCCGCGCCTGGGTTGATCGCTCGCGCCGGACCGAGAGCTGCGGCGGACAGACCTACATCGACCCCGACAACACCTACCGCACCGCGGACCTAACCTTCGAGGCGGTGCGCGAGGGCGAACGCTTCGTCGTGGTCGAGGAGATCGACCGCATCAACGGCGAGCATACCGACGTGCTGCTCGTCACCGACCCGTCGAGCCCGAACCTGGGCCGGGACAGCATCTGGGGCCTGCTGACGCTGTCGCCGGTCCAGCAGCCCGCGGCCTGGGCCGAAGGCCGTCCGATCTACCAGAAATCCTACCAGATCAAGGAGCGCCTCTGATGGCCTTCAACGTCTTCGACCGCGTCCGGGAGACGTTCACCACGACGGGCACGGGCGACCTTACCCTGAACGGCACCCTACAGGGCTTCCGCACCTTTGGCTCCGTGCTCGCGAGCGGCGACACCACTTGGTACGTCGAGGCCTTCGGCGGTGAGTGGGAGGTCGGCGTTGGCACCTTCACCGGGCCGGCGACCCTGTCCCGCACGACGGTGCTCTCGTCCTCGAACGGCGGTTCGCTGGTCAACTTCTCGGCCGGCTCCAAGCACGTCTTCATCTCGCCGCCCGCGAGCCTGCTGAAGAAGCTCGCCGATCTCGCGACCCTTGGGCCCGCAGCTTCGCGCGACGTCGGCACGGCCGCCGGCAACGTCCCGGCGCTGGACGCGGCGGGCAAGCTCCTCGCCTCCATCCTGCCGGCCATCGCGATCACCGACACCTTCGTGGTGGCCTCGCAGGCGGCGATGCTGGCGCTCACCGCGCAGCGCGGCGACATCGCGGTCCGCACGGATCTGAGCAAGAGCTTCGTTCTCTCGACAGATAGCCCCTCGACGCTGGCGGACTGGATCGAGCTGCGCACACCGCTCGACGCCGTGCAGTCGGTTGCGGGGCTCACGGGCACGATCACCGCGGCAGATCTCAAGACTGCTCTCGCCATCGCCATCGCGGACGTGTCGGGCCTGCAGGCCGCACTCAATGGGAAGGCTGCGGCCTCCTACGCAGTCGCCTCCGACGTCCGCGCCGGCAGCGACACCGGCAAGATCATCACGTCCAAGCCGCTGAACGACGCCACCGTGCCGGTGCAGGTGGCGTACAGCGCCACCGTGACGCTCGACCTCACCAGCGGCTTCGACTTCGAGATCGACCCGCTGACGGGCTACCTGACGCTCGCCAACCCGGCGACGCTGGTCCCGGGCAAGACGGGCACGATCCTGCTGACCCAGGACGCCACCGGCGGCCGGACCGTCTCCTACGGCTCGGCCTGGAAGTTTGCGGGCGGCACCCCGACCGCGAGCACCGCGGCGAACGCCGTCGACATGATCGCGTTCAAGGTCAACCGGGCCGGCACCGCGATCCGCGCCACCTTCCTAAAGGGGTTCGCCTGATGATCCCGTTCATGGCCCCCATGATGATAGGCTCGCCCATTCTCATGCTTGAGACGGTTTCGTCGCTGCCAGCGATGACGAGCAACTCGGCTCCATCCGATTACGTCGCCTCAGCAAGCTCCGAATACCCCGGCAACGCCGCGTACATGGCCGCGGACCGTTCGGTAAACACGGTCTGGAGTACGAACGACAACGGGAAGAATGGCGCCTTCTGGATGCTGAAGGTTCCGAGCCCCATCCGGGTCGGGGCCATCGCGATCACCGCCCGCACCGACCCGAATAGCGTGAACCAAACGCCGACAGCCTTCATTGTCGACGCCAGCCTCAACGAAACAGATTTCACGCAACTCGACGGCAGATCGGGCCTGTCTGCTTGGTCGACAGGTGAGCGTCGGGTTTTTCCGATAGTAAGAGGCCTGCGTGGGGCGTATTTATATTATAGAATACGGCCAACCGCCTCGGATAATGCCTATTACAGCTTTGCCGAACTCGAACTATTGCAGGAAAAGTAGGACCGCGCCATGCCCGCTTTCATCGACAAGGACGGCGCGGCCGTCGAGGTGTTCCGTGGCGTCGCCTTCGTGGACCGCGACGAGATCAGCCGGCCGAGCAACTGGCTGGAACTCGCCAGCCCGCAGGAACTGGCCGGGGCGAAGATCCGCGAGGACTGGCCCGTGGAGCCGCCCGCGCCGCCGGCCGGCAAGGTGCTGGTGCTGGGCCCGCCCGTGGTTGAAGGCGAGCAGGTCGTCCGCTCCTACACCCTGGAGGACGCGCCCGCGCCTGAACCAGCCCCGGTGCCGGCGAGCGTCACCAACTCGGACTGGCGCGTCGGCCTGATCCTCTGGGGCCGGTTCGCCGAGGTCGAGGCCAAGGTAATCGCCGCGCGCGACAGCGGCATGGTCGAGGGCCAGATCGTCTGGCAGCGCTGGGAATACGCCAACGACGTTTTCCGGGCCGAGCTGTTGGCGCGGCGCGAGGCCTTCGGCTTCTCGGCCGAGGATGTGGACGAGAGCTTGCGCCGGGCCGCCGCCGTGGGTGCCGCGGCGCGCGCCGCGTAACGCAATTACGACCTGAGAGCGACAGGGCTTACTCCGCCAACATTAGCCGCTCGTCAGGCGCCTCTGGCTGCCTCGATGGCCCTTCCAACCTCCGCGATGGACTCGGTAACGATGATTGGTCCAGCGCGACGCTTCATCTTCACGGAAGCACCGCCCGATCGGGTGGAATTCCAATCGATTATCAGATCGACCGCAAGCCATATCTCGCCCTTCGCCCGATCCCTACCGATGTCGGGCAGGGTTAATTTCACCAGCTTGATACTCGGAAGCGCGAGTTGCGCGACTTGATCGCGCGTTTCTCTGAAGCTTCTGATGCCGCTGTCTAAGGCAACATTGCTCCTGGTGCCGCTTGGGCTGAGATATGGTGAAAAGAAAATCAGAATGATCTCGCTGGTCTCGATGGCGGCCAGACCTCCGGCAGGATTAGTCAACGAGATCGCAGCCATCTAACTACCTCTCCAGCGAATCATCCGGAGATTAAGGGCTGTCGATCCCTACTGTCTAGTAGTTGCGCTGGCCGAGCATTCCGCTTGCCTAAGTTAGCCTAATTGGCGGCAGAATTTTCAATGACTCTGAAAACCCCGGAGACTACCATGGAGCTCAGCCCCATCGGCGATGGCCGTTCTGATCGCGCGCGAGGGCCGGCGCCTCGTCGCCTACCAGGACACGGTCGGCGTCTGGACCATCGGCATCGGCGTGACCGAGGTCGACGGCAAGCCCGTGCGCAAGGGCATGACGATCACCGCCGCACAGTGCGACGCGCTGTTCGACGTCACGGTGGCTCGGTACGTGGCGGCCGTGAACCGCGGCCTGAAGGTGCCCTTGGGCCAGCACGCCTTCGATGCCCTGGTGAGCGTCTGCTACAACATCGGCATCGCCGGGTTCGCGGGCTCCACCTTCCTGAAGCGCATCAACGCGGGCGACATGGCCGGCGCGCGCGACGCGATCCTGATGTGGCAGAAGCCGGCCAGCATCATCACGCGCCGCCGCGCCGAGGCCGAGCAGTTCCTGACGGCCTACACCGCCGCCCTGCCGCGTCCGACCACGACCGCCAAGCCGATTCGCGTGGCCGCGCCTGTGATCGAGGTTGTGCATCCCGAGGTGGCCACGCCCGTCATCGTCCCTGTGCTGCCGCCGCCGAGCGTGGTGGCGACGCCGAACTGGCTAGCCCGGCTCGGCCGCTGGATCGACGACACGTTCGGCGCAAGCTCCCGCGCCACGGCCAACGACAACGCTGCGCCGACCGTCCGCCGGGCGGCCTGATCCGAGATCCCGACGCCGGCCGGGTAGCGCCGCGCACCATCCACCACAACCGAAAGACCCGACATGACCCGCAAGGCTCTCCTCGCGGCGCTGGCGCTCGCCTGTGCCGTCTTCTGCATCGGCTTCCCGGCGGCCGCCTTCGCCTCGGAAGTCCCGTTCGCGCGCGAGTTGATCGTCCGCGCTGCCGAGGTCGTCACCGCGCCGGCCGCGACCGCCGTGGTCCTGCCCTGGGGCGACTGGATCGTGGCGATCGGTCAAGCCATCACCGCGGTGTTGCTACCCGTCCTCGTCGGCCTGATCAGTCGGGCCGTCTACCAGGTCGCCCCCTGGGCGATGCTGTTCCTCACGCAGAAGCGCATCGAGCAGATGGCGGAGGCTGTGACGGACTACGCGCTGAACGCGGTCGGCGGCGTCGCCAAGGGCCAGCAGCTCACCATCCCGGTCAGCTCGGCCGTCATCGCCAAGGCCGTGCAGCGCGCGGTCGACGTGGTGCCCGCCAAGGTGATCGCGGCGGCCGGCGGGCCGAACGGAATCGCCGAGATCGTGTTCCGCCGCCTCACCCGCGTCCCCGAGGCGAACGCCGCCAACACGCTCGCGCCGGCGCAGGCCGCGATCCAGGCGCGCTGATCCCGACTCCCATCGCGTCGCTGGACCGCCTGCGGCGCGTCTCCTCGGGCACGACCCTTCGCTAGGCAGATCATGAATGCGCCGCGTGACCGACATCCGAAAGATAGGCCCCACGACCCGCGCCCGGTTGCAAAGGGAGCGGGTCGTCCGATCGCTGAAGGGGCAGGCCGCGCTCTCACGGAGCAGGTGCCGCTTCCCGAGCGGTCCTTCGGCCACGACATCGTTGAGGAGGCCATGCGCCACCACGTCGAGGGGGCGTGTGATCTCGGCGAGTACATCGAGGGACAGGACCGCTCGCGCGGCAACGGCTCGGTCTTTCTCGACGGACCGGCCCAGACGATCCGCTTCCCTGACTGGTGGCGGAAGTGGTTCGCCCGGCAGACCCCGGCGCGCCTCGCCGCCCTCGACGAGATGGTGGACGAGCGCCTCGAGCGTGAGGCGCTGCGCAAGTTCTTCCGCCGCCTGAAGCACGTCGGCATCGCCGCCGTGATCGCGGGCTTTGCCGGCGCGCGCTGGTTCTCCGAGCAGATCGCGTGGTTCATGGCGAAGCTGCCGATCCTGCGCGAGTTCTGGACCCTCATCACCGGGAGCGCCAAGCCATGAGCGCACGTCTCGATCGGATCCTGACCCGCCTGTACCTCACGGTCGGCGGGGCCGTGGTCGTGATCTTCGCCTTCCACCTCGGCGCCGTGGTCGGCGTCTGGCGCTGGCCCTACGAGGTGCTGGAGACCGTCGTCATCACCCCGAGCGTGCCGCCGGGCGCGACCTTCTCCATGACGCGCAAGATCGACTACCAGGACGACTGCCAACTCGAATACGACCGGCTGCTGTTGAGCGATGCGCCAGGGCCGAAAGGCGCACTGCGGCGCGACGTGCTACCGGACATCGCGTTCGAGCACCCGCCGTGGGAGCTCGACGGCAAGCTCTGGTACGTGATCGAGCGGGTGCCGGAGGACTTCCCCTGCGGTCCGGCCAAGATCGTGGATCGGCCGTCCGCGGCCTGCAACTGGTTCCAGCGCATCTTCTGGCGCCAACGCCGGGCCGACGCGATCACGCGGTTCACGGTCGATTGCTCGGCGACGGCGGCGTTGCCGTGAAGGCCTGCGCGATTCCAGCCGAGCCGGCGCGGCTCTGGATGGTGGGGTTGGCCGGCTTCATCTTGGCGGTGGCCGTGGTCGCTGTGCCGCGGGAGATCGAGCACCGCCGCGGGCCGCCTTGATCCTGCCGCGGCGCGGCGCGATCCTGCTCCTCGACCGCCTACTCGGTCGCTTCCTCCCAAGACTTTTGAGCCCGCCCGGCTCCGCCGCGGCGGGATTTTTCATGCTCTCGTCGCCTCGGTCAGCGCCTGCGTCGTCACCTGTGCAATCCGACGCGCGTCGGCCTTGCCCACGCGCTTCGTCACACCCCGGCGCTGCTCGTCGTCGCAAATACCAATCGACCGAAAAGCCACACCGGCGTTCAAAAACTCCTGAACATATCAAGTTTCTTACCTTCGCTTTCTGGACGAGCAATGGACGCTGGGCCATAGCAGCTCCATGACGCCGAATCGCAGTATCCCTAAAATAATCCATCAGATCTGGGTCGATTCTGAGATTCCAGAGAGGTTTCGCTCTTTCAGAGACAGTTGGCTTCGTCATCATGCGGATTGGACGCATAGATTGTGGACCGATGATGAGTTAGACTCTTATATACGTTCAATAGATCCTGAAGTTTATGATGTTTACAAAGGGCATAGTCGGCCGATTTGCAGAGCGGATATCGCGCGCTATGTAATTTTGAAAAATGAAGGCGGTTTATACGTTGATTTGGATTTTGAGTGCTTCAAACCGCTCGACCAACTCTTCGCTGATGGTGCCCTCGTATTTGGCATCGAACCTGCTACACACGTTGCTTCAGCAAAGGCGCAAGAGCGTGGGCTCAAGCGCATTCTCTGTCCGTCGCTGATCGCAAGTCCTCCAAATCATGTCTTTTGGGATGCTGTTTTCGCTGCTTTGAAATTAAACCGAGACAAAACGGATGTTCTCGATGCGACTGGGCCATTTCTTCTAACTAATGTATTTCAATCTTTGGTTTCCTCCAGGCAAACTGGGTTCATGAAGCTCCTTCCTCCAGATTGGATTTACCCAGTCGACAAGACAGACTGCTGGCAGGGCCGACTACATGATCCAGTATACTGGGAAAAAGTGACGCGAAATGCTTATGCACTCCACCATTGGGATGGTGGCTGGTTTCGTGATGTATTGGGGAAGCAAAATATTTCCTTCAATTACACTGTTAGGCAGCCAAGGGACGCAAAGACTCAAAATGGGCCAAGTCATTTATTTGGCGGCCCTCCTCCCCTGATTTCATGCCTTATGACCACGCGCGACAGACCTTTGCAAGCGCAGCTGGCAATCGACATGTTCCGGTATCAGACATACACGAATCGAGAACTGATAATAGTAGACGACAGCTCAAATGATCTTCTGCGCCATTACGTAAGTAAAGACAGAAACATCCGCTACATTAGGCCAGACGACCAAGCTCCGAACTTGGGACGTTCTCGCAACTTGAGTGTATCACTCGCAAACGGACCGTTTGTTTGTCAGTGGGATGATGATGATATCTACGATCCTCAGCGCCTTGAGCTACAAATGGCCGCTCTATTACAGTCTGGTGCAAAGGCGTGTCTGCTTCCGAACTGGACGGTCTGGTGGCCGGAGCGTAAGCAACTCTGTATTTCCAAGGAAAGATCATGGGAAGGTTCGCTGCTATGCGAACGTGAATGTCTTCCGTCTTATCCAGAATTGGCAATTGGGGAGGATACACCTGCAGTTCAAAAATTAATCCGAAGCGTTCGAACAGTCTATCTCGATATGCCATGGCTATATATCTATGTAGTTCATGGTAAAAACACATATCAGCCAGAGCATTTCAATGGCTACTGGCATACGGCCAAAGTTCGGTTTGGCGCCGATCGGTATGAATTTATTGTCGATCACTTCTCTAAGAGGACTCCACTAAAGGCTTATATTGAGCGCTTAAATTCATATAAATACCCTTCGGAGTCCGCCGCTGATATTTCTATTGACAGCCAACCAAAGATGATCGGTGAATTACCATCGTCAAATACAGATAAATTTTATCGGAAGCGGCAATCTCTCGCCTCGTTTAGTAAAAATACAGAGTTTTATCCTGAAGTTTTAGTTCTGACGCCAGTCAGAAATGCTGCTCATTCGCTCGAAGATTATGTCAGGTCCATTGAAAAACTCGGCTATCCCGCCGACCGTCTTCGAATTGCGTTCTTGGAGGGCGACAGCACGGACAAAACTGTCGAGGTCTTAGACGCTTGTGCGCGACGCCTCGAACAGGGCGGGCGGCGTGTCGAAGTCTTTCGACAAGACTTTGGCGTTGAGATCTCTGTGCCACGGTGGTTGCCGAGCATCCAGCGAGCGAGGCGCGGCGGAATTGCCCAGGCGCGGAATTGGCTTTTATTCAGCGCCCTGAAGGAAGAGCCATGGGTGCTCTGGATCGATGCAGATGTTGTCGCATACCCGCCGGATGTTCTGACCCGATTATTGGCTGTAAGACGTGATATTGTCGTTCCACATTGCGTTGTGAAGCCAGGTGGGCGTACCTTCGATATGAACACGTTCATAGCGGTGCAAGGAGAGGGTGGGGCGAAGCCAGGCGCAGACGGCCTGATACAGCCACCTGCAGGTGAGGGGCGCCGCTATCTGGATGCGTATCGCGGTCAAGATCTCGTGGAAGTCGATTCCGTTGGCGGGACGATGCTTCTGGTCCGGGCAGACATCCATCGAGCAGGATTGATTTTTCCTCCGGTGCCCGTCAACGGCCTGATCGAAACAGAGGCTTTCGCGGCTATGGCTCGCGAAGCGGGGTATCGGTGTTGGGGATTGCCAGATCTGGAAATCCAACACGCTCCCACGTGATGATCGCAGGCACAGCACTGCCGCCCGCTGTAGCGCTTCGGCAGGATCGTCGCGGCCCTGCGTCTCCGCGACGCCAACGAGCGCCGATAGTTCGGCGCTGAGCATCGCAGGTCGGCGCCCGTCTGCGATGCTGTCGGCGGCAAGTACGAGCAAGGCCGCCCATGCGCGTCACCGCTGCCGGCTCAGGATCGCCACGCGACTCCGTAGGTCGGCCGCGTGCGCTTCGCCTAATCTTGCAGGCTCTCCGAGAAGTCGTCCGGCACCTCGCCGAACTGCCCGAGGATGGTCGCGTTCTCCAGTTCACCCGTCTCATCGTCAGCCACAATCCGGATCGCGGCAGGCCTGCAACGCGCTGGGGCGCGGGCGCCGTCGTGCCGGCGCGCGCGGGTGTGCTGGAGAAGCAGGACTGGAGCACGAAGTTCGAGATGCGTACGCCGCGCTACACGACGCAGGTGAGCGAGCTACCGGTCGCAGTGGCGTAATATGGTGCGGTCGCACCAGCGCGAATGCGCGCAACAGACTGCCGCGCGAATTATACGAGACAAAGCGAATTGCTCGCAAAGCAACCTTTGGTTGCACTCGCATCACGCCCGCGTTACTAGGCGGTCTTCATGTGGAAAACGCGGTTTTGAAGGCATGAAGAATTTTGTCTTTACTATGACAACTGGGCGAAGTGGCACGACATATCTAGCGGAGCTGGCACGTTTAAACGTCCAAAATGCAAATTGTTATCACGAAATACTTGGGTGGGACCGTTTCGGAATCGACACTCCGGAGGTTTCTCATCTGACCTTGTTCAACTCCCGTGGCAATATCGAGCCTGTCAGGCAGTTCTGGAAGTGCAAATTATCACGCATAATGCGCGAGGAGGGGGCTTACTATTGTGAAACTTCACACCTTTTGATGAAAGCGGGATTGATCGAAAATATCAAGCCGCTTACGGAAGTAGGAGAAGTGCACCTTATCGAAATAACGCGGGATCCGGAAGAAATTGCAATGAGTCTCATTTTAAGGGGAGATTTTTCAAATATCGGCAACATGTGGATGTGGTACTTAGATCCCACATACCCGAGAAATTTGGTCAAACTTTCTGACGTGTCGAAGATAGAAAATCTCTGCGTCTGGTATGTTTTCGAGATGAGGGCGCGCGCAGCGTATTATCGGAAAATTGCCTCAGATATCGAGCATATCCATTTCCATGAAATCGATATGAAAGATCTAGTTTCAGAAGAGGGGGCGGAAAAGCTCTTGTCCGATACAGGCGCAGAGCTTGCAGTCTCAAAAATTCGGCTCCCCGGCCAAAAGAATGCTGGTCCTTCGAGGAAGTCTTTACCCTCGGAACTGCGGGATCGGGTGCGCAGGGTAGTCGAGGCCGCATCAGGTCTTGATGTCGAAGGGATTGCGGAACAGATCGCCAACCGCGGCCCGCGCTTCTAGATTGAGCTACCTGCTACGCCCGCGGACCACAGGCACCACTCCGAGCTTGATGCTGCCCGGGCATCTCCTCGAACCCGGCTGCGCCTCAAGGCCAGCCCAGCACCCGCCGCGAAAGGCCGGCGAGGATGACATCCCAGAGCACCAAGCCGAGCGCGAGGGCGACGGCGATCTGCAACCGGGTCGAACGCGGACGCCGCGGGCGGGGCAGCTCCCGCGCCTCGACGTCGTGGAGGTAGGCCTCGAAGTGGTCGGCCGGCGTCGGCTCGGAGCGCTCGGGCGGGATCATTGCGTGGGGGCGTCCCCGACCATCAGGCTGAGCCGGAATGCGAGCGCGATGACGCCGCCCGTGGTCAGTTCGGGCCCGTCGTCCACGCGGTAGAGGTTCAGCGCCTCGTCCGTCCGCTCGACGCGTAGGCTGGTCGCGCGCAGGGCGTCCAGGGCTTCGGTGAGCAGAGGGTCGGGGGGGCGATTCGGGCATGTCGGCAGGATGCACGCTCATCCCTTGAAGGCCCGGAGCGGGACGCCGCGCAGCCGCGGGTGCGGGTTGCCGACCTGCGTCCGGTAGTAGGTCAGCAGCCCGAAGCTGATCCGGTCGGCGTTGATGAACTCGACGGGCCCCGGCATCGGCACCAGAGCGCCGCAATAGTCCCCGCGGATCGTGCCGTGCTGCGCATGGACCGAGAAGAGGTCGGTCCAGCCGAGCTCCACCGCCTGCGCACCGAACCGCTCCAGGAAGTCGAGGATCCCGGCGTGCGTCTTCTGCCACTGCTCGCCGTAGAGGTCGGGGCACGGGCTCTTCGCTGGGCTCAGCCTCTCGATGCCGGAGCGCCAGCTGTAGAGGTCGGAGGTCGGTACGGGGGCGAGGTGCGCGAACATCCCGGGCTTGTGGCCCGCCAGCCTTACTGGATCCTTGCCGGCCCGGCCTGCTCTCAATATGGCGAGCAGGCCGGGCTAGCATGGGTAATTAAGATGCGAAGTAGCTCTGGTTCACGCTGGCAGCCTGAACCCCCGCCAGCTCGATGGTGCCGCCGGTCGACAGCGTCAGAAGCGCGTTGCCGTCAGCGGATCCGCTCACCGAATAGGTCTGGCCCGCTGCCAGCCTGACGCGATCGCCATCGGCCTGATTCAACCCGATGACCAGATCTCTCGAAGCAGGATCGAGGTCGGCGCCGTAGGTGTCGGCGCCAAGGCCACCGATCAGCGTGTCGCTGCCGTTGTCGCCGGCAAGGAAATCGTTGCCTTGGCCGCCGTAGAGGATGTCCCCGTCGTCGCCGCCGAAAAGGATGTCGGCGTCCTGGTTGCCATAGATCACATCCGCACCCTGCTCTCCATAGAAAACATCCGTGCCGGCGCCTCCGAGAAGAATATCGTTCCCAATGCCCGCGATGCCGAGATCATTGCCAACATCGCCGATGATGACATCGTCACCCTCGTTGCCGAACAACGTATCGTTTCCAAGGTCCCCATCTACAAGATCATTGCCCTGCTGGCCGTAGACAAGGTCGTCATCTTCGCCGCCGGCTACGAAATCATTGCCCTCGCCGCCGTAGACCGTGTCGTTGTTCTGCTCTCCAACGAGGAAGTCGTTACCCGCGCCGCCGTACAGAACGTCATTGCCTGGGTTGCCGGCGGCGTAGTCATCCCCCTCTCCAGTATAGATGGTGTCATTTCCGATCTCGCCAATAATCTGGTCGTTGCCTTCGTTGCCGTAGATCAGATCTTCGCCGGGGCCGCCTGCGATAAAATCGATCGCGCCGCCGCCGTAAATCGTGTCATTGCCAGCTTGGCCGTCGAGCCGATCGAATCCATCTTCGCCGCGGATGACGTCGTCACCCGGATTGCCGTTGATGATGTCCTCGCCGGCCGTGCCCACAAGGGTGTTGGGCAGATCGTTCCCATTGAGAGTCGCCATGGTTCAAATCCTGATTAGGGCCAGCAACGTAGCTGTTGCCCGGTCTGAACCTTGGGAGGCAGCCCTAGTTCGATGAACTTAGGGATAGTATCTGAGTCGACTGATCTAAGTTAGCTCAATATAGGGATTAGGTATGAAGTTTTTGTGCTAACTTATGTTTATCAGGCGGCCAGAGTGCTGTTCCAAGATGTTGTTTTCGTAGGATTTTTCTCGCGTGGCAGGCTATGGATCGCACTGTTGATGTGGGGCTCGATCCCGGATCGGCCCATCCACTCCGGTACCTGCGCCAAAAGCGCACAGACTAGCCTAATGGCGCTTCCCCAAAGGTTTGGGTTTGCCTAAACGCCTTGCCGCACGATCGGTTGTCGGGCTGTCGTTTTGCCATGATACGGGTCCAGCGCTTCAGCATTCGTACCGGGGCGCTTTCCGTGCTGACATCATGGTCCTAGGACATCGGCACGGGATACGGACCGCCCTGCCCTGCCGCTAGGCCCGCCACGCAACAGAATGAACGCCCCGCGAACGTGGACCGCGTCGTGGACCGAATGGCGGTCCAAACCGATCAAACTCAGTCCAGATCGGCAGAAAAAGCACAACAAAATTAACGTCGATAGCATATGGCACCACGTTCGAGACGTGGGGGTCGCAGGTTCAAATCCTGCCACTCCGACCAAATATCCCGAGATCTCATAGCAACGTCCGGTACAGGTCCCCGCAGGGGCGCCGTCGAGCCTCGATCGCTCGGCATGTCGGCGGCCTTCGCGGGACCGAGTCTGCCGCTCCGGGCGCGAGCGGCCAGAAATCCCATGGCTCTCGCGGACCCGCCCGACGGATCGACGTTGCCTGCGGGTCGCGGCAGGCTTTGCCGGCTCGCCTCCGCGGTTGAGATCGCGGCGCGGACGGACCAGGATGGCCCCCGATCCCGGGGAGGGCCGCCGATGTTATCCGATTGGCTCCACAAGCTTCAGCTCCGCCTCTGGCAGCGCCGCGAGCGCGCGATGGCGCGAGACCTCCGGCCGAGCGGCACGAGCGAAGGCGACTGGATCGGAGCCAACGTCGCAGCCTCGGCATCCAGCTCCGGGACGGGCGGCCAGGCTTGGGTCCCCCCGGCCTCCTTCAACCCGTCGACCTGTGACGTCGGATCCTCCGGCGGTGGCGGAGACTGCTGAGGCACCCGCCCGCTCCACCCTCACCGGTTGCTGATCGTTGGACCTCCGGCAGTCCCCCCTGTGCCCGGCGGTCCGCTCGTCTGCGTTCCGCCGATATCGACGCCCGGCGTCGTCCCCGGAACGGGCGAATTGCTCGGATTCGCCGTGTTTCCTGCACGGGGCGGTCTCGGCCCGGGATCACGATCGTCGGGGCGCACGCCACCCGTCCCGGCGGGGGCTCGGACACCGGTATTGCCCGCGCCGCCGGTGACGACCTGCGCCGCGGCCGGGTCGGCCAGCACGAGCGTGGCGACGACGGCGAAGGCCTTGAGGTTCCGCATCGACGCTGCTCCGCCCTCCGCAATCGGAGCCCAACCCCTGAGATCCCCGAGAGTTCAGCCGCGCCCGGCGCGGAGACCGTGAGGCCGGCGGGCGCGCCGCCGTCCTCGCGCGAGTCCTCGATGGCCCCAGGCGCCGACGTGTCGATGGCGGAGGGATCCGGGGGCCGATCGCCCACGGTTTGACTGATATCGATATTGTGTTTTTAATGTTCGAAGTAAGTCGCTGTGCAGTGAGTACTCAACAATACAATCAACTGGAGGAGAGTGCGATGCTCAAGTCATTGAGTGCGACGGCCGCCCTTTGTGCCCTGATCATCCCTGTCGGAATCGCCGAGGCGATGCCGATGGGCGGCTCGTACACGGGCCGCGTGGAGAGCCAGACGCCGCAGCCGATCGGACCCGATCAGATCCGAATTCAACAGAAGGCGACCGGCGTGAACACCGGTCCCGGCACGCCGCTGGATGGGGCGACGGTTCAATGGACCGAGACCGCGACGCTGACGAACGGTCAGGGACCCGTCGAGGGCTTGATCACCTTCACGACACCGGCCGGATCGACCTCGAGCACCTACCGCGGCACGGTGACGACGGATGCTCAGGGTCGCGTGACCGCGACCGGAACCTACCGGGACAAGTCGAGTACCGGCGAGTTCAAGGGCGTGAAGGGCAGCGGGACCTTCTCGCTCGCCTACGTCTCGAGGACCGATTTCACGGGTGAGTGGAAGGGCGACGTCAAGCTCCCGGCGCAGAAGGCCTCGAAGCGCTGACGCCCGCGCGTCCGGGCCGCCGGGGCTTCCGCCCGCGGGTCACGGGGAGTGGCGCCGTGTCCCGCCTCCCTGCCCGCACCCCGCGATCCTGCAGGCTTCGCGGATTGCCCCGGCCCTCGACCTGTACGGGCAGCGACGACTCCGATACCGTCCGCGCCCGGCATCGTGGCGTGGTTCGGCGATCCGGGAAGAACCCCGCATCCGCCGAAGCGTTCTGTCTCAGCCGCAGGCCGTTCGAGGAGCACGTCGTGTACAAGGTGAGAGGGACGGATCCGTCCGGCCGGGTCATGACCTTCGCTTGCGGAACCGACGAACAGGCGATGGAGAAGACCTGGGAACTCCAGCGCCGTGGGTTCCGCGACGTGGTGGTCCTGGACCCGAAGGGTCGTGAGATGGGCGCCGTCGCTTTCGAGCGCTCCCTGGACATCGACTGGGACTGAACGGCCGTTCCGTCACCGGATCGGCGCGCGCGGGATCCGTCGTTCTCCCGCGGCCACCGGGACCGTTTCGCCGCTCTCCGCCGCCCGTCCTGCCGGACGCCGCGGCGTTTCGCGGAAACGTTTCGTTAACCATGACAACCTAGCTCGGACAGCGAGCTGCCGGTCACCGTCTCAACACCGGGGCAGCGCGTGCAAGGCGATCCGAGCCACCCTCTCGGATCGCCTCCTCGCCCCTTGCGGGGAGCGTCGCTTGCGGGGAGCGTCGCACGGGATCCGGCCGATGCCCGCGAGGCGTGCCGGCTCCCCCTGTCCACGATTCCCGCCCGATCGGGCCGGCCGTCCCTCTTCCGGGCGCGCGAGACCGCGGTCGATTGATCCATCGCAAGGCGGCTTCGAACGCGGGGGGACAGGATCCAGCCAGCGGATCGACCGCGGCTGGACAGCTGGAACCGACCCCATGACGAGCAGATCGCGCCCGGCCGTCGACGTTGGCGACGGGTCGCCGACCCTTCGCCGCCCGGCACGGCGCCCGCGACAGCCGCAGACCGCGCAGGGCATCGCGGACACGCCGTCCTGAGGGCATCCGGATGCCGTTGCATGCCATACTCGCGGGCCTCACGCGCCGGCTGGACCGGGCCGGGCTGCTCGGTGCGCCGGAGCGGCAGGTCCTCCTCGGCCTGAAGCCGCAACGGCGGCAGGTTCCGGCCCGTGCCGACATCCGCGGGACCCGCGACCATGACGGCGCGCACCTGATCCTGAGCGGCGTCGCCTGCCGTTACGAGATGCTGCCGGACGGCACGCGCTGCATCATCGCCCTCTACTTCCCGGGAGAGTTCTGCGGGGTGCCTTTGCTGGTGCCGCGCACGGTCACGAGCACCGTGGGGGCGCTGTCGGCCTGCGTGGTCGCCGACGTCCCGCTCGGCACGCTGGCGACGCTGGTCAGGGCTTATCCGCGCATCGGGCTCGCCCTGTGGTGGCTGTCGGTGGTGGAGCTGAGTATCGCGCAGGAATGGCTCGTCAACGCCGGCCGGGATGCCGAGCGGCGGATCGCGCACGCCATCTGCGAGATCCTCGCGCGACAGCGCGCTTCGGGCTGCGACGAGCACGAGGTGTTCTCGAACGGGATACGGCAGGTGACGCTGGCCGACATCACCGCGGTCTCCACCGTGCACGTGAACCGGGTGCTCCACGCCCTCCAGGAGGGCCACCTCATCAAGCTGGCCAAAGGCGTCGTGACGGTGCCCGACTTCGCCCGCCTCGCCGCCTTCGCGGGTTTCCATCCGGGCTACCTGCACCTCTCCGACGGCGCGACGGCGGCCCCGTCGGAGGCGGGCGCGCCGGGCGTGTCCGTCCTCGGCGAGCGCCCCGATGCGCGGGGCTTTGCAGCCGTCCGGCGGGGCCCGATGCGCTGCTGAGCGGGGGCGGCGGGATCCGGGGGCCGCGGCCCGGCTTCCCGACCGGGCGCAGCGGTGGGTTCGTCAGTGGGACATCAGGCAGCAGACCGGCGTCCTCTCCAGCAGGTCGCGCGTCACGCCGCCGAAGAACCATTCGCGCAGGCGGCCGTAGCCGTACCCGCCCGCCACGATCAGGTCCGCGCGGAAATGGCGCGCCGCCCGCTGCAGGTCGTCGGCGACGCTCCAGCCGGACGGCACGGCGACGTGCGCGCTCGCGCTGACGTCGTGCAGGGCGAGATAGCCGACCACGTCCTCCACGTCCGAGCGGTCGGCGGGGTCGGCGACGCTGAACACCTGGACGGCCTCGGCGCGGCGGAGAAACGGCATGGCGTCGGAGATCGTCCGGCGCGTCTGGAGCGTGTTCTTCCAGCCGATGACGACGCGCGCGGCGTCGAGATGTCCCGTGCCGGCCGGGACCACCAGGACGGGCCGTCCCAGCCCCATCAGCGCGTCCCCGACGCCGACCATCATGCCGGGTGAAACGCCCTCGTCGTCCGCGTAGCGACCGAGGACGACGAGATCCGCCGCCCGTGACTGACGCGCGAGGAACGGGACCGGGCCGGCGAGGTCGGAGCGCCACACCGTGCGGTCAGCCAGGGACGAGGCCGCGCGGAAGGCCCGCTCGGCGCCCGCGAGCTTGTCCAGGGCCGCCTGCCGGATCTCCTCGATGACGAGGCCCATGGGTGCGGCCGTCTCGCCGTAGCTCTGCGGATAGTCCGGCAGGCAGGCGGCGGCCCCGAGGAGGCGGGCGCCGAAGCGCTGCGCGACATCGGCGGCCAGGCGCACCCGTGCCGAGGCGTGGAGCCCGTCATCGACGCCCACCATGATGCTCGCGTACGTCATCGTGCCCTCCCCGGACCCGCGATGGATCGCCGTCATGCTGCGGGCCGGCACCCGGCACGGCTTTGATCTGACGCAAGCCGACGCGGATCCGCGGATGCGGCACGCGCGGACGCGTCCGCCTTGATCCAGCACAAGGCGCCGCGACGGTCCGGTGAGAGCGTGGGGAGAGCGCGGCAGCCGGAGCGGACGCGGGCATGACGACGGCATCGGCGACGGGCGCGACCGGGATCGCAGGGCCGACCCTCGCCGAATGGGGCCCGCGCCTGCGCCGCTGGCTGGCGGTCGTGCCGCTGGCGGGCCTCTGCGTCGGCCTGTCCGCGCAGGCGCTCGGCCAACTCGGCGCCGCGAACTGGGCCTGGACGCTGGCGACGCTGGCGATCCTGGCCGCGCTCGCCGCGCAGGTGGTTGCCGGCCTCGCGCGGGGCGATGTCGGGCTCGACCTCGTCGCCCTGCTGTCGATGGGCGGGGCGCTCGCCCTGTCGCAGCCGCTGGCCGGCGTCGTCATCGCCCTCATGTACGCGGGCGGCCAGACGCTGGAGGCCTACGCGGCCGGGCGCGCCGAGCGATCCATGACGGCTCTGATCGCGCGCCAGCCCCGCTCCGCCCTGCGGGAGGCGGACGGCAGGCTCACCGAGGTGCCGCTCGGGGCGCTGGCACCGGGAGACCGCGTCCTCGTGCGCGTCGGCGACGCCCTGCCGGTGGACGGCCGCGTCGCCGCGGGCCGCGCCGTGCTCGACCAGTCGAGCCTGACCGGCGAGGCGCTGCCCGTCGCCATCGAGCGGGGCGCGCCCGTGCTGAGCGGGTCGGTGAACGTCGGCGCGCCCTTCACGCTTCTCGCCGAGCGCGCCGCGGCCGACAGCACCTATGCGGGGATCGTCCGCCTCGTCGAGGCGGCCCGGTCCCGGAAGGCCCCGATGGCGCGCATGGCGGATCGCTACGGCCTCGCCTTTCTGGGCGTGACGCTCCTCATGGCCGGGGCCGCCTGGGTCGCGGCGGGCGACCCGTTGCGGGCCCTCGCGGTCCTGGTCGTCGCCACTCCGTGCCCGCTGATCCTGGCCGTGCCCGTCGCCCTGGTCTCCGGCCTCTCGCGCGCCGCGCGCATCGGCGTCCTCATCAAGGGCGGGGGCGCCCTGGAGACGCTGGCCGGAATCCGCGTACTGGTGGTGGACAAGACCGGCACCCTCACGCACGGCGCCGCCCGACTGGTCTCGGTGCGCACCCTTCCCCCCTTCGAGGAGGTGGAGGCGCTGGGGCTTGCTGCCAGCCTCGAGCAGGCCTCCGGCCATCCGATGGCCCGCGCCCTGGTCTCCGAGGCGCGCGGGCGCGGCCTCGCGCTTTCCCGGCCGGAGGTGGTCGCCGAGATCCCCGGCGCGGGGGTCGCCGGCATCGTGGCGGGCCGGCGCGTCGTGGTCGGCGGACCGCGCCTCCTGCGCGAGCATGCCGGTGCCTTCCCGCGGATCGAGGAGGAGCGGGACGAACCCGCCGCCTCGGCGACGGTGCTGGTCGCCATCGACGGCAGCCCCGCCGCGATCCTCACGTTCGCCGACCCGCTGCGGCGGGACGGCGGCCGGTCGCTCGACGCTCTGCGCGCCTGCGGCGTCTCGCGGGTGGTGCTCGCGACGGGGGACCGGCGTGCCGTGGCGGAGGCACTGGCGGCCGGGCTTCGCATCGACGCCGTCGCGGCGGATCTCGATCCCGCGGACAAGACCGACATCGTGGCCGCCGAGCGGCGGAACGGCCCCGTGATGATGGTGGGCGACGGGGTCAACGACGCGCCCGCCCTGGCGGCCGCCGACCTCGGCGTCGCGCTCGGCGCCCGGGGCGCGGCGGCGGCGGCCGAGGCGGCGGACGTCGTCCTCCTGGTCGACAGCCTCGCGCCGCTGCCCGAGGCCATCCGGATCGCCCGGCGGGCCCGCGTCATCGCGGTCCAGAGCGTGGCGGCGGGGCTCGGGCTCTCGCTCGCCGGCATGACGGCGGCGGCGCTCGGCTACCTCTCGCCCATACAGGGCGCGCTGCTTCAGGAGGTGATCGACGTCGCGGTCGTCCTCAACGCCATGCGGGTCCTCGGCGGCACCGGGGCCGGCCCCGAGCCGTCGCCGCGGCCGGTCGGGGCCTGAGCCGGGCGGGCGGAGCGGCTTGCGATGGATCAAGGTGGACGGCCCCGGCCGAGCCTTAGGCTCCACCCGTCGGCCGCGACGCGCGACGGAGGTGGCCATGGATTACGCGAACGTCCTCGTGTCCGCCGATCTCGGCGAGGCGGCCCCGGACCGGATCAGGCTCGCCGCCGGCGTGGCGCGGCGGTTCGGGGCCATCCTCACGGGCGCGGCCGGCCACGCGGTGCCGACGCCCCTGCTGGTGCGCGACATCCAGGACGCCCTCGAGCAGGAGGAGCGCAACAGGGCGGAGGTGCGCGAGATCCTCGCGCGCGTGCGCCCGCTCTTCGAGAGCGGCGCGGGCGACGGGATCCGCACGGAGTGGCGCCCCGCCCTCGCCGGCCCGCTCACGCACCTCGTCGAGCAGGCGCGCGCCGCGGACCTCGTCGTCGTCGGGCGGCGCGGCGCGGAGGACGCGGATCCCGGTCCCCTCGGCGTCCCCCCGGGGCCGGTGCTGATGGAGGCCGGCCGGCCCGTCCTCGTCGTTCCGCCCCGCCTCGCCGGCCTGAAGGGGACGCGCGTCGTCGTCGCCTGGAAGGACGGTCCGGCGGCGCGGCGGGCGGTGTCGGCTGCCCTGCCCTTCCTGCGCGAGGCGGACCACGTCCTCGTGGTGAGCGTCGGCCCCGATGCCCACCGGGAGGGGGCGGAGGACGTCGCCGGGCATCTCGCCCGGCACGGCGCCCAGGTGACCACGCATCTCCTGCGGACCGCCATGCGCGAGAGCGACGAGATCCTCGACTTCGCCCTGCGGCAGGAGGCCGACCTCGTCGTGATGGGCGCCTACGGTCGTTCCCGCCTGCGCGAGTGGATCTTCGGCGGCGTCACGCGCGATTTCCTCGACCGCACGACCCTGTGCTGCCTGATGAGCCACTGAGCTGGCGCGTCCTCGGCGGGATGCTCGTGCGGGTGCCCCGGCGCGGGGGCTGGCGCCTCGTTCGCCGCGCGCCCGCCCTTCCGCCCATCGTGCCGCGCCCGCCCACCGCCGCGAACCTCACCGCCGACCGTCGGACGCTGCGTCGCCGAGGTCGGTCGGAGCGGCCGAGCCCGCCGCGGACGGCGGCGGATCCTGCATCGCGGGGCGCACCCTGCGAGGGCGCCCGCCGATCACTCGACGAAGCTCCAGCCCGCTTCCAGCGCGCGACGCTCCTCCGCGCTCAGCGGATCCGCCCAATCCATGCTGTTTGCCGGGCCGGTCTGCGCGTGGTCCGGCAGATCGGGGCGATCGAGGCCGGGCTTCGGGCGGGGCGACCGGCGCGGAAGGTTGCGCTTGCGCGCCGTCCGGGTGGCGGCGCCGGTTCTGGAGCGGGTTCGCTTGAGCATCGCCGACCTGCCAGGGCTCAGTGGCTGAGGAAGAGGGGTGCGGGGCTGTCGTGCAGGAGGGCTCGTGTGACGCCTCCGAAGAAGAACTCGCGGACCCGGGCGTGATGGTAGGCGCCCATGACGATCATGTCGGCGCGCAGGCGGCCTGCCTGGGCGCGCAGGGTGTCGGCGACGTCGCC
>Ga0316228_1001118_pt1 | contig 29875 bp, 23 predicted proteins | sample TBH18021metaG_FD_206005 | JGI IMG/M metagenome (GOLD analysis project Ga0316228, IMG submission 206005) | Freshwater microbial communities from Trout Bog Lake, Wisconsin, USA - TBH18021 | ecosystem: Environmental > Aquatic > Freshwater > Lake > Hypolimnion/Profundal zone | place: USA: Wisconsin... | reverse complement strand
GGTGGCGGTTCTGTTTTGTTAATGAAATATTAACCGTTTTTGGGCTGCTTTTAATTAGTTTTAGCCATTATTCTTAGATATGTCTAACCCACCGTGAAAAACGGTGGGTTTGCCGACAGTCTGAAGCAGGCCTTTAAGCCTGCTTAATTATCGTACGGCCTTGTAACCTTCTCTCCGATATCGGTGAGGACAGCTTTGGCGTTATGTACATATTGATATGGAAATGGAGTAACTTAGTTAGTAACTAAGTTACTCCATTTCTTGCAATAAGCCAATTCAAAATAGACCCACGGCTTGGGAAAAAGGGATATTTGGCGTATTTATTGTATTCCTGGTACCAGAAAAGCTACGGGATGTCCTGTATTCGGCTAAATTTTAGTACTTCCTGTATTTCACGTATCGTGTTGCCTCTGTAGAGTTAGGAATCAAAATTGGGAACCACAGCTTTCATCCAACAAATTTACCATTGGACCATTGTCCTCTTGACTTTAATGTTTTCTCCCTTTTCCAGCATCAGCTGGACAAAACTTTAAGGTTTTGCCGTATTATCGAGAATTGGTTTAGCAAAAATTGCTACCGTGAGCGCACCCATCGCAGCTAGACCCCCAGTCAGCAAAAACGCACTTGTGAAACTTCCTGTGGCTTGAACGATAAACCCTGTAATACTTGGTGCGAAAATACCCGCTAAGTTAGATAGGAAATGGACGAAACCGCCTACTCTACCGACACTTTCGCTCCGAACCGAATCTTGAATAATTGCCCAGTAACAGGGTGTGGCTAAATAAGCACAGAAAATGCCAATAGACATTAGAATTACCGCAGAAGTGGCTGATGATGCCAAACCACAAAGAGCGATTGCGACAGCGGAACCAAATATGGTTACAGAAATTACAATTTTCCGGGCATAGATCGGCTCGTGGCCTAGTTTGACAAGATGATCGGATATTATGCCTCCAGAGATGTAGCCCAATGCGCCTAGCAACCAAGGGATAACGCTTACGATACTCATGTCCTTAATACTTAGATTCTGGGCCATTACCAGGTAGCTTGGAAACCATGTCAAGAAAAAATACGTGATATAGTTGGTAGCAAAAAACACGACTATAGTAGACAAAATAATAGGCTGCTTTAGATAATATATAAGTGGTTGCTTGGCAGCAACGCTAGTGGAGATGATTTGCCCTTTTTCAATTATAGCAAGTTCCTCGGATGAAACTTTAGGATGCTGTCGCGGCAGGTCAGTGACTATTTTTATCCATAATGTAGTCCAAATTAAACCTAGAATGGTCAAAACGGCGAATGAAACACGCCAACCGAATTGAATGGCCACTAGTCCGACGATGGGTCCAGAGAGTGCCGCGCCGATTGACATTCCGGAATCGGAGATACCCTTGGCTTTGGCTCTTTCGGTTGCAGGAAACCAATTGTTTACCATTTTGTTAGATACTGATCCGATCGGTCCTTCACCGGCTCCGAACAATACCCGGAATATGATCAGCGAGGTAAAACCCCACGCTATGGCTGGTCCAGCGGCGAACAGCGACCAGGCCACCATCGCAAAGGCAATAGTCTTCTTTGGACCGTAAATGTCAGAAAGATACCCGCCTACAAAGCAAAAAACTGCATAGCTAAAGAAAAAACTGCTGAAGATAATCCCCATCTCGGCGGGGGAGAAACTGAACTCCTTCATGACGTAGGGAGCGGCTATTGACAGCGATGCCCTGTCGACGTAGTTTATAAATGAGCCGCAGACCATTATTGCTAAGACCTTCCATCGATATCCCATCTCGTGATCCTCCTTCATTTCTGTTGAAAAATGGCATCTTTATCATCAAGGCTACTAGCCTGAGCTTTTTTCCGATGTTCTTTTTTATGTAACATACATCAAAATCAAGGTACGCTATTTTGGGCATAATCAAAAGCTAACCTGTCGATATACTATACGGCCAGCCCGGATGGTCGCCTGGGGTATGAGCAATTGCTGCCCTACACGGCTCACACCCATAGCATCAAAGAATTCACAGTGATGATCAACCTGTTTTAATATTGCAATATCGGCGCAAGCACCGGGTGATAACGTCCCGATCTCCCCCCCCATTCCCATCAGGCGGGCCGGAGTTGAAGTACAGGCAGCCACTATGTCGAACAAATCCATACCCAAGGCCAGATACTTGGACATCAACCACGGTAGGCCAAACATAGGTTGCTTAAAAACAGTCACCCAGCCCATATCGCTGCTGATGACGTCGGGTGCAAAGCCGTCGGCCAGAGCAGACTCGGCAGTTTTGAAGGCAAAATGGCTTCGTCCGTTAGCGGCGTCGAAAATGACGCCGCGCTGCCGTGCTTTTTTGACCTCAGCCAGGACCCGGTTATCATCCCCGATGATTGTGCTGCCTTTTCCGTGATATACATGGGCAAAAATATCACCGCGGCGAAAGAGTTTTACCAATTCACCGCTATCGCCAGGCGGATTGGTCGTATGTACAACTACCCGACACGACAATCGTTCAGCGATCTCTAACGCCTTGATAAGCGGGCTGAATCCGAGATCGCCGACAACTTCTTGGCTCAGTCGCAGTTTTAAGCCAAGCAATTCGTCTGAATATTTGCCAAACAAAGACTTCATTTGGTCTTCGTCAAAGAACTTCGGGTCATGGTTTTCGTCATATTTCATGGTCACTTGTCCGGTTGGTGAGACGCTGAGAAAACTCTTGATCCTGACCACACTGTTAGAAATCACATTACTGCGAAAAATCTCGTACGTAGCCGTTCCTGCCGACCCGCCATCAACTACTGTGGTGACACAATTAGGCAGTGTGCCCATATCCGGGGGACAACCATTTTCAGTGGCGCCGGAGAAAACATGAGTATGATAATCAATAAGCCCAGGCATAACCAGACATCCATCTGCCTTGATCACCAAATCAGGTGGCGTCTTGTCCGTTTTCTCTCGCACGACAATCCTATCGCCTTCAAGAAGAACGTCGCCTTTTTCGTTAATGCCCATGGCCGGATCGATAACATGGCCGCCGCTGATAAGTATCCTTTGTCTCATTGTCATTCCTCCCTCGCTTTACCGTATTGGGTTGAAATCTAACCGTCATTCCACGTCCAGACCTAGCGTCGGCGAATCTCCAACGACTCGGCGCAACAATACGAATACCGCCGTCATTCTATTTCTTTGTATTAGGAAGAAACGGCTACAGGTTTTGACTTGATTTTTCCATAGGTGACCAACGAGATTCCACCCAGTATGACGATGAACCCCAGAACTACGAATCCCGACATATATGACCCAGTAGATTGATAAAGCATACCTACCAAAAAACCTGCAATGGTTCCCCCGCCACCAGCACCGAGGCCATTAATGATTCCGGATGCCGGCCCTATAGACTCCGGTTCCACCGTCGACTGTAAAATTGACCAAATGTTAGGGGTAAAGCTACTTGCGTAGTAGCCTAGCGCAAGGGTAATCAAAGCCATCTTCAAATAACCACTGTCGACCTGCGGCAATAACATTAATAAAATACCTGGAATGAACAACCCCAAAGAAGCGACAAGAATTCTTTTGCCCGTTCTGTCGCTAATAATTGATATTGGGATAGCCAGAATCACTGCCGTGAGGTATGGCAACGCACTGCCTATTGCCTGATAGACACCTGTGAATCCCAACGATTTAACTGCCATAGGGATCCATAGCGTAATTCCCCAAAACAGCATCCCCTGGGTTATATAAGTAAAAACAAGCAGCAAAAATGGCGCTCCACCCAGAGCCTTCAGGGTGATTTTTGCCTTTGGACCTTCTCGTGGCACCGAATAGGGGGCCTCCGATTCTTTCCGCAACATCGAAATATAGAGCGGGACCATAATGACGAGACCAACGCCGCCAGTGATATAGAACAAGACTTTCCAACCAAAAGCATCATAAATCGGCGTCAGGATCACAAATCCTAGGGCCAGAGCCAAAAATTGACCGTAGTATTGAATCAGGCTGTTGGCTCGCGTAAGTTCGTGAGGAGCGAACCAGGCCTTAGCGAAGCGAGATTGCTGCGGCCAATAAATACCTTCCGTGACTCCTAGGATAAGCCGGAAGAATAGCAATAACGCGACCGATGTGACAAACCCGGTAAGAAACGTGGTGACAGACCAAATCGTCATCATGCAGATGGCTACCCATTTTGGATCATACCGTTGCGTCAGAATCCCACCGAAAACATTGGAGAAGGCGTAGCCGATCAAGAATGTCGTCAGTGCCCAACTAGAAGTAATAGCAAAATCAGGCCCTGCAAAACCCAGATCTTTGGCTACTGAAGGCAAAGCCACGGACAGGTTGGTCCTATCAATATAGGCCACAAACAATCCAGCCATTAACGTGCCGCCAATTCTAAACCACCGTGAATCCATAGAATTTACATCCTCCTTCAATTTGTACTTCCATTAATGCCGGCCTATGATGCGTAAATTGACCCAAGACTCCCTCTATATCGCTAAAGCCCCCCTTTAAAATCTGCTATAATAAAATCCGCTGTGTTAGTAATTTTACCGATGTTATCGTCGCAGGATTTCTCAACATCTATCAGCTTGCCATCCGCAATTGTGGTAAAAGGCGCAAGGCGTGCCGGTCTTCACCTATTCCTGTTTTAGGCCTAAATGAAGTGGTCACTAACAAATCCTCCCTGTTCTCAACAACAAATTCTACCCAACCTCAAAATCGAAAGTGTACCCTCGTTCTAAAATGGAAGCACAACATCTGTTACGTCTGTGACCAACGCAGTTAAATCTCATAGTGCCAAGCTCAGATTGCTTTGAAGTGGATCGATCTCCAAGATTCGCCGGACGTTTTTTTACAAAATGAGGTCCTCTAACGGTTCTCTTACTCGGCCATCTCCATGAGAGTCCTGCCAACTATCCTCAGCCCTTCCAGCATGTGGGCAATTTCTTCGTTTGCCTTGGCAAGTTCTTGGGTGATCAGGTTGCTCCTGTCAACATTGGCCAGAACCGTGTCCACCGACTGACTTAATTGAATTAGTATTTTGTTGATATTACTGGCATTGTGGTTGCTTTCATCCGCCAGCTTACGGACTTCGTTTGCGACAACCGAAAATCCCCGGCCGTGTTCGCCTGCACGGGCAGCTTCTATAGCGGCGTTGAGTCCCAGTAAATTAGTTTGTTGGGCTACCCGCCTGATAATGTCCAGTATCTGAGAAGTATTGGTCACTTCCTGGGAAGCGCCTTTGGCAATTCTTGCCGACTCTTGACTGGCGGCGGCAAGCTCCTGAGACGAAGCTGTAATTTCTTCGACCGATGCTGCTGCACATTCGATATCTCGATACAAGTCGCCGACAAAACGACGAATTTGCTGGGCTTTCTGCGCATCGCGCGCCCGCTCCGCCTCCTGCGCTTTGGCAATCCTGACGGCTTCGTTTATTGCCTGTTTGATCGACGCCGCGCCCGAGTCGAGAAATTCAGCCATCAAACCAAAAATTTTCGCCGCTTCAACTCCCCCTTTGTCGCCGACCACTGCATCAGCACCTGAGTCAATTAGCTGCTTAATCGAGTCGCCTAATTGTTCTTTGTCCTGCCATGGGCGCACAAAGATATCTACTCCCCACAGACTGATATCTTGAACGGTATCGCCCAGTACGTTTCGCTTAACTACGACCCCAATTTTTTTAAATCCAGCCGTCGCAAGTCGATTAATAGGGGCCAAGAGATCAACTGTTGATGCCATGATCCCAACAATAGTTTTGTCGGTCATTTTTTCAAGATCTTCAGCTGTACCTCCCCGGCTTATGACGACACTAATGTTAGGATAAGCAGCTGCTATTACTAGTGCTTGCCGGTTATTGCCAGTTTCTATAGGCAAACTTAATCCCATTTCGGCAGTAACCTTCCTGGCAATGTCGGCGATACTTTGGGAAGGAGCAATAAAAAGGACTGCTTCCAAATTAAACACGCTCCTCGTTTATTACGCGTAGAAAGCAAATTCCGAAGCACCGAGATACAATGCCCCCTACCATGCCAATAAGCACCTACGGAGCTTTTCTTTTCCCTCTCGGCAGTTATAGGACACGAGGGCCATACATTGTCGGCCTCAATTCCGATTAATCCCAACTCTTCCTTCTAAATGCCGGAAAAGTACCGATAGTGAAAGCGCTGCGCTGCGGCTCTTATGTGTACTGGGCCTCAAGTGAATACGCATGGATAAAGGTAAATCTAGTTGTATTGCGTCTCAAGGAAGGCTTGATACTTTATTAAGACCGTTCCTGTTCTAATTGCTTAATGCGCTTTTGCAGGCGCTTAATGGCTAGTTCCTGATCGTGGCATGGATGTCCAGTGTCGGGAAACGCTAACGATCCCCGTTTATTCCTGTCCCTAATCCATCGATAAATGCCTGCAGAAGAAATTGCGAATGTCTTTTAATTACGAATATGATATCTGATATACCAAATTTCATCATATATTCCTATTAATTCAAACATTTATTCCAGGGTCGCACCTTCAGACACATCGCCGACCAGTTTGACGTACCGTTTCAAAAATGGGCTGGTCAGCTCTTTTTGTTTCAGGGGCATGGTTTTTTTGCGGGTTTCCAGTTCCTGCTCGCTGATCAAAAGCTCCAGGCTGCGCCCGGGAATATCGATCTTTATCAGGTCGCCTTCTTTGACATAGGCGATGGTCCCACCCGCCGCTGCTTCAGGCGCAACGTGCCCGATGCAAGGGCCTCTGGTGGCGCCGGAAAAACGGCCGTCGGTCACAAGTGCGCTGGTTTTGCCCAGGCCAACACCCATCAATGCGGCGGTGGCGGAAAACATTTCCGGCATGCCAGGCGCCCCCTTGGGTCCTTCGTAACGGATGACGATCACATCCCCTGGGGTGATATGGCCGCCGTAGATTGCTTTTTCGGCTTCACCTTCGGAGTCGAACACTCTCGCCGGACCGGTATGCTCCATCATTACCGGATCAACGCCGGTCTGTTTGACAATACAGCCGCGGGTTGCCAGGTTTCCTTTCAGGATTGCGTAGCTCCCCTGGGCGTGAACCGGATTATTCAGCGGCCGGATGACCTCCGGATTTTTATTGACCGCTTTTTCAGCGATCTGAGCCAGGGTGAGGCCGGAGCACGTCTTTTGCCCGGCGTGCAGCAGCGGCAGCAGTTCTTTGATGATCGCCGGGACTCCGCCTGCCAGCTCCAGATCCCATAGGGTATGCGGGCCGGCGGTTTTCAGATTGGTGAGATGGGGCGTGCGCCTGCTGGCTTCCTCGACATCATCCAGGGTAATCCTGATGCCCATTTCCTTGGCGATGGCGGGAATATGAATGGCGGCGTTGCTGGACCCGCCGAAAGCCGCCGTGAAGGCCAGAGCGTTCTCAAAGCTTTGGCGGTTGATATAGTCGGCTGGTTTGATATTCTCCCGTACCAGTCGTACGACCTCGCGGCCGCTTTGAATGGCGATCCGCTTTTTCAGCGAAGTGACGGCGTGAGCGCTGCCGCAGCCCGGCAGGCTCATCCCCAGCAGCTCAGCCACACAGGACATGGTGTTGGCGGTTCCGTTCATCGCGCAGGAGCCGGCTCCCGGACAGGCCGAGCATTCCAGTTCTTTGGCTTCTTCGTCGGTATACTCGCCAGTGACCCACTTGCCTACCCCTTCCCGCATGTCCGGGATCGCTACCGGTTTCCCTTTAAATACCCCGGGCATCATCGGCCCGCCGGTGACCATAACGGCTGGGATGTTGAGCCGGCCTATCGCCATCAGCATCCCTGGTACAATCTTGTCACAGGAACCGAGACAGACCAGTCCGTCGAGTTGCTGCCCCTGGGCCATGATTTCAATGCTGTCGGTGATAAAATCACGGCTGGGAAGGGTATAACGCATTCCCACATGGCCGTGAACAATGCCGTCGCAAAGGGCGATGGTGTTAAACTCCCAGGGAATGCCTCCCGCCGCCCAGATGCCTTTTTTCACTTCCTCAGCCAGCCCTCTCAGATGAACATGCCCCGGATGCATCTCGTTCCACGAATTGGCGACGCCGATAAACGGTTTTTCAAAATCGTCGTCCAAAAGGCCCAGTGACCTGAGATGGGCCCGATGCCCCGCATGATTGGGGCCGCATACCACGTGCTTACTCGGAGTCTGCTTGGAAATTTTAAAATAATCCCGCTCCATAATCTTCCCTCTCCCTTTCCATGCCTGTAGTGCTTTCTTGTTGCGCCGCAAGAATGCTTTTTGACCATAGATGGCCATCTGCCGCAAATCTGTGTATTGGAAACGGTTGGCTTGGTTTCTTTAATAGCATCTGATGTCTGATATATCAACTATAATTTTAGCATAATGTGGGCTGAAATCAAAGTTATTCCATATGTAAGCTTATCCGATAAACGCGGCGGCTCCGCGTGGGGATGAAAATCTTGCGGGACCGTGTCTTTCATTATTCCGGTTCGGTCCTGGGGGCATTATTTCCGTACTTTACAAACATGGTTGTGCGGTGAATATGTACCTGCATGGCTTTTTCCGCCCCCGCGGGGTCTTTGGCGGCAATCTGAAGATAGATTTGTTGGTGTTCGCCAAACGCCCGATCAAGTTCATCAACGTGCGACAGCGCCTTGCGGCGAAAAGACAAGTCAAAAGAGCGAATCGCCTCGATTTGTTTCGATACATAGTTGTTTTTTGCAAAAGATCGTATCAGCTTGTGAAAATAATCATTGGCTCCAACCAGTTTTTCGGCGTTTTTTTCGGCAGTGAACTTCTCCATCTGCTGGATCGCCAGCCCTAGTTGCTCTATTTCCTCATCGGTTATCTTAGTCGCAGCCAGCCGGACAGCCACTCCTTCCAGGGCCGCTCTTACCAAATTTATTTCTTCAATAGAGGTCATAATGTCATTGGATACATACGAGCCAACTCTCGGCCGGGTGACGACCAGCCCTTCCTGCTCCAAGAGGCGCAGCGCTTCTTTCAGCGGCGTTGTGCTTATCCGAAACAGGCGGGCCAGTTCTCGTTCATTCAGGCGAAAGCCCGGTTTGTACTGTTCCATCAAAATGGCTTCCTTCAATTTTTCATAAACAACATCGCGGACTGATCGGGTCTGCTGGGCGATATTCAGGGAAACGTCCATATGATTGATACCTCCTTTCTGTAGGGTAAACCGCGAGTTCGTCTTGTACTGAGTCTGTTTCTATTTTATCACAACTCCCGCCGGGTCACTCAAGTCTTTTCTTCGCATTCACCGGCGGGCATTTCTCTACGCATTTTGGAGTCGGTTAAATTCGGAATTTGCTGACCGCCGCTTGTAGGTCCTGGGCCATTTTCGCCAAGCTTTGACTGGAGGAAGCGATTTCTTCCATCGCGGCAGACTGTTCCTCGGTCGAGGCCGAAACCGTTTGAGCCTCGCCTGTTGCGCTTTTTGTCAACCGATCGATTTCTTGCACCGAAGACACGATTTGCTGACTGCCGCCTGCTAACTGCCCAATGGCCAGAGAAATTTCTCCGACTCGGTCAGCCAGCTGGGTAACCAGACCGACGATCTCTGCAAAAGCCTTGCCAGCTTGATTGACAACCTCTGTCCCCATCTTGACTCCTTGGGTGCCCTGACCCATAGCGGCAACAGCCTTATCGGTCTCGCCCTGAATCTCGCCAATCATATCGCCGATTTGCCGGGCCGCCTCCTGGGATTGTTCCGCCAGCTTCCGAACTTCCTCAGCAACCACCGCGAAGCCCCGTCCTTGCTCACCCGCTCTTGCCGCCTCGATAGCGGCGTTGAGGGCCAACAGGTTGGTTTGGCCGGCAATGCCCGACATAGTGTCAACAATCTGCCCGATTTCTTTCGATCGCTCGCCAAGTCGAGCCACAACCTGAGCTGATGCACCTACGGCCTGTTCGAGGTCAAGCATCTGTCGGACAGCCGATTCCACTGACTTTCCGCCTTCTATTGCGGCACTTGCGGCCCTGGCAGACTGTTCTGAGACCATATTGGTATTAGCAGCTACCTGCCGGAAGCTTTCCGACATGTGTTCCACGATATCGGAAGCAGCTTTAACAACCTGGCTCTGCTGGTCCGCCCCGTCGGCCACCGCAGTGATTGATGCGCTTATCTGATTAGCCGCCATCGCCGATTGCTCTGCTGTAGCAGTAAGTTCCTCCGACGCCGCCGCGACCCTCCCGGCGTTCTCCTGCACCTGGCTGATCAGTTTTTTCAGGTTAGCTACCATGGCGTCAAAAGCCTTGGCTAACAGACCTATTTCATCACTGGAATGCACCGCTGATTTTTGGGTGAGATCGCCCTGGGCAACCTGGCTCGCCAGCTGCTGAAGCTGTAAGATGGGGTCGGCGAAGCGCCTTGCAAGCACCAGAACCAACAGCCCCACAAGACCTAATACGGCGATGGTAACCGCTCCCAAGACCAGCGACAGCGAATGTGTTTTTGCTGTTATGACGCTATAGGGCACCTCCATGCAGATCAGCCACCCTGTGCGCTTGTCGAAGGCATAGGTAACCAGTTTCTTCCCGGATGTTTTATCCTCTACAACCGAAAACCCGTTTCTCTTCTCTGCTAAAGCGGTTTTGACAAAACTTTGCTCACTCATGTCAAAACGGTCTGTCACCAGCTGGACATTGGGATGGGCCAGGATTTTACCGGCGCTGTCAATGACATAAGCAACAGACCCTTGGGTGGAAAAGTTGGTCACATATTCACTTATTTTGGTAAGGGCAATAGACCCCTGCATGACACCGATGATCGCCCCAGTGTCCGTGTTGCGTACCGGAGTCCCCAAATTAATAACAAATTGATTGGTGTTTTTACTGAACAGCACTTCCGAGATGGCCTCTTCATTTCCTTTCAGCGCGGCTTGAAAATAGGCCCGGTCCCAGACATTTACAAGAGTGACGTCATCGCCGCGGACAACCTGGTTGCCTTTACCGTCATCAAGGGTGAACGAGACATCAGGATAACTTTTTTGGGTCACTACCAGGAACGGCCTGATCTGGTCCAGGTCATAGGCTTTGATAACCGGATTGCCGGCGATAACTCTAATCGCGGTAAGCGGCCGGTCCAGATAGCCGTCAATCTGAAGCTTGACCTCGTTGGTCAGTTCCCTGGTTTGGTTGATGGCCGCTTCTTCCAGCGAATTGCTCAGGTAGCGGATCGATATCACCGACAGCAAGGCCAGCGGGACAAAACTCAGCAGCAACATGATCAAAACCAGTTTTCTTTTGATACTCATCTTCAACCACCCTCTCCTTTGTTGACTCGAAGCAGGAACACAGCAATCAGCTATTCCATCCATAGAGAGCCGGCGCTGGACCATGCCGGTTCCCAATCCCTGTCGGCGCTGCGGGTAAAAGCCCGAAGCTTGTCGATATATGTAACTTTTATTATAATATGGAAAATGATAGTAGTCAAAAAAAGAAGGCCAGGGAGTATCCCTGTCCTTCTTTGGTATATCCGCGTCTGGCGGTGGGTTATTTTTTTCTATTGTTATATTATTTGTCGCAGTGTCCTGTCACTTTCGCACCAGCCAATTTTTCATAATACTTTACCAGCACGCTGTTGTCGCAATCTCCCCATTGATCGGCTTTGAGGTTTTGCATCATTTCCATGATGGTGGCGCTGAGGGGCAGCGGCGCTCCCACGTCGTGACCTGTTTCCAAAACATTTCCCAAATCCTTGATATGCAGATTGAGTCTGAAGCCGGGATCAAATTTTTGCCCCAGCATCAACGGGGCCTTGGCCTCCAACATTCGACTGGCAGCCGAGCCGCCACGGATGGCCTGAAATACCACTTCCGGATCGACACCGGCCTTGACCGCCAGGGTCATCGCCTCAGCAATCCCGGCGATGTTGATCGCCACAATGGCCTGGTTGGCCAGTTTGACGACATTGCCTGCTCCAATGGCGCCGACCCAGACAACCGCGCTGCCGACAGCTTTGAGAATAGGCTCACATTCTTCAAAGACGTTCTTGTCGCCGCCGACCATGATAGACAGCGTCGCTTTTTCCGCCCCGGCCTGGCCGCCGCTGACCGGCGCATCCAGCATGCCAATCTGTTTTTCGGCCAGTTTCGCCGCAATCTCCCGGGCGGCCATCGGCGCGATTGAACTGGTGTCAATAATAATCGTGCCGGGTTTGGCCCGTTCAATTACCCCGTTTTCGCCCAGCAAGGCCTGACGAACATGCGGTGAATTAGGCAACATGGTAATAATTTTGTCGCACTGTTCGGCAACTTCGCCAGGCGAGCCCGCCGCTTCGGCGCCCATACTGACCAGCTCTTGCACCGCCGGTTGATACAGATCATAAACAACTAATTGATAGCCAGCTTTCAACAAATTTTTGCTCATGGGCTTGCCCATGACCCCCAGACCGATAAATCCGATCTTTCCCATGTTGTCACCTTCCTTCAGATCGTTGGTGCATCTTATTGTATATTCACCCTTACGGCGGAAGAATATTACCCTTGTTGATCCCGGGAGCCAATTTTTGCCGGGTTGACAATTCTGTTAACCAGAAAGTAGCCTAGCGCCGTTACCACCAGAAGGGTAACACCCACGACCGGCAAGGCGCGCCTTGTCATTTCGCCGCTTCTTTCCTGCAGCATCTGCACCGGGGTCTCCATGCACACAACCCAGCCGGTTTTCTTTTCTCCGGCGTAGTAGACCAGCGCTTTATTGCCTTTGTCGTCAATTACTTCCTCTACCCCGGACAAGCCGCCTGCTCCTTTTTGGAAATAGGCCGTTTTCGCGACATCTTTGCGTTCGGCGACAAGCTCGCTGTTGGGATGGGCCATAATTTTGCCTTCTGTGTCGACAATAAACGCCGTAACTGCGCCGTCGGTGCGCTCTTTCACAAAATCGGTCAGTTTCAGGAGATTGATCGATCCTTGCATGACCCCGGTAACCGTGCCGTCATCCCCATAGATAGGGGTGGCCAGAATTACCGTGGAAAGACCTGTGGAGCGGCTCACCACCACCTCGGACAACACTTCTTCACGGCCGGTCATTGCCTCAATGTAAAACCGTCTGTCCGCTATGCCTGACATGCTGTAGGTAGCTGTCTTCACAACCTGGCGCCCCCCACGGTCGGCAGCCACGGGAATAAACATCGGATAGGCTTTTTCCATATCCGCCAGAATCTCCTTGACATTGTCCAGGTCGTAGCTGCGAACCGCCGAGCTGCGGGCCAGCAGTTTCAACACCGCTATATGCTTGTCATATAGCGCCGTGACGTCGGATTGAATGGCTTGAACTTTGACGGTATTCAGCCGGTCAAAATCCTCTCGCCGGTTTTTCTCAACCGACGCCTGAAAAACCAGAAAAGAAGCCAAAACCGGAATAACGCCAATAAGCAGTATTAACGCCACAAGCTTCTTTTTCATAGCATCCTCCCGCGACTTCCTTATTTCGGACTGTCGCCGCCGGCCGGCTGCGGCTGTTTAGCGCCAAGGTCCAGGGGTACGAGATCCGGCACCACGAAAATAATGAACACCGCGGCCACCAAAATTGAACAGCCGCCGATGGTCAGCGCCAGTTCAAAACTGCCGGTAACCTTGACAATTACGCCGGTCAGGATTGGGGATATAATGCCTGCTATCGCGCCGATGGCGTTGATAACCCCGGAGATTGAGCCGACCATTTTGCCTGGTATTACTTCTGTCATGATCGTCCAGATGTGGCCAGCGGCCGTCGATTCAGCCGAGATGGCGACCACCAGGAAAAACAGAGCGACCCCGACATCTTCAGAATAGCCGGTAATAATGATGGTGGCCGACAGCAGCTGGAGGACGACCTGCACTGTTTTGCGGGCCCGGTTGACACTCCAGCCTTTTTTGATCAGCCAGTCGGAGAGCCAGCCGATCATCGGCTGGGCCACGGCGGCAACCGCAAAGGCCAGCGAGGTATAAAATCCCATTTTGAGGGTCGAGAACCCCCGTCCCAGGATCAGGTATCCGGGAACCCAGGTCATAAACTGCCACTGCAAAAAGTCCTGGGTAAATTTAACCACAATAATTCCCAGGAGAGCCCTGTTGGTAAAAACTTCCTTCCAGGGAATCTTGACCCTTACAATCGGACCGTCGGCCTTGGCCTTGTCCCGTGCCAGATCCTTGAAACAGAAATACCAGAGAGCGACCCACAGCAGACTGCACAGACCGGTAATGAAAAAGGCCACTCGCCAGCCCCAGTTGGTAATCAGCAGGGCCATGATAATCGGACAGAGCGCCAGGCCTACCCTGTTACCGGCAGAGTAGATCCCGATTGCTGTGCCGCGTTCGCTGCTGGGAAAGTTGGTGGCCACAACCTTGGCGTTGGCGGGGAAAGCAGGCGCCTCACCTGCGCCGACCCCCAGCCGGGCAATAATGATATGGGTGGCGTTGTGAGCAAAGCCGGTCAGGGTGGAGAAGATCGACCAGATAGCGGCCGACCACCCCAGCACGGCTTTCGATCCAAACCGGTCGACAAGATTGCCGCCCAGAGCGTTGCCGATAACATAAGTCCAGAAAAAAGACGATAGTGCGATCCCCATGATCGCCGTGTTGATGCCGAATTCTTTGATGATGAACGGCGCAGCCACCGACAAGGCCGCCCGGTCAAAGGAGTTGATGATGACACCTGTCATCAACAGCGCTACTACGCCAACCCGGTAAGACTTTGTGTTTTTCTCATCCATAGATTACACTCCTTCTCTCTTTAAGTAATCCCTCTGCGCAAGCTCGCTGATTCAAGAGTGATCAGCAGCATAGACCAGGCTTCGTGAAAAGGCTTATTGCCCACCTCGGATGGATTTTTGTTATTCGGCGGTTCACCGGGTTGCCGCACCAGCTGGCTGGGTAATCGTTCTTTCCGGTTCTGGCAATATTTTTAAAAATAGGCTCCGGCGGGAGATTGCAACTATCCCCGGCGACCCACGAACATGCGTCTACCGGGGATAGTCCCGCCTGGAACAACTTGGCGCGGTTATAGCTTTTCTGCGAAACGGCCGGTGCTGCCGGTAGCCTGTCTTACCCCAGGGTACACGGTATCCCGTATTCTTCCCCTTGTCGCTTCAGGTCTGCCAGGGTGACGACACTGAGAGGAATGCCGTCTTTAATCCTTTGCGCTTTCCGGCGCAGCTCAAGTTCCCCGGGCAGGAATATTTCCTCCACCCCTTTTGCCTTGGGGCTGTTTTTGATGCTGACAATCAGTTCATCAACATTGTCTTTGAATTCGGCAACCGACCCAAAAGCAGCTAAGTCGATAGCCCCAAAATAATGACTGATGGTTGTCGGGCCGTCAAAATGACTATACATATCCTTGACCCCTGTCGAGAAGGTCCCTCCACCCAAAATACCGGTCATAATTTCAATGGCGATAGCCACGCCGGAACCTTTGTACGAGCCGAACGGAAAAATGGTGCCGCTTAGGGCGGCTTTGGGATCAGTGGTTTCCGCGCCGTCGATGTCCATCGCCCAACCGATCGGAATAGGCTGATTCTTGGCAAGGGCGAGCTGAACCTTGCCTCTGGCCACAACACAGCTGGCCTGGTCGGGAATAATCGGCAGTTGTTTGCCGGCCGGAATGGCCTGGGAAAGCGGGTTAGTGCCAAGCAGCGGCTCGCGTCCGCCCCAAGGAGCTACCCGTGACGCGCTGTTGGTGGCTGAATATCCAATCATGTCGTGTTCTAGCGCCATCTTGGTCCAATAAGCCGCCATACCGTTATGGTTGGAGTTGTGGACAGTAACATACGATATGCCGATTTTTTTGGCTTTTTCAATAGCGATTTCCATCGCTTTTTTGGACACTGCCCCTCCCATGCTGTTACAGGCGTCGTAAACAGCAATAGCGGGAGTTTCGGTAATCACTTTCATTTCAAGAGCCGGCCGAGTCACGCCTAGCTTTAGACGCTTTAAGTAGATGCCCAGGCGGGTGACCCCGTGGGATTCGACGCCGCATAGATCGGCGTCCACCAACAGGTCGGCGTTGGTATACGCTTCATCCGCGGGAACGCCGAGTTTTTCAAACAACTGAATAGCGAAGGCGCGTAGATCATCGGCCTGTACAATCTTAACTTTATCGTCCATGGTTTATCACATCCATTCACTGATGCTCAGCAAGTGCTGCAGGGTCAAAATACGGCCCTTTAGTCGATGATTTCGCAGCCTTTGTCTTTTAACGCTTTGTCAACCCAGGTTCTGTCCCAGGTCAGACTGGCGATTTGTTTCAGTATGCCCTGCTCCCGGGCCAGCATGGCCTTAGCCTTCTCCAGGATCTCCGGCGCGTCTTTGGGGCTAATGACAACAACCCCGTCACTGTCGCCGACAATAATATCCCCAGGATTCACCACGATTCCGCCGCAGGAAACAGGAACATTGATTTCGCCAGGGCCATCTTTGAAGGGTCCTTTGGGGGTAATTCCAGCGGCGTAAACCGATAAACTCATTTCCTGTATTGCATCAACGTCGCGAACGGCTCCGTCGACGATCATGCCTGCGATGCCCCGCTTAGCCGCCCACGAAAGCATGAGTTCGCCAACCACCGAGTTTACGGTGTCGCCCTGGCAATCGACGATAATCACGTCGCCAGGCTGGGCCATGTCGATGGCTTTATGCAGCAAAAGATTGTCAGCGGTTCGCGATTTGACGGTGAACGCCGGCCCGAGAAGCGGAACTTTGTTCATCGGTCGTATTTTGGCGTCGATGCAGGAATGGCGATACATGTTGTCGGCGATATTCGCCACAGGCACGCCCCGGAAACCCTCTATTAATTCCTTGCTCGGCCTTTGAATCTTGGTGTAAATTCGAAATCCCACGTTTGACATAAAACCATCTCCTTAATTAAAGTAATGACTATTATTTTACCCGGTTGTCTCAACTGCTAACCTGTTCCCCAGCCCCTGATAAATGGCCGTTCCCGGTGTCCGGTTTATCAACGCTTTCGATAAAGAAATACTCATTCGTCTGACGCCGCAGCATCTTTGTTTGACTATTCTTGTAAATTAATTATACTTGTATATAAGTAGGTTGGTAAAATGAATAGTTTAGTTGTTAAATATCGATGAAATGGATATATGGGGGTGCGTTATGTACCTGTTGGGGATTGAAGCCTTCTTGGCGGTGATACGAACTCAGAGTATAACCCGTGCCGCCGAAGAACTTCATCTGGCCCAGTCGTCGGTCAGTCACCGGCTAAAGATCTTGGAACAAGAAGTCGGGGCGCGGTTGATCGAGCGGAGCAAGGGCGTGCAGGGAATTTACCTGACACCGACTGGCGAGGAATTTGTTCAGCTTGCGGAACGCTGGACCTCGCTGTGGAGGGATACGCAGATTCTGAAATCCCAAGGATCCAGCATCGCCCTGTCGGTTGGGACGGTGGACAGTCTTAACTCCTTCTTTTTCCCCCCCTTGTATCTGGCTGTCAGCCAGCACGAACCGCCTCTCAGACTGTCGATTCGCGCCCAACACTCGGTCGAGCTGTATGAGGAAATCGACCGAAGGCATATTGATTTGGCCTTTGTCCTCCGTGAGCTAAGCAACCCGAGCATCACGGTAACGCCCTGCTTTTCCGAACCCATGGTGGTGATAAGCGTAAAAGCTGCAGCTGATTTCAAAGAGGCAGTCGTCAGCCCGGCTGAGCTGGATGCAAACCACGAGTTATACATTCCCTGGGGACCTGTTTTTCAGGCGTGGCATGACGAGTGGTGGGATCCCCTGTGCCCCTCGCGCATCAGGCTTGACAGCGCAAACTTGCTTTTTCATCTGTTGCGCAGTCCCTGCCAGTGGGCCATTGTGCCTATGTGGGTTGCCAATGTGGCTTTGAAACGGAACTGCTATTCCCTTCGTCAGTTGTCGCCTTCACCGCCGGAGCTTATTTGCTACAAGATTGTCCACAAATATCCCAAAGCCAGCACGCTTCGCGGTATCACCATTTTTGACCAATATTTTGATTTACTGCGCCAAAACAAGCTGGCGGATAATTCCTTGGACAGCTGGGCGACCTGAGAGCAGCTTGCTACGATTGGGATTGCCTTTACATCATAAGTACAAAAAAACCTCGCCTGTCTGGCGAGGTTTTTTTATTGCTCTACTCATAGACTGTTCAAAAAGGTATGATGATGACTATTTCCGCCGCTTTGGGATGCGCAGATTGATGGTAATGTGCTCCTCGTCCTGGTCCTGGGTTACTTTCACTTTCAGGCCGGATTTCTTCATTTCAGCCACTACACTGTTGATGCTATTGATAAAAATACGGACATCGCGGATAACTTTGACAACATTCTGCCGCGGAGCTTTTTTAGCTATTTCCCGGGAAATATCGTCCATTATTCCGTCAATCAGCTGCTCAGCCTCCCGCACATTGAGGTGGTTTTGCCGGATGGCTTCAAGAGCTTCCTGCTGTTTGCCCGGATCCTCCAATTTCAGTAACGCCCGGGCATGACGCTCAGTCAGGCGCTCGGTGACCAGAGCCTGCTGCACCGGCGGCGCCAGCCGAAGAAGGCGAAGTTTATTGGCGATGGTCGACTGATTCTTGCCCACTCGCCGGGCCAGCTCATCTTGTGTAAACCCAAAATTGGTCAACAGCTGCTGAAAACCTTCCGCTTCTTCCAGGTAGTGCAGGTCCTCGCGCTGGAGATTTTCGATCATCGCCAGCTCGGCCATTTCCTTGTCGCCGGTCTCGCGCACAATAACCGGAACGCTGGCCAATTGTGCAATTTTGGCGGCCCGGAGCCGCCGTTCCCCGGCGATTAATTCATATCCACCGGCCGCCCGTCGCACGATAAGCGGCTGGATGATGCCATGTTCACTCACCGACGCAGCAAGCTCCTGCAGCGATTCGTCATTAAAGATCTTGCGGGGTTGAAAAGGATTCGGCGCAATTGCCTCCACCTTTGCTTCCTGAACTATCGTATCGTCAGCCGTATCCTCCGGCTCGACCGCAGAAGAAGAACTCAGCGCGGGATCGGGGCTGCCTTTACCGAAAAGTCTGGCGAAATTTTTCATTTTCCCACCGCTTTCACTGCTAATAATTTACATTATATGGTAATTATTCGGCGTCTCTTGCTAGTTTCCTCTTCTTTATAACGGCTTTTTTTCCGGAATTCCCGGTCGCCGCGGAAATTCAGCCGGCGTGACCGCAGCCTTGCGAATATAGATGACCGCCCGGCTATCATCGAGGCCCGGGAGGTGTACCGGCCGGACAGTGGCGACATGGCCGCCGAGAATGGTAATGGCTTTATCCGCTTCTTGCAGTTCTTGGCGGTACTGCGCTCCTTTCAGGGCGATAAAATATCCGCCGCTGCTGACCATCGGTAAGCACAGCTCAGCTAAGACATTGAGTCTGGCAACAGCGCGAGAGAGAGCGATCTGATACTTCCCGCGGTGTTCTTTGCTCTGCCCGGCATCTTCGGCCCTGGCGTGGATAAGCGTCACATCTGCCAAGGCCAGCCTGTCCACCACTTCTTGCAGGAAAACCAGCCGCTTGTTCAGCGAGTCCATCAGTGTCAACCGAATATCCGGGCGATAAATTTTCAGTGGTAATCCCGGGAAACCCGCGCCAGTACCAACATCGACGACAGTGCACTTTCCCGGGAAAATCTCCGGATCATAGCAGGACAAGGAATCAATGATATGCTTCACCGCCACTTCCTGCGGTTCGGTAATAGCTGTAAGATTGACTTTTTCATTCCAGGATACCAATAACTCATTATACAACGAAAAGGCGGCGATTTGTTCCGGGCTGAGCTCCAGGCCAAATTCCCGCGCCGCGCCGGTTAACGCTTCTGCGAACTTCATTGCCTTTCCCCCTTGCGGCGGCGTTGTTCCAGGGAAACCAGCAAAATGGCGACGTCAGCCGGGGAGACCCCGGAAATTCGTCCAGCCTGCCCAACAGACAGCGGGCGGATTTTATTCAGTTTCTGGCTGGCTTCGCGGGATAGCCCGCTGATCTGCAGGTAATCGAGGTCCGGCGGCAGCAGCTTGGCCTCCAGTCTTGCCGCCCGGCCGACCTGCTCAAGTTGTTTCTTGATGTATCCCTCGTATTTGATGCCGATTTCCACTTGCTCCCGTACCGCCGCGGCAAGTTCCGGCAGATCGAACTGCTGTCGCAGCAAATTGTAGTCCAGTTCTGTTCTGCGCAGCAGCTCCCCGAAACTTACCCCGTTGCGCAGTTCTGTCGACCCGATGGCCCGCAGTTTGGCCTGAACTTCCGGAGTCGGAGACACCGCGGTGCCCGCCAGAAACGTCAAGGCTTGGTCAATGGCGTCGCGTTTCGCGCAAAACCGGGCGTAGCGTTCGTCACCAACCAGACCGGCCTGGCGCCCTTTTTCGGTCAGCCTCAGGTCAGCGTTGTCCTGGCGCAGGATCAGGCGGTATTCCGCCCTTGATGTCATGATTCGATACGGTTCGCTGGTTCCCTTTGTGACCAGGTCGTCCACCAGCACGCCGATATAGGCTTCAGCCCGGCTAAAGGTGACCGCCTCGCGGCCCTGGATCTGCCGTGCAGCGTTCATGCCAGCCACCAGTCCCTGGGCCGCCGCTTCCTCATAGCCGGAAGTGCCGTTGGCCTGGCCGGCGGAAAACAACCCCCGTACTTGTTTGGTCTCCAGAGCAGGGGTCAGTTGGGTGGGATCAAGGCAGTCATATTCAATGGCATACCCGGGGCGCATGATTTCGACTGTTTCCATCCCCGGGATGGTTCGCAAAAACGCCAATTGAACCTCCACCGGCAAACTCGTGGACATCCCCTGGACGTACATTTCACATGTCTGCAGTCCCTCCGGCTCAATGAACAGTTGGTGCGCTTCCTTGTCGGCAAACCGCACCACTTTGTCTTCAATCGAGGGACAGTACCGCGGCCCGGTGCCCTCTATCATCCCGGTGTACAGCGGCGCCCGGTGCAGATTGTCGCGGATAATCTGATGAGTCCGGGCATTGGTGTAGGTCAGCCAGCAGGGCACCTGCCCTCTTGTGGCGATATCGCTCATAAACGAAAAATTGTGGACAGTCTCATCCCCCGGCTGGATCATCATCTTGCTGAAATCCAGCGAGCGCCGATCGACCCGGGCCGGGGTGCCGGTCTTGAATCTCATCAGAGAAATTCCGAGTTCCTTCAAGGACAGGGACAGCTTGTCCGCCGCCCGCTGACCGCCAGGACCACCCGAATAGCCCTGCTCACCCAGAATAATTTTACCCCGGAGATAGGTCCCGGTGGCCAGAATAATACAGCGGCAGGTATAAACCTCCCCTGTTTCGGTTTCGACTCCCGCCACCTTGTCGCCACAGACAAGAATTTTCTCTATTAAAAGCTGTTTTACCTCCAGGCCGGGCGTATTTTCCAGCGTCTCCTTCATCAACAACTGATAGAGCTTCTTGTCGGCCTGGGCCCGCAGCGCGTGGACCGCGGGACCCTTGGCGGTATTGAGCATCCGCATCTGAATACTGGTCTTATCGGTATTGATGCCCATTTCTCCCCCCAGGGCATCAATCTCCCTGACCAGGTGTCCTTTAGCCGGCCCGCCGACGGCAGGATTACAAGGCATCATCGCCACATTGTCCAGATTAAGAGTAGCAATCAACGTCCGGCAGCCCATGCGGGCAGCCGCCAGGGCGGCCTCGCACCCGGCGTGTCCGGCGCCGACGACAATGACGTCATATGTTCCGGCCTCAAACACCATAATCATCTCCATACATAATTGTCCGCTTCATTCATTGCCGAAACGGCAATGTCTATTTGCCAATACAAAACTGGCTGAATATCTGGTCGATGATGTCTTCACCAACCGTTTCGCCACTGATTTCACCAAGCTTCTCCCAGGCGGCCCGCAAATCGACCACAATACAGTCCGGTGGCATATCGGCCGCGATAGTCGCCAGCACTTCCGCCAGCAAGGACTGAGCCAGCTCCAGGATATGCTTATGGCGGACGTTATTGACGAACGCTCCCTCTCCCTGACTTACCCGGCCGCTGTATACCAAATCGACAATCGCCTTCTCCAGCGCCGCAACGCCGGTTCCCTCCAGCGCCGAGATTTTGATTACCGTCTTACCTGCCGCGAAAGCTTCCACTTCTCCCATAGTAAGGACTGCAGGAAGGTCGGTTTTATTGACAAGAACAATCGCCTGTCGCCCTGCCAGATGGGCCATCACTTCCTTGTCTTCGTCCGTCAGGGGCGTAGACGCATCCAACAGCAACAAAATCAGGTCCGCCTCGGCCATGACCGCCAACGCCTTTTCCACTCCGATCTTCTCTACCTCATCCGCACTTTCTCTGATTCCGGCGGTATCGATCACTTTGAGCGGAACCCCGCCGATATTAACATATTCCTCGATGATATCGCGGGTAGTTCCGGGAATATCGGTAACAATAGCCCGGTCTTCCCCCAGCAGGGTATTGAGCAGACTGGATTTTCCCACATTCGGCTTGCCGATAATCACCGTCTTGAGCCCTTCGCGCAGGATCCGTCCGGTCTGGGCTGTAGACAACAGCCCCGCGATGTCGGCTGATAGCTGCCTCACCACCGTTTCCACCTGCTGAGCCGTCATTGCCTCAATATCCTCTTCGGGAAAATCAATAGCCGCTTCCAGCTGGGCTATAAGCTGCAGGATTTGGCGGCGACACTGAAGGACCCGGCTAGAAAAAGCTCCAGAAAGGTGCCCTACCGCCATCCGCAGGGAGCTGTCGGTCTTGGCCCGGATGACATCAATAACCGCCTCGGCCTGACTCAAATCCAGCCGTCCATTAAGGAAAGCCCGTTTGGTAAATTCACCAGGCTCAGCCAGACGAGCGCCTGCTTTTAAGGTCAACTCCAGGATTCTTTTCAGCGGCATGGGGCCGCCATGACAATAAATTTCCACAACATCTTCCCGGGTATAGGAGCGCGGTGCGCGCATCACCAGCAGCAACACTTCATCAACCGTTTCTTTGCAGACCGGATCGACAATGTGGCCGTACGCCGCCGTACGGGATGGTTGTTCACTGACCGGCAGAGTGCTCGCTGCGCGGAACATTTCACCAGCTATATTCAGGGCTTGCGGTCCGCTAAGGCGCACGATTCCGATACCGCCTTCCCCTATGGCTGTGGCTATCGCCGCTATCGTATCTTCCGGCAACACTGACTCCACCTCGGTTTCTCAGGTCTATTTGTAACCATACCCAGTGTATCACACTGGACAGGAATTATACTAAAGCCCAGTAATACTCGACTATTACTGGGCTTTTCAGTCACAACCATTATTTTTTCAGGGCAATAACCACTTTCCTGAAGGGTTCTTCCCCTTCGCTGTAGGTAGTCACCCGATAGTCATCCTGGAGAGTCATATGTATGATCTTACGTTCGTGAGGACTCATCGGTTCCAGAATAACCTTCTCGCCGCGGGTTTTGACCTTATCCGCAAGCCGCCTGGCCAGCCGTTCCAGAGTTTCGGCCCGCCGTTTGCGGTAATCTTCAACATCAATAATAATCCTCATGCGATCTTCGCTGTCCCGATGGGCCGCCAGATTGGTCAAGTATTGCATGGCATCCAGCGTCTGGCCATGCTTGCCGATCAGTATCCCCAGATCGTCACCGCGTAAATTCAAGGTCACGTTTTCAAGGCCGGTCATCTTTTCAATCTTTACTTCCATCCTCATGGCCTCTAAAACGTTCTGGATAAATTCTGTCGCAACCACCACCGGATCACTTTTGGGCAGCTGACTTCTCATCACCGGCGCTTCGATCAGCGTCACCAGTACTTTGGCCGGTTTGCCGCCTAACAGGCCGAACAGCCCTTTGGTTGGTTCTTCCAGCACAGTATATTCAATTTGATCACGGCTGACTCCCAATTCGGTCAAAGCAGCTTCAATTGCTTCGTCGACGGTCTTACCGACCTTTTCCACGGTAGTCATTGGTTAACGCGCCCCCTCCTGTGTTGCCTTTCCACGGTATAACCACCACTGCTGAACAATCTGGGCAACGTTGCTTACCACCCAATAAAGTCCGAGTCCGGCGGGAAAAGAGACGGTAATATAGCCTATAAATAAAGGCATGAACATCTGCATCATTTTGTTCTGCTGGGAAGGATCTGTTCCGGTTTGTTTTGTGGAAATATAGGTAGTAGCTGCAGCCAGCACCGGAAGGATGTAATACGGATCACTGGGCGTAGACTGCGATAAATCTTTTATCCACAGGAAACTGGGGTCGCTTACATATTTATACTCCCTAATGGCGAAGAAGATGGCAATCAAAAAAGGCATCTGAATAACCAATGGCAGACAGCCGGCCAGCGGGTTAACGCCTGATTCTTTATATAATTTGGCTATTTCCGCCTGTTGTTTTTCTTTGTTATCTTTATATTTCTCCTGAATAGCCTTCATTTTCGGCGATAAATCCTGCATCGCCTTCATCGATCTTACCTGCTTTACTGTCAACGGATAAAGAATAACTTTAATGATTATTGTCAACAGGATAATGGCTAAACCATAATTAGGAATACCCATCGCTACTGTTGCATTGTAGCAATAAGTCAAGCCCATCTGCATAATTCCGCTGATCGGATCAATCAACCAACCCACGTACCGCTCACTTCCTTTATATCAACAATCTAATTTAAACAGGATCATAGCCGCCGGGATGAAAGGGATGACAGTGCAAAAGACGCCGCACTGCCATTCGCAGACCTTTGAGAGCTCCATGCTTTTCGATCGCCAATAGAGCATATTCGGAACAACTGGGAACAAAACGGCACGTCGGCGGTTTCAGCGGCGATAAAAATATCCGGTAGCCTTTTATCAGGACCAATAAACTCGCTTTAAGCATCCTCTTTACCCACTTGCTTCCTCAGAATCCCGGCCCGATTACAAATATGCTCGAACGCGGCAACCACTGCCGGCAATTTTTCACTGGCAATTGTCTGACGACCAACAACAATGATATCGAAACCGGTTGCAAGGCGATGCTGATTAAGGCGATAAGCCTCCCTTAGCAAGCGCTTCACCCTGTTGCGCTTAACGGCATTGCCAAGGCGTTTACCTGCCGCAAACCCGACCCGGCGCTGGTCGCTTTTGTTAGGAAGGATATATAACACAAGTTGTCTATTGGCATAGGATTTGCCCACCCGGTACACGGCTTGAAAACTTTTATTTTTTTTTAACAACCCGCGTTTTGACAAAGTAAACATTTGCATCATTCCTATTACATGGAAAAAATAGGCCACACCAGCGGCCTACTATGCAGATAGTCTTTTACGACCTTTTTCGCGTCTCTTTTTCAAAACAAGACGGCCACCTTTGGTTTTCATACGCTCACGAAAGCCATGCGTTCTCTTCTTCCACAGTGTATTGGGTTGGAAAGTACGTTTCATGAATTAACACCTCCTTGGTAAACACGCGATAATACCCCATGCTAAAATATTGCAATTCAACTAGTTAAGATTATAGACCAGGCGTTTGTCCAGTGTCAAGAAAATTGCTGGGATAACTTGTGGATAAATTTGTATTGTATTGGAGGATTACCCAAAACAAACTGTTGATAACTTGTCTAGGTTTTGCTAATATTAAATAGGCTGATGGTTTCCCAGTGGAAAATCACGCCAATCAACCGGCCAGCGGCTTTCATATCCTAGTAAATTTACATAAGCCGCTAATCCCATGAAACGTATATGCGGCGCTGTTCTTGCCAATTTGCCGCTGTATTTTTTTTTCCTTAAAACCCCGTGGAGCCAGGTTTATTCACATGTGTTGATAATCATGTGGATAACTTATGTAGAGTGGTTTCCTTCTCCTACTATTTATGCCCCGAAAGGATGAATTTCATGGATGCCACCGAGTTGGCTGTTGTTTGGGAACAGGTTCTCAATATTTTGGAAAAAGAAATTATAAAGCCAATCTTTGATACCTGGATTAAATCAACTGTTCCTTTATCGCTGACAGACACCTATTTAGAGATCGGTACACCGTCCCAGTTTATCAAAGATTGGATTGAAACCCGTTATTCCTCTATGATCCAACAAACCGTCCAAACTGTCACCCACAAGCCCTTGACCATTAAATTCATCAACCTTGATATTGACAAGGAAAAACCAACCATTGAAATTCCTCAGCTTGAACCGGATTTTCCGCCTCAACGGGCCTTTAGCCAGACTTATTCATCCCCCGCCACTTATGGTAAGGGTACAAAAAATGTCGATTATAGTTATCGGCGCAACAATTCCAGTCCTGAAGATTTTATAACCTCCCTCAACCCCAAATACAACTTTGAGAGTTTTGTTATTGGTAATTCCAACCGTTTTGCCCACGCAGCCTCGCTAGCCGTGGCTGAGGTTCCCGCCAAAGTGTACAATCCCTTTTTCATCTATGGCGGCGTAGGCCTGGGAAAAACCCATCTGATGCATGCCATTGGTCACCGGATTCGTCAGAACCACCCTCATATGAAGGTATTATATATATCAAGTGAAAAATTTACCAACGAACTGATTAATTCCATCCGGGACGGCAATCCTGAAAGCTTTCGCCAGAAATATCGCAATATCGATGTCTTGCTTGTTGATGACATTCAATTTCTCTCTAAGAAAGAACATACCCAAGAAGAATTTTTTCATACATTCAATACCCTGCATGAAGCAAATAAACAGATTATTATTTCCAGTGACCGGGCTCCCCGGGAAATACCAACATTGGAAGACCGTCTGCGGTCTCGTTTTGAATGGGGTTTAATCACCGATATCCAGCCCCCTGATCTGGAAACCAGGATCGCTATCTTAAGAAAAAAGGCGATGATGGAAAACCTGAATGTTCCCAATGATATCATGGTGTATATTGCTGGCCGAATCGATAACAATATCCGTGAACTGGAAGGCGCTCTTATCCGGGTTATGGCTTATTCCTCCCTAACCGGACAAAGCATGGATATGGCCCTTGCCACCGAAGCTCTTAAAGATATTTTTCCCAACGGCCGCCCAAAACAAATTACTATGGAACTCATCCAGCAAGTAGTGGCCAACTATTTCAAACTTCGCCAAGAAGAACTGATTGCAAAAAAAAGGACCAGAAATTTGGCCTATCCCCGTCAAATAGCCATGTATCTCTGCCGGGAACTTACCGATACCTCGCTGCCGCGTATTGGAGAAATGTTTGGCGGTCGCGATCATACCACGGTTATTCACGCCAACGACAAAATAAACCGTGAAAAAAATGAAGATGCAAAACTCAACAATATTATCAAGGAATTAACCCGCTTAATTGAAACTGTATAACCGTGTATAATTATGTTGATAAATTATGAATAACTTTGTCAATTCTGCTATTTTTTAAAAAAGGATTTTTTAAACCTAAAACCGTTAATAATTTTTCTTACTTATCTACACCTTGTTAACAGTGCTTAAAAGCCACAACACCAGGATATGTAGATATATCCACATATCTACAGGGCCTATGACTATGACGGCTATTTTATTATCATATGGTTTGTATAGTCTTATTATACCTGCGGGAGGTAAAAAAAATGAAATTATCCTGTACTAAAGAACAACTCCAACATGCGGTACAAACAGTACAAAAAGCAATAGCTACAAAGACTCCTTTGCCTATACTTACAGGCATTTATCTCGAAGCAAAAGACAATAAACTTCAACTTCAGGCAACTGATTACGAAGTAGGTATCAGTTGTACCATTGACGCCACCATTGAAGAACCTGGTGCTGTTGTCATGTCCGGAAGATATTTTCAAGAAATGGTCCGTCGTCTGCCGGGCGAAATTGTGGAAATAGCTTCAAGTCAAGAAGACCGGACGATAAAGATTACTTCTAACAAAGCCCAGTTCAACCTGCTAAGTTTGCCTCCTGAAGAATTTCCTGTTTTAAAACCAGTTAACAGTGAAAATGTCCTGCAGGTGAAGGACAATATTTTAAGAGATCTGATCAAAAAAACGGTTTTCGCCTGTGCATCCGACGAGGCCAGACCAATATTTACTGGAGCTCTACTAGAGGTAGAGGAATCGGAAATTCGCATGGTGGCTACCAATACCCACCGCCTGGCGCTTAAAAGAGCTCAATTGGGTGATAGTAAAAATAACGTCAGGATGATCATTCCCGGTAAAATACTGAACGAGCTCGCCAGATTGTTGGTAAATGAAGACCCCCAGGATGTCACCTTGTCCTGGCAAAAAAATCAGGTGGGAATATCCTTTGACAATGTATTTATCAATTCGCGGTTAATAGAGGGACAATTTCCTGATTATAAAAAAGTAATTCCCCCTACTTACGGCACAACCATCAAAATAAACACCCATCAGTTTCTTGACGCCGTGGAGCGGGTTTCGCTTCTGGCCCGGGAAGGTGAGTACAATGTGGTAAAGTTTAATTTTCAAAAAGACAATGTTATTATTACCTCCAATAATCCCGATATCGGTAAGGCTTATGAAACCGTCCAGGCAGAAAAAAACGGCAATGACGTAGAGATCGCCTTTAATGCCAAGTATGTCAGTGATATACTGAAAAATATGGATAGTGAAGAATTACTGCTCTCTTTGAATACATCACTGAGTCCGGCTCATCTTCAGCCCTGGGGCGACGATAATTATACTTATATCATTACTCCGGTGAGAACTAATTAAGGTGTTGTTATGGAAGAAGTAACGATTAACACAACAACTATCAAACTTGATCAATTTTTGAAATGGGCCGGAATAGCTGATAGCGGCGGCCAGGTTAGAACCTGGGTTGACGCCGGTATTATTTTAGTGAATAATGAAATAGTTACAGAAAGACGCAAAAAAATACAGCCTGGAGATGTCGTTGAAATAAAAGAAACCGGTATTTGGAAGGTTAGCGGGTCGTAAAGGTGAAAATATGAGGGTGAACAGGCTTGTACTGAGAAATTTTCGTAATTATCGTCTTTTAGAGATTGATTTTAAGGCAAATATTAATATATTTATTGGCGAGAACGCCCAGGGGAAGACAAATATTCTTGAGGCGATCTATCTGGGCTCTGTCGGTAAGTCGCATCGGACCAGCGAGGATGAAGACCTTATTGGTTGGGATATGGCAAACGCCAGTGTTGATGTTTTTTTTAGCCGGCAGGGAGTCGACAATAAAATACGGTTTCACTTGATCAGGGGTCAAAAAAAAGAAATTATCCTGAATGAATTTACTATTAAGCCCAGGGAAGTAATAGGGTCTTTAAATACTGTTTTGTTTTCTCCGGAAGATTTATGGCTGATAAAAGGGGCGCCAACGCTCAGGCGTCGATTTATTGATATGGAGATATCCCAGGCGGTGCCGGCTTACTACCGGCATTTACTTCAATATAACCGCATTTTACATCAACGAAATAATTTATTAAAAAAAATCCGCGAAAGAAAAGCCACGCGGGAATTACTTGAAACCTGGGATGACCAACTGTCAATTACCGCGGCTATTCTAGTCAATAAAAGGGTCGAGTCCCTGAAAAAGATGGGGATGCTGGCTAACCTTATGCATCGCCGCCTTACCTCCAGTAAGGAGAATCTGACTCTTGTCTATTACCAGGCCGGAGCTGACGATGCGGCTGCCGTGATCAATAATGAGTGGTTCCGTAAAAAAATAGATAGTTGCCGCGAGCTGGATATAGGCAGTGGCAGCACGAGTATAGGTCCTCATCGGGATGATATTATTCTTAAGGTTAACGGGAAGGATCTGCGCAATTATGGATCCCAGGGGCAGCAACGAACCGGAATTTTGGCGTTAAAACTGGCAGAACTGGAATTTTTGAAGTCGGAAACCGGAGAATACCCGGTTTTACTGTTGGACGACGTGATGAGTGAATTAGATGCTCAAAGAAGGGAACAATTATTATTATTTATAAGAGACAGAATACAGACCTTTATAACCGCCACTGACGCGTCCTTATTTCCCACCGTAAAAATTGGTCAGTATTATCGGGTAAAAGAAGGTACGATTGTG
>Ga0316228_1001117_pt1 | contig 29911 bp, 22 predicted proteins | sample TBH18021metaG_FD_206005 | JGI IMG/M metagenome (GOLD analysis project Ga0316228, IMG submission 206005) | Freshwater microbial communities from Trout Bog Lake, Wisconsin, USA - TBH18021 | ecosystem: Environmental > Aquatic > Freshwater > Lake > Hypolimnion/Profundal zone | place: USA: Wisconsin... | reverse complement strand
GTCTCGAAGGGGTTTTGCCCAATTTTGGTGGCATAACTGGTATTCGTGAAGATCACCTCGTGGTAGGGCGCGGGGCTGTTCAGGTCGAGAAAGGTGTTGGTGGTGGTGGATGGCTTGCTGTAGTCGGTTAGCGTCGTGGAGGAGGTGCCATAAGTGTCCGACAGGCTGCCGCCGACGCTGTAAGCCAAACCCCAGGGCAGCAGGCCACCGAACGAGGCGCTGCCAAGGTTGCTCTCACTTTCGGTGCCGGGATAAACCCCGACGTGAGAGTCATAACCACTTGGCGACTGACTGTAATCGTGCTCCCCGGAGATACTGAAGGTCACGTCATAAGCGCCGTAGAGGGCCCGGAGACTCAACTGCGAGAGGTCCGGATTCAGCCGGTGGATTTGGACGTCGAGGTTGTGTTGGAGCGCGATTTGCACGCAATCCTCCAGGGACAGGTTGCGGTTCGTGGTGGTGTCCGCCTGAGCGGTGATCGCCGCCGCGGCGCCTGCGAGAACTGAACAGATTCCGAAGAGTCTCATCGTTTGCGAAGGGTGGAGCATTTGGGTCGTTTCGTCAAATACACATCGTTGGCGGGCAAAGTTTCATGGATCCGCCTCTCATTAATGGGGCCGCTCACGTGGCGGCCGCTCGGTTAAGACGATCCGCCAGGGCGCGCCATTCACTTCCTGGGGGAAGCGCCTCGACGATGATCAGTTCGGCTCCTGCCTCGTCACAGCGGTGGAGTTCGGCATAGAGCGCGCGGGCAAAGGCGCCCGGTTCCCGCGGAATGACCGAGACTCGGTCGAATCCCGCTGGAATGCCCGAGTAGGCCAGGATGTGGACTTGGGACCGCGGCACGCCGTGTGCGGAACAAAGGGTCTCGAGTTGTGCCGCATCGCGCCAGGCGTGGACGACCAATCGAGCTTTCGGGGCATAGTGTTTTTTGAATTGCCCCGGGCTCCGGAGCACGACCTCCGCCTCGCCTCCGGGCATCCCCAGTGTTCCGGTCACCGCCAGGAGTGCTGCTTCGTGAATCATGCCGGGCCGGAGCACGCGCGGGTTTGGACTCGTCAGGTCGAGCACCGTCGATTCGATTCCGATCTGGGAAGGGCCGCCGTCCACGATTAACCCAATTTTGTTTCCGAGTTGTCGCCGCACATGGTCGGCGGCGGTGGGCGAGATCCGGTTCGAGAGATTGGCACTTGGGGCGGCCAGCGGGAAGCCGCACTCGCGGATGACCGCCTGGATGACGCGATGACTCGGCCAGCGAAGACCTACCGTCGGCCCACCGGCGGTGACGACCTCGGGGATACACGGGGCCCGATCCAGGACCAAAGTCAGCGGACCGGGCCAGAAGGCACTCGCGAGTTTGTCGGCTAACTTCGTCCACCGAACTACGCACCGTTTCGCCATGGCCAAGTCCGCCACGTGGACGATGAGCGGGTTCTGCGCCGGGCGGCCTTTGACCTCAAAGATGCGGGAGACCGCCGCTGGGTCCAGGGCGTTGGCCGCCAGACCGTAGACGGTCTCAGTCGGCAGCGCCACCACTTCGCCCGCCCGCAACGCCGCCGCCGCCCGATGCACGGCCGCCTCAAAAGCCGAGGGGGTGTCGGTAGCCAGGATCTCCGCCTCTGTGCGCAGACCGCCCATGGGCCGGGATCAGAGCGTTTTCACCAGGTCAGTCTTAGGCGCGCGAACTTTGGCGAGCCGGGCGTATTTGTCGGAGGGGCTTCGGTAGCCCAAAGCGCAGCAGACAACCGAGGTCAGCCCTTGGGCCGGCAAATCCAGGAGACGATCGTATTCAGCCGCTGAGAAGCCCTCGATGGGGCAGGCGTCCAGGCCGAGCAGACCGGCGCAGGTGAGCAGGTTGCCGAGGGCGATATAGGCTTGGCGAGCTGCCCATTGGGGGGCGAGGGGCTTGAACCCCTCGCTCAACAGTGACCCGGTCATCAACCCACGATAGGCTGCCAGGGAATTTGCCGGCACACCTCGCGTGGCGGCGGTACGAGCGAGGAAAGTGTCGATTTCGCCCTCCGTCACCGTGGTGCGAGCGGCAAACACGACGTAATGCGAGGCATCGACCACCTGGCGCTGGCCCCAGGAATGCGGCAGCATCTGTTCCCGCAGCGCGGGATTATGGATCACCAGGAAGCGATAGGGCTGGAGTCCGAACGAGGAAGGGGAGAGGACCAGCGCTTCTTCGACGGTCGCCCAAAGGTCCTGGGGGATTTTGCGGGTGGGGTCAAACGCCTTGGTGGCGTAGCGCCAATGCAAGGACTCGAGCAGGGATGCGGAAGGAATCGGGTGTTGGTTCATCGAAAGGTCAGGGTTGGGAGGGCTTGGCATTGTCGTGTTTCCGCCGCTCGAGTTGGCCTTTGAGGAAGCCGTCGGTGCCGGCCTGCTGCCAGGCGGAAAACCAGACATCTCCCAACAGTTGTGCTGATTTGAGCAACTGCGCTTCCATAAAGGGCCTGCCCTGTGCCCCGGCTTCCCCCTCGCCGGAGAGCTTGCCGTCCTTTTCCAGTTGATAAAGCGGCTCAACCAGTTTGTTCTGTTCGATGACGAAGGCGAGGGCGACCGAGAACATCTCGGCCGGCTTGGCCTCACGGTTGTCAAACGAGACCGCGTGGGCGGGGCGGATTGTCGCCTCGAGCGCTTTACGGTTGGGACCGCCAATCTTGTCGAAAAAACCGCTGTCGATCCAACTGTGAAAACGGGTGCTGGTCGTGTAATGCTGCGGGTTGTCGCCCACCCAGCCATGGTGGTGAATGGTCGAATGGAGGGGTTGGGAGGCATCGCCTAGGTAGTGGCCCATCGTTCCCATGACGTAGATGATATTCGCCTGGGCATTGGCGATTTCTTCCGGTGTGCCGCCTTCCTGGTAGGTCTTCAGGTAGGAGAAACAGGACTTGAGTTTTGAGTAATTCTCGGTGATCGCCCAGGGGAGCAGCCCCACCAGTTCGCGGGTATGATCCTCATTCCTGGGGGAATTGACCTCCGGAAACTTCTCGGGGTGGGCCTTGAGAAACACCGCCAGTTCACCCACGAACTGGTAGCGCAAGTTCGACAAGCTCTCCGGCTTGAGCCCATAATCCGCCAGTTGTTCGATATCGATGTAGTGGTCTGGCCCGGAACCATGCTTAAGCGGAAGGTCCTGCACATTCCGCCAGCGGTCAGGTTCGCCGGCCAGGAAACCGATCCGGTCCGTAGCCTCGGGAGTGCGGACAAACGCCGGGAAATTCGTGGGTAGCGAGGTCAGGGCCATCTGGTTAATGAGTCGGTGGATCTCGTAGTCCCACCCGAAGGCCAGATGCTGGCCAAGCTGGAGCAACACACACAGGCTGAGTCCGCGGAACAAACGTCGTTTCATGATTGGCTTTCAAACATGGAGGGGAGTTTAGAGGCCGGGCCGGAAAACGCAAAAGGGAAATAAATGCCCGGCCCTGGTGAAAAAGGACTATTGTGCGAGCCCCGCCAATCCAGTAATTTATACCGGTTATTAGATGATTCCGCCGGCGTTTGACGACTTAAAGCGTCTGTCCGTGGTTTCCTTTTACGAGGACGCTTTTCGCAAGGCCACCGGCGTCCCCCTAAAGGTGGCGCCGGCGGGGGAGCCGTCTCAACGTCTGGACTTCGGCCCTGGCGAGAATCCTCTCTGTGCTCTGCTGAGCGGCACGCCGGGTGGCTGCAGCGGTTGCCTGGAGAGCCAAAGGCGGCTGTTGCGGAGCGCCGGCAAGGGTTTGGTTCCTCAACAAGTCTCTTGTTTTGCCGGGCTGACCGACCTGGCAGTGCCGGTGGTGATCGGCGGGGAGCATCGGGCGACCTTACTGAGCGGGCAATGCTTTCGGAGGCAGCCGACGGAACGCGATTTTAAGCTGGTGTTGAAAATGCTCGGGCCCGGTGGCGGCGCCGATGGGGAGCAAAAACTGCGGCAGGCCTATTTCGCCACGCTCGTCGTCACGGCTGAGCGGTTCGAGGCCATCCTCCAGATGTTGGCAGTTTTCGGGCAATACCTCGCCGAGCAAGTCTCCCGCCAGGCGATTGCCTGCACGGAACATGAGCCGGAGGCCGTGGCCAGTGCCAAGCAGTTTGTCCAGTCGCACGCGGAAGAGCCGATTACCCTGGAGCAGGTGGTCTCGCACGTCCATGTGAGCCGGTTTTACTTCTGCAAGCTGTTCAAAAAGGCCACCGGGATGACCCTGACGGAGTACGTGGCGCGCGTTCGTATCGAGAAGGCCAAGACGTTATTGAGTGATCCCTCACTCCGAATCTCGGAAGTCGTATTTGCCTCGGGTTTTGGTTCCATTCCCCAGTTTAACAGCGTATTCAAGCAACACGTGGGCATGCCGCCGACGGAGTTTCGAGCTTCCCTTCGTTCAGTCTCTCGTTCTGCAGCCTCGTAAGCCGGAGGCGGTCTCCTCGTCTACCCTTCAATGTCGGCGTTTGCGAAGGCGTGTGCCAATGGCCAAGCAGCAAATGCCAATCGGCAAGTAGCGCCGGTATGGCGGGTGCGTTATACCAACTAGCATGTCAGTACGCATCGTCAACGCGAAGAGCAAACCAAGCGCGGATTCTCCGGGCCACAGCGCTCGCCGGCCGTGCGATCCCGACCACTCCTAACGCCAGGAACATTATGATTCGATTCAACGCTATTCAGATCCGGCTGCGAGTCGGCCTCGGTCTTGCCGTGGCCGCGGCCTTGGCTTACGCCGCCTCCAGCGCGCTAGCCATCGGCGCAGACAGCCCCGCCGACGGGAAAAAGGAGGCAGCGCCGCAAGTTGCGGCCAAGGACGAAGCCAAACCAGCCCCCTCCGACGCGCCCAAAGCCGCCCCGAAGGCCGCCCCGAAGGCCAAGTCAAAGACCAAGAAACTCACGGGCTCCGAACTTTACGCCATCCATTGCAACCGGTGTCATCCCGAACGGTACCCCACGGAGTTCAACTCCACCCAGTGGAAGACGATCGCGACCCACATGCGCGTCCGGGCCAACCTGCCGGCGGTCCAGGCCAAAGAGATCATCAAGTACCTGCAAGAGGAAAGCGGCAACTAATCCCTCAACTGGAAATCTTCTATGAAATTTAGCCCCCACCTGTTATCAGCCGCCGCTGCGGTTTGCGCCGTTGGCGCCACCTTTCCGGCCTCCGCTCAGATCTCCGAAGAGGAATTCAAAGCCCTGAAGGAAATGGTCCTCAAGCAAGGGCAGCGGATCAATCAGTTGGAGAACGACCACCAGAAAGACCAGCAGGTTCACGATCAGGACCAGCGGCAAATCCACACCTTCCAACAACAGTTGGGCGACGCCCAATTGGCGGTTACTAATGTGGCGCAACGATTGGACACCGTGGCCCAGGTGCAACCGGTGCATGCCGTGCCTCCCGGCCCGCCGGCCACTCATCAATTCACCATGGTGGGGGACGCGGAAATTCAATTTGGAAAGGTGGACGGCTCGAAGAGCGCCTTTGGCCTGGCCGATTTTGCCCCCATTTTCCTTTTCCGCGGTGGGAACGACGTCTTATTCGAGACAGGCTTCGATACTCGACTGTCGGACAATGCCCCGGGCACCAGCGGCACTTCAACCTCGTTCACGCTCAGTTTTGCGCAGTTGGATTACTTGTTCAACGACTATATGACCGTCGTGGGCGGTTACATGCTGCTCCCCTTGGGCACTTACGTCGAGCGGGGTGCCGGTTGGCTGAACAAGATCCCGGATGATCCCATGTCGCGGGCCCTCCTCCCCAATAACGGTGCGGGCGTTCAACTTCGCGGCGCCCTCCCCATCGGCCAATCGGGCCAATCCCTGGCGTATTCACTATTTGGTGTTAATGGGCCGGGGTCCATCGATGGCAGCGCCACTGCGGCCAACCTCGATCTCAGCAAGGGCGTGGGCTTCGATTCCAACGGCAACCGCTATAACTTCCATGGTTCCCCCAGCGGCGGCGGCCGCGTCGGTTGGTTTGTCCCGTTCAAGCCGCACTATGACCTGGAGGTCGGGATCTCCGGCATGGCTGGTCCCTGGGATAGCTCGGGAAAACGGATCTGGTCCGCTGTGGTGCTCGATGCGGCCGTCCACATCAGCTCCGCATTTGAGCTGAAGGGGGAGTTCATCAATACCTGGTACGACACGTCGGATAACGGCGTCACTCATCCCCACGGTTGGTGGGTCCAGTCGGGCTACAAGCTCTCCGGCCTCAATCTGGATCTGCCCTACGTCAACAATCTCGAACTGGTCGGCCGGTATGACACCACCAAGGACGGCATGGGCGGGAACACGGATCGGTTTACCGTCGGTTACGTCTATTACTTCTCGAGCACGCTGCTTTTCGAGGGCGACTACGAGTTCACCCATGGCGACCACGATCAATTCGTGTTCCAGCTTTCGTACGGATTTTAAAACCAACCAAAAGGCAAATTATGTTGATCCAAGCAAAATCAGTGATCTGCGTGCTCCTCGGCGCCGCTGCGTTAACCCTCGGCCCACGACTCGCGCTCGCGGCGGACGAACTCGACGCCGAAACCAAGGCGCGGGTTGAGCGCTTCGAGAAGGGCCCGACCACCGTGGATGTCTCCAAGTACCCTGATGGCATCAAGGAGAACTACGAGGTCTTCAGTCAAAAATGCTCCCAGTGCCACAAACTGAGCCGCCCCATCAACTCGGATTACGCTCTGCCCGACGAGTGGTCCCGCTACATCAAACGGATGATGCACAAGCCCGGCTCGGGCATCAGCAACGCCGAGGGGAAGAAGATCTACGATTTTCTGACCTACGACGCCAGTGTCCGCAAGAAGGCCATGGTGGACGAGAGGCTGAAGAAGGCGACGCCGCAGGAAAAAACTGACGCCGAGGCCAAGTTCAAGGAACTGCACGACAAGTACGACAAGTAGGAAAGCCTTATCGCTCGCTCGCCCAGACGACCGCCACGCTCGATGCCTGCCACGTATCCAATTGAAATTCCGGACGTGAACTACTTCACGCGCCAGGTGCTGTGCCGGGAGGGTTGTCCGGTGCGCACGGATTCCGGCGGGTATGTGCAGGCCGTCGCCGAAGGGCGCTACGAAGACGCTTACATCATCGCCCGGACGCCCAACCCGTTCGCCTCGATTTGCGGGCGGGTTTGCGCCGCGCCCTGCGAGGCGAAATGCCGGCGCGGCGCACTGGACGCCTCCGTTTCCATTCGCGCCCTCAAGCGTTTCGTCTGCGAACGGTTTGGAGTCGAGTCGGAGCATTTCGAGTTCAGCCGGATTTATCCGGAGCTGCGCAACCCGAAACGGGAGCAGGTCGGGGCGGGACGCAAGATCGCGGTGGTTGGGGCGGGGCCAGCCAGCCTTTCTTGCGCACACGAACTGGCGCTGATGGGCTTCGCCCCGACGGTGTTTGAGGCGCAAAACGTGGCGGGCGGGATGTTGACGCTCGGGGTGCCGGAGTACCGGTTGCCGCGTGAGATCATCCGGGCGGAAATCGCGGCGATAGAATCGTTGGGGGTGGAAATCCGCCTCAACTCGAGGCTGGGTCGCGACTTTTCCCTCGCCGACTTGAAAGGGCAGGGGTATGAGGCGGTGTTCCTGGGTATTGGGGCGCACAAGAGCCGCGAATTGGCCATCGAAGGCGTCCAGCTCGACGGTGTCCTGCGGGCCATCGAGTTCCTGCTCAACGTCAACCTGGGTTTTCGGGCTACGATGGGGCGGAAGGTGGTGGTCATCGGCGGCGGCAATGTGGCTTTCGACGTGGCCCGGTCGATGGTCCGCCAGGCCGACCGTTTTGCCGGCATGAACGAATCCGAACTGCGGGCCGCCTTGCACGAGGCCGCCTCTGCCTTGGAGCAACTGACCACTCGCGACAACGAGCCGCCCGATGAAGTCCGGCTCGCGTTGGACGTGGCGCGCGAGGCGATTCGAACCGGGGTTCCGGAGGTTCACATGTACTGCCTGGAAAACCTCGATGAGATCCCCGCCGCGCGCGAGGAGATCGAGGACGCCGAGCGAGAAGGCATAATCCTGCACACGCGCTGGGGTCCCAAGCGGGTGATCGGCCAGGACGGCAAGGTCACGGCCATGGAATTAGTGAAATGCAGCCGAGTGTTTGACGAAAACCGGCGGTTCAACCCGCAGTTCCTCGAAGGCAGCGAGGAAAAAGTGGAATGTGACACCGTGGTACTCGCCATCGGTCAGAGTGCCGATCTTTCCTGGATTCGTCCGGAGGATAACTTGAAACTGACTCCACGGGGCAGTCTCCAGGCTGACCCGCAGACCTTGGCGACCTCGCGCCCGGACATTTTCGCCGGCGGCGACGTGGCGTTCGGCCCGCGGCTGATAATCACTGCCGTGGCGGAGGGCAAGAAGGCGGCCGGCTCGATCGCCAAGTTGCTGACGGGCCGCCAACCGGTGCCGCCTCACCGGGTGCGCGTGACGGTGTTCAACACGCAGCAGTACGCCATGAAGCCCGACTATGAGAAGCTGGCGCGTCGTTCCCCGCCCGCCTTGCCGTTGGACCGGCGCATCGGGATCGCGGAGGTGGAACTCGGTTACCCGGACCCCGAGGCACGGGTGCAGGCCGATCGCTGTTTGAAGTGCCATGTCGGCCCGGTGTTCAACGGGGATGAGTGTGTTCTGTGCGGTGGCTGCGCCGACATTTGCCCGGAGTCGTGCCTGCGGTTGGTGGATGTGATGAACTTGCGCGGGGATGAGAAACTGCAGGGCGCCTTCCTGGCGCGCTATGGGCGCACCCCTGAGCGAGGCGAGCAGGGCGCGATTCTTAAAGACGAAACCCGCTGCATCCGTTGTGGGCTGTGCGCGGTGCGTTGCCCGACCCACGCCATTACCATGGAACGTGTCGAATGGCTTCCGGCTTAATTTCAACTATGAGTTCTCCCGTTCCCAATCCAACCGCAAACGTGACCCGGCGAGGGTTTGTCCAACTGACTTTTGGCTGGCTGGCGGGCGCTTTCGCCACCGCCGCTTCGCTGGCTGGCGCCGTGCGCTTCCTAATCCCCAACGTCCTGTACGAGCCGAGCTTGCGGTTTAAGGCTGGGCGCCCCGAGGACTATCCGGACGGTTCGGTGACCTTCCTGGAGGAGGAGCGGGTATTCCTCATCCGCAAGGGCAACACTTACCGGTGTCTTTCAGCGACCTGCACGCACCTGGGATGCACCGTGGACCGGGCCGATAGCGGCTACCATTGTCCCTGTCACGGCAGCGTTTTCGATGACATGGGGGTGGTGAAAGGCGGCCCCGCTCCCCGAGCGCTCGAGTGGTTCCTCGTCACGCTCAGCAAGGACAGCCGGTTGTTGGTGGACAAGAGCCAAACGGTCGCTTCGGACAAATACCTCGTCACGTGAACACCCCTCTGCCTAAACAACTCTGGCAGCGCTTTCAGCGCTCGGTCATGGGGCGGTCCATCTTCCGGGTGGGCCTGCCTGACAGCAAGCTCGAACGGGCGCAGGCGATGGTCTCCAGCTTCCTGCTGCACGTCCAACCCGCCAAGACCCATCGCCATTCACTCCAGCCCGGCTACAGCCTGGGACTAGGCCTCATTTCGCTCTACCTGTTCTTCCTCTTGGTCGGCACAGGGGTATTGCTGATGTTTTACTATGTGCCCAGCACCGAGCATGCCTACGATGCGATGAAGGACCTGCAGTACGTCGTCTCCGCCGGCCTGTTGATCCGCAACATGCACCGCTGGGCGGCGCACCTGATGGTGCTCTTCGTTATGCTCCACCTGTGCCGGGTGTTTTACACCGGGGCCTATAAGCGGCCCCGCGAGTTTAACTGGGTGATCGGCGTCACGCTCTTTCTATTGACCCTCGGACTGAGTTTCACCGGTTACCTGCTGCCCTGGGATCAACTGGCCTTCTGGGCTATTACCGTGGGCACCAACATCGCCGGCTATGCCCCGGTCGTCGGTCCCAAGCTCAAATACTTGATGCTGGGGGGCAACACCGTGGGCCAGGAAGCCCTGGTCCGGTTTTACGCCTTGCATGTGATCGTGCTGCCCGGAATCGCCGGGTTGCTGATGGCCATACACCTCTGGCGCGTGCGCAAAGACGGCGGGCTTTCGCGTCCCGATGAGCCAGGCGAGGTGGTAGAGCAAACTGAACTCGGACGCCTACCCGGCAACAAGACCTATGGTCTGATGGAACTGGCGCGCGGAACGACGCCCCAGGTGGGGGTGGACCCGGAGGACCTCGTGCTATCCTGGCCGCACCTCATCTTCCGCGAGATGCTGCTGTTCCTGCTGGTGGTGACCGTCCTGCTGTTCCTGGCCATCTTTTGGAACGCTCCACTCGAGGAAATGGCCAACGTCGTGCATCCGCCGAATCCCGCCAAAGCCCCCTGGTACTTTCTTGGTCTCCAGGAACTGGTGAGTTATTCGGCGCTCTGGGGTGGAGTGATCGTACCGGGCTTGCTCGTCGCGGTGCTCGTGTTGCTCCCTTACCTGGACCGCAACCGGCAGGGCGTGGGTCGGTGGTTCGCGCGCGAGCGCGTGATCGCCAATACCATCTTCTCGGTCTGCCTCGTGGTTGCCATCATTCTCACCATCATCGGTACTTGCTTCCGCGGACCGAATTGGTCCTGGCAGGAGCCATGGAAACAACCGCCGCCCCACTCGGAAGGCCATTGAGGAGATTATGACCGAGCCCTCGCTGCGAAAATTCTACGGTTGGTTCACCCTGCTTGGCCTGCTGATTGGCGGGTTGGTGGTCCTGGGTTATTACAAGGACGAGTATCGCGAATGGAAGGACTACCAGCGCAAGTTCATCCAGGAGGAAGTGCGCCGGGCCGGCACGGCGCAACAACGGCTGATGGCCCAGGACACACCAGTCCAGGTCCGCCAGATCCTGCTGCCCGATCTCAACCGGGTAGATCGTTGCACTACCTGCCATTTGGCGGTGGACGACCCCAGCTACGGCGGCTATCCCCAGCCGCTGGCTTATCATCCGCTCCACGAACAGCACCCCTCGGAGAGATTTGGTTGCACCATCTGCCATCGCGGGCAGGGCCGGGCCACCACCTCCGCCGACGCGCACGGCAGCGTGGCCCATTGGGATGAGCCGATGCTGCCGTTGGCCTACATCCAGGCTTCCTGCGGGAAATGTCACCAGGCCGCCGACAACCCCGCCGCGCCCGAGTTGGCCCGGGGCCAGCAGATTTTCGACGAAAGCGGCTGCCGCGGGTGTCACAAGCTCGATGGCGTTGGGGGCATTCTGGGGCCGGAGCTGGACCGGGTGGGCGCGCGGCGCTCTCCCGAGTGGCTGAACAAACACTTCCTAGCCCCTGCCAGCGTTAGCCCCGGCTCGGCGATGCCGCCGCAGAAATTTGCCGAGGCGGACCTCCACGCCATTACCCTGTTCCTGCTGAGTCTGACCGGTTCGGCCGCTCCGGGTTACTATGCCTCCATGAAAGTGATTCCCAGTGCCGCCGAAGGCCAGCATCTCTTCCAGCAAAAGGGCTGCATCGGCTGCCATTCGCTCGGCGGCCAGGGCGGGAAAGTGGGACCGGCCCTCGACGACGTTGGCCTGCGCCGGTCAGCCGACTGGATGATCCAGCATTTCCGCGACCCGCAGTCGATCACCCCTGGTTCCGTCATGCCGCGGTTCGGTTTCACGGGCCTCGAAGCCCGGGCGCTGACCGAGTTTCTTCTGCGCTTGAAAGATCAGAAAATGGCCTTGAGCCTGCCATCGCTCATGGGGCCGGTGGAGCGCGGCCATGAGGTGTATCGCAAATACGGTTGTGCCGGCTGCCACGGACCGCTGGCCAAAGGCGGCGTGCCTAACCCCAACTCGAAAACCGCCGAGCAGGTCCCCGGCCTGATCTTTGTCGCCGACGGCTACACCAAAGATGAACTCAAGAAACGCATCCTCAAAGGCCAGCGCGAGATCCCCGCGCTCGACCCCAAGCGGCGTCCGCCGCCGCTTTATATGCCGCCTTGGGCGGGGATCATTAAAGACGCTGAAGTGGACGACCTGGTGGCTTACCTCGTGAGCCTTAAGCCGAAGGGCGATGACCCGGGGTTCTGAGGCGGCCTGGGTGGGATGCCGCCCTCACGGTCGCGCCCTCCAGGGTTGAGGGCGTCACGACCTAACCACAAAAGCGGTTTTTCGCGCTTTACCTTGGGGACGCTTGCGCCAAAAATAGCGGTGACATGACTACCGACCAACTCTACCAGGAACGGCTCGCCCGTTATGTGACCGCCATGCGCAACGAAAAACCGGACCGGATCCCGGTTCGACCGTTCGTGGCGGAGTTCACCGCCAAGTATGCCGGGTACACCTGCCAGGAGGTCGCCCACGACTACACCAAGGCCTTCGAGGCGGCGATCAAGACCGCCAAGGATTTTGGTTGGGACGCCGTGGTCCCCAACATGGTGTATGTCTGGACGGGCCTGGCGCAGGCGGTCGGCCTTCGTTACTACGGCATTCCCGGCATCGGCATCCCGCACACCAACGGGTTTAACTACATCGAGCCACCCGAGCAGGGCGCCTTCATGCGCGAAGACGAGTACGACGCCCTGATCGGCGACCCGACGGGTTTCCTCTACAATGTCTGGCTCCCGCGCGTCTCTGCCGAGGCTAGCCGCGTGGGCGAACCCTGCACCTATCGTAACCAACTCTCGCTGGTGAAGGGGGCGATGGCCATGCTCTCCTATTTTTATGCCTTCGGCCCGCAGATCGCCCGCCTCCGCTCCGAGTGCGGCACCGCCTCCGCCATCGCCGGCATCTTCAAAGCCCCGCTCGATATCATCGCCGACAAACTGCGCGGCTATGTTGGCCTGACGATGGACCTTCATACGCAACCGGACAAAGTTCTTGCCGCTTGCGAGGCGCTCATGCCCCACCTGTGTCATGTCGGGCTTACCACCGCCGACCCCGCCCGCCTGGTTCCCATCGGGTTCTGGATGCACCGCGGTTGCGTCCCGTTCATCAATCCCCGACAGTTCGATTCTCATTACTGGCCCACGCTCAAGCCGGTGATCCAGGAATTCTGGAAGCACGGGCACCAAACCCTCTTTTATGCCGAAGGCAAATGGCGTCACCATTTCGGCGCGTTCCGCGAGCTGCCCGACCGCAGCATCGTCTTCCACTGCGACCAGGACGATATTTTCGATGCCCATCGCAAGCTGCACGACAAGTTCGCCCTGAGCGGCGGCATCCCCAACGTCCTCCTGAGCTTTGGCAAACCTGATGAAGTCCGGGCCTTCTGCCGGCGCGTCATCGATGAAGTGGCTCCCGCCGGCGGTTATATCATGGACGCTGGCGCTATCATGCAGGACGACACCAGCATCGAGAACCTCCAGGTGATGACCCAGACCGTACACGAGCACGGCGTCTATTCCGCCGGCACCTATCATCCGCCTACGTCCACACCACCTTGCGACTTGCCCGGATCGGTCGCCGACCGTGGCAGCGTTCCCGGCCTCCCGCACCGTCCCCAAGCCGGCCCCCGACCGGGCGTCTGTTTCCCCTGGGAACAGCGCGTGCTCGAACTCCCCGAAATCACCGGCAGTCCTGAGCTCATCCGCAAAATCTGGGAGGACATCGATAGCTTCGGCACCATGTATATCTGGCAACTGCTGCTGAGTTTTTGAAGTTTTAAGCCTTCATCCTTTACCGGTGCCCTCTACGCCAATTACCTGGTCATCATAGGTGGCCACCACTTTCTGCCCTGGCTGCACCACGAGGGAGCCCGTCCAATCCCCGCCTAGCAGTTTTTCTAGCAAGTCCAGGCTTCCTGGCAATTCACTGTATTTCCAGCCCTTGTCGCGGCAGATTCGCTTTACCTCCTCGTCGAGTTTTAGGGGCTTGGAGAAATCGAAGTCAATCAGGGTTCCGTGGGAATAGGCGGCGGACCATCGCCCCATTTCTTCGAGCAGGTACTTCGCCTGGTCTTCACCGTATTTGCGCACCCATTCCTCATAGGGAGCCTTGGGGACGAGGTTGGAACCGGCGGGCAACGAAACGCCGGCCCAGGCCGAAAACTCCAAACCCCGCCGGCGGGCGCACTCGAGCCAGCCGGACGTGTAATAATAAGTGCCCGGTCGTTCCGAGAAGCACTGTTGGTAGCGCTCTTTCGACCCCAAGAAGAACGTGATGCAATCATGCGCCCGCGGGATGACCAGCCGCGTGTGAGGCGTCGTCAGCCCGGCCAGGATGTTGCTGCACAAGCCATAGCCGAGGACGATCGCTTCGTATTTGCCGGCGGGCACCGCGTTGATCCGTTCCTGAATCGCGTCGCGTCCCTTGGCCGGCGTGTCGTGGTAGCCCTGGGTCAGAAGTTCGAGGTCGATGAGGTGTGGCGACCGGGCCGCGGTGAAGTAGAGTTCCCGCGCGGCAATCTCGCAGGCGATGACCTTGAGATACATAGTCGGCTTTCCTATTTCTTTTGAGCTACCCACTGGATCGCCTGCCGGAGGATCTTCCGGAAATTGGCGTTCTCGTAGGCGGTGTGATCGTGGCCCGACTCCAAATACACCACTCGGGTCCCGGCATAAGTCTTGCACCACCCGATCACCGGGTTGCTCAGCTTCTCGTCGGTGGTCAGCAACGGATGCACCCCGCTGGCGACGTCGAACAAATTATAGGTCTCGTCCACGATGTCGTAATCCGCCACCCCACTGGTGATCGGGTGCTTGGGGTCGGCGACATGGATTTTGAAAGGCACCCCGTGCTGGTAAGTGGACTGGGGTTTTTCCACCCCGTTGACGACCGTCTTTTGGAGATAATAGCGGGCGCCGATGATCTTCTCGTATTCGGGCCAGGCCTGGTACGAGGCGATGGCATGATGCAGTACCACCAGCCCTTTGCCGTCTTTCAACCGCGCCACAAAGTCCGCTTTCGCCTCGTCGGTGATCTCCTGGTGCAGGTCGTACACCACCAGGACGTCCCAGCTTTTGGCCGCATCCGCTTTGAGCAACGCATGAGCCTTCGGGTGTTCGACCGCCTGGTAGGTGATGTCCGGGTTGTCCTTGAACACCTGGAAGAAGGCGTCGTGCTCAAATTCGTGACCGCCGGTCACCACAAGCAGACGGAGTTTCTGGGCGGAGTTCGACGGCTCGGCAGCGAAGCCCTGCCACGGCAGCAGCGCCAGCGCCAGCCCCAGGAGAAGGAACCAGGTTTTCTTCATGGACGTCTTTGTATCAGTTACGGCGTCCCTGACCAGAATAATCGATGGCAGTGCCGGCACGTTCGGCGGGTTCACGGGAGACACAGTTTTCCAAACGGCGAGGCGCGAGGGCGCCGCGACGCCACTGGAGAGGAGGGACTGCCGTCGTCCTCAGGCAGCCTTTCAGGTGAGCCGCGCCAACCCCCAGGTCAAAGCGCCGAGGATCAAGCCCAGAGCCAGACCGAAGGGAACGGTCTTGCGCAGCACGTTGCCTTCCTGCCCGAGGGTACCGACGGTGCTGCATCCGAGGATGATCTTAACGGGCGCGAGCATGCTGCCCAGGGAACCGCCCGCGGTTTGGGCGGCGACCAGCAGGTTCGGGTTGAGATGGAGGAGCAGCGCCACGTTTTTTTGCAACGAGCCGAAGAGCACGTTCGAGTTATTGTTGCTCCCGGTGGCGAACGCGCCGAGGATGCCAACCCAGGGGGAGACCACCGGGTAGCTTCCGCCCAGGAGGTTGCTCAGACCTTGAGCCAGGAGGTAACTCATGCCGCAATGATCTGTCAGCGTCGAAAGGCCGACCATGGAAAGCACACCGACGCTGGCGGCGGCCGCCGAACGCCAGGTCGCGCGGGCCGCCCGCGCCGCCCGGGCCCTGCGTTCGAGTCCGGCGTCTCCGCGCCGGCCTGAACAGGCGATGCTGCCCACCAACACCGCCAGCATGAGCGTTCCCGGATGTGCCAACGGCCGAAAAGTCTGCCCGGCACCCGCGGGGGTGGAAAACTGCTGGCGGGAGGTTACCTCAGGGAAACTCGCCTTCCAGACCCGCCCCTGGGTCCAGGCCCGCATCGGGCCGATCATGGTAACCGCCGCCATCAACAGTGTGAGCGCCGCGTAATCGGCGATGGTCCGCCAGGCCGCCCGGTCTTGGCGGCGGTCGCTGGCCGGCCCACCCGGTGGCTTCGCGGCGGCGGTCGGCCCCTTCAGCCGCGCGCAAACCAGGTACACCACCAGACCCGCGAGGCCGGCGCCGAAGGCCGATAACGGCAGCAACCCTTGGGCGGCGAGGGCGTATTGAGACCCCGCGATCACCACCGACAGCGCAGCTACCTTCGGCCAATGCCGCAGTTCGCCCAGAAACGCCGCCGCGCCGATCCCGCAGAGGAGGCAGGCCACCCCGAGCAGTAACCCGGCCCACGGCACCAGTTTGGCGCTCTCGATCCCCACCACGGAACTGAGCGTTTGCAGGATTACCCCCATGTCCCCGAAGGTCACCGCCCAGGAATGGCCGACGGCTACCGCTCCCACCGCCTGCAAAGGCGGCACGCCCAGGGCGGTCAGCATGGGCGCCACGACCGCGATCGGCAGGCCGAAGCCCGCGAGCCCTTCGAGCAACCCGCTCAACGACCAGGCCAGGAGAATCCGGCACATCCCCGGATCGGGCATCGCCCGCTGGAGGAGCCGTGCCACCGCCGTGATGCCGCCGCTTTGGTCGTTCCAATGGAAAAGGAAAAGGGCCGGCCACATGACTGCCAGCACGAACACCGAGAGCAGGAGACCTTTCGCCTGCGAGACCCAGAGGATGTCCGGCGTCAACCCGAACCCGAGCGCGGCCACGGCCACCCCGGCCGCCAAGCCGGCCGGACCCGCCTGGTGGGCACCCCAGCGGCGGAAGATCATGAGCCCCAGCACCACCAGCACCGGGAGCAAGGCCAGTAAATAGCGCATCGTGGTGGCGTGACGTTACACGGAGGACAGGTTCATCGTCCAGCTACGTCGATTCGGTTTTCGCATTTGTGATACGTAAATTGACCTCCAAAAGAATCGAATGGCACTGGGCAGTCTCACCCGGGAGAAAGCTCACATGCTCAGACCGTGGCATTTCCAGCCTATGCACAGGCCGCTCATGAGTAAGGAACCACTTTGGCCGGAGGTTGTAAAACCGGTTTAATTTCCCCGGCACTGAATTGCCCCAGCCATCCGTGATGTACCTCCCCATCGCGGACACCTTCACCGATGGTCCCGCCCTCACCGGCCCACGGTTGCGGGGCCGTCGCTGGCGGTGATGGTCATGGGCGTGACGATGTGCATGGTCTCGGGCGAGTGGCCGGCGGTCTTGATGAAAATGGTGCCGCCGCTGCCGACGGCGCTCACCCCGTTGGCCAGGGTTTTGAAGGGGTAATTATAGCTTCCGGGTCCGTCGCCGCTGCCGTTGCTGGCCGGCCCGCTATAGTTGAAATCCACAAAGACCGGGCCGCTATAAGCGGCCAGGGCGCTGATGAGTTTGGCGCCGTAGGGCGAGCCCCAACCGGTGCACAGGTCGAAGCCGGGGCCGGCGAAGTACAGGGTCGGACTCCGCGAGTTGGTGGTGTTTCCGCTGACGATGTCGTGGAAGGCGGCGGCATAGCCCGGCCCCTGGGCGATGGCGTAGATGGCCGGCGCGGCATAGCCGAGGCTGGGTTTGCCCCGGGCCTGGCCCTGCTGGTTGACCAGGGCGGCAAAACCCGCCCAAAGCGGGGCGGCGCAACTGGTGCCCCCAATGTTGAGCGTCTGTTGCACCCCGTTCGTGTCCGTGCAAATGACGAGAATGTTATCCGCCGGGGCGGCGACATCGGGGAGGTTGCGGTAGACGGCGGATCCGCCCAACGCGCTCATGTTGATCCACCGTTGGAAGGCGGGGATCGGCAGGGGCGTCTGGTAGCCGCCGCTGCTCCCGCTCCAGACCGCTTCGGATTGGTAGCCGGCACCTTGGTTGGTCATCAGCAGGTGAGTGCCACCCACTTGGACCATATAAGGCTGGGTGTCGGTCTGGCCCATCCCCTTGATGTAGCCCCCGGCGGTGGGTTCGACTGGAAAGGCCCCGATATCGCCAGAGGCATAAAAGAACGACTGACCCTGGAGCGCCAGGCGCGCCAGCAGGTTGGGGGTGTTATTGTCCGCTCCGCCGTAGATCGAGCAGCCGATCTGGAGCGGCAGCGGCTCGCCCTGCGTCGGGTCGGCCGCCTCGGTCAGGATGTTGTTGTAGTTGTTGCCATGGATGACCACGATTTCCGATACCCCGGGGGCCATCGAGAGCACCATCTCCACGTCCAATGGCACCTCGGCATCCCCGTTGTTGGGGTTGAACGAAACCCCCACTCTCACCTCCACCACCGGAACATTTGGCAACCCCGCGGTGCTTTTGTACTGTGCAATGTCCGCTGGCGTCAGGCTGTTCCATTCCAGGACCGCCACCGTCTGGCCGCTGCCGTTGAGCGTTGTGTCCGCGGCGAATGCGTGGCGGAAGTCCGTGCCCATAAAGAGACCCGGTCCGGCGGGATAGGAGCCCCCGTCACGGCCCTGACCCGCCTTGGGCGGTCCCCCCCGAAGTCCCGGGCCTTTAACGGCGCCGAACCGCTCGATCACGCGGAGCCGGTTGCCCGGCAACGTAAAGTTGTCCAACCCGCTGATGGCCGCGATCGGCACGGCCAGGTCGAGGGCTGGCTCGGACTCCGGAGCAAAGAAGCGGCGCGCCTCGGCCGGGTGATCATAGAGCCGCAGGGTGGTGTGGAGGGCTTGTTCGACATCGGCCACAGTACCTTCCACCTCGACGAGCGTCCGGCCCGGCACGGTGCGGACGACTGTCAACCCGCATTCCTGGGCAAAGCGGATCGTCGCCTGCTGATCCGCTTCCGAGGGTGCGAACCGCGCGTTGTACTCGGACGGCGCCAGGAACCGGTGAAAGTTTGTGCTCGTCGGGTCGTAAACCTGCCCGAGCAGCGAGTTGATGGCCTGCGGGTCGCGCGGGGGGAGCAGGAACTGCATTCGCACCCGGTCTGTGGCCGGGAGCCGGCCGACCGGCGGCAGCTTCAGTTTCGCCACCGCCGCCGGCACGTGGCCCGAGACGGTCTGTCGCTCCGTGCTGCGAGCCGAGGTCTCCAGGTACAGCAGCATCGCTGCCACGGCCGGGGCTATCCAGCCGCGGCAGCGGACGGTTCGCGCAAGGCGTGCAGAGTGGTTATCGTTCATGGTTGCTTTGAAGGAAACCGGACCACCGAGCGCCAGTCGCCTGCCGACGGCGCCCCGGCTGTCCCAGCCCGAGCCAATACCGAATCTCATGCAATTGTCAAAACTATCGAATATGCCCGGAGGTTTTGCCAGCGGTTTTTTCGCCCGTCCCACCGGTCGTGTGCTACGTCGGGCTCGTCGGTTGATACCGTGATGGCCCGGTTGCTTCTCAAACCCAAATCAGCGAGGGTTTTCAGGAGCCGCGGATCGGCCGACCAGCAGGCGCGGTGAGCCGGGACAAGCGTCATTGTTCCGGGAGCGCGCCCTGCACAAAAAGGGCATGCCTAAGGCGAACGGACGCGGTAGAAGCGCTGCGGATCGGTTGTGGGCGCCGGCGTGGTGAACTGAAACCAGCCTGGGGCGCTGTTCGTGGCCGTGCCAAGCACCGTCCAGTTCGTCAGGGGCGTCGACAGGTAGGTGGCGCTCAGCACCGTGAAGCCCGCGCCCGGGGAGGCGTTGCTGAAGGCAAACTGAAACAGGCCGTTGGCCAAGAGCGTCGCGCCGAGGAGTGTCGGCGGCGCCAACGGGGCGGCCTGGGTAACCGAGATGACCTGGCCGAGCAGGGTGATGTGCGCCGTGCGCGCGGCGGGGCCGGCGTTGGCGCTGAAGTTCAAGCTCACCACGCCATCAACGATGCTGCCAATGGTCAGCCACGGTTGGTCGCAGCTCGGCGCCAGCGAGCCGACGAGATCCACCGTGGCTGGTAGCACCACCGGCAATACCTCGGTGCCGGCGCTGGGGCCCTCCAATTTGGGCGTCGGATCCACGAAGGCACGCGGCAGTTTTTCGATGGCGTTGCCAACCTGGTTGGCGACATAGACCGTGCCCGCGCCGTCCACCGCCACGCCGAAGGGCTGGTTCAGTCCGGAGGAGACCAAAGTGGTGACAGTGTTGCTGGCCGCAGTCCACTTCTTGATCGCGTTGTTGAGGCAGTCGGCGATATAGACGTTGCCCGCGCCATCCACGGCAATACCAGTGGGCCAGGACAATCCTGAGGCGACCAGCATGGTTACTTGCCTATTCGCGACCGTCCACTTCTTGATCGCGTTGTTCATAGTATCCGCAATATAGACATTGCCGGCGGCATCGACCGCCACGCCGTGTGGTGAGAACAGACCGGAGGAGACCAGCGTCGCCACGGGGCTGTTGGGTGCCGTCCACTTTTTGATAGTGCCGTGGCCGCTGTCAGCGATGTAAATGCTGCCCGTGCCATCCACCGTCAGGCCGTCTGGTGAACTCAAGTTGGAGGAAACCAAGGTGGTTACGTTGCTGCCCGCAGTCGTCCACACCTTGATGGCGCTGTTGCCCGAGTCGGCGATATAGACATAACCGTCGTTATCCGCCGCTACGCCGGCAGGCGAGCTCAAGCCCGAGGAGACGAGTGTGGTCAGGTTACTGCCGGCCGCGGTCCACTCCTCCAGGGCGTTGTTGCCGGTGTCGGCAATATAGACCTGGCCCAAGCCATCCAGCGTCAGGCCCTGGGGCTGGGACAACCCTGAGGCGACCAGCACGGTCAGAGGCACCGGCGCTGCGGTGTAAGTCGAACCGGCCTGGGTGACGGTGAGCGTCCGGCCGGCGATGGTGAGGGTGCCGGTGCGGGTGGGTCCCGTGTTGGCCTCGAAACTGAAGAACACATTAGTGCCGCCAGCGCCGCTTTGATTCGCGGCATTCAGATGCAGCCAGGCGGCGTTGGCCGTGGCCGTCCAAGGGCCGCTGGCCGGAGTCGTTCGCAGCATCGTGCTGTCAGTGCCGGCCCCCGGCCCTTCCAGAGAAGCGGTCTGGCCCAGGGAATAAAGGAGTTCCTGGGAGATGGGGATCGCCTGGCCGAGCAGGGTGATCCGGGCCAGACGGTTCGAGGTGGCGCTGGCAAAACTGAAGTTGACCGCACCGTTGGTCGTGCCGTTGATGGTCAACCAGGGCTGATCGCCGCTGGGCGAGAACGGCGTGAGCAGGTTCGCCGTGGCCGGCAGCACCACAGGCAGGACATCGCTGCCGCCCGCAGCGCCTTCCGATTTGGGCGTTGGGTCCAAGAAGGCGAGGGGAAGCTCTCGGACCGCGTTAGCGAAGTAATCGGCGATATAGACGTTGCCCGCGCCGTCCACCGCGACGCAGTAGGGACCGTTCAAACCGGAAGAGACCAGCGTCGTGACGTTGGTGTTCGCCGTCGCCCGTTTCTTGATTGTGTAGCTGTACATGTCGGCAATATAGACATTGCCCCCGCCATCCACCGCGACGCTTTCAGGAGACCAGTAGGGCTGAGACGCCCACGTCGTCACGGCGCCGGTTGCCGCCGTCCACTTCTTGATCGCCTTGTTGTTGGTGTCAGCAATATAGACATTGCCGGCGGCATCTACGGCCACGCCACCGGGATGGTTCAATCCCGAGGAGACCAGTGTGGTGACGGAGTTGTTCGCCGCCGTCCACTCCTTGATCGCGTTGTTGTAGGTGTCGGCGATATAAACATTCCCCGCGCCATCCACTGCCAGGCCGTTCGGGTAGTACAAGCCGGACGAGATCAACGTGGTCACGGTGTTGTTTGCAGCGGTCCACATCTTGAGAACGCTGTTGGTGATCAGGTTGACCCCGCCGTCGGCAATATAGACGTTGCCGGCGCCGTCCACCGCCACGCCGTACGGGTAGTATAAACCGGACGAGATCAACGTGGTCACGGTGTTGTTCGCCACCGTCCACTTCTTGATCGCCTTATTGAAGGTGTCGGCAATATAGACGTTGCCGGCGGCATCCACCGCCACGCCACCAGGATGATTCAATCCGGCGGAGACCAGCGGGGTTGCTGGCCCGGGGGCCGGGATGTAGGTCGATCCTGCCTGAATGACCGTGAGAGTCTGACCGGCGACGGTGAGTGTGCCATTGCGCGTCGCGCCCAGGTTGGCGTCGTAACCGAAGATCACGATCGTGCTGCCCATGCCACCTTGGTTCGCCGCGCTGAGGTGCAACCAGGCGGCGTTGGCCGTGGCCGTCCAGGAAGCGCTCTGAGCACTCACAGCCAGAACGACGCTGTCGGTGCCCGCCGTTGGCCCTTCCAACAGGTTGGTCGTGCCCAGTGCAAACGTGGCGCCTTGTGCCATGGCGCCAACCGGGTCGGCCAGCAACAAAATAGTAACCACGCTGCCGCAAAACCAGAGGCAAGAGTGAAGGATGCTGGGGGACGGGTAAGGCTTAGTTTTCATGGTTCTGGAGATCCGGGGGAAGTGGTCGGGGATGCTGGCCTCCAGGATGTACTGGAGGAACGGCGCTAGCGACTTTATGGTGTTGGTCCTGTGAATCTCTCTTGGCGGTAGCGAGGAACCACCGCCCCGATCAATTTGCATCTCGCTCATCCCGTTGCCATGGTCGCGAGACAGGCACGCAGTGTCAAGCGGCGCATTTCGCCCTGTTTTGGTTGCCGAGGCTGGGTCGTCCGGGTAGGCTTTCCAGGTATGGCGATTAACGTCCAGCAAAGGCCGGCGGCTCGGTGGTTGGTGGCGCTCGGGATCTTCGCGTCCTGCGCAGTCGCATGGGCGGAAGGGCAGGCGCGTCCCGGCAAGGTGGAGTTTTCGGATGGCAGCGCTCTGGTCGGGAACATTTCGCTGACGCCCGGGAGTGAGTTGAAGATCCACCTAGATAACCAGGTGCGCACCCTTGCGTTCGATCGCGTGCGGGAACTCCGGATGGAGTCGGAGAAGGAGAGCCTCGAGCAGGCCTACCGCTTTCCCGAGGCCGGCAAGGCCTTCCGTGTGGCCGAAGGCAAGCCGTTTCCTGTCCGGTCGCTCAAGACCGCGATTTCACTCGCGGGAGGCGAGAACCTCTCTGGCCACCTGTACACGACGGTCCTTTACGTCGAGACCGGTGAGAACGCCAAGAAGGTGATTCTCCTGGCCAAGCAGCGCGGCAAAGAAGGCGCGGCCCTGAAAGAACTCGTGTACGCGGCGAGGATCTCGTTTGACGAACCGGGGGCGGCCGAGGGTGCGGTCGCGCGGTTGACGCTGAAGTTGCCCGAGATCCGGCCCTCGAGCCAGGTGGTGGCCCTATCGGTAGGGGCGCTCGATCGGGTCGAGGCGAAGCCCGCTGGAGGCGCGGGCGAGTACACGCTGGCTTCGGCGCCCGGCAGCGAACTCTTCGTTGCCATCAAGAATGGGGGGCGGATCACCGTGGGCTGGCCGCGCGGCGGCGACGAAAAGATGTCTGCGCTAGTGAAGAGCTCGATGCCCAACTCGGAGGATTTCTTCGATGAACGACGGGTGCTCGGGGTGTATCACGACGAGGCCAAGGGTTTTGTTTACTCGCTCATCCTGGGTTTGCGCAAAGGCAAGACCACGCTGGAGGAGGCCCGCAGTCAGCCGTGGCGGCTCGAGCTTTACCGTTGGAAACTCGACGACGACGGGGCCCTGGTGATGCTGGCCGGAAAAGGGTATTTCTTCCGCGGCATCGACGCCAAGAACGAAACCGTGCCCGTGGTCGAGGTGTCGGAGAAGCTCTGGCACCTGGAACGGCAGGACGGCGGGTGGGTGGCAGGGGAGGAACGACGATGAGGGACGAGCCGCGCGCAGACCTGGATAGCATTGTGGCCGAGGCCGGCGCGCGGCTGAAATGGTCCGCATTGCTGATCGGGGTTTGCTGGTGGCTGGCGGTGTGCCTCGGCCTGTGGCTGGCTCTGTTTGTTTTCGACGGGATGCTTGGCCTTCCCGGCGGTCTGCGTTTCCCGCTCGCACTGGGCGGGGCGGTCTTCACCGGGATCCACTTCTACCGGAGAGTACTGGTGCCGGCCTGGCGTCGGCAGACCCCCGAACGCACGGCGCTCATGCTGGAACGGCGGTACGGCATCGGCGAGAATCTCCTTATCAACGCGGTTCAGTTTCAGCGCCAGGACCTCAACACCGAGGAAATCGCCTTTGCGCGGCGGACTATCGATCGGTCGACCGAGCGGGCGGGGCACATCGAGTTTCGGGAGCTTTGGGATTGGTCGAAGTTGCGGGGCTGGGGCAGCGCTGCGGGTGCGGTGTTGCTCCTGTGGGGCGCCTTCATCCTGTTCTTCCCGCGGCAATTCACCGCCGCCGGCGCTCGTTACCTGCTTCCGCTGGCGGACGTTCCCCCGCCGGGCAACCTGGTCTTGCATCTCACTCCGGGCAACGACGTGGTGGTGACCGAGGGGGACAGTCTCGACGTGGCCTTGGAGATTCCCGCCGGGGATTCCCGTTCGCTGGCCTCGCCTCCCCAGATTGTGTGGCAGGAGAAGACGGCCTTCATCCAGCCCGTCCGAGGCCAGGGCGAGAGTATCGCCATGGACGCTACAGCCGCCGCCGCGGATGCGGCGACCACGACCCCTCGGAAATTCCAGCATGCTTTTGCCAATATCCAGGCCCCGTTTGCCTTCCGCGTGTTCGCGGGCGACGGCTACACGCGCAGCGTGAAGGTCGAGGTCAGGTCCTTGCCGCGGCTCAAAGACGCGGTCTGCCAGATCACTCCGCCCGCTTACACTGGGCTCAAGCCCCAGACCATTCCGGGACCGCCGGCCCCCATCCCGGTCTTGCCGGGGTCGCTGATGGCCCTCTCGTTCCTGGTGGAACCTGCGGTCCAAGAGGCGGAGTGGGGCCAGGGCGATAATCATCTCGTGCTCAAAACGGCGGGCGGGCGCTGGTCGGCACAGTTCATCCTGACCAACGCCGGGACCTACGAAATTCGCGGCCGGGCGGAACGGACGGCCCCGCTCGTGCCCTTGGTTCGCGGGGAGGTGCAACTGCTGCGCGACAACCCCCCTGAGGTCGATTTCGTCACCCAGGACCGCAATCGCGTGGTGCAGTTCGGCCAGACGATCCCGCTGGACGTGGCGTCCCGGGACGATTTCGGCCTGGCCGAAGTGAGTATTATAGCGCGGCCCGTGGACCAGGCCGAAGGGGGCACTTTGCTCAAACGCTGGTCGTATATGGGGCCTCCCGGGAATCCCGGGCCGGTGCGCGAGACGTTCTCGCTGCCGATCGACCCGCGAGCGTTCAGCGCCGGGACCTCGTATTACCTCGAGGCCATGGCGAACGACTTTCGCCCGGGCGGCACGCCGTCCCGTTCCCGCCCCATCGTGCTCCGGGTGAAGTCCGAGCAGGACATCGCCTTGCACGACGATGACCCGCTCAACGGCGCGTTCGAGGCGTTGAAACGGGCGGCGGCTTCCCAGGAAAAGGCCAACCACCTGACGGGCAACCTCAAGACCTACCTGGAAGAAATCACCAAGAAGAGCGGTTTGCGCAAGCAGGTGCTGGCCTTGACCGTCCAGCAGCATGAGGCCGAGCGGCATGGCCGCGAGTCTCGCGACCAGTTCAAACAAAAACCCGAGGGCAGTCCCTTCGTTCAGCCCTTGACCGCCGTCGTGGAAAAGGACATGACCGCTGTGCTGTCCGACCTGAAGAGTCTGGAATCTACCTCGCGCTCGGAGGTTTCCAAGAGCGTCGATCAGGTCGAAGCTCGGCAGGGGCGCATCCTGACCGATCTGCTGAGCCTGCTGGGACGGGTGGCCGAGGCGCGCGCAGAGAAACTCAAGCCCGCCGCGGATGGCAAAGAGGTGGCTCAACCGCCCGCGGTCGCCCAGGAAGAGCGCGCCAAAGAGACGCGCGACGAGGTCAAGAACTTCATTGCCGACGAGGAGCGCATCCTGGAAAAGAGCCGCACGCTGGCCGACAAGTCGCCCGAAGACCTCACCCAGGCCGATCAGGCAAACCTGGGAGAACTCGCCCGCGCCGAGCAGAAATGGGCCAAATTCTTTGAGGAGAAACTCACCGACTTCAGCAAACTGGCGCACCAGGATTTTGCCGACTCTTCGCTCTCGGAGGAGATCAACCAGGTGTTCCAGGAGATCCAGAAGGCGGCCGACGCGATGACGCAGAAGAAGATAGAGTTGGCGGTGCCCCATGAGCAATCAGGCTTGGAGAACGCCAAGGAACTGGTGAACAACCTTGAACGGTGGCTGCCCGATGCCCCGGATAACATCAAGTGGAACATGGAAGAACCGCTCAACCCCACCGACGTGGCGATGGCGGATTTGCCCAAGGAACTGGAAGACATCGTGGGCGAATTGCTCGATAAAGAGGAGACGATGACCCCGGACGTGGAGGACGTTACCAGCTCCTGGATGGACTCGGCGGACAAGGGCGCGGGGTGGGGTGCGGGCGACGGTCCGATCTCGGACATGAGCGCCAAAGGCGTGACCGGCAACCAACTGCCCAACCAGAACGAAGTCGGCGGCCGTTCCGGTGAAGGGCGGACTGGCCGGAGCCATGGACAAATGGTGTCCGACACCGCCGAAGGGAAAGGCGGACGCGAGACGCCGACGCGGCTGACGCCCGAACCGTTCGAGCAAGGCAGTGTCAAAGACTCCGCCAAGGATGACAAAGGTGGGGCGACGGGCGGGGGCAAGCTCTCGGGGTTCACCAGCGAGGGTTTGCGCGGACCCGCGGCGCCACCCTCGAGCGATAAACTCCCGCGCCTGGCCGACCAGCAGGCGCGGATCCGCCAACAGGCCGAGGCGCTCGCGCTGAAGCTCCGGCGTTACCATCTCCCCGGCGGCGACCTCGAAACCTCGATCGCCTCGATGAGCAAGCTCGAGCAGGCTGCCCGCAAGAATGACGGCCTCGGGGTGCGCCGCGCCTTCAATCAGTCGGTCGATTCCCTGGGTCGCGCCAAGACGACAGTGCAACATGAGGCCACCGTGAAACGCGAACAGAACAAGCTCCCCGGTTGGATGCGCGATGAGATCCGCGTCGGCGCTCAGGACGGCGTCCCCAAAGGCTACGAGGAAATGGTGGGTGATTATTTCAAAGCCCTCGCGGAAGGAAAAACCAAATGATACGAACGTGGAAGGACAGAGTGAGTGTGTTATTACTCGGTTGCGCGACGGTGTTGGTAGTCTTTCCTTTGGCTCAAGCCTGGGGTGGGGAGGTGCTGGTCGCCAACGGCAATTTCGAGCAGGCGTCGGCGGGCGCGGGGGATCGACCGGCTGCCTGGGGCAAGCCGGATGGACTGGGCGTTCAATGGACTGACTCCGGGGATGCGGCGCACGGCAAGGCCATCCGGATGGACACGCGGATCTCCGAGAGAGCCATGATGGCCCAATGGCGGAAGACGGGGCAGACCAACGAGTGGAACATTCCCAACGCCGCGAGCAGCGCCGTCGCCGAAACCTACGGCCTTTCCCTGTATTCGGATGCCATCCCGGTCAAACCAGGGCAACCCTATCGCATCACCTTCGACTTCAAAGGCCATAACGCGGGGGCCAAGGTCTGGGTGCGCGGCTGGGGGCTGTTGGGCGGGAAGAAGCGCCAACTCTGGAATACGACCGTGGACGGCAAAGGCCAGGAAGGGAGTTGGAGCACCTGTACGCAGGTGTTCTTCCCTACCAAATTCCGTCCTGCGGTCACCGAGATGAAAGTCATGCTCTTCGCCTTCTATCCCGCGGGAGTGTATTGGTTCGATAACGTTCGGATCGAACCCATCACCGTCGCCGCCTACGACGCCGAGAAACGTTAGGTAGGGAGCGGGTTGCGGAGCGAGGCGGCGGAGCCTTAAGCACCGGGGTTGAACAGAAGAAACCTCCGTTAGAGTTGTAAGTTCCCATTCTCGGGTGAGCCGAATTCCTAGGTCTATGGGCGAGCGGACTGGGCGATCAAATAGACGCCCGCATAGATCTTCGGGTCCACCAACACCCCTTCCGCCATACGTGCTTTTAACCAGGCGTTCAGAGCCGCCAGCGGCACTTCGTGGACCTGGATGTCCTCGTGGGCATCGCCCCCTCCCGGCGTGAGGCGGCGGAGCGCGGTGGCGTGATAGAAGACCACGATCTCGGAAGCCAGCCCTGCGGAAGGCGGTCCCGAGACCAGGCGGCGCAGCTCCCGGGCTTCGTAGCCGGTCTCTTCGAGCAATTCGCGCCGGGCCGCTTCCGCAAAATCTTCCTGGGCGTTTTCCGCGAGGTCACCCGCCAATCCCGCCGGCAGTTCGATCACGCGCTGGCCCACGGGAATGCGGTATTGCTCGGTGAGCACGAGCCTCCCAGCCTCCGTTACCGCGACAACGGCGACCGCGCCGCTGGTCTTCACTCGGTCGGCATACTCCCAGCGCCCTTCCTGAATGACCCGCAGGAATTTCCCCTCCCATCGCACACTGGCCGCATCGTTCATAATTTGAGTCTCAAAGGCGCCGTCATATCGCGTGTTGTCGCCAGACACTAATCATTCCCTTGCTTGAAGACAATAGGGCAGGGGAGTCGGTAAGCGGCTGGCCCGTTTTAGAGGGTTGATCTCGGACCGTCATCAGCAATCGGCAACCCCCAACCGCCTTCAACCATCCCTGTTATCAATCCTCTTTTGCGCCGCGCGTGACGAATCGGCGGTGGCGCTGTCATAACTGGCAACTGATGGACACTGGAAAGCAAACTTGAAGCGATGAACTACGACGAATTCGCATTTTTCAATCAGCAACTCGCGGCGATGCTCCGGGATGGCATTCCGCTGGAGGGTGCGCTCAAGCAACTGAGCGTCGGCATGAAGAAGGGGCCGTTGCAAGCCGAGATCGGGCAGATGGAGAGTGCTCTGGCTCGGGGGACGCCCTTCAAGGAGGCGCTGGCCAAGCGCAAGCTGCCGGAGTTTTATCGGCGCATGCTCGAGGTGGGGGTGCGGGGGAACGACCTGCCGGGCGTGTTGACCTTGCTGGCGGACCACTATCACCGCGCCAACTCCGTCTGGACCCGGCTCAAGGGCTTGTTGGTCTATCCGCTGATTGTCATCGTGGTTTCGTTCGGGCTTAGCTTTGTGCTCGCCATGACCCTGGGGAAGTTCACCGGTGTGGTGGCGGACGCTACCTCGGGGTTCGGCATGCAGGGGTCCGCCGCATCGCCGAATTTGCTGCTCGGGGCGGTGTGGATGCCGCCGACGCTGCTGGCGCTGGTCGCGGTACTGGGTGCGGCCGCGATGATCGTCCCGAGCTGGCGGGCGCGGCTGCGTTGGCGCTTGCCCGGCTTCCGGGAAGCGAGTCTGGCGGAGTTGGCCTCGGCGATGGCCCTGGTGCTGAAAAACGGCATGACCCTCTCCGAAGCCCTCGCTTTGGCGGAGACCCTTGAATCGCACACGCCGGCGGACAAGATCCTCACCCAATGGCAAGCCCTGGTCGAGACCGGGAAGGGCAAGCCGTCGCAATGGCCGGCGGTGAGCCGCCCCATCCCGCCGCTCTTTCTCTGGCTGGTGCAGCAGGGCGGGGAGGATGTGGCCGCCGGCTTCCAGAAGGCCGCCGACATTTATTACGCCCGGGCGGGGTATCGCATCGAACTCGCGCTCTATGGCGCGCTGCCGGTCTCGGTGTTGCTGCTTGGCCAAATGGTCCTGTGGCAGGTCGTGCCCGTGGTTCGGACGTTGGTGAATTTCATGAACATGCTGGGGACCGTTTCCGGAATGTGAAGGCCGAAAACCTATAACCCGTAAACAAAACCATGTTACCCGATCCGTTGATGGTCGTTGTGAACACGATGTTGTTCGTCGTGCTCTACCTCATTGTCGGGGTGGTCCCGATTCTGGGTTCGCTCTACTTGTTCTATTTCCTGCTCACCATTCCGCTGCGGCGGACGGAGCGGGCGCGGCTCTTTCTCGACTTGCTCGAAATGGGCCTGAAGGACGGACGCACACCCGAGGCGACCATCACCGCCGCGTCGTCGAGCCGGGACAAAGCGCTGGGCGTGCGCTTTCACCTGTTGGCCGCTTACCTGGCCGAAGGCCGGCAATTGGGGGAAGCACTCGATGCCGTGCCACGG
>Ga0316228_1001104_pt1 | contig 30142 bp, 25 predicted proteins | sample TBH18021metaG_FD_206005 | JGI IMG/M metagenome (GOLD analysis project Ga0316228, IMG submission 206005) | Freshwater microbial communities from Trout Bog Lake, Wisconsin, USA - TBH18021 | ecosystem: Environmental > Aquatic > Freshwater > Lake > Hypolimnion/Profundal zone | place: USA: Wisconsin... | reverse complement strand
TCACAGGTTCAAATCCTGTCCCCGCAACCAACTTCACGACACACCACACAAACCCGCCGCGCCCACACAGCGCGGCGGGTTTTTGCGTTGGCCAACAGGATGCTCAATCCATCGGCCGAAACAGGGCGACGGGCACTGCCTCTCGGATGGGCCCGGTGCAGGCTGCGCGATTTACCGGGATGTTGCTGAGGAGCCGGTCAGTCCGACGGCCCTGTCGGCTTTCGGAAGACGGCCAAAATCTTATGCGCTGAAGCCTCGCAGCCGGCTGACACGATCAGTTCGACGGCCACCCCGTCGCTGGCTGGAGTCCGGCCCGTCGTGAGCCGAGCATAGGGCTCGCGCGCGGAATGGATCGCGTTCAGGCCTACGGTCGCAAATCGGGACCCGAGATTCCAGCCGCGATAGACGGAGAAAACCCGCACCTCCGATCGTGGGGTTGTGACGCGGCCGAACCGCGATTTCTTATCGTCCGCTCATGATCTCGGCTGTTGAGACAAGTCGTTCTGGGTGCCGGTCAACGGATAGTGAACTGTCTTTAAACCATCTGTTTACCATTCAAGACTGCTATTGCAGTTATGGGTGGGGGTGAGAAGGGCATCGTGAACGACGTAGAGACGTCTCCTGAGGAGTCCTGCCCTGGGGGTGCCGACCTGATCGGCCTTGACCTGATCGAGACGCCCGACGAGCGGTCCGACACGCAGCGCCGTGTCGTTCCTTCGGCATCCGCAGCGGAGTCCGTACCACAGGCATGGAGCGGGTTGGTCGATCTCGTTCACGCGGCCGCAGGCCGCCTGTGCCGGACCGAGGCTCATGTTCGCGACCAGGATCGCTTCTTCAGGACGGCGCTGCAGCAGGCCCGCGACGACGCCGTTCTCGCCGAGGAGCATGCGCATCAGGCCGAACGCCTCGCGCAGGAAGCGCAACGGCGTGCCGAGGATCGGATCGCCATCGTGGAAGCGCGAGTGCAGGCGGCCGAGGAACGGGCCCGTATTGCCGAGGCGCGGGCGCGTCACGCAGAAGACTGGTCGACCCGAGTGCAGGCGACGATCCTTTCGGAGTTCCCGGACGCTGCGGATCGGGTCGCGGCATGAGCGGGCCGCCCGACCTCCTGTCGTCCACGCCGCGCCCGAAGATGACCGGTGCCCCCGGGGTAGATCCGCGCCGGATGCCGGTCCTCGTGGTCGATGACGTGCCGCTGATCCGCTCGGTTGTGCGTTCCGTCCTGGACCAGATCGGCGTGCGCGACGTGCACGAAGCGCCTGACGGCTCCGCCGCCCTCACGATGCTGAACGAGCACGCCTACGGCCTCGTCATCTCGGATTTGCACATGTTTCCGATGTCCGGCTTCGAGCTGCTCCGCCGGGTCCGGGACGATCGTCGCCTGCGGGAGACGCTGTTCGTGATCATGACCACGAAGGAGCACGCGCACGCCTTCACCGCCGTGCGGCGGGCCGGCGTGAATGCCTGCCTCGTCAAACCCTTCATGCCGGCCGATCTGCGCAGGATCCTCGCGGAGGTCTGGTCGGCCTGACATTGGCTCGCCGCCTGCGCGGCGTCTCCGGTCATGCAAGCGTAACGCCGTCGTTATCGGCGGCCCGCGCTGGGCCGGCATGTCGCGTCGCCAGTACAAAGGGATTGCGGCGCCGGCTAAGCAACGACCTCGATACCCAAGGCAGACCCACCTTCCGAGTCTCTCGCAAGACGCCCGCTGTGCCGCCCCGGCCAGAGGGAGAACTCCCGGTGATCGGGAGCCTTGTGGGGCACTCCCAGCCCGCCCGGTCCGCCGGAGCGGGCCTTTTTGTCCGTGCAGTCCGATGTCGGTCGCGCCGCCGCTTTAACCGTGTCCTGACAGTTCCGGTGCAGGAAATCGATTTGTCGATACAACGGAGCGATCGCGGCTTTTCTGATGCCGGTGCCGTGTGGTGCTGACCGGCACCGTCATCTTGCGTATTCACGGGTGGAGCGATGCGGGGCGCACGGCTCGGCTATATCGACACGATCCGCGGCGTCGCTGCCCTCGCCGTTATCTACTTCCACATCGCGGACCATCTCGTGAAGACCGGTCAGGCGGGGGCCGGCCTTGAACGGGCGCTGTTCGGGGTGCTCACGCAATCCGTCGACCTGGGGAAGGTGGCGGTGGTGATGTTCTTCGCCGTCTCCGGCTTCGTCGTGCCCTACTCCCTCGATCCGCGCAGCCGGACCCCCGTGCGGGATTTCGCGATCAGTCGGTTCTTCCGCCTCTATCCGGCCTATTGGCTGTCGATCCCGATGGGGATCTGTGCCTTCTACGTGGCGCTGCGCCGGGACCTGCCGGTCTCGACCGTGCTGGCCAACCTCACGATGCTTCAGCAATTCGCCGGCATCGAGAACATCATCGGCCTGTACTGGACCCTGCAGATCGAGCTGATCTTCTACGGGCTCTGCGTGCTCCTGTTCTGCGCCGGGCTGCTGCAGCGGACGCGGGGCCTCACGGGGGCGGCCGTGGTGATGCTGGTCGCGGCCGTCCTGATGGCGCTCGCCCGCTACCACCTCGGCAAGGCCCTGCCGGTCGCGCTGCCGCTGGCCCTGGCGATCATGCTGTGGGGGACGCTCTGGCGCCGCTGGCATGTCGAGCACCAAGAGGCTGCGCGTCCGGCCGCCCTCGGAATCCTGGCCCTGATCGCCTTGGCGATCCCCGTCATCTCGGTGCTCGCCTACGGGCGAGACCTCGGCTTCGGCGAGACGTGGTACCGCTACACCGCCACCTACGGGGTGGCGCTCCTGCTCTTCGCGCTGATGACCACCCGCTGCCGGATCGAGGCGCCCCTCTTCGCGTGGCTCGGCGCGGTGAGCTACGGCCTCTACCTGTTCGGACCGGTCGCCCAGGAGGTGGTGTTCGCCGCCGCCCGGGCGGCGGGGCTCGTCGTCCCCGGCCACGTCCTGATCGCCGCCGCGATGCTGGTCGCGCTGGCCATTGCGGCCCCGGTCCATCGCTTCGTGGAGCGGCCCTGCATCCGCCTCGGTCGGCGCCTGATCGCCGAGTCCGGGTTTCCAAAGGGCGAGGCCCTTTGGTCGGTTGCCAGGGTGAAGCCCTGGCGCGCGTCGCGCTGAAGGCCGACATTCGGGCGCAGCCCAACAGCAGGGCGCTGCCCTGCACCCGCAAAAGGTCCCGGACCTTTTGAATCCGGATCTTCACGTCCCGCCCGTCAGCGCCCCCCAGCGCTGCGGCGGGTGCGTCGTTCCGCCTTGCGGGTGGCGGTCTCGCGCAGGTGCTGCTCAATGGAATCGTTGGCGCGACCGCGCATGTGGCGGATCGCCTCCACATCGTCGAAGGTCTCGGGGAAACGCCGCGACAGCCAGAGATAGGCGCTCGCGAGCTTCACGGTCCGCTCCTGGTAGTCGAGGGCGCCCGCGAGGTTGCCGCGCAACGCCGGCACCGTGAGCCCCGCCGCCCGCGCCTGGCACCAGCGCTCCAGCAGGCCCATGGCGATCTCGTCGCGGCGATCGATCGGGCAGACCGAGAAGGCGAATTTTTCCTCGATCGGCAGCCGAGCCCGGTCGACGGTGCGGGCGACGTCGAGCACCTCCTCCAGCGCCGAGGGCTGGAACGGCGAGCCGGCATAGAAGGTCGCCCGGGCGAAGTGGGTCAGCACCTCGTACAGGCTGTGGGTGCGCATCTCCTCGGCGACCGAGCGGATCGCCCCGAGATCCGGCCGGACGAAGAAGCGCGTGTCGGCCGCCGGCGCCGTCGGGGCGCCCGAGAGGGCGGTGCGGATCGGCTCGATCGCGGTGGGGTCGGTGGCCGCCACGTAGCCGACATCCTGGTGGCCGTAGCGGCCGGCCCGGCCGGCGATCTGGCGGAGCTCGGAATGGGTCAGCGCCCGCTCGGCGGTGCCGTCCCACTTGCGCACCGCCGAGAACACGATCCGCTTGAGCGGGCCGAGATTGAGCCCCATGCCGATCGCGTCGGTGGTGACCAGCACGTTGGCCTCGCCGGAGCGGAAGCGCGCGGCCTCGGCCCGGCGGACTTCCGGCGACAGGGCGCCGTAGATCGTCGCCACCCGGTGGCCGCGGGCCACCAGGATCTCGCGGTTCTCGTGCACGGCCCGGCGCGAGAAGGCCACGACCGCGTCGCCCGCCTCGACCTTCTCCAGGGGCACCGGCTGCTCGATCAGCAGCAGCGGCGACTTGCGGGTGAAGGGAATCACCTCCAGCGACTCGTTGGCGGCCTCGGCGGCGCGGCGGACATACGACAGGGCGTCGTCGGAGCCGCAGACGATCACGGTCCGCGCCGCGACGCCGAACAGGGCGTTGGTCCAGGCCCAGCCGCGGTCGGGGTCCGACAGCATCTGGATCTCGTCGATCACCGCCACGTCGATGGGCCGCGTCAGGTCGGCGGTCTCGATGGTGCGGGCGGTATGGGTCGGGTTCGGCTCGCCCAGCACCTCCTCGCCGGTGATCATGCCGGCGCGCAGGCCCCGCTCGCGCAGAGTCTCGTAGTTCTCCAGGGCGAGGAGGCGCAGCGGCGCGAGATAGGCCCCGGTCTCGGCCGCCGTCAGATGCTGGAGGGCCGCGTAGGTCTTGCCGGAATTGGTCGGCCCCATGTGGAACAAGATTTTCCGGTTGAGGCGCCGGGCCGCCGTGAACCGCTCGATATAGGCGCCGAACCCGACCTGATCGCGCAGGCGGCGCAGGCGCGAGCCCTCGCGCGCCACCGCCTTGGCGTGGCGGCGGACGGGGGTGAGCGTGTCGTTGAGGCCGCGGGCGAGCTTCGGGCCGTAGGTGAACACCCGGGACCGGAGCGAGCGGTCCATGTGGGCGATGTAGGCGGCGGCATCCGCGCCGACCTCGCGCAGGTCGACGAGGAGCTGCGCGCGCAGCCTATCGACCGGCTTGTGCAGGGCGCGGGTCGCCTCAAGGGCGGTGCGCGCCACGGTGGCGCGCAGGGCCTCCAACCCGTGGGCCGGGTCGTTGCGGGACGCCATGCGGGCGAGGATCGCGGCCGCCTCCGGGTCCGGGCTGACGTCAAGGCGCAGGTCCAGCCGGCCGTTGTCGAGGAGCGGGATCTCGGTCCGGACGAGCCACGTGATCCGGTGGTCCTTGGTCACCACGGCCCGAAGGTTGGGAATCGCCTGCCGGATCGCCGGGACCCCGGTCTCCGCGAAGACCCGGGCCGCCTTCATCACGCGGAGCGCCTGGGCGACGCGCTCGTCCTCCACCTCGGCGCCGTAATCGGGCAGGTCGAGATGGGCGAGCAGCCGGTCGAGATCGACCGCCTCTGGGGACAGGCCGAGCCGGCCGAGGGATTCGATCAGGCTCTCGATCGTCGGGCGGAGACGCTTGCGCGCCATGCGGTCACCTTCGGCAGAAGCGTCTCACGCAAACCCGGACTGGGTTGGGCGCGTTCCGCATCTCCTTCATGGGCCGGGCGAAAGCGGTGCGCCACTTCAATCGTGACACGCGGATCCCGTCTTTGCGAGGCCGGGAGGCGGGCCGCTGCCATAGGTTGCTCTCCGCTACGCCCGCGATGAGGGCTGCGGGCTCGCAGATTCGAGCATCGGGTTTGGGATGATCGTTCGGTTGAAGGGTCTGGCGGTCCAGACCTACCACGCGCCCTCCCTCCCCCCTCTGCGGGGGAGGGGGGAGGGAGGGCGGGAGAGGGGAGCGCGGGTTCAGGATCCGGCGCAGCCTTCATGAAGGCGGTGCCGCCCCTGGCCGGATTCCTGCTGATCCTGACGGGTTGGCGTCACGCCCTGTGGGTGGCGGCGGGCGCCGGCCTCGTGGTGGCGCTCGCGGTCGGCCGACTGCTGCCGCGTGATTCCGCCTCACGCAAGAGCATTCCGGGCGCACCGGCCCGCGCACCGGCGCGGGCTGTCGGCGCGCGGGGGAGGAGGCGGCTTCCGCCTGCTTGTCGCCATCGGCATGCTCGACAACGCCGCCCGGCCGGCCTTCCTGATCTACCTGCCGTTCCTGATGCAGGAAAAGGGCGCGGCGCTGACCACGGTGGGCCTCGCGCTCTCGCTGGTCTTCATCGGCGGCGCTCTGGGCAAGGCGGTCTGCGGCCGGATCGGCGAGCGCCTCGGCGTGACCCGCACGGTGATCCTCACCGAGACCGGGACCGCCGTGATGATCCTGGCGGTGATCGCGCTGCCGCTCGCCCCCGCGCTGCTCCTGCTGCCGCTGCTCGGCGTGATGCTGAACGGCACCTCCTCGGTGCTCTACGGCTCGGTGCCGGACCTAGCCCCCGGCGGCCAGGTCGAGCGGGCGTTTGCGGTGTTCTACACCTGGACGCTCGGCGGCAGCGCGCTGGCGGCGCCGCTGCTCTACGGGCGGCTCGGCGACGCGGCCGGCCCGCACTGGGCCGCGACGGCCTCGGCCGCGACAGCGCTCGCCGCGGTGCCGCTCATGCTGGCGCTGGCGCCGCGGCTCGGGCCGGGGCGCGGGCGGGTCTGACGGACGGCGTCAGCGCATGCCGGAGAACCGGACCGGATCGCCTTACGCCCGTTCGAGCTCGAGATAGCCGATCGTGCCCGCGGCATCGTCCGTGTACTGCTGGCTCCGGATCGCTGCCGGGGCGATCTCGTCGGCGAAGGTCTCGATTTCCGACCGGGTTCGATAGAGCAGGTACCAATCCATGAAGACTTCCATGTAGGCCTCTTCCCGGACGCCCCAGAGGAAGTTCGGGATGAGGAGCCGGCCTCCCACGTTGAGATGTTCGAACAGGACGCGCGTGAGACGCGCCGCCACCCGGGCATCCAGATAATCGTAGAGGCCGGCGGCATAGACGAGGTCGAACCGCCCGAGATCGGTCTTGCCCGCCAGAATCTGCCGGACGGTCTTCTGCCGCGCCTCAATCGCGCCGGACACTGTGTCCCGATACCCATCGACGACAGCCAGGCTCTCGGCATCCTGGTCCACGGCGAGCAGTCGCCCGACGTGCCCCCGCTTCAGGGCGAGGCTGAGTTCCGCCTCGCGCAGATGTCCGCTGGCTACGGACAGGATCGCGGGCTTCGCGCGGCGCTCGGCCGCCTCATCGATCTTCGCCGCGAGGATCGAGCGGCGGTGCCGGACCGCTTCACACGCCGTCACGTTGACGGTGAACGCCATGACCGTGCGCCCCGCTTCCGTTGCCGCCTCCTGGACCGGCCGCGTCGCCGGGTGGCGGTAGACGAAGTCGATCAGCCCAGCATCCCCGGGGTAACCGCGGGGTCTCGTGAAGGAATGGTGCGTAAAAGGACACTCATGAATCAACATTGCGATCGGATGTTGCCGCGCTGCGGGCAGTACCGCGTCGCGCCAAGTCTGGTCGCTGAACGTTTCCTTCAGGAGGCCGAGGAGATCGATCAGCGCATCCGTCATCGCTGAATAGTCACCGGGCGCGGCGAGGGCGACAAGATCGCTCAAGGCCCGACCGACGTCATCGGCAACGACGGGATAAAAAGACTTCGGAAGAGAGACAAGCAATCGATCATCGATTGCGGGCCTCGGGCTGCCATCTAAAGATCTGAATGAGTTCAGGAGACCGCGGTCACGAAACAGCGAAAGTCCGCCGCTGGCCATGTCTTTAACGCCCTTGCGCACCACTCATGGAGGATCCCCGGGCGCTAACGTTAAGGTTAACGAATGCTTAAGACTTGTCTAGGGGTTGTGAACCCTCATGCATCGCTGATCTGCATTCCTCGAAAGAGCTGAGCGCGCCCGGTCGCGCGGGCCCGAGCCACCCGGAGCCATGGCGAGAGGGGCAAAGCCGGTCGGGTCCGGCGTCCGGATACGCGGCCGAAGGTGATCGATGGGTCTCGCAGGCTCTCGTGCCGCGAGTGGCACGGCGGTCAGAGGATGTGAATCATTTCCGCCAGTAGACCTGCGTCACAGGAATGGGTGGCGCCGATATTCGACGTATTAGTGTTTTGGAAGATCAGCTCTGGTACCAACCGCCGGGGAGGGGCCAGGGCGATGACGACCGAAGCGCTAGATCTGCTCGATCGAGAACTCGGCAAGCGTTGGTTCGAGCGCCGCTCACCCGAGCTCGTTGCGGCGTTTGAGATCCAGCACGCGAAGGCTCTGCAGACGGAGATCGGCCGGGCGTGCCGGCTTGTCGGCCTGCTGTACGTCGCGTTCGCGGCGGTGGACGCCCTGCTGATCCGCGACATGGTACCCTACCTCGTCCCGGCACGCCTCGCCATCGGCCTCATTTACGTGCTGGCGATCGAGGTTCAGTCCCGGCGCGGCGTCCGCACGCGTCTCCTCGAATTCCAATGCGCGATCGGGGTCGTCCTGGGCTTCGCCGCATGGCTGTTCCTCGCGACCCAGAGCCGGGAAACGACGGCGACGCTGTATTATGCCGGGTATGGGCTGATCTTCATGCTGGTCGCCAACCTGTTCTTCAACCTCAGTTTCGAGTTCGCCCTCCTCTCATCCGGATTGATCGCGGCGATCTTCCTGTCCTGGGCGGTCCTGTTTGTCGGCGATACGACCTACATCGTCTGCTTCGGTTCGCTCTACGTCTTCAGCTTCATGCTGACGATTTTTTTGAACTACAAATACAATCGCGAGCGATACAGGGTCCATCTGAATGCGTGCCGGGCGGAGCTGCGACAGCAGGAGGTCGTGAAGCGCGGTGAGGAGCTGGTTCGCCTGTCGACGACGGACGCCCTGACCGGCCTGATGAACCGCCGCGCGATCGATGACGTCCTGCGCGACCTCTGGCTCGCCAGCAAGGCCTCGGGACAGGCGTTCGGGGTCATCCTGGTCGATGTCGATTACTTCAAGTCTTACAACGACCGCTATGGGCATCAGCAGGGCGATCGCTGCTTGACCGAGGTGAGCCACGCCATGCGGGGCGTGGCCGAGCCCCATGGCTACGCCCTCGGGCGCTTCGGCGGCGAGGAATTCGCGGCCCTCTTCAGCGCGGAGACGACGGAGCAGGTCACCCGTTTCGCCGAGGCGCTGCGTCGGGCGGTCGAGAATCTTCACATCGCCCATGCGGCGCGGCGCGACCATCTCTCGGGCATCACGGTCAGCATCGGCGCGGCGTTCTCCGGGGATGTCGCCGGCGACAAGCCCGAGCGGACGGTCACGGCCGCCGATATCGCGCTCTACGCGGCCAAGGAGGAGGGCCGCAACTGCGTCCGCACCTTCGACCGGCGGATGCTGGAATCCGATGCCGGTGACATGCTCACGGCCGAGATGCTGCGTTCGGCCATCACGGACCGGCGCATCGCGGCCGTGTTCCAGCCGATCGTCGATGTAAAATCGGGCCTGATTTGGGGGGCCGAGGCCCTGATGCGCCTCAAGGATCCGGAGGGGCGGGCCCTCTCACCGGAGGTCTTCATTCCCGTGGCCGAGCGGACAGGCGTCATCTTGGACCTCGGCGAATGGATGCTGCGCGAGGCGTGCGAACTCCTCGCCAGCGAACCCGCGCTCCCGGTCGTCAGCGTGAACGTGTCCTCGCGGCAGATCGAGAATCCGAATTTCGTCGGCGTCGTCGGCGCGATCGTCCGCGCCGCAGGGATCGCCCCGTCGCGCCTCGCCCTGGAGATCACGGAAGGGGGCCAGATCAGCGGAAACCCGCGTGTCGCGTCCCTGATGGATCAGCTCTCGGCGATCGGAATCCGCGTCTGGCTCGACGATTTCGGGACGGGATTTGCCGGCCTGACCTGTCTCAGCGAGCTGCGCTTCGACATGGTCAAGATCGATCGCTTCTTCGTTCAGAGTTGCAATACGCCGCGGGGCGCGAAGCTTCTGAAGAACATCATCGACCTCGTCCAGAGCTGTGCGCAGCGGACGATCGTCGAAGGTGTCGAGGAAGCCGAACAGGTCGAACTGGTCGCCTCGTTCGGCGTCGACCTGTTCCAGGGCTACTATCTCGGTCGCCCGATGCCGAAGGCCGAGCTCGTGTCGCGGCTCGCCAGCTATCCGGCCGTGGCCTGATCACGGCCTGCATCCGCTTTCGCCCATGAGAGGCGGGCCCCTCGTCGACGCCCACCTTCACCGGTCGCCGAGCGTGCTGACCCGGACGGTCTCGCTGCGTCCGCGGATCATGACATCCCGGACCGAGGCCGGCGCCATACGGGCCGCCCGGTAGACGGATTCCGACACGACGGCCACGCAGCCCAGGGTCTTGGTCAGCCCCTGGAGGCGGGCGGCGACGTTGACGGTGTCGCCGAGCGCGGTGAAGCGGGCGTCGGTGGCATCGCCCATCTCGCCGACGATTGCCGGCCCGGCATGGACGCCGACCCCGTAGCGCAGGGTGTGCTCCAGATCCTCCGCCAGCAGGTGGTTCAAGGCGGCCACGGAGTCGCCGATGAGCTCCACCGACCGCAGGGCGTCCCGGGCTGCCTGCTCGGGCTCGCTCTCCAGGCCGAACAGGGCGAGCAGCCCGTCGCCCAGGAACTGGTTGGTCGAGCCGCCCGCCGCCCGCACGGCGTCGCCCACCGCCCCGAGGAAGCGGTTGATGATGAACACCGTGTCGTAGGGCAGACGCTCCTCGGCGAGCCGGGTCGAGCCGCGCAGATCCACGAACATCGCCACGATGAAGCGCTCCTCGCCGGATTCCGCCCGGTCGAGGAGGTCCGTCGGGCGGATCCGCGGCTGCGGCGGCAGCAGCGGCACCACGGCGAGGTCGGTCTCGGGCCGGAACTGGCAGGCGAGGCGCACCCCCGGCCCGGCGGCGATGCGCGCGAGCACCGCGCCCTCGGCCCGGCCGGGGGCGGGCGCGCCGTCGCTGCCGTCCGTCACCCGGATCCGGCAGGTCGAGCACCGGCCACGGCCGCCGCAGACGCTGGCGTGCGGGATCCGGTTGCGGCGGCTCGCCTCCAGCACGCTGGTGCCCCGGGGGACCCGGATCACCCGCCCGTCGGGATAGCTGAGCCGGACCGTGCCGCGCTTGATCTCCGCGAGCGTCCGCGCCCCGCGGGCCGCGATGACCGCCGCGACGAGACCCGCATAGACGAGGAGCATCCGGTCCCGGATCTCGGCGAGCCGCGCCACCTGATCGGGCAGGCCGACATGGATCGGCTGGAGCGCCACCGCCCGCCAGGCGGGATCCTGCGCCAGGGCGCGGATCGCCCGGCCGCCCTGCGCGAAGCCCAGCAGCGCCACGACCGGCACCAGCACGGCCAGGGACAGGAGCCCCGGTGCGGCGCGCGCGAAGCCGGGCTTCAGCCGCAGCCAGAAATACAGGCCCATACAGCCGTGGACCCAGGCCACGACGAGCACGGCCACCTGCAGCGCGCCGAGCACGGGGGCCGCGATCCAGAAGGCGTAGAGTTCCTGCGCGTAGCCCTTGTCGAGTCCCTCGGTGGCGAAGGCGACCCGGGTCCCGACGATGTGGCTGACCAGCAGCAGCGGGATCAGGAGGCCGGAGCCCAGTTGCAGGATCTCGGAACCCCGCAGGTGAAAGAAGCGGGTCGCGTAGAGGGCCTGGAGCCCGAGCAGGATGTGGAGCAGGAGCCCGCCGTAGAGGAGCGCGAGCCCGAGCGGGTTGAGCCACAGGGCCGTGACGACGTCGAGCCCGTCCTCCATGGCGCGGAGGGAGACGTTGCCGAGGGCGTGGTTGGTCAGGTGGGTCAGCACGTAAGCGAACAGCACCAGACCGCTCGCCAGCCGGAGCCGGCGCAGGGTCAGGGGCGACCGCCGCGGGACGGCAACGGCCGGCCGGGGCCCGGCATCCTCTCCGGCGGTTTGCAACGTCGCGATCGCGGCTGTGCGCGTCATGCTGGGGTCCGATGGGATCGGCCGGCGGCTCGCATTTCGCCGACATTCGTACCAGCAAGACTTGTATCGCGCCCGATCTATTTCGCCGCGTGCGTGTTCACGGCGCGGTTTCCAGCGCCGCCAGAACCTCGTCCGCGGCCCGCAGTCCGGATTCGTAGGCACCCCGCGCCGTGGTGAAGGCGTCCGGGGAGGTCGCCTCCCCGGCGAAGAACAGGCGTCCGTCGACCGGCGCCGCCAGGACCGCGCGCTGTCCCGCCGCCCCGGGCTTGGCATACGCATAGGAGCCGCGCACGGTGGTGGTCCGGCCCCAGGTGGTGGCGGTCAGGGGCGAGGCCTGCCGGCGGAACTCATTGCCCAGCAAGCCCGCCAGCTCGTCGAGGGCGAAGGATGCGGCGGCGTCCTCGCCGGCCTGCTCCAGATCCCGCGCCAGGGTGCCGCCGAAATAGCCCTCGATCACCGGGCGGCCGAAGGGACGCAGGTGATAGGCGCCCGTCCGGGCACTGCGTGGGTTGCCGATCAGGTGCCCGTCCGCCGGCAGCGCCTCCGGCGCGGCGAGCCGGAGAAAGACCTTGTTGGCGAGGCCGAGCGGCAGGTCCCGCGCGGCCGCGACCTTGCCGGGCAGCGGGGGGTCGAAACGGATCGCCCCGTCGGCCAACAGGTTGGTCGAGACCGTCACAACGACGGCCCGCGCCTGGAGCGTCCCACGCGGCGTCTCCAGCCGGATCAAGCCGGTCCCCCCATGGTCGATCCGCGTCACCGGCGCGCCGAGCACCACCGGCACGCCCAAGCCGAATGCCGCCACCAGGCGCCCGTAGCCCTCCACCACCCGCCAATCCGACCCGTGGACGTCGTAGCGCGCGGAATCGTGGGTCGAGAGCGCCCCGAGTTCGGTGCCGCTGACGTAGCTGCTCACCGCGTCGAGAAGCCCGTTCCACGGGTTGCCGGGTTCGAGGAGGGCACCGAGCGGTCGGTCCACCGGATCCGCCTGCGCGGCCACCTGCCGGTGCTGGAAGGCCTCGGCGGCGGCCTCGTAGGCACGCTGATCCTCCGGCGGGAAGCCGAGATCCCCGTATTGCACGTCCCAGGGCGCCTGCGTCCGGTCGACATGGAAGCCGAGCGTCCCGGCGAGCGTCAGCCACGGATTGCGCTCCGCGCCGTGCAGCCAGCCGCAGCCGAGGTCGAGGGGCACGCCGAGGCCGGGAGCCGCGATCGTGCGGGCCCGACCGCCGGTGCGATCCTCCGCCTCGACGACGAGGATCGACCGATCCGGCCGCCGCTCGGTCAGGCGCCGGGCCGTGGCGAGACCCGCCGCCCCCGCGCCCACGATGGCGACATCGACTGCGCTGACGATACTCAGTCTCCGACGCCTCCCCGGCGGGCCCGATGGGATCCGATACCCGGGTCAACCCAATAGGCGGACGCGCGTTGCCCGACTATCTGTCTCGAATCCTGAGAGCCTGCTCGATCGTGACCGTCCAACCCATCCCCTCATCGTGAGGTGCCGAAGCGCAGCGGAGGCCTCGAAGGAGCCCTCCAGAAGGCGCCGCGATTCCTGGAGCTCTCCTTCGAGGCCGCTGCGCGGCACCTCACGATGAGGGGGGACCCCAGCGGTATTGAGCGCTGGTCGAGCGAGGTCTGAGGGGTTGAACACGCGCTGCGCCGAACCCTGGGATCCGATGCCAACATTCGACTTCGCCCGACCGGCCGCAATGGTGGCGGTTGACCTGATCGGAGCGGGCTTGTTCGTCGACGGGGTAGGTGGTGTCATCGTCGAGACGGAAGCCTACGACCGCACCGATCCCGCCTCCCACAGCTTCAACGGCCCCACCCGGCGCAACGCCAGCATGTTCGGGGCCCCCGGGACCGTCTACGTCTACCGCTCCTACGGGATGCACTGGTGCCTGAACCTCGTCTGCGAGCCCGGCAGTGCCGTGCTGATCCGGGCGCTGGAACCGACCGAGGGCCTGCCCGCCATGCAGGCGCGGCGGAGCACGGGCGAGCCGCGCCTGCTCTGCGCCGGGCCCGGCCGTCTGTGTCAGGCCCTCGGCGTCACCGGGGCGCAGGATGGCTCGCCCGTCGGGCGGGCACCGTTCCGGCTCGCGTCCCGCGCGGAACCGGCCGAGGTGGTAAGCGACCGGCGGATCGGCATCACCCGCGGCGCCGAGACGCCCTGGCGCTTCCTGCTCGCCGGTTCCCGGTTCGTCAGCCGGCCGGTGCGGCGGGGTCCGAGGTCCGGCGCGATCCGTTAGGCCTTCGGCCGATTGAAATCAGGGCTTCCATGGATCCATCGCCGGATCGATAAACGTCCTCGCGGCGACGGCGAAGCGTACCGCGGATGCGGCCTGGGTCGCCCTGGTCCGGTGGTTGCTAAGCTGACGACCTTCGACAGAAGGAGCACGGATGAAGCGCCGCACATTCCTCGCCGCAGGGGCCGCGACTTTGGCGGCCCCCAGGATCGGACGGGCCCAGGGCAACCGGATCCTGCGCATGGTGCCCCAGGCGAACGTGACGTCGATCGACCCGATCTGGACGACGGCGATCGTGACCCGCAACCACGCCTACGTCATCTACGACACGCTGTTCGGCCTCGATTCCGGCCTGCAGCCCCGCCCACAGATGGCGGCCGGCCATCGGGTCGAAGAAGACGGGCGCCGGGTCACCATCACCCTGCGCGAGGGCCTGCGCTTCCACGACGGCACGCCGGTCCTGGCGCGGGACTGCGTCGCCAGCATCCGGCGCTGGGCGGCGCGGAACGGCTTCGGCCAGGTGCTGATGGCGGCGACCGACGAACTGAGCGCCGACGGCGATTCCACGATCGTGTTCCGGCTCAAGGCCCCGTTCCCGCTGCTCCCGAACGCGCTGGCGAGCGTCAGCCAGCCGGCCTTCATCATGCCCGAGCGGATCGCCCGCACCGACCCGTTCAAGCAGATCACCGATGCCACCGGCTCCGGCCCGTTCCGCTGGAAGGCCGACGAGTTCAACTCCGGCAGCCTGATGGTCTACGAGCGGCACCCGGGCTACGTGCCGGGCCCCGGGGCGCCGAGCCTGACGGCGGGCGGCAAGGTCGCGCATTTCGACCGGATCGAGTGGCAGATCATCGCCGACGGCGCCACCGCGGCGGCCGCGCTCCAGAACGGCGAGATCGACTGGTACGAGCAGCCGCCGCCCGAACTTCAGCAGCTGCTCGCCCGCAACCGCGACATCGTGGTGGAGGGGCTCGACCGGCTGACCAACCCCGCCATCCTGCGGATGAACCACCTGCACCCGCCCTTCGACGATGTCGCGGTGCGCCGGGCGGTGCTGCCGGCCATCCTCCAGAGCGACTTCATGGCGGCGGTCGCGGGCGACGACCCGGCCAATTACAACGACCGCTGCGGGATCTTCACCCCCGGCACGCCGATGGCGACGGAGGCGGGCCTCGATGGGCTCACGGGGCCGCGCAGCCTCGACAAGGCCAAGTCCCTCCTGAAGGCGGCCGGCTACGACGGCGCCAAGGTCCGGCTGATCGGCCCGACCGACATCCTGGCGCCCTCGGCGATCACCCAGGTGGCGGCCGATCTCCTGCCGCGGATCGGCTTCAACGTGGAGACGGCGCTCAGCGACTGGGGCACCGTGATCCAGCGCCGGGTCTCGCGCGAGCCGGTCGACAAGGGCGGCTGGTCGGTGCTGCTGACCACGTTCTCGTCCTTCGACAACGCCGATCCGGCCGCGCTCCAGCCGCTCCGGGCCAACGGCGCCAGCGCGTGGTTCGGCTGGCCGACGATCCCGAAGCTGGAGGCGTTGCGCACCGCGTGGTTCGCCGCCCCCGACGAGGCAGCGCGCAAGGCGATCTGTGCCGACATGCAGCGGGTGGCGCTCGACGAGGTGGTGTACGTGCCGGTCGGCTCCTATCGGTCGATGACCTCCTTCCGGCGCAACCTCACGGGGCGGGTGGTGGGGTTCCCGATCCTTTGGAACATTCGCAAAGCCTGAGGCCATCAGCAGGCCGGCACCGGGGCCCTGGGCCCCGGTATCCAGACGGGTCATCCCATCCCACCCCCTCATCCTGAGGTGCCCCCGTCAGCGGGCCTCGCAGGAGGGCTCCAGGGATCGCAGGTCCATCTGGAGGACTCCTTCGAGGCCTCCGCTGCGCTCCGGCACCTCAGGATGAGGGCGTGGGTTGGATAGGCATTGCTATCGGCAAGAATCAGCCTCGCCGCCCAGCCATGTTGCGTGAGCCGGCAGGAAGATCATCATGGAGCCGGAGCGCCAAAGTGCCGGCCGGCTCCGGCCAAGTCTCCGGATTACGGCGAAGAGTACGATTCTCTCAACGGCCTCGCCTCGATAGCATGGGTATCCACGCAACACTTCGGAATGTCCTTCGCCGTCATCCCGGTAGACAGACCACGAAGTCCGCGCTTTAATCGCTCAAAATACAAATTGCTCCGCCAATCGGGGCGAGGGAGGAACGATGAGGCTCGTAGACAGGCGCACGCCGGTCGACCGGCGGAGCTTTCTCAAGGGGGCGGCCGGCGCCGCGCCGGCCGCCGCCCTGGCTGCTGGCACGCCGCTGGCGGCAACCGACGCCTGGGCGGAGGGCGCGCAGGCCCTGACGCCGCATTGCTTCAAGACCCTGGTGCTGATGGCCCGGGACATCTACCCCCACGACCAGCTCTCCGACCAATATTACCGCACCGCGATCCTGCCCTGGGACGCCAAGGCCGCCGGGGATGGCGACACGCGCATGCTCCTCGAACAGGGCGTCGCCGGGCTCGACGCCGCCGCGCAGGCCAAGAACGGCAAGCCCTACATCGAGATCGGCTGGGAGGACGATCGGGTGCCCCTGCTGCGGGGCATCGAGACGGGCGACTTCTTCAAGAAGATCCGCGCCGATCTCGTGGTCTCGCTCTACAACCAGAAGCCGCTGTGGCAGAAGCTCGGCTACGAGGGCTCCTCGGCGGAGCACGGCGGCTATCTGGAACGCGGATTCAACGACATCGACTGGGTCGGCAAGGTCTGAGGGGGCACCGATGGCACGCTTCGACCTCACCGACGACTCGGTCGTCGTCATCGTCGGATCGGGGGCCGGCGGCGGGACGCTCGGCAACGAGCTGGCCCAGCGCGGCATCAAGACCGTGATCCTGGAAGCCGGCGACCGCTACACCCAGACCCCGAACGTGGCCTATCCGAATGCGCCCGTCGCCACGCCCGCGGCCGAGGGGGCCGACCGGGCGCGGCCGCCGACCGAGGCCGAGAAGGCGCAGCAGAGGCTGCGTTGAAGGGAGGAGCCGATGCGTGCTGACATCCAACGCGTCGGGTGGGTTTTACCCCACCGTGCGGGAGTCCGGACGCGACCCGCCCGCGCCGCTCTGCTGGTGCTGACGGCCGTGGCCCTGCTCGGCGCCGGGGCGGTGACTCTGCGCGCGCCGGCCACGCCCCTCGATCCCGATCTCGTCCGGGTGATCCGCTTCATGGCGGCGATCAAGGGCGGACTGGCGCTGGCCGCTGTGGCGGCCTGCTTCTGGCGTCTTGCACGGCCCGCCGCCCCATGGCGGACGGCAATCTACGTCGCCGGACCGCCCGTCATGGCCGGAGCATCCATCGCACTGGCGGCGCTGCAGAGTCCCGCGCTCGCAGCGGCGTCCCTGCATCTCGGCCTGCTCGCGGTAACGGCGGCCGCGCTGACCGACGCCGATTTCATACCCGATTGGGCCGGCGTGCGACGGCGCCGATATCCGGCCCGACCGATCGGCGGGCAAAGGTGATCGGAAGGATCCGCGCGGGTCGGGCGCTCCACACCTTAACCCGGGGGCGGGGCCGGGATGCGATCCCCCCCGCGTCTGTGCGGATCGTCGACGGCGCCGGCATCCTGGCCGATGCCATGGGCGAGGTCCGGGATATCCAGCAATTCGCTGCGGATCTGACGGCGGATGATCCGGCCCTCCACGATCACGAGGCCCGCGCCCAAGATGACCAGAAGGAGGCCCAGCAGGGCAGTCGTCATGCTCAGGAGCTTCAGGAACGCGACATCCTGAAAGACGATGGCCAGACCGCCGAAGATCATGGTCGAGATCAGCAGCATGGCGGAGACGAGCCCGCAGCCGGTGGCCCGGTTCATCAACTCGCACCGGCGCCTGTAGAGCAGGATCTCGTCCCGCATGTTCGCCCGCCTGGTTCCGGACAGCTCGGACGTCCGGAATTTTTCGATCAGGTCACGGTACCGTTCGACCGCGGCGTCGTAACGCGTCTGCAGGAAGGCCACGAAGATCCACGCGGCGAAGATGATCGAGGCCGCCGGGCCGACCGTCGTCAGCAGCTTCGCAAGGTCCAGATTCATCGCGTTCCACCCGCCTGCCGCGCGTGCTGACGCCCGGTTGACCGCCGTTCCGCAAACCTCGGCTGGGAGTGCGCGTTCCCGGACGGGGCAAGAGCGATCTCGGACCGGACGGCGTGAGCCGGCGTCGCTACAGCCTTCGGCTGAGCCACTCCCGCAGCTTGGTCCAGCGGGGCTTCATCGTGCCGCCGCGGACCGCGACCGCCACGGCCTTACGCTGGCCGAGCAGCACCACGAGCCGCTTCGGGTTCAGCACCGCCTGGAGTTCGTGGTTGAGGTTGCGCGCCGAGCAGCCCGCGCTGCATCGGGGTGAGCACCTAAACGTCGCGCACCGGATCGAGGCCGAACCGGGCCGGGATGCGCCGGGTCACCACCTCGATCAGCGTCGCGACGGCGGGCTCCGGGTCGTCGATCGCGATGACGTGGAAGTCGCTCTCGGCACCGTGCGGGGCGGGCTCCGGCAACTATCCGATCCACCGATCCGGATCGCGTCTTCCGCAATCGGCTTACGGCCGACCGGATACATTCAATCAATTGCCCGCAATTAACGCACGCTAAAGCTTTGGATGTCGACTTTTATACAAAATATATTGGGCGGAACCATCTCGTAGAGCTTGCCGTTGCTGGTTCGATTAATGTCAGGAGGCTATCCATGCGCAACGTTATTCTCTCGGGTGCTGTGTTCGCGGCTCTGTGTGGTGTGGCCCTGCCGGCGCACGCCGAGGATACCACGGTGATCCATCGCGACGGGGGTCCGAGCGTCGCGGTCGGGCACCGGGATGGTGTCGTCGAGCGCCGTGAGGTCACCACCGGCACCGTCGATTGCGGCTCGAAGACCGTCCACAAGGAGGACGGCATGGGCAACTCGAAGACCGTCCATAAGGAAGGCTGCAACTGAGATCCCGCTTCTCGACACTGACGCTCCCGGAGGCGCCACCATGACGAACAAGCTTCTTCTCGCGCTGGCCACGGCCGGCCTCCTGGCCCTTCCGATGGCGGCTCAGGCGCAGGGCACCCTGCGCGGGGCCGCCGAGGGCGCCGAGGCCGGTTCGGCCGCGGCGGGTCCGGTCGGCGGCATCGTGGGTGGTGCCGTCGGCGCGGCAACCGGCACGGTCGGCGGCATCCTGGGCGTCGACGATCGTCCCCGCTTCCGCAGCTATGTCCGCGAGCGCGGCGTGCGCTCGTACAGCTGGGGCGGGCCCGTCCAGGTCGGTACCGTGCTGCCGGAAGACCGCGTGACCTATTACGACGTGCCCAGCGAGTACCGGGTGCGTCCGGGTTACCGCTACACGATCGTCAACGATCAGCCGGTCCTGGTCGATCGCGGCCACCGCATCGTCGAGGTCATCGACTGAACGTGCGGGCGCCGGATCCTCCGGCGCCCGGCAGGACGGCCCGTCCGGCATCGCCGCGGCGGGCCGTTTTGCGTTGGGGGCAGCCCGAGGTCAGGCGCGGTGGGGGTTGCTTACCCCCGCATCAGCGCCGAATCCGGCAGGCGCAGCACGATCCGGTATTCCGTCGCGTCGTGGCTGCGCTCGACGGTCGCCTCGAGCTGGCGCAGGGACATCTCGACCAGCAGCGAGCCGAAACCCCGGCCCGGCCGCGGCTCGGCCACCCGGACCATGCGCTCGCGCCAGTCCACGACCAGCCCGTCCGGCCCCCGCTCCCAGGTCACCGACAGGGATCCGTCCTCGGCCCCGAGCGCGCCGTACTTCACCGAGTTCGTCGCCCATTCGTGCAGGATCATCGCCAGCGACGACACGTGCCGCCAGTTGATCGCCACGAGGGGGCCTTCGATCACCGTCGGGACGTGGTCGCGGTAGGGGCGCAGGGTCGCGCCGATCAGGCCCGCAAGGTCGCTCATCCCCTGGCCATCGGTCGGGTCGGCGAGCGAATGGGCCCGGCCCAGCGCCGAGATGCGGTCACGCATGTCGGAGGCGAAGATGCCGATGTCCCGGTGCGTGCGCGAGCCCGCCGAGATCATGCCGCCGATGATCGCGAACAGGTTCTTCACCCGGTGGTTCATCTCGCGCAGCATCAGGTCGCGGGTCTCGGCGAGCGCGTATTCGGGCGACACGTCGATGCAGACGCCGACGATCCGCTTCCGGTCGCCGCTGCGGGTCAGGCGCCCGTAGCTCCTTATGTGCCGGGGCGCGTGGTCGGTCGCCCGGACCCGGATCCGGGCCTCGAACTCGTCGAGCCCGTGCGCAGCCTCGGCGAGCGCCGCCTCCAGGCCGATCCGATCCTCCGGCACCACGCTGGCGATCAGGGCCGGGACCGGGTGCGGCGTGTCGGGCGCGAGGCTGAACATCGTGCCGGCGGTGCTGTCGACCACGACGGTCGCCGCGTCGGGGTTGTATTCCCAGACACCGATCCCGCCGGCCTTGACGGCGAGTTCCAGTCGCTCCCGCTCCGCCGCCAGCTGGCGCTCCAGCGACAGGGCCTCGGTGATGTCGGTCAGCACCAGGGTGGCGCCGTCGATGCTGCCGTTCTGCAGGCGGTAGGGCAGGACGCGCAGCGACAACGTCCGGTTGCCGTCCCGGGTGGTCAGGCGCCGCTGGATGACCGAGCCGCCGGCGCAGACCGCCTCCGCGTCGTGCAGATAATCCTGGCCGGCGAGCCGGCTCGACACGTCGGCCAGCGGCCGTCCCCGGTCGCCCGGCTGCAGCGGGAAGATCGTGGTCGCGGCCGCGGTGTAGCTGCGCACCCGCAGGTCGCGGTCGAGCACGATGACGGCGAGGTCGGTCGATTCGAAGAAGTTGCGCAGGTCGGCATTGGCGATGGTGAGCTGCTCGACCTTGGTCTTCAGCTCGTCGTTGACCGTGGACAGCTCCTCGTTGGTCGATTGGAGCTCCTCGTTCATCGACATCATTTCTTCGTTGGAGCTCTTCAGCTCCTCGTTCGTCGTCTCCAGCTCCTCGACGGTCGAGCGCAGCTTGTAGCGCGTGCGCAGCAATTCCTCTTCCAGCGCCTCGACATGGTCGCCGCCCGCGTCCAGGTCGATCAGGTCGAGGTCGCTCGACGGCTCGAAGGCGCCGGTGTCGCGCAGGACGAGCAGCATCGAGCCGTCCGGCAGCGGATCGCAGATCAGCTCCACCTGCTGCAGGCCGTATTCCGAGCGCACCTCCACGTTCCGGACCGCGACGCGCTTGCGCGCGTCCCGGGTCCGGCGGAGCAGGGGGCCGATCACGTCGCGCAGGCCCGGCCGCGCCAGCGTGATGGCGCTGGTGCCGCCGGTGCGCGTGACCGGGAAGTCGAAGTAGCGGCTCAGGCGCCCGTAGGCGCTGATGATGCCGCCATCCTCGTTCAGCACCATGCTGGGCGGGGCGTAGCGCTCGATCACACGGCGCACCGCCGCGGATTCATCGGAGATCGACGGCTCGCCCCGGCGCTCCTCGCGCCCGCCGCGCCGCACCTCGCCCCGCCGGGCGCTGCCGGGCAGATCGATCGGGTATTGCGGCGAGCCCGGCGGCCGCTCGAACAGGCGCGCGTGCTGGTCGATGGCCGGGAACAGGTGCTCGAACCGGCTCACGCTCTCGGAGGGGCCGAGGAACAGGTAACCGCCCGGCCGCACCGCGTAATGGAACAGCGGCACCACCGATTGCTGCAAACGCTCGTCGAAATAGATGAGCAGGTTGCGGCAGGAAAGCAGGTCGATCTTGGAGAAGGGGGGATCCTTGACCAAGCTGTGACTGGAGAAGCGGATCAGGTCGCGGATCTCGGCCGCGATGGTGAAGCGCTCGGCATGGGGGATGATGTAGCGCTCACGCATGGCGGCCGGGATGTCGGCCAGCGCCGCGGCCGGGTAGGTCGCCTCCCGGGCGATCTGGAGCATGCGCTCGTCGATGTCGGTGGCGAAGATCTGCACCGCCAGCGGCAGGTCGAGGCTGCGGGCGGTCTCGGCGAACAGCATGGCGATGCTGTAGGCCTCCTCGCCGCTGGAGCAGCCCGGGATCCAGACCCGGATATCCTCGTCCGGATCGCGGTTGCGCAGCAGCGGCTCGACCACCCGCTCGCGCAGGACCTCGAACAGCTCGGCGTCGCGGAAGAAGCGGGTGACGTTGATCAGGAGGTCGCGGAACAGCGCCTCGCACTCGGCCTTGTCGGCCCGGACGCGGGCGAGGTAGGCCCGGGCGGAATCGAGGCCGAGCACATGCATGCGCCGCTCGACCCGACGGACCAGGGTCGTGCGCTTGTAGCCGGCAAAGTCATGCCCGACCGCCGTGCGGAGCACCCGGCAGAGGTCGTCGAGATGGTCGGCGACCGGGCCCGACTCCTCGCTGCTCGCCTCGGTGCCACGGCGGCGGAAGAAGGCCGCGAGGCAATCCACGATCTCGCCGGGCGGCTGCACGAAGTCGACGAGGCCGGTGCCGACCGCCGAGAGCGGCATGCCGTCGTAGCGGGCGGTGTCCGGCTGCTGCACCACGCAGACGCCGCCATGCTCCTTGATGGCGCGCAGGCCTGTGGTGCCGTCGGCGCCGGTGCCCGACAGGATCACGCAGGCCGCGTTGGCTTGCTGATCGACGGCGAGCGACAGGAAGAAATCGTCGATCGGCCGGCGCAGCCCCCGCGGCTGCACGAACTGCGTGAGTTCGAGCACGCCGTTCTGGATGACCAAGCCCCGGCCCGGCGGGATGATGTAGACCTTGTCGCCGACGATCCGCTCGCCACCCTCGCACTGGAGCACCTCCAGCCCGGTATGCCGGTCGAGGAGCTGGGCCAGCATGCTCTCGTGGTTGGGATCGAGGTGCTGGACGATGACGAAGGCCATCCCGGTCGGCGTCCGGGCGCGGGCCAGCATCTCGCGCAGGGCTTCGAGCCCGCCCGCCGAGGCGCCGATCCCCACCACCGGCCCGGTGAACGGTGCGGCCACGACCTGACCGGCGCCGGCCAGGACTTCCGGGGCTCCCGCCCCGGACTCGTCAAGGAAATCCTGGTGCATCGAGATCCGCGAGGGTGAGCTTCGCCTGCGCGACGGTGGCGACGGTGTTGGCGATCGTCATCAGGGAGCCTTCGATGACGATGCCGCTCTCCGCAAGCGTCGGACTCAGCCGGGACAGGGTCCGGCTCAGCTCGGCATCGTACGCAGAAAGTAACTCAGGTTGCGAGCGGCTGATGTCGAATTGGGATGCGAAAAGAAAGCGCACCTCGCCCGATAGCGCCTTCAGTTTGGACATATACAGGAGATTGACGAACGGGCGCCCGTCCTTGCGGAAGTTGAGGATCGTGGTGCGCACGGCGCCGATCCGATCGTCTTCGAGGAAGGCGTGAATCTTGGCGCGGGCCTCCCGGTTCTCCGCGTCCTTCTGCAGGAGGCGGCAATTACGGCCGACGACGTCCGTCGCATCGTACCCGGTGAGCTGGTGGAACCGCTCATTCACCAGCAGCAGCGGATTGTCCTCGGTGACGGCGGCCAGAGCTAAGGCGATGTGGGAACTCTCGAAATAGCTCTTGAGTTCGGCCGGAATGTCCTGCGTCTGCACGGCAGATCCCCTGTCGCCTTCCCGTTCGGCCCGTCGTGGCCGGTCCGGCCGTCCCACGCGGCGGCCCGCCACCATAAGGACGGCCACGCTGTCCGGTTCCCTATGCGGCGGGCAGAGCGACGTTTCGTGAGACCCTGTGGATCCTGCGTCGCACCCGTACTTATGTTCACCGCTTGGGAGCTGCCACCGCGTGCCTCCCTCCGCCGCAGAGCTACCGGCCTCACACATCGTGCGCTCCATTGCGGCCGCAGGATCGAGCGCAGGTCCCCTCTCCCGTGCGGGAGAGGGACAGGGTGAGGGATGAGAACGGTCCGGAAGGGGCGCGCCCTGTCGGCGCGTCGATGACGTGCCCTATCCTGCGCCTTCTCGTCCCTCACCCCAACCCTCTCCCGCTCGGGAGAGGGGGCCTGTCGCGCTCTGCCACCAGCGTCGATGTCCGCTGGAGATCTGTGCATCCGGTAGCCCGCAGAGGGGGGAGGGGAGACGCAGCCCCGTTCGTGCCTGTCTTCCCCAAACGAGACGCGAGATCCGCAAAGCCCGACGGCGGACTTGCCGCCTCATCCCTCGCCCGCGATGATCCCCCGGATCCGGGTGGCGAGGGCCTCCAGCGCGAAGGGTTTGGTCATCACCTGCATGCCGGGGCTGAGATGGCCGTGGTTGAGGGCGGCGTTCTCGGCGTAGCCGGTGATGAACAGCACTTTGAGGTCCGGTCGGTGGTCGCGCCCGGCCTCGGCCATCTGGCGGCCGTTCATGCCGCCGGGCAGGCCGACATCGGTGATCAGCATGTCGATGCGCACATCCGATTGCAGCACCTTGAGGCCGGAGGCGCCGTCCGCCGCCTCGATCGCCGCGTAGCCCAGATCCTCCAGCACCTCCGTCACCAGCATCCGCACCGTGGGCTCGTCGTCCACCACCAGCACGGTCTCGCCCTGCTCGGCCCGCGGCGCGCGGGCAAGGTCGGGCAGGATCGTCTCGCCGTCGGCCTCGCCGAGATGGCGGGGCAGGTACAGGCAGACCATCGTGCCCTCGCCGAACTCCGAGTAGATCCGCACCTGCCCCCCCGATTGCTTGGCGAAGCCGTAGATCATCGACAGGCCGAGCCCGGTGCCCTCGCCGATGGGTTTTGTCGTGAAGAACGGGTCGAACGCCTTGGCGGCGACGTCCGGGGTCATGCCGGTGCCGTTGTCCGAGACGCAGAGCGTCACGTACTGGCCGGGCTCCAGGTCGCGCGCCTGCCCGGCCCTGTGGTCGAGCCAGCGGTTGGCGGTCTCGATGACGATGCGGCCGCCCCCCGGCAGGGCGTCCCGGGCGTTGAGGCAGAGGTTGAGGAGCGCGTTCTCCAGCTGGCTCGGATCGACCAGCGTGGGCCAGAGGCCGCCGGCCCCGATCGACTCGATCTCCACCGCGGGGCCGACCGTGCGGCGCACGAGTTCCATCATGCCCTCGACGAGGCGGTTCACGTCGGTGGGCTTCGGGTCGAGGGTCTGGCGGCGCGAGAAGGCCAGCAGCCGGTGGGTCAGGGCGGCGGCGCGCCGGGCCGCGCCCTGGGCCGCGGCGATATAGCGGTCGAGGTCGCCGACCCGGCCCTGGAGCATCCGGGTCTGCATCAGCTCCAGGGAGCCGACGACCCCGGCCAGCATGTTGTTGAAGTCGTGGGCGAGGCCGCCGGTCAATTGCCCGACCGCCTCCATCTTCTGCGATTGCCGCAGGGCCTCCTCGGCCCGCATCAACTCGGTGGTCCGCTCGGCGACGCGCTGCTCCAGGGTCTCGTTGAGGCTGCGCAGGGCCGCAGCGGCCCGGTCCCGCTCCGCTTCGACGGCCCGGCGCTCGTCCACGTCGAGGAGAACCCCCGGGAAGCTGAGCGGCGTCCCGTCGGGCCCGTGGTCGACGCGGCCGTTCGCCTCCAGCCAATAGTAGTGCCCATCGGCGCGGCGGACCCGGTACTGGTGCGCGTAGGCCCCGCCCCGGACGATCGCTTCGTCGATCGCCGCGACGAGTCCCGGCCTGTCGTCCGGGTGGACGGTCGCCACCACCTGGGTGAGGCTCAGCCCCTCGCGCCCCAGGGCCGGATCGAGACCGAAACTCCGCGCAAAAGCCTCGTCCACCGTGAAGCGGTCGCTCGGCAGGTCCCACAACCACGTGCCGATGATCGCGCCCGCCGCCAGGGCGAGCTGGACGCGCTCGCTGTTCGTGCGGGCCAGGGCCTCGCTGGCGCGGAGCGCGTCCTCGGCCTTCCGGCGTGCCGTGATGTCCCGGAACAGCACCGAGACCTGGCGCCGGCTCGGCGGCTCGATGCGGACCGCCGAGACCTCGATGGTGCGGTCCACGAGCGCGAAGTAGCGCTCGAAGCGGATCGGTGTGCCGGTGCGCAGCACGCCGCCGTAGAGGGCGAGCCACGCCTCCGCGTCGTCAGGCGGGACGAGGCCGCGCAACGTCCGCCCGACGATGCCGGCGATGCCGGTATGCCGCTCGTAGCCCGGATTGGCCTCGACGTGGACGTAGTCGCTCAGCGGGCCGTGCGGCCCGTCGAGGAAGGTGATGACGCAGAAGCCGTCGTCGATCGCCTCGAACAGGGTTCGGTAGCGCTCCTCGCTGGCACGCAGGGCCCGCTCGACCTGCTGCAGGTCCGTACGGTCGCGCAGGATCGTGACGAAGCCGGCCGGAGCTCCCGATGTGTCGCGCAGGGGCACCGTCTCACCGGAGACCCAGCGGCGCGCCCCGTCGGCGCACAGGCGCCAGCCTGCTTCCTCGGCCCGGCCCTGGTCCAGGGCGGTGCGCATCGTCCGCCCCGGGCGGCCCTCCGTTTGGTCCTCGGGGGTGTACAGCTCGGCGACCGGCCGGCCGCGCATCGCGTCCGCGGTCCAGCCGAGGACGGTGTGTGCTCCGGCGTTCCAGTCGGTGACGTGTCCCGCCGGGTCGGTGGCGATGAGGGCGACGTGCGTGGCGCCGTCGAGGGCCGCCCAGGGGTGCTGCGTGCGCGCCCTCCGGCCATCCTCCGCGGCTGCGGATTCCGCCATCCGGGCCCGCAGCGCGACCGCCTCCGCCTCCAGCGCCTCGGCGCGCCGTAAGAGATCGTCGGGCCCGGCCGCCTCCATGGTCAGGCCGCGCGCCGCACCGGGGCGCGGGGCGCGCGGCCGGTCTCGATAAGAGCGATGCGGGTGGCGGGCACTGGGAATCAGCCTGCGGCAAGACGGACGGTGCGTGGGCGCCTTCTGCCGGAAACCGGCCTGGGGCGCCACCTGTCCGCGGGTGTTCCCCCGCGCTCATCGCAGGCGCGGCCCAGATCTCGTCTGCCCTAACGTGGCTCGGCGAGCCGGCAGGCCGCGCCGCTCGCCCTGGGATAGCCGTAATAGATCGCCTCGGCCTGCACGGTGGCGCCGCCGGCGATCTCCGGCACCGAGACCGTCTGCGTATCGAGGACAGCCCCACCGGCTCCGGTGAACGTGCAGAGGATTGCCACCGGCGCCACCGGATCGGACCCGGTGTTGCGCAGCGCGACCTGAGCCCGCTGTGGCTCGTGTGAATCCGGCGGTGTGTGCAGGTGGGTTTCCTGGAGCGTGAGGGGGCCCGCGGCCCGTACCGGCGCCGCCCCGACCAGCAGGCCGGCGGCCAGAAGAACCCGTGCCGCGCGCGGGCACCGCATCCCCGACATGATCGTCATACCGCTCCGTCCTAACCCTTGCGTCCTGAGATGCCGCTGCCTTCGGCTCAACCCGGAGAACCCGTGTCGGGTCTCCGGGGCCGTATCGTCTGAATAGCGATGCGCTCAGTTACGCAGCGGCTTGGCGTCGATCTGCATCCGGTAGATCGTCGTCGGGAACTTCACCGCCGAGGCCTCGCCGCCGTTCATCGCGGGGGTGCGATTCATCTGCGCTGCCGGGATCCAGAGGCCGCCCTGCTCGTCGATCCACATGGCGTCGACCCAGACCAGCCGCGGATCCTGCACGAGCGTGCTCATGGTCCCGTCCGGCGTGATCTTGAGGATGCGCAGGCCGTCCGTATCGCTCGTGTAGATGGTGCCGCCCGCGTCGATGGCGGTGCCGCCCGTCGCCACCGTGGCAGCGTGGAGCTTCACGTGCTTGGCCCGCTCGTCGTCGCTCACGGAGGCGTCGTCGAGATACCGGGTCTCGATGCTGTAGAGCGGGCCGGTGCAGGCCTGGTAGTAGAAGGTCTTGCCGTCCGGCGAGACCTCCAGCTGGTCGGCATGGATGAACAGCAGCTTGCCCTTGTCGTCCCGCAGCACCCGGCCCTGGCCGGTGAGCGGGCGTTGGGCGATCGTCGACCAATGCCCGTCGAGCACCCGGCGCAGGTCGCCGGTGTCGAGGTCGAGGACGATCAGCCCGGGCTGGCCGGCATCCGTCAGGTAGACCTTGCGGCCGTTGAAGCGGAAATCGTCGATGAAGCTCCGGTCGGTCGTCGATGCCTGGAGCGGGTAGACCTTGCGCACGGCGTTGGTGGCGAGGTCGATCTGCACGAGCTTGGGACCGCCCGGCAGCGGCGCCTCGCCCATCCCGGGGGCGCCCTTGTCGACCACCCAGAGACCGCCGTCCGGCCCGATGCGGATGGCGTTGACCGCCACGAAGGCCCTGGCTGGGTCATCCCCGCTCTTCCACGCGTTCCACCCCGCATCGGGATAGGCCACGGCCTTGCCGTCCTTCCACTCGCCGAGTTCGATCCCCGTGTCCTTGGACTGGCGTTGGAACGGCGAGAACACCCGGCCGTCCTGCGAGCGGGTGACGCCGTTGAACACGAGGTTGTCCGACTGGATCATCGGCTTCAAAGCGTCGGACCCGGCCGGCGCCTCCTCGGCCCGTCCGGACGTTGCGAGGCCGGCCACGAGCAGGAGGGCGAGGCGTAAGGAGCGTGTCATGCGGCGTCCGGGATCGCTGAGCGAAAGGTGTTCGCCGGAAAGCGCGCAGGGCGGCCCATGTTCCGTAGCCGGCCGCGGCGGGCTCGGATCGCGCCGGAATCGGAACGGATGCGACGCTTCGCCCGGGCTGGATCCCGCGCAATTAAGAACATATAGTGAACACACAGTGTGGGCCGCATAGGGCGGCCGGGGAGGAGCGCGGGATGGCACGCTACCGTTTCCACTGCACCAACGGCCTCGAATGCGTGTTCGACGCCCGCGGCGCCGAGGTTCGCGCCGCCGGGCGGTTGAGCGCCCGGGCCGAGCGGGTCGCGGCCGACGTGCGGCGCGCCCTAGCGAACCGGACCGACTGGTCCGAATGGCAGGTCAGCGTCCACGACCTGACCGGGCGGCGTGTCCTCGTGCAGCCCTTCGAGGTCGCGCGCGACCGGGTGAAGGCGGCCGCCTGACCATGGCCGCCCGGATGACCACGGCCCCGCCGCAGAAGCCGGGCCTGCTGCAGGCGGCCGCAAGTCCGGGCGAGATGGATCAGACGATCCGCCCGCTGAGCCTGGCCGAGTTCATCGGCCAGCGGGCGGCCCGGGCCAACATGCAGATCTTCATCGAGGCGGCGCGCAAGACCGGTCAGGCCCTCGATCACGTCCTGTTCGTCGGCCCGCCGGGGCTCGGCAAGACGACGTTGGCCCAGATCGTCGCCCGCGAACTCGGCGTGAACTTCCGCTCCACCTCCGGGCCGGTCATCGCCAAGGCCGGCGATCTCGCCGCCCAGCTCACCAATCTCGACGAGCGCGACGTCCTGTTCATCGACGAGATCCACCGCCTCAACCCGGCGGTCGAGGAAATCCTCTACCCGGCCATGGAGGATTACCAGCTCGACCTGATCATCGGCGAGGGGCCGGCGGCCCGCTCGGTCAAGATCGACCTGCCCAAGTTCACCCTGGTCGGCGCCACCACGCGGGCGGGCCTGCTGACGACGCCCCTGCGCGACCGGTTCGGCATCCCGATCCGGCTCGAGTTCTACGAGATCGACGAGCTGGAGCAGATCGTGGCCCGGGGCGCGCGGGTGCTAGGGCTGGGCATGTCGGCGGAAGGCGCCAACGAGATCGCCCGGCGGGCACGCGGCACGCCGCGGATCGCGGGGCGCCTGCTGCGGCGGGTGCGGGATTTCGCGATCGTGGCGGAGGCCGAGACGGTGACGCGGGCGATCGCCGACCGGGCGCTGAAGCTGCTCGACGTGGACGAGGCGGGTCTCGACGTGATGGACCGCAAGTATCTGAGCCTGATCGCGCGCTCGTTCGGGGGCGGTCCGGTGGGGATCGAGACGATCGGGGCGGCCCTGTCGGAGCCGCGGGACGCGATCGAGGACATCATCGAGCCCTACCTGATCCAGCGCGGCTTCGTGCAGCGCACCCCCCGCGGGCGCGTGCTCACCCGCCACGCCTACCGGCATATGGGCTTGACCATGCCAGGTCGGGACGAAGCCGCGGCCGCCTGAGGCGGCACGCGGCTTCGACGGTCTTGGACGGCGATTCGGCCGACCGGTTCAGCGCGGGCGGCGGCGCACGCTGACCACGTTGCTGGCCGGCTCGGCTTTGCCGGCCTCGGCCGGCAACGTATCGAGCGCCGTCTTGACGATGGCCTGTGCGTCGAGCCCCGCCTCGGCGTACATCTTCTCCGGGCTGTCGTGATCCTGGTAGGTGTCCGGCAGCGTCATCGTCCGGACCCGAACCCGGCCCGCATCCAGCGCGCCCGTCTCGGCCAGCAGATGCAGAACCATCGCCC
>Ga0316228_1001102_pt1 | contig 30213 bp, 23 predicted proteins | sample TBH18021metaG_FD_206005 | JGI IMG/M metagenome (GOLD analysis project Ga0316228, IMG submission 206005) | Freshwater microbial communities from Trout Bog Lake, Wisconsin, USA - TBH18021 | ecosystem: Environmental > Aquatic > Freshwater > Lake > Hypolimnion/Profundal zone | place: USA: Wisconsin... | reverse complement strand
GGCGACGCTGCAGCGGCTCCAGGACCTCTCGGTGCGGGTGCGCGGCCTCGTCCTCACCCGGGTCGACCTCGATCAGCACCGGCACGAACCCTTCGCCGACCAGTGCTCGCACTACCACCGCTACCGGAGCTTCTTCGAGGGCGGCGCTCCGTCGGCCGAGGAAGCCTCAGCAGGCGCGGCGGCGGCCCGGGCCGGCCTGCCCCGTCCGGGCAAGCGGGCATCCGCGGAGCGGACGCCCGCGGAAGCGCGGTTCCCGGACGCGAGGCCGGCCGAGAAGGCCGCCGAGCCCAACCCGCCCGGCCCCAGGTCGGCCGGTCCGAAGGTGGCCGAGCCGCGGCAAGCGGTGGCCGTCCGCGCGCCCTAGGCGCGCAAGCCCGCATCCCGCCACACGCAACCGCAGGAGCGACCCCGATGAGGATCATGGTGATCGGCGGCAACGGATTCGTCGGCCGGCCGCTGACGCGGATGCTGGCGGACGGACACGAGGTCTGCGTGCTCGACGCCCTGCGCTACGGGCCGCCGCGATTCCCTCCCGAGGAACTCGCACGCCTCTTCATGATCCACGCCGACATCACCGACCCCGATCAGGTCGCGGCGGCGATGCGCAGCTTCTCGCCGGAGGCGGTGATCCATCTGGCGGCGATCCACTACATCCCGGAATGCGAGCAGGATCCGGTGCTGGCGGTGCGCACCAACGTCGCCGGCACGATGAGCCTGCTCGCCGCCTGCCCGCCGGGCTGCCGCTTCGTCTTCGCCAGCAGCGGCGCGGTCTACGCGCCGGAGGCCCGGCCCCACCGCGAGGACGAATCCCCGGTCGCGCCCAGCGACGTCTACGGCTTCACCAAGCTCCACGGCGAGCACTACGTCCGCCACATGGCGCGCCAGCGCGGCCTCGCGGCGGTGGTGGTGCGGCTGTTCAACGTGATCGGGCCGGGCGAGACCAACCCGCACCTCCTGCCCGAGATCCTCGCCCAGCTCATCGCCGGCCACCGCCGGATCAGCCTCGGCAACCTCACGGCGCGGCGGGACTACATCCACGTGGAGGACGCCGCCCGCGGCTTCCGGGCGGCGGCGCTCGCGGGCGCGGTGGCGCCGGGCGAGTGCGTCACGGTCAACCTCGGCACGGGCCAGGCCTACGCGGTGGGCGAGATCCTGAGCCGCCTGCGGCGCATCGGGGGCGCCGACTTCACGGTCGAGACCGACCCGGCCCGGCTGCGTGCCGTCGACCGGCCGGTGCTCGCCGCCGACATCGCGCGCATCCGCGAGCTGTTCGGCTGGCACCCGCGGCACACGATCGACACCGCCCTCGCCGACCTCTGGGAGCGGCCCGATCTGCCGGCCCACCTCACGGCGAAGTACCGGCCCGTTCCGCTGCCCCGGCCCGCCGCGCGCGAGCCGCTGGCGGCGCTCATGACGCCCGCCTCCTAGGCCACATCCGTTTTCCCGACGACACCCGGAAGGTCCCCAGACGCATGTCCTCGCCCGTCGCCTCCCCGAAAGCCCGCCTCGCCATCATCGGATGCGGCGCCGTGGTGGATCACCACCTCCTCCCGGCCCTGAAGCGGCAGGGTTGGGCCCCGAGCGTGCTGGTCGATCGCTCGCCCGAGCGCCTCGCCCTGCTCGCGGCCCGGGCCGGGCGGCGGCGCGCCGACATCGTCACGGCGTCCGACTGGCGCGAGGTGGCCGACCACTTCGACGCCGCGCTGGTCGCGACCCCCCACACCACCCACGGCCCGATCGGGCTCGCCCTGCTGGAGGCCGGCAAGCACGTCTTCATGGAGAAGCCGCTGGCCACCACGAGCGCCGCGGGCGAGGCGATGATCGCGGCGGCCGAGCGCCGGGGCCTCGTCCTCGCGGTCGGCCTCCTGCGGCGCAACCTCACCATCGCCGCCTGGACGAAGGCCCTGATCGAGTCCGGCACGATCGGGGCGATCCGGCGGGTCGATGCGCGCGAGGGCTTCGTCTTCAACTGGGCGACGAGCTCGGACGCGCTGCTGCGCCGCGACCTCTCGGGCGGCGGCGTCCTGATGGACACCGGCGCCCACACCCTCGACATCCTGGGCCACTGGCTCGGCGCGATGACGCCGACCCGCTACCGCGACGACGGCGCCAGCGGCGTCGAGGCCGATTGCGTCGCCGAGTTCCTGCTCGATGCCGGCGGCAAGGTCCGGGTCGAGCTGAGCCGCACCCGCAACCTCGCCAACACCGCCCGTATCGAGGGCACGCACGGCCATGTCGAGGTCGCGCTCTACCGCAACGAGGTGGTGGCGGGCTCGGCCAACGCCCTCGCCTTCACGCATGCGGGCGTGAGCGGAAGCACGATGAAGCCGCAACTCTTCCCCGCGCTCTTCGATGCCGAGATGCGCGACTTCCGCGATGCCGTCGCGCAGGGCCGCGCCCCCGCGGTCGGCGGCGCCGAAGGCTTAACCTCGGTGCGGCGGATCGAGCGCTGCTACGCGCTGCGCGAGCCGCTGGAGCAGCCCTGGGATGCCACCCAGGCGGCGCTGGCCGACGGCCTCGCGCCCGGCGCCCGCGTGGTGGTGACGGGGGCGAGCGGCTTCATCGGCGGCCGGCTGGTCGAGCGGCTGGTGCGGGCGGGCATCGACGTCACCTGCATCATCCGGGAGATCGGCAGCGCGACGCGTCTCGCCCGCCTGCCCGTGCGGCTGGTCAAGGCCGACCTCACGGATGCCGCCGCGATCGGCACGGCGCTCGAGGGCGCCGACACGGTGTTCCACTGCGCCTACGACCCGCGCTCGCGCCGGCAGAACCTGGAGGGCGCGCGCGTCCTAATCCAGGCCAGCGCCGACGCCCGGGTCCGCCGGCTCGTCCATGTCAGCACCTTCTCGGTCTACGAGCCCTTCCCGCCGACGCCGCTCACCGAGGAGACCCGCGACGGCGACCGCGCCTGGATCTACGTGAAGGACAAGCTCGACATCGAGGCCCAGATGCTCGCCGCCGCCCGAGAGGGGCGCGTTCCGGCGACCGTGGTGCAGCCGACCATCGTGTACGGCCCCTTCTCCAAGCCCTGGACGAACGCGCCCGCCGAGGAGCTGATCTACGGCGAGGTGGTGCTGCCGGACGGCGGCGCGGGCCGCTGCAGCGCGGTCTTCGTCGACGACCTCGTGGACGGCATGCTGCTGGCCGCGACCCGCGACGCGGCGGTGGGCGAGCGCTTCATCCTGTCGGGCCCCGACACGGTGAGCTGGGGCACGTTCTTCACCGAGTTCGCCCGCGCGCTCGGCGTGCCCGGCCCGACCTCGTGGCCGCTCGCCGAGGTCTCGAAGCAGAACCAGGGCTTCGTGCGCGACGTGAAGCTGGTGCTGCGCAACCCCAAGCGCATCGTCCAGATCATCGTGCGCTGGCCCCCGGCGCGCTCGGCGCTCCAGGCGGGGCTCGACGCGCTGCCCAAACCGCTGCGCGCCCTGGTGGACCGCTACTATTTCGGGGGCGGCGGCCCGGTCTTCGGCGCGCTCATCGTGCCCGATCCGCAGAAGACCGCCCTCTACACCACGAGGGCGACCGCCGAGATCGGCAAGGCGCGGCGGATGCTCGGCTACGCGCCGCGCTTCGACTTCGCGGACGGGATGCGCGCGACGACGCCCTACCTCGTCTGGGCCTATGCCGACCTCGTGCGGGCGTCGCGGCGCGCGCGCGGCACCGCGGCGCCGCCGGCCGCGCCCGTCGGGACGCCGGTCGCGGACGCGCGCTGACACGGCCGGCCGGCCGGCGGGTCGCGCCCGGTCCGGGAGCGGGTGGGCGTGCCCCGTCCCGCTCCCGCGCTCACGCCGTCAACCCCTGGGGCCGCCGCGTGTCGGCCGAACGCTCTGCCGGGGATCCACGCACACCGAGGTTCCAGGACGAGACGATGCGGCGCTCATGGATTTCCGGCCCGCCCGCGGCGCTCCAGGCCGTGGGCGCCCTGCGCCGCCGCGTCGGCGACCAAGCCGGCCGCCTCGCCTGGCCGCTGATCGACCAGGCCATCGCCAGCGTCGGCACCTTCGGGCTGACGATCGTGCTGGCGCGCGCGCTACCGCCCGCGGAGTACGGCACCTTCGCTCTGCTCCTCGGCGGGCTGATGATCCTCCACATGGTCACCTCCTCGCTGGTGTTCTACCCGCTCTCGGTCCGGGCCGGCGCGGCCGGGCCGGAGGCAGGCGCCGGTCTGATGCGGGCGAGCCTCGACCTCCTCGGCCTGCTCTTCCTGCCGGCCGGGGCCGCGCTTGCGCTCGCCGCCCTCGCGGCGGGCCGGGCCGACCTGATCCTGCCCGCGCTCGCCTACTTCCTGCTCTGGCAGATCCAGGAGGCCTTCCGGCGCTACCTCTTCGCGGAGCTGCGCTTCGGCGCGGCGATCGCGGGCGACGCGGTGAGCTATCTCGGCCAGGTCGCGCTGGTGCTCGGGCTCGGGTGGGGCGGGCACCTGACGCTGGGCACCGCGCTCTGCGCGATGGCCCTCGCCGCCGGCCTCGGCGCCCTGCTCCATGCCGGGCGCGCCGGGCTCGGGCGGGGGGAGGCGACCGCGCCGCGCCTGTCCGCGATCCTCGGCGATTTCTGGCGGCTGGGAGGCTGGTCGCTCGCCAACAACCTGCTCGGCACGCTGCGCGGGCAGGTGCTGTTCTGGCTGCTCGCCGCCCTCTCGGGCGCGGCCCTGACGGCGCAGCTCCAGGCGAGCCAGAACCTCGTCAACCTGATGAACCCTCTGGTGATCGGGTTGTGCAACATCATCCCGCAGACCGCGGCGCGGGCCCACCCCCGCGGCAAGGCGGAGGCGTGGCGGGCGGCGCGGCCCTTCGCGCTCTCCGGCGTGCCGGTGGCGCTGCTGTTCTTCGCCGTCCTGTTCGCGGCGCCCGAACCGGCGCTGCGCCTCGTCTACGGCGCGGCCTCGCCGTATCTCGGGCTCGCCGTGCCGGTGCGCCTCCTCGCGATCGCCGCGGTGGCCGCCTACGCCACCGACATGGTGTGCTCCTACTTCCACGGCGTGGAGGCCGCGCGCCACGCCCTGGTGGTGAACGCCGCAGGTACCGTCGCGGTCCTCGCGGCGTCGGTGCCGCTCGCGCTCCGGTTCGGGCTCGAGGGCGCCTGCGCGGCCCTCGTTCTGGCAAGCCTCGTCCGGCTTCTCCTCTCGCAGCTCCTCCTGCGCCGCCTGATCGCCGCGGAACCGCCGCGCCCGGTGGCGGCGGAGTGAGGGCCGCGCGGCGAGGCGATCATCCGCTGGCAGCCGGACGAGCGCGGATTGCCCGACGACGCTCTAGCGCCCCGACGCCTCGCTCCCGTCCCACGGCACCAGGCGGCCGTTCGCCTCCTGCCCGGCCTTCCGGAAGCCCGCGAAGGTCATCTCCGGCCCCCAGAGGAACAGGGGTTCGAAGCCGCGCCGGTAGCGGTAGGTGTTGCGGTCGTAGCGGTTGTTGCCGGCCTCGATGATGCCGGCCTGCGGCGAGCCGGCGGGCACGTCCGAGGTGCCGCCGCAGCGCCCGATCGCCTCGTAGGTGGTGGTGTTGTCGTGCACCGTGTTGTCGCGGGTCTGGTAGAAGCCGCCGCCGCGGGCGTGGGGCCGCCCCTGGTCCACCAGCACGATGCCGTGGCCACCGGGCGCGACCGTGAGGTCGTTGCCGACCACCTCGACCTCGGCCGAGGCCGCCACCTGGATCTCCGCCCCCCAGACCCAGGCGTGGGGCCCCGCGCCGTTCCGGCGCAGGCTGTTGTTCCGGATCGTCGCCCGGCGCGAGATCTCGTAGAAGATTCCCGGGCCACGATTCTCCTCGACGCGGTTGGCCTCGAACAGCACGCCCTCGCAATCGATGTCGCACCAGAGCCCCGGCCCGTCGTTGCCGTGCACGTGGTTCTCGCGCAGCACGACGTCGCGGGCGACGGCGAGCTTGAGGCCGCCGGCCTCCCAATCAGGGTCGTAGCCGTGCGTGTTGTTGGCCCGGATCCGATTGCGCAGGATCGAGAAGCCCGCCCCCGTGCCGCCGACGCCGAGCTGGCCGTTGTGGTGGACGTCGCTGTCCTGAAGGATGGCGCCGTTGCCCAGGACGACGCCGGCCCCGCTGTTGAAGCGCAACTCGGACCGCGCGATCCGCCAGCGGCGCCCCCCCGCCGCCTGCACGGCGCCGTACTGGGCGAGGCTGTTGTACTTCTCGATCACGAGGCCGCTGATCTCGACGTCCTCCGCCTGTCCCGAGAAGGCGAAGGCGGCCCGCGCCGAGTCCACGGCGCGGCCGGCCGGGTCGCGGGCGAGCGACAGGGTGCCGGCGGCCGGGTCGAACAGGAACGTGTCGGGGCCCATCTCCTGCGCCGTGGCCACCTGCCGGAGCGGCACCCCGTCGATGAACAGGGCCGCCCGCCGCAGGCATGGCCGGCCCGCGAGGCACGAGCCGCGGCTCTCCAGGGGCGGCGGCTGCCCGCTTGCGACCCAGAATCGCCCGGACCGGGCGAAGCGCGTCACGGGCTGCGAGCCGTCGAGGATCGCGCCCGGCTCCCCGAAGAAGGCCTGACCGTTGCGCGGGCGCACGATCTGCATCCGGTGAACCCCCGCGCCGATGCAGAAGCGGCCCCCGGCCCCGGCCCGGTCGACCGCCTCCTGGATCGAGGCGCCCGGCGCGATGCGGATCGCGTCCGGCGGGCAGGCGACGCGCTCGGGCGGCGCCTCGCCCGTCCGTCCGGAGGTCGTCGTGAGGGCGAGGACGAGGCAGGCGCCGCGGGCTGCCCGCGCCGCGCGCCGCGCGCGGACCCCCGTGCTCATGGCCCGATTCCCCCGCCGAACCGGGCCCCGGGCAGCGGCTCGGCCTGCGCGGCCCCGATGCGGCCGAGATCCACCGGGCCTTCGGCCGGTGCGGGCCGCGGCAGGACGCGGAGCGGCAGGGGGGCGCCGAGCCCTCCGGCCAGGCCGTGGTCGGAGGCAGGGCCAGGCCCGGGGGCCGGGTCTCGCCCGGGGGCCATGCCGCGCAGGGCTCGGTCGAGCGGCATCTCGATCCACCGATAGACGAGAAGGCCGACCGCGACAGCGAGAAGGACGATTCCGGCGCGCAGCGGCAGCGCCCACGCTTCCGGCACCTCGAGGGCGCCCGCGAGCTTGCCGCAGCCCGAGAGGACGAACCAGTGCGACAGGTAGAGGCTGAACGAGGCGTCGCCGAGCCGCCAAGCCGCGCGGTTGATGGCGCGGTCCGCCGACAGCGCATGCCGGGCCTGGACCACAGCGAGGAACAGGAGCGCGACGAGCCCTGTGCGCAGGGCGAGACGGTCGCTCCAGGCCGGCCCGAGCACGACCGCGGCCAGGAACGCGCCGACGCAGAACACGCCGATCATCAGGCGTTCGCGCCCCTCGCCCACCTCGTGGCAGCGCAGCAGCCAGCCGAAGCCGAAGGCCAGCATGTAGGGGCTTGCCACATGGGCGGCCCAGACCGGGACGTTCGGGTCCGGTCCGAGCCAGCAGCCGAGGCAGCCGAGCCCCACGACGGTCGCGCCGAGCAGCCATCGGCGCAGCCGCGTCATGGCGCCCAGGAGCAGCGCGGCGGCGACGATCTCGTAGAAGATCATCTCGTGCTCCAGGGTCCAGGTCGGGCCGAGCAGCGGGAAGGGCCGCTGCGGCAAGGCGAGGTAGGAGCGCAGCACGTAGCCCGGCGTCAGCGCCGCGGGTGCGATCAGGTAGTCCCGGAAGGCCAACTGGATGAGGAGGGCGAGCGATACCGAGAGCGCGCAGAGCGGCAGGATCCGGCGGATCCGGTCGAGCATGAAGCGTGCCGCGCTCCGCGCGCGGCCGGCCACCATGCACATGATGAAGCCCGACACGACGAAGAAGAGCTCGATGCCGATGCCTGCGAAATGCGTGTACCAGCCCTGGAGCACCGTGCCGTCCGCGATGTGCTTCGTCGTGAGATCGGAATGGACGACGACGACCTCGAACGCGGCCACCGCCCGGAGCCACTGGATCTCGCCGCGACGCTCGTACATGCGCTTTTCCTCCGGCGGCGGACCGCTGTCGAGAAGGGTGAGATGGATGTAAGTATCTACCTGAATAATCTCCGCCGTTCTTAAGTATATTCAGCGAAAGTTCGGGCCGATCTGGCGGTTTCGGCCGATGAAGATCTGCTCGCAAGCACTAGCCCGAAAGTGCCGATAGGACGGCCCGGCGGTTCCTTCTATCGTGCGATGCGAGGCAGCTGCGCCATGCCAGGGGCGCCATCCGACCTGCCACCGGCTTCGCTCATCGGGGGAACGGCATGTCCGACGAGGTTCTGGGGGGCGGCGCGCCCGCGCCGCTGCGGCCCGCGCGCGGTTCACCGGCCGCCGCGCTCCTGCGTCGGCAGGCGCTGTGGGCCGCCGCGGCGGTCGGCGCGATGATCGCATGCGGCCTCGTCCTGCGCCTGTGCGGCTATGTCGGCGGCGCCTACAGCTGGTTCGGCCTTTCGGGCGCACTCGACGATTCCTGGATGCCGATGGGCCGGGCTTACGCCCGCCTGCAGGCGGGCGGCGCGGCACCGCTCTACGACCTGTTCTTCGTCGAGCACGTGAAGTTCCAGTACCCGCCGAGCTCGCTGCTGCTCTATGCGGGCCTCGACGCGCTCGGCATCCGGCCGGGCGTCGCCGAGATCAATCGCCTGGTCTGGGCGAGCATCCTGGCGATGCCGGTGCTGATCGTCATGATCTGCGTCAGGCTCGCCGGGGGCGGGGCGCGTCGCCAGGGCGGCCCGGCCCGGCTCGTCCTGCTCGGCGCCTTCGCGGCGGCGGCCCTCTTCTTCTACCCCATCATGATTGCGTGGCGGCTCGGCCAGGTCCAGGCTCTGCTGAACGCGCTCTTCGCCCTGGCCTGCCTGCTCTGGCTCTGGGACCGGCGACTCCTGGCGGGCGCCTGCATCGGCCTCGTCTGCCTCGTCAAGCCGCAATTCTCGCTCTTCCTGGTCTGGGCTCTGATCCGGCGCGAGCGAACCTTCGCGGCGGGACAGGCCGCAACGCTCGGCATCGGACTCGTCGTCTCGGTCGCGCTGTTCGGCCTGAGGAACCATCTCGATTACTTGGCGGTGCTATCATACATCGCGCAGCGCGGCGAGGTGTTCTGGGACAACACCTCCGTCAACGGCCTGATGAACGGCTTGATGTTCCCGGACCAGGTCCTGCGCTTCGACTACGGCGCCTTCCCACCACCGACCCGGCTGGTCCACACCGCGACCCTGTGGTCGTCCCTGGCCATCGTCGCCTACGCGCTGCTCCGGCGCGGGGATCGGACGGCCCGTGGCGCGGGCGGGGCCGGCGCCTCGATCCTCGATTTCGGGACGGCGGCCGTGGCCTTCACGCTCGCCTCGCCGATCGCCTGGGGCCACCATTACGGCGTCGTCCTGCCGGTTCTCGTGGTCCTGTTCTTCACGCTCACGGAGGAGCCCCAGGCGGATCGGCGCCGCCTTCGGCTGATGCTCTGGAGCCTGTGCCTCGTGGCGATCGGCAATTATTGGAACGTCTCCGAGCGGCTCGCCGGCACGGTGGCCGCCCCGCTGCAGAACTGGAGGCTCGCCGCCGTCCTCATCCTCCTCGGCCTGTTGCACCGCGCCCGAGCCGTCACGGCCGAGGCCCCCGCCTCTTTCACGGCCGTCCCGCCGGACCGGCGTCCGGCGGGGCCGGATCCGGCCTGTCCCGGGCTGGTGCGGCCATGACCGGGATGGCCTCGCTCGCCCCGGGCCGCGCGGGTCCCGGATATCCGGGGACTTGAGCTGTGCCCGCGCCCTCCGCCTTTCCCGGATCGCCCGCCGTGGGCGCCGCCCCGGCCCGCGCCGCGCGTCCGCGCCTGTTCTCGCACGACGGCTATCTCCGGTTCCTGTGCTTCGGGCTCGCCGGCTACGCGCTCGCGGGCAAGGGCTTCGCCTATGTGGGTCTGCCCCCGCTCCTGATCGGCGAGATCCTGCTCGTGCTCGGGGTCGTCGTGTTCCTCCGCAGCCGCTGCTGGTTCGCGCTCGCGGGCAATCCGGCCGCCCTGATCCTGTTCGTGCTGCTCGTCTGGGTGCTCTGCCGCACCGTGGTGTTCCTGCCCGCCTACGGGGTCGAGGCGCTGCGCGACAGCGTGGTCGTCGTCTACGGCGCCTTCGCCTTCGCGATGGCGAGCCTGCTGATCGAGAAGCCGGAGCGCCTCGGCTTCATCGTCGCGGCCTACGGGCCCTTCGCGATGCTCTACGGCGTGATCGCCCCGATCATTCTCAACGTCAGCATCATGTTTCCCAACTTTCCGACCTGGCCGGGCCTCGGCGTCCCCACCATCTACGTCCGCCTCGGCGAGGCCGCGATCCACCTGACCGGCGCGTTCGTCTTCGTCGTATTGGGCTTCCGCCGCGTCAGCCCGCTCTGGTGCGCCTTCTTCCTCGTCAGCATCGCCTTCATCACACCGAGCCGCGGGGCGATGCTCTCCTTCCTGGTGCCGGCCACCCTGGCGCTCCTGCTGAGCGGACGGGCCCGGAAGCTGGTCATGCCGATGATCGTGGGGTTGCTGCTCTTCCTCGCCGCCTACGCCTCGGGTGCCGGCATCGAGCTCGAGGGAGGCCGCAGCATCGGCCCGCAGCAGATCGTTCGGAACCTCGAGAGCCTTCTGGGCCAGAGCGACACCGCCAATCTCGACGGCACGAAGCAGTGGCGCCTGCGCTGGTGGGCGACGATCGAGAACTACACCCTGCGGGGGCCCTTCTTCTGGACCGGCAAGGGTTTCGGCGTGAACCTCTCCGTCGATGACGGCTTCGTCGTCGGACAGGAACTGAACGGGCCGCCCCTGCGCTCGCCCCACAACGTGCACTACACGATGCTCGCCCGCGCCGGCGTGCCGGGGCTCCTGCTCTGGATCGCCGCCGAGACCGTATGGTTCGCGATGCTGGGGCGCGCCTTCCTGATCGCCCGCCGGCGCGGCGACGGCCAGTGGGCGAACCTGCTCCTCTGGATCACCTGCTACGGCCTCTCGGTCGTCATCGACGCCACCTTCGACGTGGCGATCGAGGGGCCGATGGTGGGGATCTGGCACTGGTGCATCTTCGGTGTGGGGATCGGTGCGGTGATGATCTATCTGGCGCCGCGCGGGCCGGGCTGCTCCTGCGATCCCCTGGGGCTCGCCCCGCCCGCGGGGCGGGCGCGCCGCGTCCTGCCGCCCGGACGGGCGACCCGCGCGGGCTGAGAGGACGCCGCATTCCGGACCCGCCGTATCCGTACCGGTGCGCGACGGTTCCTGCAGGACGGTGCCGTGGTGCGGCTGCGCCGGGGCGTTGCGTTCCCCGACTTCCCCAGGCTTCGGACCGCCCTGTCCAGATGATCTCGACCGCGTTCAGGTCGCTCCGGCTGCGACGTCCGTATCGGGGACGGGGACATCAGGGTTCCGGCACCGCACTGTCCCGCAGGACACGGTGCGAGACGGCCGGTCACGATGCTGCGGCCCCCCGGTACCGGCTCAGCGTGTCTGCGCGCAGTCGAGGAAAGCGTGCAGGCGTGCGCCCATCCGGTCACGGCTCGGATCCGGGAGGATGAACCCTGGACAGGCCCGGCACCGATCCGTGAACGCGCGCCGGCCGTCGGCGATCTCCGGCGCGACCGTGCCATCGACCATGCAGGCAAGGCCAGCGCCTGCCAGCGCCGCCTCGGCGGTCGGCCGGTTCTCGGGGGGACCGGGATGCCCGCTCGCGACCGTCGTTACGCCGCCGTCGTCCTCGAACGCCCGGACGTGGAGCGCGTGCACGACCCTCCGGCCGGATCAGCCCGCGAGCCTGAGGTCGGTCCCCTGGGTCGCGTAGAGATGCTGGAGCGCTTCCGCCGAGCGGGCCCAGTCGCCCGTGACGAGCGCCATCGCGTGGGCGGCGCGCGACATCCGCGCCCAGGCCTCCGGGGTGAGCCGGGCGGCGCGGCCGAGGGCTTCCGCGACCGCATTCGTCGTCAGGTCGCGCACGACGAAGCCGGCGCCGTGGCGCTCGACGGCGTCGGCGAGGCCGGTCGCGGTCGAGACGATCAGCGGCAGACCGCAGAGCGCGGCCTCCACCGCGCCGATCGGCAACCCATCGAAGCGCGACGACTGGACGAAGAAGTCCCAGCCGCGCAGCGTCCGCTCCTTCTCAGGCCCGAAGACAGGCCCGCCCACCGCGACCGACCCGCCGATGCCGGCCCCCTGGGCGAGCGCGCGCAGCGCCGCGCCCTCCCCGCCCGTCGCGCCGTTGCCGGCGAGCGCGAGGCGCCCGCGCCCGCCCGCGGCCAGATGCGTCGCGAGGCCGCCGATCAGCAGGTCGAGCCCCTTGTGGTGCGCCGCGTAGCGCCCGCAGAACCCGAAGAGCGGGAAGGCGGGCGAGGGCCCGGTCCGGCCGGGCGGCGGCGGGGCCGCGTCGAAGGCGCTGGAATAGGCCGCATTCGCCACGATCTCGATGCGCGCGCGGGGGGCGATCTGACGGATCGCCCCGGCCTCCTGATCCGTCAGCGCGTGGACGAACCACGCCCGCTCCAGGATCCGGCGCTCGAACATCGCGAGGTAAAGGCTGGTCGAGCGGTGGGCCCGCCGCATCTGCGCGTCGGCGACGTGCGCGTAGCGCCCGTGGATGGTGACCACGTAGCGGATGCCCCGGCGCGCCAGCTCACGACCGATGGCCAGCAGCAGTGGCCGGCGCGCGCAGTGGAGGTGGACCAGGGTGCGGGGTCCCGCGCCCGCGACCAGCGCCGCGGTGAGGCGCGGCGCCGGCTGGACGAGGTGGCCGAACAGGCTGTGGCCCTCGAGGGGCAGCGCCTCGACGGGCGCGTCCCATACCCCCCGCTCGACGGTCCGGCCCGGCGGGTGCAGCACCACGACCCGGACCGACTGTCCGAGGCGGATCTGCTCGCGGGCGAGCCGGTTCGCCACGAGGTGCACGCCGTTCATCCGGGACTGCTCGGCCTCCTCGACGACGAGGTGGCGGATGTCGAGGCCTGGCTGTGCCCCGGTCTGGTCGGTCATCGGGCTGCTCGGTCGCTGGGATGAGGCCCCTCCCCCCGGCGGGGGGAGGGTTCGGGTCCGCTTCCGGAGGCGACGCTACTCGGCCGCGTCGGGCAGGCGGCCGGCGCGGCCGGCGGCGAGTTCGGCCTCGATCCAGCGGTAGGTCGGCGCGAGGCCCTCGCGGATCGTCGTGGCGGGCTCCCAGCCCAGCACCTTCCGGATCAGCGCGTTGTCGCTGTTGCGCCCCCGCACGCCCTGCGGCTTCGAGACGTCGTGGCGCTTGGCGATCCGCTTGTCCGCGACGGAAGCGGCGATGTCGACGAGATCGTTGATGCTGATCATCTCGTCGGTGCCGAGGTTGAGCGGCGCCGTGTAGTCCGACTGCATCAGCCGGTAGAGGCCCTCGACGCAATCGTCGATGTACATGAACGAGCGCGTCTGGAGCCCGTCGCCCCAGACCTCGATCGTGCCGCCGTCCGGGCAGAGCGCGACCTTGCGGCAGATCGCGGCCGGCGCCTTCTCGCGGCCGCCGTCATAGGTGCCGAGCGGGCCGTAGACGTTGTGGAAGCGCACGACCCGGGTGGAGAGGCCCCAATCCTCGGTCATGTACTGGCACAGCTTCTCCATGTAGATCTTCTCGAGCCCGTAGCCCTCCTCGGGCTGGGCCGGCCAGGCGACGTCCTCGGAGAGCGGCGTGACGTCCGGCGAGGTCTGCAGGTGCATCGGGTAGACGCAGGCCGAGGACGAGAACAGGAAGCGCTTGACCCGGTTGTCCGCCGCGGCCTTGGCCATGTGCGCGCTGATCAGCGTGTTGTTGAGGGTGATCTCGGCGTGCGAGCCGCTGATGAAGCCGATGCCGCCCATGTCGGCGGCGAGGTGGTAGACCTGCTCCATCCCCTGCGCCGCCCGCTGGCAGGCGTCGTGCAGGCGCAGGTCGCATTGCAGGAACTCGTGCGCCGCGCTGGGCTCGTACTCGGGGAGCTTGATGTCGGCGCCGCGGACCCAGTAGCCCCGGCCGACGAGATACTTGACGAGATGGTGGCCGATAAAGCCACCGGCTCCGGTTACGAGGACGGGGATCATCTTGGGCAGTCCTTACCTGTGATGAAGGCAGGTAATTACTGACATGATCGCCGATGTACTTTCCATTCGGCTTGCGAACTAAGCCGAAAGAGCGGCATGCCTCAGGCGAAGGGACCGATCAGGCGCTTGTACTCGGCCTCGGCGAGGCCGTAGCTCTCGCCCGCCGCCCGGATCAGCCGCGCGCGGTCGATCACGGTGATCTGGCCGCGCCGCGTCGCGATCATTTGGGCGCGTTCCAGCTCGTGCAGCGCCACCGTGATGCCCGGCCGGTGCGTGCCCAGAACCTGGGCCAGCGCCTCGTGGGTCATCACGATCTCGCTGCCGTCGATGCGGTCGGTGGCCAGAAGCAGCCAGTGGGCGAGGCGCTCCTCGATGCGGTGGCGGCGGTTGGAGAGCGCCATCTGGCTCATCCAGAGCATCGCCACCTGGACGTAGCGCATCAGCACCTCGCGCAGCACGCCGCTCTGCACCATCATCTGCCGCAGCGCGCCGGCCCCGATCCGCAGGGCGGTGCCGGGCACGCGCACCTCGACATCGACCGGCATGTGCTCGACGCCGAGCACCAGCGCCGTGCTGACCATTCCGTCGCGGCCGACCACGAGGGTCTCGTAGGAACCGCGCTCGGCGGTGTGCAGCATCACCGAGGCGAGGCCGCTCTCGAAGAACCAGGCGTGGGGGATCGGCTCGCCCGCGGTGACGACCCGCTCGCCGGCCGCGAGCGGCACCTCCTCGAGGAGCGGGAGCATCAGGCTCAGCACCTCGCCTGGAAGTGCCCGCAGCAGCCGATTCTGCACGGTCGGCGTCTGAGCGGGCAAGGTCGGCGTGTTCATCGTCGGCCCTCCAGGTCAGGCGCGCGCTCCAGATCCACTCTGGTCGAGCATTCGGCTGGCGAATGCGCAAGCATCTCATGATCTTGCACAACTTTGCAGTTGGTAAGATCCGTACGGACGGACTAATACCCTATCTTCCGTCTCATATTTGATTTTTGAGCATCTGGTCCTCCCCGGCACTTCGCGGCGCGCCTCGCGGACGACCTGAGGGAGCGCTGCGAAACCTGGTCGTTCCTGGCTCGCACGGATCGGTCAGCGTCCGGTCGCGGAGCGCCGTGATCGCCCGAGCGATGGCGCGGGTGCTGCGGAGGGACGGACCTCGCGGCGTTCGGCCGGCCGCGGGCGGGCGGGGTCGGACGCCGCGAGAACCTGCCGGTAGGCCGCGTGGGCCTTGGCGGCGGCCGCCGCCCAGGTGAAGCCGTCCGCCACGCGCGCGCGGGCCTGGAGGCCCATCCGGCGCAGCCGCGCGCGGTCCTGCACGAGGCGCTCGATCGCCGCGGCGAGCGCGGCGGCGTCGTTCGGCGGCACGAGCTGCCCGCAGCCCGGGTCGATCTGGTAGGGGATCCCGCCGACCGCGGAGGCGAGCACCGGCACGCCCTGCGCCATCGCCTCGAACACCACGAGAGGCAGGGTGTCGGCGAGGGTCGGGAAGACGAAGAGGTCCGCCCTGCGCATCAGCGCCCCGACCTCCGCATCCGAGAGCCGGCCGGTCACCACGACCCGCTGATCGGGCGGCAGCGCCCCGGTGAGGCCCGCATAGTCGATCTCGGCTCTCCGCTCGCCCCCGACGACGAGATGGACGGGGCGCCGCAAGATCCGCAGGCTCCTGAGGAGGACCGGCAGGCCCTTGTTGGGCGTGTGGTTTGCCAGGAACATCAGGGTCGGGGGGCCGTCCGGGTCGGGCTCGGGCAGCGCGAAGCGGGCGAGGAGCGCGGCGTCCTCGGCGGGGTCGGCGGGCGCCGGGACGGCGACGCCGTTCGGCACCACCTCCAGCAGCCCCTCGCGAAAGCCCATGGCCCGCACGATGTCGAAATCGGCCGGCGACAGGGCGAGGATCCCGGCGGCGCCGCGCACGGCCTCGGCCACCGGCGCGTGGACGAGGCTGCGCCACGCCGCCCGGCGGACCGGCCCGAACCCGTAGATGGCGCCGCCGTTGGCGACCTCGTTGAATCCGTGGGTCGAGATCACGTAGGGCACGCCCGCCGTCCGGGCGGCGCGGGCGATCCGGGCCATCTCCAGGGCCGGCATCGGGTTGTGCAGGTGCAGGAGGTCGTAGCCCGCGACCCGCCCGGGGATGTCCGAGCGGTAGAACAGGGAGCGGTAGCGGTTCGGCAGGCGCGACCAGGGCAGGCCCGGCGGCAGGCCCGTGCGGACGGGCACGCGCCCGCAGGGCCCGGGCTCCTCCGGGGTTCCCATCATGCTGGCGACGTCGACGCGGCAATGCGCCTGAAGCGCCGCGCTCAGCATCTCCCCCGCCCGCGCCCCGCCGCTGACGGACATGTGGGGCGGCACCACGATCGCCGAGAGGACGCGGATCATCGGGCGTTTCCTCGTGTTGGGGCTGTTGCTCGGTCGTTCGGTGAGGCCGGCGGGCCCCACTCCCCGCGTTCGGGGAGTGGGGTGATCCGAACCTCGACGCGGTCGCGCGGGTCCTGGCCGAGGTGGTCCTCGCTCGCCCCTCACACCCGCGCGTAGACGTCCTCGATGCGCACGATGTCGTCCTCGCCGAGGTAGCTGCCGTGCTGCACCTCGATGATCTCGACGGGGGTGTTGCCGAAATTCTCCAGGCGGTGGACCGCTCCGAGGGGGATATGGGCGTGCTGGTTCGGCCCGAGTTCGCGCACCTCGTCGCCCACGGTGACGCGGGCATGGCCCGCGACCACCACCCAGTGCTCGGCCCGGTGGCGGTGCTTCTGGAGCGAGAGGCGCCCGCTCGGCCGCACGCAGATGCGCTTGACCTGGAAGCTCGATCCCGCCTCGATCACCTCGTACCAGCCCCAGGGCCGGTTGACCCGCGGATGGTGCTCGGCCTCCGGTCGCCCCCGGCCGCGCAGGGCGGCGACGATCTCCTTGACCTCGCCTGTGCGGCGGCGGTCGGCCACCAGGATCGCGTCGCCGCTCGACACCACGACCACGTCCTGCAGCCCGAGCACCGAGGTCAGCGGCCCGTCGCTCGCCACGTAGCAGCCGCGGGCGTCGCGCAGCTCGGTCGGCCCCCGCGCGACGTTGCCGTCGGAATCGCTCTCGCCGAGCGCCCAGAGGGCGTCCCAGCTGCCGACGTCGGACCAGCCGCAGGCCAGCGGAACCAGGGCCGCGAGCCGCGTGTGCTCGAAGACCGCGTAGTCGATCGATTGCGCGCGGGCGCGCCCGAAGGCCTCGGGCTCGAGCGTCGCAGCGCCGATCTCGCGCCGCGCCCCCGCCACCGCGGCGGCGACGGCCGCGCAGGTCGCCGGATCGTGCCGCTCGTACTCGCCGATCAGGGCTCCGGCGCGGAACAGGAAGTTGCCGGCGTTCCAGAGGTAGCCCTCGCGGATGTAGCGGGCGGCGAGCGCGGCTTCGGGCTTCTCGGCGAAGCGCAGCACGGCGCGGGCGCCCGCCGCGATCTCGGGCCCGGCCTGGATGTAGCCGTAGGCGGTGGAGGGATGCGTCGGCACCACCCCGAAGGTGACGAGATGACCGTTCGCCACGGCGCCGAGCCCGTCCCGCACGGCCTCGTGGAACAGGGCCTCGCCCTGGATCGCCTGGTCGGAGGCCAGGACGAGCACGGGCGTGTCCGGATCCTCGCGGGCGATCTCGTGGGCGCCGGCCAGGATCGCCGGCCCGGAATCGCGCCCCTGCGGCTCGATCAGGATGTCGGCCTCGATGCCGATCTCGGCGAGTTGCTCCTCCACGAGGTAGCGGTGCAGCGCGTTGGTGACGACGAGCGGGCGTAAGGAGAAGCCCGGCCGCGCCACCCGTAGCACGCTCTGCTGGAAGGTCGAGCGCTCGCCGATCAGGATGGCGAACTGCTTCGGCAGCGCGGCGCGCGAGACCGGCCAGAGCCGGGTGCCGTTGCCGCCGCAGAGGATGAGCGGCCTGATCTCGGTCATGATGCCTCTCCGATGATCGCTGGTGTTCGCGTTTCAGTTGGATCCCGTGCCGGAGCCGGAGCCGGAGCCGGAGCCGGAGCCGGAGCCGCGGCGCGCCTCAGCGCGTCCCGGCCGCGGCGACCTGCCCCGCGACCTGCCCGGCGGGCTCCAGGGCCGCCTGGGCCGCCCGCGCCGGCGGCTCGCGCCGGACCTCGACGATGTCGCCCGGCATCAGGGCCGCCCGCTCGTCGGCCTCGAAGGTCTCGGGGTTGCCGTCCCGGAGGCGGGTGATGAAGACCTTGCGGGCGAGGCTGCCCTGCTGCGCCAGCGTTCCGAGCGCGCCGCCGGCCTGGAGCCGCGCCTCGCGGATCTCGCGGGCGCTCGGGAGTTGCGTCTCGATCTCGTTGAGCCGCCCGGTCACGTCCTGCAGGTCGGCCATCACCCGGCGGCGATAGGCCTCGACCGTGTCCTGGATGCGCAGCGCGAGGTCGCCGATGGCGAGATCGAGCCGGGCGAGGTCCGCGTTGAGGCGCGCGATCGCGGCCTTGTTGCGGGCTTCCTCGCGGGCGAACTCGATGCCCTGGTAGCGCCGGGCCAGCCCGCTCGCCATCAGCTTCTCGTAATCCTCCATGTGCGCCTGGATCAGGCGCAGCTGCGTCTCCTCGGAGGCGCGCTGGGCCTGGACGCCCGTGATCTCGCTCTCGAGCCGCGGCTTCTGCGCCCGCAGCAGGTCGAGCGACTGGTCCAGCGCGCCGCGCTGGCCCTTCAGGATCTCGCGTTCCTCGACGAGCGCGGCGGTCAGCCGGGGGTCGCCGTCCATCCCGGGGGGCGGCTCGAAGGCGTCCTTGTCCCGGCGCTGCGCCTCCAGGCGGGCGCGGCGCACGGTGAGCAGCCTGCGGTTGGCCTCCAGCACCCGCACCCGCTCGTCCGCGGCGAGGAAATCCGTTCGCTGGCCGAGCTGCACCTGCTGTGGCTCGGCGAAGCCGCCCGCGAGGGCGATGCCGCTCAGCACCGAGGCGCCGTAGCGGAAGGGGAAGCTGCCGGGCGAGCGCACGTCGCCGAGCACGTAGAAGGGCCGCATCTCGGTGACGCGCAGGGAGACGACGGGCTGCTGCAGGAAGCCGTCGGCGAGCCGCTCGACCACCCGCGCCTGCGCGTCCGGCAGCGTCATGCCCCCGACCGCGACCTCGCCGACCAGCGGCAGGAACAGGTGGCCGCCGCCGCCGACCGTGTACTCGCCGGTCAGCTCCGTCTGACCGAACACCGAGACGTTGACCCGGTCCCCCGGGCCGAGCCGGTAGCTCGCGTCCTGCGCGGCTGCGGCGACCGTCAGCCCGAAGGCCAGCAGGGGCGGCAGCGCTGGCCCGAGCAGGGTCCGCAGGCGGAGCCTCGACTGGATCGGGGGTCGGGTGGGCGTGCCGGTCATGCGCCTCATCTCTCCTGGCCCGGGGCGTCGGCCCATGAGCGGGCCGGGCCCGGCAGGTCCGGACCGAGGCGGATCCTAGTCGGCACGCCTCTCGCGGTGCCCGCGCCCTTCGGATGAGGGGGCGGACGCGATCGGATTACCTCCGGCGCCGATACAGTCGAGCTGCGTCGAAGTACGGATACCGTTCCGTGATTTCGGTCATGAACAGGCCGTTCGTCAGTATTACCGCCGAAGCTGTTCGCATCGCTCCCGGCTCCGCCGGATGCTCCGTTGTCGCGGTGCAGCGCCCCGCTCCATTGTCCCGGTACATCCGGACGGGGCGCGACGCGCTTCCGGAGCGGTGAACCCGACAGCGGGACGAGGGATATCCGGCATGAAGCGGATCTTGGTGACGGGCGGGGCCGGCTTCATCGGCTCGCACCTGTGCGAGCGGCTGCTGGGGCAGGGGCACGAGGTGCTCTGCGTGGACAACTTCTTCACCGGCTCGCGGGCGAACTGCGAGCCGATGCTCGGCAACCCGCGCTTCGAGCTGATGCGCCACGACGTGACCTTCCCGCTCTACGTGGAGGTGGACGAGATCTACAATCTCGCCTGCCCGGCCTCGCCGATCCACTACCAGCGCGACCCGGTCCAGACCACGAAGACCAGCGTCATGGGCGCGATCAACGTGCTGGGGCTCGCCAAACGCCTGAAGGTCCGCGTGCTCCAGGCCTCGACCTCGGAGGTCTACGGCGACCCGGACGTGCACCCGCAGCCCGAGAGCTACTGCGGTTCGGTCAACATCGCGGGACCGCGCGCCTGCTACGACGAGGGCAAGCGCTGCGCCGAGACGCTGTTCCACGATTACCGGCGCCAGCACGGGATGTCGGTGCGCGTCGCGCGCATCTTCAACACCTACGGCCCGAACATGCACCCCCAGGACGGGCGCGTGGTCTCCAACTTCATCATCCAGGCGCTCAAGGGCGAGCCCATCACCATCTACGGCGACGGCTCGCAGACGCGCTCGTTCTGCTACGTGGACGACCTCGTCGAGGGTCTGATGCGGCTGATGGCGGTCGATGCGCATCCGGGCGACGTGGTGAACCTCGGCAACCCGGTCGAGACAAGCGTGCTGGCGCTCGCCCAGCGCGTGGTCGAGCTCTGCGACTCGCCCTCGACGATCACCTGCCATCCCCTGCCGCAGGACGATCCGCGGCGGCGCTGCCCGGACATCGCCCGCGCGCGCGCGGCCCTGCACTGGTCGCCGCGCGTCGATCTCGACACGGGGCTTGCCCGCACCATCGCGTATTTCGAGGGGCTGCTGGCGCGCCAGGACGGGTCCGTCCTGCCGCTCGGACAGGGCCGGCGGACCATCCCCGCATGAGCCCGCAGGCTCCTCCCCGCGCGCGCTGGCTCGGGCCCCGGGCCCCGGTCCTCGGCCTCGGCGTCAGCGCGATCACCTTCCGGGACGCGCTCGACGCGCTCGACGCCTTCGTGCGCGCGCGCCGGCCGCACTACGTCTGCATCACGGGCGTACACGGCGTCATCGAGAGCCGGTCCGACCCGCAGCTCAGGGCGATCCACGAGGCGGCCGCCCTCGTCACGCCGGATGGCATGCCGCTCGTCTTCATGGCCAACCGGCTCGGCTTCGGCCCGGTCGAGCGGGTCTACGGGCCCGACCTGATGCGGGCGGTCTGCAGCGACTCGCCCCGGCGCGGCTACCGGCACTTCCTCTACGGCGGCGCGCCGGGCGTGGCCGAGGGGCTCGCTGAGGTCCTGCGCCGACGCTACGCCGGCATCGCGGTGGTCGGCACGCACTGCCCGCCCTTCCGGCCGCTCACCGACGCCGAGGACGCGGCCGTCGTCGCCGAGATCAACGCGGCCAAGCCCGACATCGTCTGGGTGGGGCTGAGCACGCCGAAGCAGGAGCGCTGGATGTCGGCCCATCTCGGGCGGATCGACGCGCCCGTGATGATCGGCGTCGGCGCCGCCTTCGACTTCCTGGCCGGCACCAAGCGGCAGGCGCCGCGCTGGATGCAGCGCAGCGGGCTCGAGTGGCTGTTCCGGCTCGCCACCGAGCCCCGGCGTCTCGCGCGCCGCTACGCCAGCATCGTGCCGCGCTTCCTCCTGCTCGCGGGCCTCCAACTCGCCCGCCACGCGCTCGCCGGATCCCGGCGCGGCGGACGGCGCGATCCCGAGCACGGACCGGCGCGGGGCTGAGGCGCGGCCACCCGCGCCGCCCCGCAACACAGCGACAGATCGCCCCGAGGGCCCGTCATGGACACGACCGAGACCGTCGCCACCGCGATCGAGCTGAGCGGGCGCGCAGCCCCAGACCGCGCCGCGCGGCGCGCGCGAAGCCGCTGCGCCCTCGTCGCGGCGGCGCTGATCCTCGGCGACGCCGCGGCGGCGCTCGCCGCCGGCGCCGCCCTGGCGCTGGGATGGGCCGCCCTCTCGGGCACCCCCGTGGGCAGGACCGCGCTGCTCGCCGGCCCGCTCCCGCTCCCGGTCTTCTGCGTGCTTCCGATCTTCGCCGCGCTCGGGCTCTACGCGGTCTACGGCCCGAGCCCGCCCGAGCGGCTCCGGCTGCGCGCCCTCGGCGTCGCCGTCTACCTGATCGGCTGTCTCCTGGTGACGGGGGCCGCGCCGGCGGCGCCGCTCCTCGGGCAGGTCGCGGCGGCGGGGCTCCTCCTCGTGCTCGCCGGCTTCTACGGCGAGGCGGCGGTGCGCGCCGTCCTGATCCGCCGAGCCGCCTGGGGCGCGCCGACCGTGATCGTCGGCGCCGACGCTCACGCGCAGGCGCTCGCCCGGACGCTGCTTGCCCAGCCCGAGCTCGGCCTGCGGCCGATCGGCTACCTGACCGACCCGGCCCGGCCCGCCGACGCCGCCGCGACGGCCCGCACGGGCCCCCCCCTGCCCCATCTCGGCCGCCTCGACGCCGCCTGCGGCGTCGCCGCGGAGGTCGCGGTGTTCGCCTCCTGCGCCGACCTCGCGCAGCACGAGGGCCGGCTCGGCCGGCTGCCGTTCGGCCGGGTCGTGCTCGCCCAGCAGATCCAGGACCTCCAGAACATGTGGATGCAGGTCCGGCCGCTCGGCGACGCCATCGGCCTCGAGATCCGGCGCGAGCTCTACCGGCCGCGCAACCTCCTGCTCAAGCGCCTGCTCGACGGGGTGCTGGCCGGCATCGGCCTGATCCTGCTCCTGCCGCTGATCGCCGTCCTCGCCGGGGCGATCCGCTGGATCGATCCGGGCAGCCCGTTCTACGCGCAGGTTCGCGTCGGCCGACACGGGCACCCGATCCGGGTCTGGAAGCTGCGCACCATGTACCGCGACGCGGAGGAGCGCCTTACCAAGCATCTCGCGACCGATCCCGCCGCCTCCGCCGAGTGGGCCCGCTTCTTCAAGCTGCGGGACGACCCGCGGGTGCTGCCCGGGCTGGGCCGCCTCCTGCGCCGCACCAGCCTGGACGAGCTGCCCCAGCTCTGGAACGTCCTGCGGGGCGACATGAGCCTCGTGGGCCCCCGCCCCTTCCCGGCCTATCACATGGACGGGTTCGAGCCGGCCTTCCGGGCGCTGCGCACCAGCGTTCCGCCGGGCCTGACCGGCCTGTGGCAGATCTCGGCCCGCAGCGACGGCGACCTCGCGGTCCAGCGCAGCCAGGACGGCTACTACATCCGCAACTGGTCGCTCTGGCTCGACCTCTACATCCTGCTGGCAACGATCCCCGCCGTCCTCTGCGCCCGCGGGGCGCGGTAGCGCGCGGGCCCGCTCGCACGGGTCGGGCGATCGCACGGGTCGGGCGATCGCTCCGCGGCGCGCGCAGGCGTGTGCCCGCGGGGGGCGCCGGATCCGCACCCGCGCTTCCGCCCCGGTGCGGGCCCGTACCATCCCCGCCCCCGTGGCCCCCGTCCGATTCGGGACGCGATCCCATCCCTCCCGGCCTGCCGAACTCGGCCGACCGGACGCCCGCGAAGCGGCGGATGCCTCGGATCCATGCCGATCCGGGCCACGAAGGTGCTGCGTCCGCAAGGCCGTCCCGCCCCGCCATTCCCGCTCCGCCGCACGGGTGGCATCCCGCGTGTCCCGCCCTCGCCTTGAGCCGCCGGCGGCCGGCGCAACGAAAAGGCGGCGCTTTCGCGCCGCCTCCCCGCTCGCCTTCCGCATCCGCGGCTGTCCGGAATGCCGCCCGGCGCCCTACTGCGCCGTCGGCCGGACCGGAAGGCGCGGGATGCCGTGCTTGAGGACCCAGACCGCGGCCTGCGTCCGGTTCTGGACGTTGATCTTGCGCAGGATGCCCTTCACGTGGATCTTCACCGTCGCCTCGGCGATGGCGAAGCGGCGCGCGATCAGCTTGTTCGACTGGCCGTCCGCGAGGCAGGACAGGATCTCGATCTCCCGGTTGGAGAGCGCGCGCGCGCCCGGAGGCATCTCTGCCCCCGCGTTCTGGACCGAGAAGCGGACCGCCTGAGCGCCGTCGCCGCCCAGATGCGGCACCGCGCCCATCGGCATCACGATGTTGCCGCGCATCACCACGTTGAGCGATTTGATCAGGGCCACCGGCCGCGTGACGTGGTCGAGGCAGGCCTGGGCGCCCATCTCCAGCGCGTACCGGAAGGTCGTGGGGTCGCGCATGTCGGTGAGGACGACGATGCGGGCGCGCGGGAACATCGAGCGCAGGAGGCCGATCGTGCCGTCCGCCATCTGCGCGGGACCGAAATCCGTGAGCAGCACGAGGGCCGGGTCGCTGCCCGGGTCGATCTCCGCGGCCGTCTCGAGGCTGTCGAGGACCGCGTAGCCGTGCGCGTCGAGGATCCGGACGAGCCCGTCACGGGATAGCCCCGCCGCGCCGATGAGCAGTGTCGTGATGGTCGTCGCACCCGGATGCGGCCGCGCCTGCATCGGGAGGCGGGTCGCGCCACGTGCGGTTCCGTACTGGAAATCGATCATGCCCGGCATCCATCCAGCTCCAGATTGGCGTGCGAGGTCCATGGGCCGAGCGCGCCCGCTCCGGCGCACAAGCCCCCGTAAGATCCCCTGTGTCTGACTTGCGTGCCGCCGCTTGGCGTAACGTGGGGGTACCGTAATCCATGTTATCTGAATTGCAACAGCCTATACATACAACTTGCGAGGCAAAATCAGGATACGGTCCTTTGCGCGTCAGTAGGCCTCCCAGTGATCCCCCAAATGGAGGACGCGGATAAACATTTGATAGGCGCGAATTTCGTCCGCACGGTGGATGATCGGTCGTGCGGCATGTGCTTCTCCCGGCGTGCGGCATCCACCGGGGCAACGCGTGTCGAACGCGCCCACGGGAAATTGAACATGCGGGCGGCTAGACGGCGCCGACCATCGGACGGGAGAACGAATATTCGGTCCGCACCGATACCCTTGCTGGCGGGTCGGCCGAAACCGGGTCGGCGCGTCAGCCGAACAGGTCGTTCCGGGTCGGCCAGTCCGGGTCGATCAGCGCCTCGGCGTCGGCGGGCATGAAGGTCCGCGCCGTGCTCTCCTCCGGAGCGCCGCGCACCAGCTCGTCGGTCTCGCAGCGCTCGCCCGCCCGCAGCTGCTCGGCCAGGAGCTGCAGGTAGCTCGCGGCCGCGGTCGCGCCGAACGCCTCGGCGAAGCAGTGATGCGCCACCTCGACCATCGTCTCGATCACCGCCTGGGGCGGCGCGCCGTTCGAGACCGCCGCGTCGAGGGTCGAGCGCCACGCGCGGGACAGCTGGTCGCGGATTTCCGGGGTGTCGTCCAAGGTCGGGCTCTTTCGGGACCGAGCGCACTCAGTCCTCTTTCCCGGTACGAAGTCAAATCCGTCGCGGGCTCACGGGGCGCGCGGGGCGAGGCCGAAGGTCTTCTCCAGCGCGACGCGCCCGGCCCTCTCCACCTGGAAGCGCGCGGTGTAGGCGCCGGCGGGCCAGCCCTCGGCCGGGCGCTTGCGCCCGACGAAGAGCAGCGACTGGGCGCGGGGGCGCTCCAGGGCGGGCTGGACGCTCCGCGCGACGACCGCGCCGGCCGGATCGGTGAGGACGAGGCTCTGCACGTCGCCCGTTTCCAGCCCGATCGCCCGCACGTAGGCGACGAGCGCCCCCGAATCCGCGCCGGGCACGCGCAGCGTGTCGGTCTCGACGCCCTCCATGCTCACCGGCCCGTCGGCGAAGCCCGCGTTGAGGACGCTGCCCGCCTGATAGCCCAGGAGGGCGGCCGCCTTCGGCTCCCACAGCGTGCCGCCGCGGCCGGGCGCCGCCGGATCGCAGGAATCGGCCGGCGATCCCGGGGCGAAGGGATCGACCACCTGCCCGCCGTGCCGGAGCGTGAGGTGGAGGTGGGGGAACTCCGTCATCCCCGAGAGCCCGACCTGACCGAGCGGCTGCCCGGCCGCGACCGTGTCGCCCGGGCGCACCACGAGGCTGTTCCGGGCCATGTGGCAGTACTGGCTCTCCCAGCCGTCCGCGTGGGCGACGACGAGCCCGTTGCCGCACTCGGCGCCCTTGATCTCGGCGGCGTCGGCTCCGCGCACGCGCCCGTCCGCCATGTCCGCGCGCACCCGGAGGACGCGGCCCGGCGCCACGGCGAGCACGAGCCCCGCCCTGCCCCGCGCCTCTGCCCCGGTGCGCACGCGGAAATCCGTGCCGTTGTGCCGGTCGTAGGTGCGGCTGCCGCAGGCGTAGTCGCGCGCGCCCGGGCCCGCGTCGCGATCGACGTAGTGCTGCACGAAACAGGTCTTGCCCGGCTCGCAGGCGAGCGGGAGGTGAAGGCTGATCGCGGGCGCGCGCGCCTCCTCCGCCCGCGCGGTGCCGACGGCGAGCGCGGCGAGCAGGAGGGCGAGGGGCGCCCGGAGGATTCGGCCCTGCGCGCGGCGGATCGTGTGGGTTGGGGTACGGCTCGTCATGCCGCCACTAGCCCGAAGGCGACCTCCCGGCGCAACCCATCGCCGTGCCGATATGACCGGGAGGGTCTATTTCGCGCCGCAGCCGATGCAGATGCCCTTCTGGATCTTGTCGTCGGTCTTCATCATCGGCGTCCGCTCGGACCGTTCCGTCCGGTCGTCCGCTTCGACGCCGCCCGAGCCGGGGCGGGGCATCACGCGGCCGACCGAGGAGGCGTTCGGCGCCGTGACCGTCGAGGTCGGGCCGCCGCCGGTACCGGTCTGGGCCTGCGCCCAGGCGCCGCCCGGGGCGGCGAGGATCGCCAGGATCATGAGGGTGCGGGCGCGGTGCCCACGGGACAGCACTGAGTGGACCATCGGAAGATTCTCCTTTCGCGCCCCCAACGCGGCAGAACGGCGCCGGTTCGCCGGAACGTGCGCGCCAGCGCGCGGTCCGGGCGCGCCCGACCTTTGCAGATCGCCGTCGTCACCGTATCAGGACGCGCTTTCCGCGCCCGTGCCCTCTAGACACCCCCGGAGCCGCCACCGCGATGCGGGACCCGAACGCGATCGACTTCTGGCGCGGCCTCGCCCTGGTGACGATCTTCATCAACCACGTGCCGGGCAACACGTTCGAGCGCTACACCTACTCGCAGTACGGCATCTCGGACGCGGCCGAGCTGTTCGTGTTCCTGGCCGGATGGTCGATCGGGATCGCCACCCGCGGGCGCGACGGCCACCCCGAGCCGCGCGGGCGCACGGTGATTCGTCTCCTCTCGCGGACGATCGAGGTCTATCGCGCGCAACTCACCGTGATGCTGTTGGCGCTGGCGTCCATCGCCGGGACCGCGCTGGTGCTCGACAACCCCCTGATCCTCGAGTGGCACAACGCCGGCACCTTCTTCGCCGACCCGATCCAGACGATCGTCGGCGTCGCGCTGCTCACGCACCAGCTCGGCTTCTTCAACATCCTGCCGCTCTACGTGGTGCTGCTCGGGATCGCCCCCGTCTTCGTCCTGATCGCCCGGGAGAGCCGGACCGCGGCGCTCGTCTTCTCCGGCGGCCTCTATCTGCTCAGCCTCATCGAGGAGTGGAACCTGCCCTCCTGGCCGGGCGAGGGAGACTGGTTCTTCAATCCGCTGTGCTGGCAATTCCTCCTCGTCCTCGGCTTCGTGCTGCAGGACTGGAATCGCGAGTCGGACACCCTCGCGCGCTGGTCGCGCCGACTGATGCCGGCGGGCGTTGCGCTGGTCTTATTCGGCATCGCCCTCGCGGTGCTTGAGATTCGGCCCGATCCGTTACGGGTTCCCGAGCCGCGGCTGCTGTTCACCTTCGACAAAACTTACCTCACGCCCGCGCGACTGATACACTTCCTGGGCGTGCTGCTGGCGTTCCGCGCCGTCTACGGGTTCCTTGCCCCGCGGATCGGGCCGGTCGCCGGCTACCTCGCACGCCTCGGCCGGAATTCCCTGGCCGTGTTCTCGATGGGGTCGCTCCTGAGCCTGGGCGGGCAGCTCCTGCGTTTCTGGACGGGGGGCGGCCTCCTGATCGACCTCACCATCCTCTGCCTCGGCCTGCTCGCGATGGGCTTCACCGCATGGTTCGTCGAATGGCGCTCCCGCAAACCGCGCCCCCGGGTCTGAGACCGCTCCTCGTCGCGGCGCTGCTCTTCGCGGCGGCGAGCGCGCGGGCCGAGGAGCCGGCGCCCCAGCCCGTGCCGAGGCCCGCCCCGACGGTGATCTCGCCGCCGACCAGCGCGGAGGCCGGCGATGCCAGCCTCTCGCCCGAGTGCCGGGTGCCGGGCTCGCAGCTCTACACGCTCGCCAAGCTCAGGGCCGTGAAGGCGGCCCTGAAGGAGAAGCGCCCGGTCCGGGTGCTCTCGATCGGCGGCATCTCGGCCGGGCTCGGGGCCTCGGCGACCTACCCGGTCAAGCTGGAGACGGCGCTGGAGCGCTCGCTTCCGGACGTCGACGTCGAGGTCGAGGCGCGCGGGCTGCAGGGCGAGATCGCTTCCGGCGCGGCCGAGCGCCTGCGCAGCATGGTGGCGGAACTCGAGCCCGACCTCGTGGTCTGGCAGGTCGGCACCCACGACGCGCTCGCCCGGGTCGAGCTCTCGGCCTTCTCGGACGCCCTCGACGACACCGTGCGCTGGATCAAGTCGCACGACATCGACGTGGTGCTGGTCGATCCGCAATACACCGCGAGCCTCGCCGACGACGCCTACTACAACGACGTGGTGCGCACGGTGCGCGAGATCGCCGCCCGCGAGCACGTGCCGCTGGTCCAGCGCTACGAGGCGATGCGCTACCTCGCGGGCCGCGCCGACAAGGGCGAGGGCCACATGCTGGGCCGCCAGTTCCGCCTCAACGATCTCGGCCTGCGCTGCATGGCCGAGCACGTCACCCGGGCGATCACGCTCTCGCTCCTGCAGCAGGAGGGCGGATCCCGCGAGGCGCCGGCCCAGCAGGCGGGCCAGCCCGCCCCGTCGCGTTAAGGGCCCGGCAAGCCGCCCGGCCCCATAGAGGACGCTGGGTCTTCGCGTGGAGCGGGCATGGCGGTCTCGGCTGTTGCGGGCGCGGCCTGGCTGCGCCTGCGGACCGGCGCCGCCGGCGCCGCGCTCGGCGTCTTCGCGATCCGGGTCGGGGCGGCGGTCCTCGGCTACGGTGCCCAGGTGATCGCGGCCCGGCTGATGGGCTTCGAGGGCTACGGCGTCTACGCGAGCCTCTGGGTCTGGACGGCCATGCTCGGCCACACCCTGACGCTCGGCCTCTCCCAGGGCGCCTGCCGGTTCCTGCCGACCGATCAGGCGCGGGGCGACCTCGACCACGCCCGCGGCTACCTCCTGGCCGGCGTCCTGCTGACGCTGGCGGTGTCCGCGGTCGCCGCGCTGCTCGGCCTCGGCCTCGCTTGGCTGCACCCCGGAACGCTCGCCGAACCGTACGGGGCACCGTTCGCGCTGGCAGCGTGCCTGCTGCCCGTCCTGGCGCTGCAGGACTACCTCGAAGGGGTCGCCCGCAGCCAGAACTGGGTCGTGCTCGCGATCCTGCCGCCCTACCTGCTGCGCCAACTCGTCATGGTATCGGCGCTGGCAGCCGCGGTGCTCGCGGGCGCGCCGCCCCGGGCCGAGACCGCGATGGCCTGCATGCTGTCGGCGGCTCTGGTGTCCGCGGCGCTCCAGGCATGCCTCGTCGCCCGCCGGCTGCGGCGGGTGCTTCCGGCGGGACCGCGCCGCTTCCGCGTGCGGGCGTGGCTGCGGGCCTGCCTGCCCATCGCGCTCGTCGATCTGGCCACCACCGCCTTCGGCTTCGTCGATGTCCTGCTTCTCGGGCTGCTGATGCCGCCCGCGGCGGTGGGCGTCTACTTCGCGGCGACCCGCGTGCAGCAATTCGTCCCCTTCGTGCAGTTCGCCGCCAGCGCGGCCACCGCCCAGCGCTTCAGCGCCGCCGGGGCCCGCGGCGACCGGGCCGCGCTCGCGCGGCTCGTCCGCCTTCAGGCGCAGGCCACCGCCGCCGCCACGCTCGCGACCGGGCTCGCGGTGCTCGCCGCGGGACCGCTGCTGCTGGCCCTGTTCGGCGAGGGCTTCGGTGCGGGCGTGCCGGTGCTGGCCGTGCTGGTCCTGGGCAGCGTCACCGCGAGCCTGTTCGGGCCGGGCGAGGACCTTCTGACCATGCTCGGCGGCGAGCGGCTCTGCGCCGCGCTCACGCTGGCGGCGCTGGGCGCGGCGATCGTGCTCGGCCTCCTGCTGATCCCGGCGCTCGGCCTGCTGGGCGCGGCCGCCGCCCTGTCAGCCGCCACGGTCCTGCGCGCCCTGGCGCTGGCCCGCGCCGCCCGCGCCGTGCACGGCCTCGCGACGCCGATCTGGTCGGGCCTCCGGACCGCGCGGGCGGGCGCCGGGCCCTGATGGGCGAGTCCGCGCCCGAGGTCGCGATCCGGCCGCTCGACGCCCTCGACGGGCGCGCCTGGGACGACCTCTTCGGGCGCGCCCGCGCGCCCCACCCGCATTACAGCCGGCACGTCGTGACGGCGCATCGGCGCGCGGGGCTCGTCTCCGG
>Ga0316228_1001099_pt1 | contig 30271 bp, 40 predicted proteins | sample TBH18021metaG_FD_206005 | JGI IMG/M metagenome (GOLD analysis project Ga0316228, IMG submission 206005) | Freshwater microbial communities from Trout Bog Lake, Wisconsin, USA - TBH18021 | ecosystem: Environmental > Aquatic > Freshwater > Lake > Hypolimnion/Profundal zone | place: USA: Wisconsin... | reverse complement strand
GCGGGATCGCCCGCTGCTGAAGCCGCTCCTGAGCGTGAATGGTCATCGTGCTCGTGATCATGCGGGCCTCCTGGCGAGATGCTTTATCGGCCGCCGCGCTGGCGAACGCTGTTCGAAGCGGCGAGCCGCGAGCTTGGCAGTAATTTCCAGATCCATCTGCGCGATCTTGCGGAGGACCTGTTCGGAGGGGCCGGTCGGAAACCCACTCACCGGCTCCCGTTGCGGACGATGTCGAACGCGGCGGTCTAGCCAAGTGCCGGTGGGATCGCCTTCGACACGGAAGAAGGTGTGTCCGCCGAGGTAGCTCATCGCTGATCCTCCCCGCTCGCATCACGGCGCAGGGAGACCTCAAGCGCCTTGCCGACGAACTCCGGCACGTCGAAGTCCAGAGCCTGCGCAAGGGCCTGCGCCTTCGCCGCATCGAACGTGAACGTGCCCAGCCGCCACGCCATGATCTCCTCGTGGGGCCAGTTCAGAGATGCAGCACCTCCCGCGCTTCGATCCACCTTGGCGGGAGTGCGCTCTATGAAGTCGCTGTGTGGGCCGGGGGGTTCGAGCAGATCGCTATGCAGCCAGATTAGGCCGCCGAGTTCCTGGGCCGTTTTGATGGCCTTGAGCCGATCCCTGAGAACCTGATCTTGGCTCGGTCGAGCCGGAGTTCGCATGAAGCCACGCCGTCCCTTGAGCCAACGCTCGGCCTCAGCCCACTCAACCTGCATCGGCTTCTTGCCGGGTACTGTCGTAAGGCTACCCTCGCCCTTGCCGGTCATAGCGTTGCGCACGGCCCCTTCGGTCATATTGGCCAACAGCGCCAGTTCACGTGCTGTGAAGGTTCCCTCCTCCTCGACCTCCAAGCGCCAGCGTGCTGCCGCGACCTCAGATACGATCTGACAGTAGCCATCCGGCGTCATGAATGGACGCATCTCGCCATATGTACCGACTCGGGGGATGCCCTGCGTAAAGAATATGACTTGTTTTATATTGGTGTCATATAGCTCATGCACTAAGCTCGGGCTGAAAGCAAATTCGAAACACTTGGTCAACAAGCGAGCGATGGAAAATCTATCGAGATCAACCTTGAGCGGATCCATCGCGCTGTATTCGTCTACTTCATACTCGAAGTCCGGGATTTGTTCATCCTCGTCTTCCGTGATGCTGTCATCGGTGGTCCATCTCGAAAAACCAATGAACTCGGCAGCGATCTCGTCATTCGCAGCCGCTCGGATGTGGTCGGCCTCGTAGAGCAGGATGGTCCGGAGTTCCGTGAGCATCTCGTCCTTCGTAAACGCGGGCATCCGATGACCTCATGAATCACAAATTCATAAACGCAACATATCGGGTTCCTGCGGCTCCGCAAGTGGGGACATGAAAAAATTATTCATGCGCACATGATCGATCTTGTTCCGGCCGGTTTGGGCTGTGGTAATGACGCTTACCGAAGCTGACCCCCTCCACCCTCACTGCCACGCCTACGTACTCTGACCCGCTTAATCGCAACCTTGCAAAATGCAATATTGCGAAAGTCAACTAAGGAGGCGCTTGTGGCTTTCGGTCTCGATGGGTTCAAGGCATCCGCGCTCGGTCAGCGCATCGGCGCGATCATCACCGACCCTGTCTACGTCACCGAGATGATGGTGCTGTCGAAGCACGACATTCCCGCCCTTCAGGCGGTCGGTCGCCCGCTGCTGGAGCAGATCGGGGACGAGGTCCGCCCCGATCCGGTCAAGAAGCTGATCGGGCGCTGGGTCCGTGAGATCCTCGACGAGAAGGCGCTCCTTCCGGGTCGAACTGGGCGCATCCCGTCGGGCCATCTCTTCTCGACTGGCGCGATCTACTACCCGAAAGGCTGATCCTCATAGCGCAGGCTGTCGTCCTCCTCGCCGATGGCAGCCCTGCCATCGGCCCGGATCTCGAAGTCGCCGTCCATGCCGCCAACACGACCGGCGCCCACGAGGCCGACTGGTGGGATTTCGCGGGTTGGTGTGCTACCCGCGGCCTCTCCGCCTTTCGAGGCTCTCGCACATCCATGCCGCCGCGTCATGGGTCGGGCGCATCCGTGGCGTGCCGAGTTCAGAGTTCACATCGCACCGAGATCAGGAGTCCACGCGCTGACGGCTTTTGAGCTGGGCGTGATGGCATCGAGCCGGCGATGGTCCCGTCGATCGTGAGCACATGATCCCCAGATCGGAACCGGAGCAGGCTCTTCAGGTTCGCCAGTCCTACAAACAGAGGGCGGAAACCGTGACCGCGGTGAGCTCCAGATCCATGGCGGGATACCCCATCGCTGATCGCGAACTGGAGCGCTGCTCCCGCATCGGCCAAGGTCCGGTACTCCGGGCAACTTCGAAGGCTCGCCAGCACGCCCACGCCGCTGTCACAGACGGCGAATTCAAAGCTACCGGGCGTCGCCAGAAACGCGATAAGGCCGGTCGAGGCCGCACCGGAGTGTTCGTAGATGTTGCTGTACAGCTCCCCCGCCGCCGCGCTGAGCTGCGCCGCGACCATGCGGGGGAAACCTGCGGCCGATGCCGCCTGCTGGGCGGCAAGTCCGAACTTCGTCCAGACGATCGTATCAGTAGGAGAGGTGGACCCGGTCCGGAGCAAGCCCAACTGCCTTCCATTCGGGCAAAGCCATTCGCGCCGGCCTTCCGCTAGGGCGTGGATCAACCCTGCGAGTTCGGCCGGCGCGAGCCACGGGCATTGGTGCGGCGGTGGCAAAAGCCCGCTCGCTGCGAGCTGATGCAGTTCGACGAGGGGACCGAGTTCCTGGGCGGAGAGCACAGGGATCTGATTACCGAGGCGCCCACGTGCCGCCGCGAAGGCGAGACCATCGAGCGCTTGGAAGTCGAGCTGACCGATCACGCCGCAACGCCGGCCGCCTGGGAGACCCCGTCCACTACTTGGTTGTACCAAGCCTCCACCGCCGACAAGTTCTCGGCAAAGAGGTCGTCAAGCGGCGCACCTGCTTCTGTCGAGGTGGCGACCCACGTCAGTCTTGGCGGATCGGTGCACTCTACCTTCTGCCGCATCATTGTCTTCATGAAGACCGACGTATCGAGCAGCGTAATCCTTGCGAACGATCGGGCCAGCGACGGCAGAACCTCTGCCCCACCCCGCACCATCAGATGAAGGGGGCGACCGGCTGCGAGAGCGATATCCCCCAGCCACGCCGCATGCTGAGCGCGGCGCCCCGCCCAGCCGGCGCCGGTCGCGAACTCATAGCTGAGATGGGTGATTTCCTCCCGAGCGGCGATGAAGGCCGCCCAGCGCTCGAAGTCGAACTCGTCGCGACCATTGACGTGCAGGGCTGCCGGCAGGCCCTCACTCAGGAACTCTTGGTGAGCGAGGGCGATCCGCTTCATCGCGTGAAGATCGTCCCAGCGCGGACGATCGCTGAACAGACTGAAGTTTGGGGAGGTGACGAGGCTGACCCCCGCCTCCTTGAACCTGCGGATCATCGCGCGCCGTGCATCCTCCCCAAGGCTCCACCACCGTTCGAGAGCGGCATCGCGGCCCACGCCAGAGAGTATGATGGTCGTGTCCGGCGCGAGGCCGAACGCTGCGCGCAGCTCAAGGGGCCGATCTTGCCGCCCCGTGCCTAACTGGCAGACGAGCGCTTGTTGGAGCGGTAAGGCGACCGCACCGGCCGGGATGTTCCGGGCACGTCGGCTTCCATGGAACACGACTGGCATCAGCCCCGGTAGGGGAGGCGCCACGAGCGTATCGTTGCGCGCGATGTTGTCGAAGTTGAAGCCACCGACTTCTCGAACCCGGTCAGCATAATCCGGACTGTGGCGGCACACTCGGTCGCAGCTCATCGGAGCACCGCAGCAGAAGCGCGTGCAGTCGAACAATCCCGGATCAGGATGCAGGCCGCCACACACCGCGCGGCTGCGGCAAGTGGTGCAACCGAGGCAGAGGGCGTTGCGTGTCGCGTCGCTCCAGAGCCGACGCTCGCGTCGAAGATTGCGCGGAAGCGCTCGAATTTCATTCAGCACAGGGAGATCTCCGCGATTGCTGCCATCTCGTGCACCTGCTCGACCGTGCCCTTCGCGACACCGCATGAGTCCTTGACGGCGAGCACCAGTTCTTGCGGTGGATCGAGGAAGCGAGCGACGACGCTCTGGCCGCGCAGGGCGATCAGCCCGTCACCATCGTGTTCGACCGTGAGGTAATCGCCGACAGCGAGCCGGGCGCAGCCCACGAGCTCTGCCGCGGCGGTGCGTGCCGTGCACTCGGGCAACCGGGTGAAGAGTTCCGATGTGCCGAGGCGGACCTTGGCCCGATCCCAGCTCTTCCTGAAGGTTGGCGCAGCCTTCTCGATAAAATCGACCCCCATCTCATGCCTCCGCAAAGAGGGGTCGGTAGCGCTTGGCTCGCCCCTGGCTGATCTCGACGAGGAGTCCGCGGGTCGCCAATGCGGCAAGCCGGTTGTTCCAGGCCGTCGTGTGCCGCGTGCCTTCGGCCTCGCCGTAGGCGCGCATCAACTCGCTCGCGTCGGTTTCACCACGCTGTCGGACGAGGTCGAACGTGAGCTTCTGCTTAGGGTCGAGGTCGCCGATCATCCGCGGATCGTGCACGCGATCATTCGCGTCCAAATCGCAGACAAGGAGCACGTCACCGCGCGAGCGCATCAATTCGTCGAGCTCATCGGAGACCACGTCGTTGGCGTTGGCCACGACCGGGTAGATGTGGGACCGTCGCCCTCGCACCAACTCACGGTACGCAAGGATGCTCTCGCGCAGATAGCTGGAGGTCGCGACTTCGACCCCCTCGAAATCGAGGAAGACCGTCGTTGGTATGGACGGGGTCGGGACAGCCTCTAGGAGCCGGCCAAAGGCAGCTTGCCCGTTGACGCCACCAGCTAAGACGCTGCCCCCGCCGATCATCGATAGGCTCAAGCGCATATCACATGCCTCACCTGCTTCACGTGAGATATGTGGCGAGCAGGCGCTAGGTCAAGGGTGGATCGCGATGATCTTGTGGAGGACGGTCACGAACGCAGCTGCCGGCGCCCACCCCGACGAGGCCGGATCCCTCTTCGGTCAAAGCGGGTGCGATTTAATTTCGACTTCTCCAGCTGCGTTCGGGCAAGGTCGCGCTCATGAGCAAGCACAGCCCCTCCCCCGCCCACTCTTCGGCCTCCAAAGGCCCCACCCAGACCTTCAGCGACGCGCAAATGCTCGCTGTGACCGACCAGCTTTACCAGACGCGCGCTCTGCTCAGCCGGAGCATCGACGCGGAAAAGCAGAAGCTGGCGGACCTTCGCAGCCTGAAACGGCAGAACGATCGTTTTATCGCCAGCATCGATCGCAAGATCGAGGTTATGAAGGCGGCGCTTCAGGCGGAGTATGGTCACTGCTTCGACCTGCGCAACAAGCAGGTCCCGTGGGACGAGATGACCGAGTGGCTCGCCAGTAACAGCTCCGGAGATACGGTGGCGGCGGCTTGTCTTGTTGCTATCCGTGACCCGGATACGGCGTTCTATTTCAAGATCCGCTGGATGTAGCGGGGTCTGAACTTGCTTCCCGACCACCACTGGCTCGCGACCAAGCGCGAGCACGATGGGTGCGGTTCCACCTGATCTGAAGTTGTCGAGGGCGGGCTCCGCGGCTACAGCCGCCGCATGAGCGACGGCATCTTCATCGTGCGCGACGACAACACCCTCGTTGAGATGCGGGCCAGCCGGGAGCGGAAGTCTGGCTGACTGGCGGCGAACCTAGACCTGGGTGCCTCCCGTGGCCATCACTCCCACACGGCGTCGTCGCGTCGCGGAGTCCGCCGGGACGGCGCTTCAGTGCGGACCGGAGCCATGGTGCGCAGCACCAGCTCCTCAAGGCTTACGCCCTTGTCCATGGCTTCTTCGAGCGCCTGGGAGATCTCCTCCGGCTCCATCGCCCCGATGATGGCCTGGGCGTCCTGCAACCTGATCTGCGGGCTGGTCATCGCGGCACCTCCGGAATGGGAGGTCCTCATCGGGTAAAAACCCTAACCAAAAGGTTCGGCACCCCGACCGCAGGCTCTCTGTAGATCGTTCTCCAGTGCGCTGCCGGGAGGATTGGACCACGGGGTCATACGCGACGCATTTCTCCGGGTCACGGAGCGGGTCTGCCCTGGCCATAGAGCGACGCGCGAAGGCGCTGAACGCGTCTGGTCTCCGATCGTCATGCGATCGACGGCGTCGCCGTGGACGGTCGCGCGCTCCAGGTCTTCCAGCATCAGGATGGTCGCCCGCCGTGCCGAGCGCGGCTCCCCGTTGTGACGATCGGATCTACTGCAACGGTGCGGGTGGCGCTCGCTGCTCGTCAGGAGAGCGCCACCCGATCTTCAACGGCGATCGATCATGATGTCATAGTCTTCCGCGCGACGTTCAACGCGACGGCGGAGAGCCCTCAAACGACGGCGGTCAGCGGGAGATCGTGCTCGCCGTAGATCATCTTCTACCTCCCGATGCATCCAACGGAGGTATCGATCCACGTCGAAGAAGTTGGCTTCCTCGATCATCGTGTGCGTCGGGAGACGGTAAGGATACAAACGGGCGCGCAACCGCGGCTCCTGGGTAAGGAGTTAGCCGCAAAGTTGAGGCGGGCGCTCTGGCCCGCGGCGGTGATGCGGGGGGAGCGCCACAGGGCTTGGCCTGCGCGATGGATGTGGCATGACCAGCACCGTCGCGCAACGGTCGTTGGACCGGCGCGACGGGCTCCCACGGGGCGTCGGTCGGGTGGGGCGGCTCCTGATGCACCGTCCCCGCCTTGAGCCGTCGCTCAGGCCGCCTCGGCCAGAGGTGCGGACGACGGCGCATCCATGGCGCGCAGGTACACGTCGAGCAGCGTCTCCTGCTCGTCGCGCTCGTCCTTGTCCTGCTTGCGGATCTCGCGGACCGCCCTGATGCACTTCCGGGGTCTCGATCAGTGCCGTCCCGTCTCTCCTGATGGTGGTGAAGAGATCTGGGCCTCCCATTGCGCGGGTATTTATCCGGCCGCCGTGCTGCTCCCTCGACTTCGCCCAGGTCCTCGTCTTGGCGTTCGACTACGACCGCCCGGTTGATGACGATGTGTTCGTTGTCATGGAGCGGGCCATGAATACGGGAGCCCGTCGTTCTCATGGTATTGGCTCACTGGTCCCGGCCGCCTTCCATGGTGTTCATGTATTCAGTGTGGTTGTTCGCGGCTGCCGGCATGATGATCCCCGAAGATGTTCGCTGATGTGAGGGTCGTCTGGCCTGGGCAACTTTCGTATAACGAAAATTGTTCTGGGCGTTGCGTCGAGGGACATATTGATTAAGGGCCAGACCCGGCGTAATTAGCCCTCGCCATACTGGCCGAGAGGAGTCGGGGCATGGGCAACGAGCCGCACGAGCGGCAGGAGCTGGACGGGGCCGTAGGACGCCGCAGGCCGTGGGGCGACTATCGCCCGGCGACCCGTCCGGCCCGTGACGTTGACTTGACCGTACTGCCCGGCCGACATGGACCGTTCCGGCTGCCGCACCCGCGGCGAGTCGGAGATCAGGAGATCATCGCCGCGAGATAGACCCTGAAAAGCCAACACCCCCGTCCTTGGCGGGACGAGGGTGCTGAAAACCTGGGGCCTGTGGGGCCGACGTGACTGTCCCCCACAAGCCATGACCTCCCTCGGGAGTCAAGACGGAACCTGTTTCCGTCAACGGGAAGGCTTTGCCTGGACCCTAGCCGCGGCCCGTGAGGGACCGGGTTCGATGTTTCACGCCACCATGCGGTCGGCGATCGAGGGCGCGCGGACACTCGCGCAGCTCGACGACCTGTCGCGCACCATCTGGCAGGCCCACGCCGCCGAGACCGTCACCGATGCCGAGGCGCAGGGCTTGGCCGAGGCGCTGCACACCCGCAGGAGCGCGATTAGAGAGGCCGTGGTGCCCGTCGGCATCCCGCTCGGGCGTGTGACGCTGTTTCCGGCCAGACGCCTCCAGCGGGCTCCTGAGCGATCCGTGGCGATCGAGCGCCGCCGTCGGCTGGCGTGCTCTGGTCCGATGCCGCCCGCACTGGCCAGCCGGTTCACCACCGGGCAGCTCGCGGTGCTGCGGATCGTCGGGGACGAGATGGCCCGCAACGGCGCCTGCGGGCTGTGCATCGACGCCATCGCCGCGCGGGCGGGCGTGTGCCGGCGACTGGCCCAGGCCGCGATCCGGCTGGCCGAGGGCGACGGTCTGCTGACGATCCAAGAGCGGCGCCACCAGGGCCGGAAGTCGGATCCGAACGTCCTGCGCATCATCAGCCGGGAGTGGCTGCAGTGGCTCCGGCGGGGAGGGCGATCCGCGGCCCCGGCGCTGCTCGGCAACATAGGGTGCAAAACGGTTCACCCCACGGATAGGGGAGATCCACAAGGACATCTGGGAGCAGCGGGGACTGCCCAAGGAAGCTGCCGGAAGGCAGCGGGCGACCCCAACCGAAGAGCCCCTGCGAGAATTCGCGCGGGCGGTAGGACCGGCGGAGCTATGCGGTGAGGGTCTGCGAGCGGTCGTTATGCCGAACGCTTCGGGCGCCCCCGACCCCGGTAGGTCCCGGCCGCAATCTGGGCTTTCTTGATCTTGGCGCGCCGCCGACGACCACGTTCGAGTTCGGCGAGGCGCAGGCGCTCATTGCGCTCGGCCGCCGTCTCGATGGCCTCTTCCGCGACCTGCTTGCCGCGGGAAGCCACTGGCCGGACCACGTCGATGATCCCGGCCTCGGGGACGGGGACCAGGGTCACGTCGTCGTAGCCGCCCGCGAGCAGGCGATCCCGCAGTCGAGTGGCCTGCGCCTCGTCGTAGACGTGAACGTCGTAGTTGCCGCTGTAGTCGAGGTCGCGGATCGCGCCGCGCGTGACGGCCTGGGCGATGTCCTCGTCCTCGCGGGCGATCTGGATGGCCCGGCGGTCGAGGTCGAGCGCGGCCATCACGGCCTCGTCGGCGCGGGTGGCCTTTGATGAATACACGGCCGCGCAGGAGACGTGCCCGCGCAGGGTGTTGGTTCCGGCCGATCGCGGACTGATCTCCGTGCCCGCGAACTGATGCCGGAGGTACGGCGCGGCGGCCTTGTTGGCCATCCAGTAGCCCGAGAAGCCGATCCGCTGGAGTTGCCTGCCGATCGCTGCGACGCAAGCGCTGCCCTCGTGCGTGGCCCAGTACGTCGTTGAGCCGGGGCACCGGGTGTACCAATGGACACGAATTCGGGGCTGGCCGGTGTGTCGCGCCGTGAGATCAACGACCTCGACATGGACGCCGCCCACGCGAGCGGTGGCGTGACCGATGATGCTGCCCGCGTACCCAGCCGCCGCGATCTTGACGCTGGCGCAGCCCCGGAGCGAGGCGATCGTCCAGATCGAGCGCCACTGCACGACCTTGCCGGGAACGCCCGCGTCCGCCCAAGCGCCGATGTTGACCTCGACGGAGCGCCCGCGCGAGTTCGCGAGGCGATGCAGCTTGGTCAGCCCGGATGCGCCGATATCGGCGAGGCACTGGCGCAGCCCGAGCGGTTCGGCATCGACGCGCCGGACCATCCGCGACCACCCGGCCTCCGGGGCGGGGACGAGGTCATAACGATCCCGGAGCGCGGGCCAAGAGGCGCCGAGCCCGACGACATCGGAGATGATGGCCGTCTCGGGCAGTTCATCGATCCTGACGTGCCACCCCTCGGTGTCGGTGGGCGTGAGGCCCATCAAGCCCTCGTGCGTCGTCAGCACGACGATGTGGGCGTCGGCGTTCTCGTCCAGGGCCTTCTGCAAGCGGCGATCGACAGCCCGCTCGGACTGGCGAGAGTGGATCACGAGCACGACCAAGGTAGAGCCCTTGGCGAGGTCGCGCAGGCGCGCGGCGTGCTCTTCCAGGAGGTCGATGCGCGGGGCCGCCAGCAAGTACCGGCCGGGCACGATGGCGATCTCGAAGATCATCGCCGTGGACTTGCCGCAGCCGGGAGGTCCGGACAGGACCGTGCAGTTGAGAAGGTCTTGAAGTAGTTCGCGAGAATTCGGGGGAAAATGCGTCCGGTTCATGCCTAAAGAAACGAAGTGGTTGCGTATTTATAAGTACCACCTCGGTCATGTGCACGCGCATTAAGAAGAGATATTGATTTGGTCGCCCTGCTATGGGTCGCGGACGCGCCGTCATCGTCGGGTGCGGGCGAATGCCCGTGCCCGCAGGGGCGAGCGCGTACAGCGGCGCGGCGCCTATAGCGCTGCGCACTGCCCTCATGGATCACGATGATCAGGGCATCGATCCTGCTGCGGCGCAGCCCGCGCCGCGGAAGGATCTCTGGCCGCTTCATCCATCTCGACCTCGGCGGGCGCCTCGATCGACATGAACTCGCGGCGGCGCCGGAGGCGAGGTGATGTCGTCGCCCAGGTGCTCGTGGTTTCCTACATCTCGAACGAGAACGACCTCTCCTCCCGTGCCGCCTCGTCGCCCCCTCGACCTCTCGCTCTTTGATCTAGGCGCTGCAGGCGCCGTCTAGGCACGCAGCGGACGGCGCACTGGAACCGGGTTCGGAAGCCGCGACGCTTGTCCTCGGCCGTATTTCGGCATATACAGAAATGCATGAAGTTTTTCGCGACGGAGCCCAAGCGGTCGGCGAACATCGCCAAGCACGGCTTCGACCCGGCGGACTTCGAGGATGCCTTCAGCTTTGACCGCTTCCTCACCATCCCCGCCCGGCCGAGCCACACGGGTCGCGAGCGGTTCAGGCTGATCGGCACTTGGTACGGAGTGACCGTCGTGGTGGCGGTCGTTTCGCCTCTCGGGTCCGAGGCGATTGACGTGGTGAGCGTGCGGCCCGCGAACGCGAGGGAGAGAGCCCACTATGACGACACGTGATCACGCTCCCGGTTACGTCCCGAACGATGCCTACTCGCAGGCCGACTGGAACGAGGTGTCCGACAACCCGCCGCTGACGGACGAGGAACTAGCTGCGGCTCGCCCCGGCCCTGAGGGGATGCCGCCCGCAATGGCGGAGGCATTCCTAAGGCGGGCCGGCAGGCCGAAGGCTGCCGACAAGGCAGTCCCGGTCTCGCTTCGCGTGCCTCCCGACGTGCTGGCCGCCTTCAAGGCGGATGGTCCCGGCTGGCAGACCCGGATGAACGAGGCGCTCGCCGCGGCGGCAGTCGAGCTACGGAAGGCGGGGGCGGCCTAAGGCCCCCGCACGGAGACACCGATCCGGTGCCCATCCCCGCGCGCCGGTCTTAACGATCTGGTAACCCTTCCTCCGGCCATGTCCGTGGATCGGTAGATCGGTCGATCGGGACCAACCGATACACCGACATACCGATATCCGGAAATCGGAGGATCTGGAAATGCTGATCGTCACACTGGCCTCGCAGAAGGGAGGCGCCAGCAAGACGACGCTCTGTCGCCACCTCGCCGTGGCCGCGACCCGCGAGGGCTACAAGACCGCGATCCTCGACACGGACCTCCAGGGCGGCTGCCGCGACTGGGGTGATACTAGGGCCAAGCAGGGCCACGGCGCCCCGGAGGTGGCCGTTGAACTCTCCCCGAACGAGAAGCACCTCCAGGCGTCCCTGGCCGCCCTGAAGTCGAAGGGGACCGAGGTCGTGTTCGTGGACACGCCCGGATCGCTGAACGGGCCCATCGCCCTCCATGCGGCGAAGGCCGCGAACTACGTCCTGGTCCCGATGCGGCCGACCGCCGACGACATCAAGGCCCTGCCCCCGCTAGTCACGATGATGCGCTCCAACAAGATCCCCTTCGGCGTCGTCGTGTCGGCCGCCGTGACGAACACCTCCCGGCCGGAACGCGAGGCGATCGAGTACCTGGAGGCCAGCAAGCTCCCCGTCCTCGACGTGGTCGTCCACCAGAAATCGGTAATCCCCGAAACACTGATAAGCGGACAAACCGTTTTCGAGATATCGGGATTAACCGACGCGGAGCAGCGCGCCGTGGACGAATTCCAAGCGGTCTGGGACTACGTGAAGGACAAGGTCTCTCTGAAGCAGAAGGTGCCCGCATGAGCCGCCCTCGTAACACCATGGCCGCGATCCCGACGATCGAGGCCGAGGTCCCGCCGGAGCCCGCCGAGCCGCCGAAGGTTGAGGACCCGAACGCCCGCCGGAAGCTCTCCCTCTACGTCAAGCAGACCCACTACCGTGCCATCCGGAAAGTCGCCGCCGACACGGACCTCATGATGCAGGACGTGGTGGACGAGGCTCTCACCGCCTACTTCAAGGGCAAGGGGTACTGACCAAAACACGGATATACCGGGATCGGTATGTCGGTGTATGAGTTTGTCGGTGGATCTCGAAGTCCGTGAAGAGGTGGATCGGTGCACGACGTGATCGAGGACGAGCGCGACCCCTCCCGGATCCTGGCCGACCTATGCCTGACGAGCGACTCCACCGATGAGGAGATCGAGGCTGTGGCCCGTCACCTGGATCCAGAGTTCCCTCATGATGCCATTGAGGCGATCTGCGTGGTCATCGAGGCCATGCGATCGACGGGGCACTAACAGGACTGACTGCATGACCCTCGCCGACCTCGGTCACCCTGCCACTGTCCCGGCCGATGCCGAGCGGATTGCCCAGGAGAGGGACATGAGTGAGGACATCCTGATCGACCACGTCTTGGAGGTCTACGTGCCGGCCGTGGTGACGATCACCAGCGCGCCCAAGACGGCATCTTGGCGATGATCCAGGCCCACGCCGAGGACAGGAACGGCGCCGAGCCGCTCTGAGACGGGGAACCCCGCCCTGGTCATGGGCGCGGCTTTGGACGTGCCAATAGGAGAGTGGCTCTACGCGGCGCGGCGCCGTGCGGGTTCCTCGGCCATGTACAACTCCACCCGGTCGCTCAGCTTGGTGAGGCGACCGACGAAGAGGCCGCCGATCACCAATCATCCCGTCTGGGCTGAACCGAGAGAGGATCATCTTCGCCGATAGCTGGCCTTCAACGCCTGCTGCACCATGACCGAGAGCCCAACCCTACCACCCCAGGTCTGGGGCCAAGCTTTGTAATGTCGAGCGCGCTGTCGGGCCAGGATGTCCGCTCGGACTCGGTCATGATGAAGTTCGACATGCTGCCGCCACAGAGCCTGCTCGACGCTGCGGCGGTACAGGGTGGGGATATCAAGGCGTGGAAGCTTGGCCTCAATCCGTAGGGCTTGCCGGGCAAGGAGGGCCGAGAAGATGGCACCACGGTCTACGACAGTAACCTCATCATTCCGATTGCCGCCGGCCATCCTAACCTCCCACTCTCTCGGATGATCTTCCCACAGATCCAAGATCTTGAAAGGGCCATTCTCGACGATCCGTATTAACTACTGCGAATTTTATACTTACGCGTGATTGTGATCGGACCCTGGTGTGGTAGAGTTTGCTCGATGTCGAGACGGGTGCCGCGAAATCGCGGCACCACGGCGATGCTTACGGAGCTCGCTGTTGCTGACACGCACGCACGATCCTCGTACCGCCACCGATCCCGAGGCCACCCGCGCGCCCGCGCCGATCACCGGTTGGGCTCTCGAACCGCTGATGCGTCTTGACCGAGCCGGCGCACGTGGACTTGTCTCGGACCTTACCGTCGCCGGGCCGCTGACTCGGCAAGGCGCATTCATTCTGGCCGCTGCAATCTTGGAGCATGGCGAAGCAGCGATTGATACCCTGATCGCGCCCTTTGATCTCGTTGAGACCGGAGCTGATGCGGCAGGTGTCGTCGTGCGTCGTCAGCGGACCCGCGATGTGATCGCGGCCGTCTACGGTGTCCGGCCTACCATGGTGCCCGGCGGCTATCTGCGCGCCCTCCAGCGCATCCAGGAAGCACGCTCGGCCACTCCCGGTCTCGACCCGCTTGCTGAACCGGGGGCCTACAAGAGGCTGTTCGAGATCCTCACGAACCACAAACACGGGCCGGCCGCTCACGGTCTCCGGTACTGTGGGCCACTCCGAGCGATGCACGTGCGCGCGGTAGACGAACTCCATCCACTTCTGGTCGTACCAGAGGTGCTGCGCACCATGTACGGCACCGACAAGATCCGACAGGCCAACAACCTGCTGGCTCTGCTGCGACGGTGCGTTGCGACCCTTGATGAGGCTGCTCTGACGACGGCCTTGCGCCAATCCTTGGGCCACGGCGACGCGCTCGGCCGGCTCGGCCGGCGCATTCTGGAGCAAGCCGATCGCCTGCCCGTTCCCGACTTTCCCCGCCTCGGCGGCCTCCGCGTCCTGGCGACTGCCGACGAGATCCGTGCCTTCGGCACCGAAATGTCGAACTGCGCCGGCCAGTATGTCTGCGAGGTCGCGTTGGGCATCAAACTTCTCGGCGCCTACACGCATGTCGATAGGTCGGGCGAGACCATCCATGTGGCGATCGTGCTCACGCCGATGGTCGGCGGCGCTTGGGAGGTCGAGCAGATACTCGGTCACGGCAACGAGCCCGTTCCCCGACTCGTGCTCAGATCGGTCTTGCGGCGGCTGATGTCGATCGGCATCCAGGTCTCCGGTCCAACACCGAGCAGCACCTACGACCGGGATGTCGCCGAGTTGCTCGGCTTCCACCGTTTTCACCACTCTTGCGAGTCCCTGCGCGAGGCTGTGGCCGGGGACGACGAAGACGATCTGCCCGATCCAGCACACGACGGCGTCGCGGTATCGCCGCGGCGGGCAGCGGAGTTCGCCTGAGTGGCCGCTCTGACGATAGTCGAGCGGGGTCTGGCATCTCACTTGAACGAAGTTGGGCTGCGCCTTGTCGCAGGCAGCGCGGCGGCGGCCGTTCTCGCCCTTTGCCCTATCTGGGTCGCGTTGGCGCTGGGCTGGGCTGGCCTGATCCGCTACGCGCCACGGGCGCTCGGGATCGTTCGCGAACGTGATGAGCTACGCATAGCCTGTCAGGTGGCAAAGGCTGCTGCCGCGGAGGCTGGGACTGGCCTCGACGAGGCTTGCCAACGCATCGCCGAACTTGAGCGAGAGTTGGCGAAGGCACAGGCCGCAGTTCGGCCGGCACAGGTGCCAGATCCGACCTATCATCGTGTCGGGCTGCACCCGGACAGCCCCACTTTTCTCATCGAGGCGGCGCGTCGCGCCTTTCGTTCGCAGTTACACCCGGATCGGCACCCGCCTAAACACCGGCAGCATGCCCACGAACGGTTCGTCAGGGCCGAGGCCACGTTCGACACCATCTACAGAGACCGCGGCCTGAGCGGATAAGGGCGCGGTTCCACCAGGACCTCTGTTGAGTGCCGCACGTCATCAGGTGCGCTGTGGGTGCATCCAGCTCGGCACACGCCTTGTCGGGGTTCTTGGTCATCGGGGGTCTCCGGCAATGCGGCCGGTCGCCCCTCGAAATGCGTGTGGGCGCCGCCGTCTCCGTCTTTTGCCTGTGACCGTCCGCGGAAGTCGAAATTGCCGACGCCTGTCGAGGATGCGTCATCCGACCGCACCCTGCCCTTGTTCGATGAATTTCGACTTCCTGCCGCCGCCCCCTGTAGTCCTGGATTTGCCGGGCCGTTGGGGCTCGGGCTGCCACCCCTTTTCGACCGCAATCCATTTCAGCAGGACCCATTATGCCCGACTTTAATCTCGACCTGAGCCAGCTCGACGCCGATGAGGCCGGCGATCTTCCGAGCGCGACCTATTTCATCCTGGAAACCCACGACGATTGCATCCTGGCTTCCATCGAGGAGGCGACCGAGTTCTCCGTCCACATCGGCCTGCCCAATCGCCCGGATCGTCGTCACGCGTTCAAGTATTACTCCTTCGCCGACGCCTTGCAGGCCCTTGCGGTTCTCAAGACGACCCATCCCGAGGCGGGCCTGTGGTTGTCCTGCGAAGAGATCCTTGAGGAGATCCTGGGCGACGATGTCGTGTTCGGCGCCGTCATCGCGCGGGCCTCCGTCGAGCCGGATGACTTTGACGATCCGTGGCGTCGGCTCGCGGCGGAAATCGACTGGAAGGCCGCTAGGGGCCAACCCCTCACCACGGACGAGCTGATCCAGGAGGTTGCCGCTCTCGCCTGATCAACCTCGGGCGAGTGACCCAATGGCTGCCCACGAGCTGTCCGGTCGCTCGCTCAACACCGCCTCGCACCAGCGCGCCGTTGCGGCGCGTCCTACCCCTTTTCAAGCAATTATTTTCCGGAAGGACCTTTCATGCCCAAGCACAAGGCTAATACCCCCTCGACCACGCCCGCTTTCACTGAGATCGTGCGCATGGATGGCGAGTCGATCGTTTACATCCGTCACAACACTGCGACCGACGAGGTGTTCTACTCCGAGGACGGGGGGCAGACTTTTGAGCGCGCCGACGTGTGGCTGCGCGAGATGATCACGGGCATTCCCGGACGCGACGCGGCCGAGGTCGATCCGGTGTTTCCGGTGAACGCCGATCGCGATCCGATCTTGCGGCTGGTCCATGAGGCCAAGATCAGGGACATGATCCTCCACGTGGCCGACTACTACCGGCCCGACTTGGCGCGGAAGACCCCCAACCTTCCGATGCTGGCGGAGGCGATGGTCACGGTGATCTTGAGGTCTCAGGAGCAGCTCGCCGCGCTGCCCAGCCCCTATGAGCGCTGGGACATGGTCATTGAGAACTTCATTGAGTGGCTGATCAAGCCGCCGAAGCTCGTGCCGGTCGGCCCGCGCAAGTAGCCCGCGATGGCAGGCCCTTGCCGGTTCGGCCTCGGCCTGCCGCTCCCCTCCATCCAATACGTTTCCACTCTCTGATTTTCGAAAGACCACCATGTTCAACAGCGGCGCCTCGACCACGTCTGCCGTGCCCCCGACGCTCAAGCTCATCACCTACGACGAGGATACGGGCGTCCCCTACTATGATGTGGGCGACCTCGCCCCGCTGGGCTCTCCTGCCGTCCGGGGCAACCCGGTCGCCAAGGCGAGGCACGACGCAAAGGTGCGGGCCATGCTCCTCCGCCTTTTGGAGGGTCTCCGGCCCGATCTGATGCAGCACCCGCGCCTCGCGGACGTGCTGGACAGTGCGGTCCACCTCAGCGGTGATCGCGCTCTCTGGGTCCGCAAGCTGCCCGACGCTCAGGCCCAGTGGGGCAGGGCCTTGGGGTTCTGCATCGGGTGTCTCGACCGCTGACGGCGCGACTATTCCTGGTGCCCTCCAGATTGATCCTGCGCACGTCCACGAGAAACCCGTAGCACCGCCCGAACCCCGGCAACGGCCGGCGGCGCTTGGCCTCCCAGAATGTTCGCGATGGCCTCATGGCAGGCCGGCCAGCGCCGGGCGAGCCGCAGGAGACTGCCGCCGGCCACGTGATCTGATCAGCGCGAGGCGACCCACTGAGCGATCACTCGCGGCCCGCTGGGGACGCGCCGGCCATGCCGACCGCTGGCCGGCCCGCGGGGCTGGCGGAGGCCGCGCACATTTTGCGCCGGCCAGCAGACCACAACACCCACCTTTTCCTCTCGAACAGATTGCTGAACACCGATGCCTTTTGACCCTACCGACCCGCTCGCCTCTGGTGACGAACGCATGCCGCGGCCCCTCGAACGTCCGCACGGCTGGCGGCAGCAGGGGGCGACCGTCGTCCCCTATCGCAATGCGGCCAAGATCGACCCGCTGCCCTCGGCGGCTGTTCGAAACGACCCCGTCCTCATGGCGAGGCACGAGGCGCAGGTGCGGGATATGCTGCTCGCCCTCATCCCGTGTTGGCGCCCTGACCTCGCTCGGCACCCGCGGTTGAAGGGTGTCGCAGGAAGCTTGGCCGCCTTGATCGAAACGACTCGGAGCCAGATCAGCAAGCTTCCCGACAACGATGCCCGGTGGGCGGTGGTCCTGTCCGTCCTCACCTCGATGCTGGATGCAGACACGCATGAAAGGCGCACCAGGACCAAGCGCACCAGGACCAAGGGCTGATCTGCGTCGAGCGGCTACTCCTCGGGAACCCTGGCGCGGCTGGACGAGCTGCGCGCGGGCGAGTCAGGACAGCCTTGCGCACGTTCCCGAGGGGCCCCGCGGCGCCAGACTCAGGCGCGCCTCTGGCGTGAACTGCTTCTGCCTCTCGACGGTGTAGGATGGCGGCAACCGAGTTCACCGCCGTCCGTCCAGGGCGCGCGCCACGGCCTCATCCCGATCCATGGCCACCAGTACCTGCGCAATCTCATCCGCCACGGCGGCTGGCGAACGCTTGGCCACGCTGATCAGACCAGCGCGCAGCCGTGCCGTCGTGACCGGACTTACCGGACGCCACGTGCGATCCCGAAATTCTACGTCCCGCAAGTAGGTCTTGCCCCGTCCGAGCCAGCGGACCGCAAAGTCTCGTTTGGATCGAACGAGACCAAGTTCACGCATAGACCAGTAGTGTCGTAGAAGCTGTGCGCCGTACAATCTCCACCTCGAAGGTAAATCCTATAGGCAATTTAGCTCCGCCATGCTGACGCTAAGATAGGAGAGTACGAGATGAAGATGCATGAGATCGTCGGGACCGCGAACGACGTAGCCTTCCAGCGACTGTTGGAGCGTGAACGGTTATGGCCGAACGAAGACCAAAACGTCTGGACCATCGGGGGGGCGTGCGTCGTCGCAGAGCCAGCCCGGCACCGTACCGGCATCCCGGCCGACGCCACCTGCCTACGCTACCTCGTTGAGCATCCAGTAGAAGGATGGACCTTTGCGGCACGTGTGGTCTGGCGCTCGGGCAAACTGTTCGGTCCGAAGGCGGTCCACAATGTGGTCGAGCGCTACTGGGACGACGCTGAGCGCTACGGTAGCGACGAGGCCGTGAGCGAAGCGGTCAACCAGTGGCTCCGGAGCGTGTAGGAAATTGGGTGATCCGGCGCGTACTGCGCGAGGGCACGCTGGAGAAGCGCGTCCTCGCGAGCTGATGCCCGGACTCGGGTGGCAGGTCAGAACTTCACGGTACGGATCGCTTCCTGGATCACCTTTTCGATCTTGCTCCACGGGATCGGGCCGGCCCGCTCAGCGACCGCTTATGGGGCATGGACGACATCGCCGCGTTGGTGGATGCTGCTGCCTCTGCGCCGGGGAAGCGTGGCCAATATAAAAGCAATAGGAGTTAACTGATGGCGGCCGACAAGGAAGAAAGCGAAAATATAGGGACTTTAAGGTCAACAATTTCCATGGTTGATCGCATCGAAAATAGTGATGATGATTGTTCAAACAAGCTGGTTGCGCTGATGGCGCTTGCTGTATCCGAGCTTGCATTTATGAATGCCAAGCTTGCGCGGATCGAGGATATGTTGGCCGACCTTCCTGGTTAATCGCCTTCAAAAATTTCAAACTGAGACACTGCCGGGCCAGCCGAGGGGCTGGTCATTCCCGTTTCAGGGTGCCGCTCAGTCAGCCGGATTGGTCGCGACATCCACTTCTGCTCGAAGGCGATGCGCGCGACATCGTCACGGAATTCGGGCTCATACATCTTCGGGCAGAGCAGACGCAGCGTCACGCCATTACCTTTGCACCACACGACGAAATCGTCGGGGTTCATGCTGACGCTAGGCTTGTCACCGACGCGGACGCGCTGCCGGCGGCGGTCCAAGATCACGTCGTAATCGAGATAGAGGTCCAAGTTAGGCAAAAGATCGTCTCGAAAATTTCTAAGGAACGAGACAAGATTTAGTTTATGACATCTTTGATGTCGAAATTATTCGTTGTCAGCCGTCTCAGATCAGGATGCGTTCGATCTCGTCGAGGTTCACCTCATCGCTACGCCTGTCGTAGAGTTGCGTTGTTCGGGTCGAGGCATGGTTGGCGATGGCAGCGGCCCGCTCCAGAGTCCCACCGTTCATGAGATAGGCGGTGATGCCGGTCGCCCTAAACGTGTGATTGCCGATCTTGGTCCTGATCCCGGCGCCCTGAGCACGCCGCCGAACCATCGCGTATGCGTTCGCGGTCGGCAGCGGAGAGCGGGTGAGCCGGCCGGTGCCGCGTCCGATCGTGCGAAATAGGGGACCATCACCGTCATTCTGGATGCCGGTTCCATCCAGGTAGGCGTGGAGGTAGGCTTCCAGGTTATGGTGGCAGGGCAGATCGACGGCCTTGCCACCCTTCTCCTTTAGGTGCACCCACAAACGGCGGTTCTGCACGTAAGCGTCCTGCACCTTCATGGCCGTGGCCGCGCCGACGCGGGCAAACGTATAAACCATCAAGGCGATAAGTGCCCGATCACGTAGGCCAGCTTGAGTGGTGGCGTCGATCCCGTTCAGTATGGCGCGGGCCTCCTCGGGTGCGAGCACCGGGGTCTTGCCGCGCTTGACTACGTGCTTCGGTCCACGAACGGCAGTGGCCGGGTTGAACGGCAGGATGCCGCCGGTCGCGAGCCAGTCGAACATCGCGCGGATCGCCGCCAGCCGCTGCTTAACTGTGGGGACGCTGTGGCGGTGTCCCAGCTCCTCGACGTAGGCTGCGATATGGATCGAGTTGACGGCGACGATCGACGACAGACCGCGCGCGTCCAGCCAAGCAATGAACTCCCCGACCGCCTTCATGTATGCGCGGCGGGTGTTAGAGTTCCTGATCTGTGCGGTGAAGAACTCAAGGAAGCGATACGCGGCACCGTCGCCCGCCGCTGCCACGAGGCTAGGGGCGGGGTAGCTGCTGGCACCGATGATATGGCTGGCCATCACGTTTTCCGACACAGCCAGAGGGCAACATAAGGCGGCATGATGTCGTGGGGTTGCCCGCCTCCAGCAGATCCCGTTTGTATTTGCCCTATTTTCGCGCCTTTACCACCATATTCATCATTCGGCGTCGGGTAATTTAATCCAGCAGGAGCAACTACGGGATGTGTATGAGCTGGCATTTCTTGAACATTTAAGACGTGCTGCTGCTCACCTCCGGGTAAATCAAAGGGCCTTTCCTTAAGATCGGCGCCTCTCACGTCTCTTGCAAATGCCCCTGGTATCTTTCCGAGGTCTTCCTTATTCACAGCTCCTATTATGAAACGACCCCACCCTTTTTCATAAGGCTGCCATCCACCTGGACAGCCACCTTTTGCATCAAACGCCACAATTGCTCCTGCTGGAACTACTCCGATCACTCCGCCCGGCCCCCCTGCTGCCCACCAGCCCCAAAGCCAACTTGCGCCTATTCCAGCGAGCCCGAGCACCCCCGCGACGACCCACTTGATCGTCTCCGACCGAAAAGTGGTTCGAAGTTCCTGCCGTATCTTTGACGCCCCTTCAGCACCGCTCTCCAACTCTGCCACCATCTCCTCCCCATACGACTGATAAAGGACATTATCATATATATGGCCGGCGCGCATCATGAGGTTCAGGTGCGCTCGGTCGATCGAGGTTGATGAGAGGCCGCACCGGCGGCTACTCGCTCGAACGCCTCTTTGGCTTCATTCGCGCGCTCGGCCACGACGTGGAGATTAGCGTGAAGGCGCCCGCAGTCACACGGGCAGGCCACATGCGGCTGCGTATGCCAGAGCCTGCCTGAGCGGTTTCGCACGTCACTGTCCAAGCGAAACGCCGCCGGTCCTTACCATGATCGGCGGCGTTGCCATTCGACTGAAACCAAGGCTTTACAGTTCAGTCTGCGAACCGCCGGCAGTCGGGATTGGATGGTTCACGTCCTGTCGGTCTGTGTTGAATGGTGAAACGCCACTTCCTGAACCAGACCGGACGCGGCTCACTGAGGGCATACCCTAATCGAACCGTGCGGATCTGCTGATCTGGGTGAACAGCGGCTGAGAGGCGGCCCATGAGAAGGCGCTCAGACTTCCCCGATGCTCGTCAGGCCGGTAAACGCCCTGGATGCCCGTTCTGACCGACCGCCAGCGTATCGAACTCGCAATTCCAGCCTACCTTCTCTACGCGCTCACGAGTGCGCCGGACGTGTTCGTTCCGGCTGATCCAGCCTTGGCCGCGAGAACCGAGGCTGAGATAGCTGAGCTACGCGAAAATCTGCGGATCGCTTGCCTTGAGCCTTTTGCCGACCTGACGCCGGCCAAGAGGCAGGCGCTCATACGCCGTCTTGAACGGATCAAACGGCAGACGACTGGTGACTGGCATGATCGGCCGGCACTTAGCCTAATGCTGATGCTTTGGTGCTTCCTCACAGAACTCACCAACCGCGAGGTTTTGATTATGTGGGAGGGCTCGGCAATGGACCGTGCGACCCGGAAGCTATTGCCAATGTGCGAGCATGGCTTCCGTGAGCAGGAAGGTGGTATTGCCGCTCAGGAACAGGCAAGCGCGCTGCTGAGCCGTTTTCAGGCTGAAGGGCTGTACCGCTGACCTTCGATCACTGGCGGGTCTCAGAAATGGAAACGGGCCGCCCTCGGGAGACAAGGGCAGCCCGCTCGTCATTGGACCACGCGGAGAGTGCTAGGCTACGCGCTATTCAGTAAACCCGGCAGCCGATGCCGTGTTCCCGTACGAAATCGAACGCAATAGTCTGAAAGCTCGGCTGCCAAGGGTAGCCGATAGCAGATCGCCCAGGTCCAGGGGCGCGGGCACGGCTCTGAGCCTGTTTCAGTAATAAAATCAGCTAGTTGCGGCGCGGAACCCCACTCGGTTTCCTGCGGCCTCCTCCATCATCGAACGGATCCGTTGGAGAAAAGCCAGTTATGCAGGCGAAGCCGGTATGCCAACGCAACGTTCATTGCCAAGTGTCTGATTTATCGTATCAAACAGGCTCTGAGTGCAACCGCATCCCGTCCGGCTCGTTCTCAGGTCTTGGGGCCACTATCCAACATTCAGATCTACCACAACGGTGCCGGTGATGTGGTCGAGCGCAGAGATGTCCGTAAAGGCCATCAGGTCCGCCGAGTCCGGATCGCCCTTGCGGTCTTCAAGATCAAGCTCCGCGGCCGTGGCGACCAGAATGGCCGAGAGGACCCTAACCAGGATCATGATCGCCGCGCGCCGAGCCACACGCTGATAAACGGTTACGGCGCGCCGATCGGCCGCCTCATGTCGCTTCAGTGATAGGCGCCATTTAGGAAAAACAGATTAAGATTGGGCTCTCCTTCTATACGCCAGCAGCATGTGCCAGCTGCGCTACCGCAGGGTCATACACATACTCAGTAATCGACCCGTCCTTGATGCGCTCAACAGCCTTGTCTACCGCGAATAATGGCACCAAAAACCACTCTTTCGGCACCACAGGCGTCCCGAAGCGGTCTTTAATTTCAATATCGACGCGGGCCCGACCAAAGACTTTGTGGATCAAATGCTCTAGCTTAGAGCGGTTGATGTTGTATAGCTTGTAAGTGGCGACAAGCTCAACGTCGGCCATCAGGAAAGTCGGATCGAGACGGGGGTTGGCGATGCGTTGTTCAACGCTGCCGCTCGTGACGCCGATCTTATGAAGGATGTCACGGTGTGCGACAACAGTTGGGTGATCCGACTTGCTCCGCAGAACATAGATCGTTCCGGTCGCGTGGTCGCCGTCCTCCTGTGTGTCTGCGAACAGCGGACCCGCCGTGGGCTCGGTGATGCGTCGGCCTGCCTCGTCCTTGTAGAGGGCGCGTTGCAGCGATCGGAGAAGCAGGTCGCTCTCGGTGCCGTTGGAGTAGATGACCCTGAGCCGCGCATCAGTCTCACCGTTAGGCGCTTTGATAAGGTCCCCTACCGACGCGACATAAGTCGTCTGTCCGCCAAGAATGAAGAATTGCCCGGCTCTGATCTCCGCCTTTGAAAAGCCGGCATCTTTGACGAAGGGCCGCGTTGTACGGAGCCCACTGGCAAGTTCGTTCTGAACCTGCTGAAAGAGCGGCTTGAATTTTTCGAAGTCCGAGCACCGTTCCCTGGTCGCGATCTCCTCGGCCTCGCGCTTCTCGACACTGCTTCGGACATGACGCAGTTGCGTGATGTCGGACGAGCCTGCGGCTCCCTCCAGCTCGGCGAGCAGCTCGTCGTCGTCCATGGTTTCAGCCGGTGCGGCCGGCGCAGCGAGCACCCCGGTCAGCAGGCCCTGTTGATCGAACCCGGCCAGGAGGACGCGGCACTCCTCAAGCGCCCGCAGGCGGTCGAGCCGCACGGCATACAGCCGCTCGAAGATATCGCGCTCCTCGCCATGCTGCGGGGCACGGCCGTGTGTCTCCACAAAGCGCTGTATGTCCTCGAAGCCGGCGATAATGCGCTCCTCGCGCGCCGACCGACCGCCCTTCTTTTCCGGCTGCGCGAACTCTTCGAGTTCGGCGCGCAGGTCATCAAGATCGAGATCAATCATAGCGGCCCTCATCCTTGAAGCGGACGAAGGCGGCAGCGCCTTCAGCTAGGTGCTTCTCCCAGGCGTCGGTCGAGCTGATCGATGGCAACCGACCGCGCTCCCGCTTGAACTCAACAGCGCGCTTGGCGATCACCTTAGCCTCCTCGGGCGTCAGAGTCGTGCGCTTGGCGGCAATGGCTGCTTCGACCTGTTTGAGGGTGTCCGCGTTCATGGTTTTGGAGAGAATGGAATAAGCTTCACCGAACGGGTTGATCCGGTCGATCAGGTCGATGTCCAGCTCCCGAACGTCCATCGTAAATTTCCGGACACCATCGACAAACGCCGTGTTGGCTTTCTCCTCGTGAAGCGAACTGCCGGACGCGACCTCCTTCGCTTTTTGGGTCAGGTTGAGCGCCGCCACGGCATGCTGGCGGATGGTTTCCTGATCCCCGTCGTCCAGATGGGGGTACTTGTCCTTGATGATCTTCCCCATGCGCACCTGGGTCAGCTCCTCGGGCACCAGCTCCTTGTCGAACAAGCCGCGCTCGATCGTGGCCTTGTCCTGTACGAAGGCCGCGATCACCTCGTTCAGGTCTTCCTGACAGATGCGCGCTGCCTCCTCACTCTTTGGTGTGGCAAGCCCTTTGATTTCGATCTGGAACTTGCCGGTCTGCTCATTGAAGCCGACGTTGCAGCTCTCCGGGTCATAGCCGCCTTCGCCATAGTCGAAGCCGGGCGTCGGCCCGCTCTGCGGATTTTTCGGCGTGAACTCGAAGCGAGGTGCCAGCACCTGTTCCATCAGTAGGCTGGCCGCGATAGCCTTCAGCGTATCATTGACGGCTTCGGTCACGATGTCGTCGGCAGCGGCGGGCTCGGCGATCAGGTTCGAGAAGCGGGCCCGTGCCTTGCCCGGCGCGTCGCGGGTTGCCCGGCCGATGATCTGGACAATCTCGGTGAGGCTGGAACGATAGCCAACCGTCAGGGCGTGTTCGCACCAGATCCAGTCAAAGCCCTCTTTCGCCATGCCGAGAGCGATGATGATGTCCACGTGGTCGCGGTTGTTCTTCTGCGCCGGGTCTTTCAGCGCAGCGGAAACACGATCCCGCTTAACAGGATCGTCATCGACCAGATCGGCAATGCGCAGGATACGCCCGTCCGCAGCCGGAACGAGCAGAAAGCCTGTGGCGGGATCGGTGCCTTCCCAGCCCCCCAGTGCATGGACAATGTTCTCCACCTCCTTGATTTTGTCCTTCGTGCTCTCGCGCGAATTGACGCTCGGGATGTGGATAATCGTCTTCTCGGCCGGGTTCAAAACCTTGAGAATGTCATCGACGTAAGAACCTGAATAGAAGAAATAACCGATATCCAGCCGCTTTAGATACTGGTAGCCGTTGAGCTGCTGATAGTAGGTATAAGTGACGCTGACGAATTTACTCTCGTCGTCGGGCGCTAACACAGCTTCGGCATCGCCCCGAAAATACGATCCGGTCATTGCAACGATGTGCACACGATCGCGGGCGATGAACTGTCCTAGATGTAAGCCGAGCCTGTTTTCGGGGTTGGCGGAGACGTGGTGGAACTCGTCCACTGCGATCAGCCGGTCATCGAAAGCCTCGACCCCGAACTTATCGACTGCAAAGCGGAAAGTCGCATGAGTGCAGACCAGAACCTTGTCGCCGCTTTCGAGGAATGCTCCGACTGAACCGACCTTGCCGCCGTTGTCGTTGCCCGGCGCATCGCACAGGTTCCACCTCGGCGCGACGTGCCAATCAGCCCAGAACCCATGCTTGGTGAGCGGTTCGTCGTGAAAGCTGGACCCGATCGACTTTTCTGGAACAACGATAATCGCCTGCTTAATTTTCTGTTTATACAGCTTGTCGAGAGCGACGAACATCAGCGCTCGACTTTTGCCCGAAGCGGGGGGTGACTTGATCAGCAGGTACTGCTCGCCACGTTTCGCGAAAGCTTGCTCCTGCATCGGCCGCATGCCGAATTCATTGGGTTTAGTCGAACTACCGTTACTGGCATAGGCTACCGAAACGGAGGGGACTGACATGGCCGAGCTTGTCACGCGTTCATCTCCAACTTCGTTTTCTTTCTTTTATCGGGGCCAGCAGGTCTCTTGGCATAAAGCTCGAACAATTTTTCCAGCCGTTCGGTGTCATTCTTAAATCGACGACCGATATAGATGCGTTCCAGCACCTCGTCGTTCCGATCGTGTGCAGCCCGAAGGTCGTCAGGCACCTTTGAAACACCGTCCTCAACCGCGTAGAGATCGGCTATGGTCGCGGGAAAGTGAGCTTCGCGGGCAAGCAAGATATCTTCGGCGCAGTGAGCAAGATTAATTTTATTGTTTTCCGTCAAATGTGGAGCAGGAAAAGTATTCCATCCAAGCACGTTAGAATATCTGTACCTTGTTTCAAGTTGTCCGCAGACGGTGGCGATCCACACTAGATGCATTCGCGAGGTGAGCAGCGAAAGCTGCCAAAGCGGGGCGTCAAAAATGGCGAAAGCTTCACTGGAAACTACGTTTCCAGCAACTAGAAGTCCCGCCGGAAGATACGGCCTCGACTCTGACGATGTCCTCGGCATCACGATGGTCTGTCGTTCAGCACACCGCATTTCCCGCATTTGGTGCGCTCTACTAGCCATGGCACGCCCACCGGCATCGGTGCTTTTCAAGCGCATTGCACGAACAGCATTGATACGATCTCGTACCCCCGGCACCTGACTAGCTTCAGGTAAGTCACGGTCTTCAATCCAGAGGCAGTACCGCTCTATATTACTTATGAACTCCTTCGAACCAAAAATTCGACGAACAAATTTTCTCCGCTGATTGTCGTCTAGTCCTAGATTAAACAAATCCTGTCTTGCAAGTAAGAGATTTCCTCCGTCATAAGGCATATTACCCAGATCCATCGGAGCCAACTCCCCAAATGGATGAGATTTCTTTTCCACGATCAGATCGGCACCGCTAACCAGATAGGCGTTTATGTTATCGACTTGCTTAGAAAGAACTTGGCCTTCGTCTGAGACCGAATATAGAGTCCGTGTTGATTTCGGTCCTGTTGAGAGACCTATAATTGCGACAGTCACTCCGGCGTTGTTGCTGGCTAAGTTTGCCCACTTAAAAGATGTATGTGCGAAAACTATCCTGTGACCGGTTTTAAAGATGAGGGGCCAGATTAGCGGAACCTGATGCCCTTGGCAAAGTGAGTTAGTAGTAACGAAAGCAAACGTGCAGTTCGTCAGTGTTCCGTATTTGGCCGCCTTGAGAAACCAGCAACCTACATAATCCACATAGCCGTGCTTAACTCCGCTTTCCGCAAAAATGAAATTCATATCATCAATTTCTTGAGCCGTTTTCTTTCCCTTGCCTGCATACGGGGGATTTCCGCATATATACGTTTCACCGCCCTCATTTTCGAAGTCAATTTGCGCTTGGTTCAGCGGCGTGTGGAAGAGATCGTCTGATTGGTGCTTCACACCTGTGCCAGTAGGGGGGCAGATGCTTAGCCAATCGAGCCGTAAGGCGTTACCGCAGGTTATCCAGTTCTGCGCGTCAAGCGGCAGGAAATCCTGGAGCGCCTCTTTCTGGCCCCGATAGAGCACGTCACACTGGTACTCGGCGATGATGAGCGCCAGACGTGCAATCTCGGCTGGGAAGTCACGCAGCTCAATGCCGCGAAAGTTCGTCAGCGGAATTTCCGCGCGCTGGTCGGCTTCGTCGCGGCGGCGGTTGATCTCCGCCTCTATGGCCCGCATTTCCTTGTAGGCGATGACGAGGAAATTGCCTGAACCACAGGCCGGATCGAACACTCGGATCTTAGATATGCGCTTGCGCAGATTGAGCAGCATACGCGCATTGTCGCCCGCCTCTTCCAGCCGCTCCCGCAGGTCATCGAGGAAAAGTGGGTTCAGCACTTTCAGGATGTTCGGCACACTGGTGTAGTGCATGCCGAGCGCGCCGCGCTCGTCATCATCCGCCACGGCCTGGATCATCGAGCCGAAGATGTCTGGGTTGATCTTCCTCCAATCGAGGCCGCCAATGTGCAGCAGGTACGACCGCGCGATGCGGCTGAAACGCGGCACGTCCGTGCTGCCGGAAAACAGCCCGCCATTCACGTAGGGAAAGCGGTCAGCCCAACGCGGAATGCCCGCGCTCGTTCGGTCCTCCGCCTTCGTGTTCATGGCGCGGAACAGCGTGCCGATCACCTCATGCGTGTTCGAGGAGTCCTTCGCGCTCATGGTCTCGACCGCCGAGGTGAACGCCCCGCTGCCAGCGAAAATGTCTGTGTCTTCAGCAAAGAAACAGAAGATTAGTCGAGCCATGAAGTGGTTCATGTCAGGGCGGCGATCGGCTGTGCCCCAGGTCGAGTTGTCCTTCAGAAGCTCAATATAGAGTTTGTTGAGGCGGCTGGTCGCTCGTATGTCGAAAGAGCTTTCTCGGACTTGCTTGACGGTGGTGATACCCGCTAGTGGCAGGAAAAATCCGAAGTGGTTTGGGAAATCGCCATAAGAACAGCTAATCGGCGCGTCGTCCGAAGTCAGATCTTCGGCCTCAAACAAGTCGCCGTCAGTCGCCAAAACAAAGCGCGCTTTCGCCCGCGCTGTTGCGGGGCTGGCCTTCAGCAGGGCAAGCGTGTTTGTGACCTCTCCGGGGCCACAGGTGGCGATATGAATGTTGTTGGTCTGGAGAACGCCGCCGATATCGGACTTGTTCGAGGCGCCGCTGCGGAGGCGCTTGAGCGTCGTTTCCTTGTTCCCGAACGCTTCCAGGAAAGCGTAGGGGAACTCGGCGGCGTCGAACGGACGTTCTGCTAGAGCCGAAATTTCCTCTTCGATCTCGACCGCGTTCATGCCGCAGATTTCCGTTCGGCGATGGAGGTGGCCGCGAGTACGAGGGCGACGTGCCGCTCTTGGTTGATCGGCATGACGCTTCCGTGCCTCGCGGGCCTGATCACGGGTATCTCCCTCGTGGGAGCGTCCCGTGCTGTAAGGCGCGGCGTCTTTCTAAAGTACGTGTAGCGGCTCAGACAGGGCGCCGGGGCCACACCGACTGCGCTGTTCGTCGCTTGGTAGCCGGCAATCGTGCTGCACACGGCGCCGCCGTTCGGGACGCTGGCATGGCCGATCGGTTACCGGCTCCGGTAACGGGCGTCATGGAAGCCGGGTTCACCGGCCAGGAGAAGCTGATGAAGTTTCACGAGCTGCGCTGGAATGCCGGGCCGCAGCCCTACAGCATGGCATGCGTGATCCATCGTGCCACCGCGGCCCAACTCATCATCTATGTCACCGAGGACGGGGGATACGACCTGCTTGGAAAATCCTCGAACGCCCAAGACCGCCGCGAGCTATCCGAGCTTGAACTCGCGGCGGTGCTTGCCGAGTGCGATCCCGACCCGACCTACGACCCAGCAGACTACCGCGTCGAAATCGATGATGGGCCCCGCTCAACTGCCGGCTGGTCCAACGGGGCCCTCGGCAGCGAACGAACGTCCACCAAGAGGACATCCCTCCCCAGGCTTCCGAACGGGGACTTGGCGCCGCTCGTGTCGCTGCCGTTGGAGCCCGACGAGTTGATCTAAGCTTGACGGTTTGAGGGGTTCTTCCCTAACCCAGAGTTGCCGCTCGCCCGAGTGGGGCGGTAGCTCTGTCGTGGGCCTTGGTCCGCTTTATCGGCCTGAACTGTGCGCACAACTTCCCGCCGGTAGAGCCCGATCAATCTCGATGGCGCGAGGGGGCCAAGGGAGGAGGGTAGCTACCTCCAATCCCTTGAGCCTCTGCGGGACAATCTCGGCGCCTACAAGGTGGCTGGCAGGCATCACTGCCTCCGGTGGCGCCGCCGCCGATGCGCCGCAGTAACGAGGTGCCCATCGTCGGCAAGGACGGCGTAGACGTGGAGCCAGGGCTCCACCATCCGCAGGCTGCGCTCGCCGCCGAGGTGACGCGCGAGACGCCGCCGGGCAGCCTTGTCGAAGATCAGGCGTTCGGCCTGACCGCAGCGCTCCGGCGATCCGAATTCCTCCAGAAGCTCGATCACGAGGGGCGGGATCGCCCGCTGCTGAAGCCGCTCCTGAGCGTGAATGGTCATCGTGCTCGTGATCATGCGGGCCTCCTGGCGAGATGCTTTATCGGCCGCCGCGCTGGCGAACGCTGTTCGAAGCGGCGAGCC
>Ga0316228_1001095_pt1 | contig 30300 bp, 39 predicted proteins | sample TBH18021metaG_FD_206005 | JGI IMG/M metagenome (GOLD analysis project Ga0316228, IMG submission 206005) | Freshwater microbial communities from Trout Bog Lake, Wisconsin, USA - TBH18021 | ecosystem: Environmental > Aquatic > Freshwater > Lake > Hypolimnion/Profundal zone | place: USA: Wisconsin... | reverse complement strand
GCCACCATACCCGTTTACAAAGCGAACAGGAAAGTCAATGAAATCAACGGTCTACCCAGACCACCCCCGCGCCAGTGCTAGCTTTGCGTACCGTCACTTATTGCACTGAAAACGAGGAGACCCCAACCAGCTTTGGGTTGCAGACTTTACCTATGTATCGACATGGCAAGGTCAGATGTTTGCGGCCTTTGTGATTGATGTCTATGCCCGCCGGATTGTGGGTTGGCGAGTCAGCAGCCACATGCGCACTGACTTTGTTGTGGATGCATTGGAGCAAGCTCTCTACGCACGGCATCCTTCAAGCGATGAAAAGCTGATTCATCACTCCGACAGGGGGAGTCAGTACGTGTCCATTCGCTACACAGAGCGCTTGGAGGAAGCTGGCCTGATGCCTTCGGTGGGCAGCACCGGCGACTCCTATGACAACGCCCTGGCTGAAACTATCAACGGCTTGTACAAAACGGAGGTCTGGACCGGCCAGCCTTTCGTAGACACCTAGGAGCCATAATTCATGGCAACGACAGAGGTGTTTATGAGCAACAGGCAGTACACGGATGAGTTCAAGGCCGAAGCGGTCAAGCAGGTAACCGAACGTGGCTTCCGGGTGGCCGATGTGGCCCAGCGGCTCGGGGTCTCCACCCACAGCCTGTACGAGTGGCTGCGCAAGGCGAAGAGCGCTGCCAATGCCGACGGCGCGGAGGCGGCACTGCTGCCGACGGCGAAGGACTCGGCGGAGGTCCGGCGACTGAAGGCCGAGATCAAGCGTCTGACCGAGGAGCGCGACATCCTAAAAAATGTCCGCTGTCAAGGACTTTCGATTTGCATCGGACGGACGCAAACCCATATCTGACGCGGGTTTAGAGGGTATTCGGGTTCCGGGTAGCTACGGACCGCATCCATGTCAGGAGTTGCATGGGAGCCTGGGGATTGTGCTTCCCGGCGACCTGAGGCGCGCGCCAGCGCATAGACGCTGAGTGCGCGCACGGTCACCGTACCGCTGGAGCGAGCACGCCTCTGGCAGCCGTGGCCCGCAGCCGCCCAAGGGCAAACGGCGGCGCACACAGTACTCAGCGATCGAACTGCAGGAAACTCTCGACGTTCGCATTCAGCTCTTTCACAAGAGTCTGAGCATCATCGACGATGCGCTGTAGTGAAGCGCCGCCATCCATGTAGACCCTCATGGACACCAGTTGGAGCAGGCTAAGACCGATTCGGCGCAGATCGGCCAGCGTGCTTTCCGGCACAACAGACAGCCTGAAATAGGTCCAAGTGGCGATTTGCTGGCCGATGCCATAGGTTTCCTGCTGGGCTTTCTCGACACGCCCATCGAAGATCTCTTTGTTGGCACGGTCCCACATTTGGGTCAACTTGCGGGCAAGTTTGGCAATCGCCTCCAGGACTTTTCGCTGTGTCTCATCGCTGACCTCGATAGGATCGACCAGATCGCGCATCAACTCCGCAGCAGCGAAGCCTGCGGAGTTGCACACGTCGTTGAAGTTTTCCCCTTCGCCGAGGTAGTGCCGGAACTGTGCGACTTCATCGAGCTTCTCAGCTGTGGCTTCCAACCGTTCATTGACGTGGCTCTCAATGGCCCAGTCGGAGACGGACAGGTCGCGCAGCTTTGACGCATAGACCTCCGCATCTGCCGACCAATCTTCAATCCAGGGTTTCAGGCTTCGCATCTCGGAGTCCGTATCGCTCCAGCGTCGCACGTTGGCGAGCACGTCGGCCAGCGCAGACAGCTCCGGATGATTCTTGGGTCCTTCTGCGGCCTCCCCGGGCATGGAAGCTGTCAAGGCAGCGCGAACCTCTGAGGCCGTCGCCGGTCGGTAGACCGTGCCGTGCCGGATGTACGCGCGCGAATCCACGTAGTACAGAGGCTCTGAACCCTTCTCGACAGTGATGACGAGAACGCCGAGCCCATTTGCCGATGTCCAGCCGATCTGCGGGCGGACGGGGGGATCGATGATCTGGCAAACGCCCACGATCCTTCTGCCGAGATCATCTCGAACCGCTGGGTCATGTGCATTTTCGACTCCTGGAATCGAGCCGTCGTCTGCCACTCCAAGAAGGAGTCGGCCCCCGCTGCTGGAAGCGAAAGCCGCGATTTCCTTGGCAAGATCCCGCACCTGCTTTGGCAGCTCTCGCTTGAATTCCACAGTCTCGCTCTCACCGCCCTGAGCAAGCCGAGGAATATCTTCAGATAGCTGGGCGTCCGCCCACGGTTCGATGGTCATAGCGATATCATGCCCGCGCCTCGAAAGATCTCCACGAATTCCCGAGCTCCCTGCAGCAGCTGGCGCACGCCCACGTCGCGTGATTGCTTTGACTTTGAGTAATCGCTGGTGTGTGCACCATAAACGTATCAGCGCGCCTGCGGGCCTGCGGCAGTTTGACCGAACAGAAGCTTCTTGCCCTCCTCCGTCACCGCAGGACGCGATGCGAAAGGCTCGCCGCGCGCATAGGCCCTGATCGTCGCGGGACGATTGCGAATCGCATCAAACCACCGCCGCAGACTGGGGAACTCGTCGAGTTCCTGCTGCTGGCGCTTCCACGGCACCACCCAGGGGTAGGTCGCCATGTCCGCGATCGAATAGGTTTCACCTGCGAGATATTCCTGCACGGCCAGGCGTCGGTCGAGCACACCGTACAGGCGATTGGTCTCGTTGACGTAGCGCGTGATGGCATAGGGGATCTTCTCGGGCGCATAGATGCCAAAGTGATGGTTCTGACCGGCCATGGGGCCGAGTCCACCGACCTGCCAGAAGAGCCATTCCAGCACCGCCTTGCGCTCACGCAGGTCGGTCGGCATGAAGCGACCCGTTTTCTCCGCAAGATAGACCAGGATGGCGCCCGATTCAAAGACGGTCACGGGCTCCCCGCCGTCGACCGGCTGCATGTCGATGATCGCAGGCATCCGGTTGTTCGGCGAGAACGCGAGGAACTCAGGCTTGAACTGGTCGCCCGCACTGATGTCGACAGGATGAATGCGGTATTCGAGGCCAGCCTCCTCCAGAAACATCGTGACCTTGTGGCCATTGGGCGTGGGCCAATAGTAGAGGTCGATCATTTGCGACTCCGTCGTTGAGATGTGCCGGCGCCATCGAGCAGCGCCAATGCGGGCCGGACAAGCCCACGCAGCAATTCCGGTTCTGGCCGCGATCGCGCGAGGACGCGCAGCCCCATTAGCAAGCCGAGCAGCATCCGGGCGAGATCATCGGCCGGCAACGTGATGTTGATCGCGCCGGCATCTTGGCCGGCCTTGACGCAACGGTAGAAGAAGGCCTCCATGTCGCGCAAGACAGCGGCCAGTGCAGCCTGAAACTCCGCGTCGTGAGGTGCCAGCTCCAGTGCCGAGTTCACGATCAGGCATCCCTTGCGCTGGTCGTCGGCCAGCGACAATTCGATGATCTCATCGAAGAACGCACCGATGGCCGCACGAGGTGCCAACTGGGACTCGAAGCGCCGGACCCGATCGCAAAAGCCTCGCTCGACATAGTGTTCGAGCGCCTGCCGGTACAGCGTGCGTTTGTCGCCAAACGTGTTGTACAGACTGGGGCCGGCGATACCCATCGCGTCGGCCAGGTCCCGCACCGAGGTGGCTTCGTAGCCCCTCGACCAGAAGCATTGAATCGCGGCATCGAGGGCCACTGCTTCGTCAAACTCTCTGGGGCGCGCCATGATCGTTCCTGGATCGGTTCGTGGTTGGCTTCGTGAGTGGATGCGGTGCTTGATGCCGCGTCGTCACAATGCGCTGTGGTCCTTGACCGCCTCTTCCAGCGCGCTCTTGAGCGTCAGGAATCTCGCATCGACCGCTACCGGATCGTTACGGTTGAGCGCAATCATCTGGGCTCTCGCCTCCCCGCCCCGGATGACCTCGAAAGCGTTCGCCTCGATCCCGGCGACGATGGCATCGGCCACCGCAGAAGCAGGCTCGCGCGAAAACCCCAGTTCGGGACCAGCGCGATTCGACTTCATCATCGGCGTGTCCGTGCCTCCAGGATAGGCCGTCAACACATGAATGCCTTCGCCCTTGAGCTCGCGCCTGAGCGCCTCGCCAAAGCGAGCCAGACCTGCTTTCACCGCGGCATACGTTGCATAGAAGGGTGCGCCGACCAGGGCAATGCCGGAGGCGACATTCACCACCATGGCATCTCCGCTGGCCCGCAGAGCGGGGAGCGCCGCGCGGGTCAACAAGACTGGCGCGAGCAAGTCGACGATCACCATCTGCTCGATATCGGCTTCCGTGGTGTTCTCCAGCCGGCCAGCCCGCACGCCGCCGGCGTTGTTGACGAGGATGTCGAGTCCGCCCAGCGTCTGTATCGCCTGGTCCAGCGTGGCCGCGCGTCCCTCGGGACTTCCCACGTCAGCGCAGACGCCCGTCGCCGAGTCAAGGCTGCGCAGTGCATCGTCCAGGACGCTTCTGCGCCTTCCGGTGATGACCACCCTGGCGCCTCGCGCGATCAGCGCATGGGCCAGCGCGAGGCCGATCCCGCTCGATCCGCCCGTGACGAGGACCCGCTTGTTCTTCAGTTCCATTTCAAACTCCTTGCGCCGATGCAGGGGGATAGTTCGACGGGAAGAGCGCACGCTTGGTCTCCTCGTCGTTGATCGCCTTGAACGCATGGCTCTTGGCGAGCGCCCGGGCGCGAGCGACCGCCGGACGCGCATCCACGCCTGCGAACCACCGCTTCAGTTCGGGAAAGGGCCCCAGAGGATCCTCGGCGCCCTTGCGCACGCGGGAAGCGCGATCGAGCCAGCCCCAGGCGGAGATGTCGGCGATCGTGAAACCGCTGCCGACGATGAACTCGCGTCCGGACAGGTGATCGTTGAGAACCTGATAGTGCCGCTCCGCCTCGCGGCGGTAACGATTGGCCGCGTAGTCCAAGCCCTCGGGCGCGGCGAACTGGAAGTGCACCGCCTGCCCGGAGAACGGCCCCAATCCCGAGGCGATGAAGAGCAGCCAGGACAGCAACTCCGGCCGATCCTCGGACGTGCCCAGAAGCTGGCCGGTCTTTTCCGCCAGATAGATCAGGATGGCGGTCGAGTCGAAGACCCTGACTTCGTTGCCGCCCGGCCCCTCGGTATCGACGATGGCCGGTACCTTGCCGTTCGGATTGATCGCACGAAAGGCGGGCGCATGCTGCTCGCCCTTGCTTGTGTCGACCGGCAAGGCTTCGTAGGCCAGACCGGTCTCCTCCAGAAAGAGCGCGATCTTTGCGGGGTTGGGGGTCGGATGAAAGTAGAACCGGATCATGGTGTATGCCTCGTGGTTGCGGAAATCGATGGCTTCGCTGCTTTACGGGCAGGACGTGCTGCCAAGAGCACGCCGCCAACAACGACGGCAAGTGCAACGCACTCTCCACCAGACGGCAGCTCTCCAAGTACGGGAATGGCGGCCAGCGAAGCAACGACCGGAATCAGGGCGATGATGGCTGTGGCCGCAGATGGGCCCAGAAGCGCGACAGAGCGATTGAAGGAAACGATCGCAACGCCGCTCATCAGGACGCCCTGATAGACGGCCTGCAAGCCGATCTCGCTGGGTGAGGCCATGGCGAGGCGACTGAGCCCGCCAAAAATATAGATCGGCAGGAAGAGGATGGCCGACCAGAAGCAGATCAGGGCTGCGGCCTGCACAGGTGTCAGGGCGCTGCGCCGAAAAAGCAGCGTGTAGACGGCCCACATGGCAGCGGCAGTCATCAGGGCGATGAGGCCCATCGGGTTCATGCCACCGTGAGCGGAAACACCGCCTGCAACCATGAACACCAGTCCGATGATGATGGCGAGGTAGCCACACCAGCGCGCGCGGCCCTGTTTCTCTTTCAGGAAAATCCACGCGAAGGCGCCGGCGAATACCGGCATCAGGGTCGGCGCTATCGCTGCCGCGCGGCCGGCCGACGTGAGCTGCAGGCCGAGCGCGACCGCCAGGACGAAGGGCAACCCCCAAAGGCAGGCATAGACCAGCCCCTCACGCCATTCCTTGGCTGATAGGCGTCTCTTTCCCCGCAACAGCACTGGAAGAAGAATGACGGCACCGATGCCGAACCGCAGCGCGGTCACATCCCACAGGCGAAGTTCGCGCGTGACACTGAAGCGCGTCACGACGAACCAGCCCGCAAAGATCGTGACGCTGAGCCCGGCCCAGCAGAATCCGCGCAAGACGTTCCGGGATGATCTCTGAGGCCACGACGCGGCAGCCGGTCCGACTACCGCTTCTTGCACCAAGTCGACGGCCTGCGTCACGTAACCGCCTGCTCTTGCAGCGCCGCAAGAAGTCGCTGCGGGGCCAATCGCTGCCGGTAATCGACCTCGATGAAAGCCAGCGAGATCCTCTGGTTCGGCGTGATCACATAGGTGGCGGGAACGGGCAGCTCCCAACTGGCGTCCCCATTTATGCTCGGCAGCGCCTTGTTGCTGGAACTCAAGGCATCGCGCAGTTCCTGCGGCAATGGATAGACCAGCCCGAATTGGCGAGCCACGTCATTGCCCAGATCGCTCAGGACGTTAAACGTCAACGCCTCGCGCTCCGCGGTTGACAGTGATGCGTCCGGAAGCTGAGGTGAGATGGCCAGCATGCTTGCGCCAAAGGATGCCAACTCGGGCAGCAAGGCCTGGTAGGACCGCAGTTGGAGGTTGCAGTACGGACACCAGCCACCTCGATAGAAGGTCACCACCACAGGACCTTGCTTGAGAGCAGCGGACAGCGACACCGTGCCGCCTTGGGCGTCCGGCAACGAAAAGTCGGGGGCCCTGTCTCCCTCCTTCAGCGCAGCGTGCCTCGCAAAGGTCGATCGCAGTTCCTCGATCCTGGACTCATAGAGCGCGACCCGGCCGGCTGGAGCGGTGCGGGCGAACTCCTTTCGCAATTCTTGCAGTTGTCGATCAAGATCAATAACGGCCACTTGGATCTCCCTTCGAGCAAGGCAGTCGCGGCGGGGATCGCAGCGGACTCCCGTTATTTTATATCAGTCGATAAAAAATGGCTTGTGTCAAGCGTTTTGCCTGAATGCAGGTCGCATCAGAAGCCTATACAGGTCAACGGCTGCGCATGGAAGATGCCCCACCTGTCATTTTCAGAAGACGACTGCACCAGACAACGCGGTTTGAAGGCTGTTGTGCAGTCGTCTATTGGGGTCGTCTCAGAAAACGGAAAATAAAGCACGCTAAGCGTGCGTGGAGGCTGGCACCCAGCGGTACAGCGTCGGAATGGACACGCCGAGGTTCTTGGCCACGTCCTTGGGCGGCACCCCGCTGGCCAGCAGCTTCTTGGCCGACTCGATCTTGCTGTCGGTCATCTTCGGCTTGCGGCCGCCTTTGCGGCCGAGCTGCTTGGCGACTTCCAGCCCGGCGCGGGTGCGCTCGACGGTCAGCTCGCGCTCCATTTCGGCAAGGCTCGCCATGACGTGGAAGAAGAACCGCCCGGATGGTGTGCCGGTGTCGATGGAGTCGGTGAGGCTCCTGAACTGGACACCGTGCTTGTGCAGATCGCCGACCAGATCGACCAGTTGCTTGACCGACCGGCCCAGCCGGTCGAGCTTCCAGACGACCAAAGTATCGCCTTCGCGCAGCATTTCGAGCGTCTTGGCCAAGCCAGGCCGGTCTGCCCGCGTGCCACTCACCTTGTCCTCGAAGACCTTTTTACATCCGGCCTTGCTCAAGGCTTCGCGTTGCAGCTCCAGGTTCTGATCCTGCGTCGAGACGCGCGCATAGCCAATCAACATGGCTTGTCTCGCGCCCGGTCGATGCGTTCCTGCATCGCCTGCATCACTTCTTCGTGGGTGTACGATCTGGCGTTGGCGTCGGTGGCTTGCCGCAGGGCTTCCTCAACCTCGCGCGTCATCCGCTCGTAATCCTCCGGCCACAGCGCTTGCTCCATGCGCAGCGACGCCTGACCCAGCAGGTGCAGCAGGCTGAACAGCCGCATGTCGTTGGTGGCGACGATGCGCTCCCGAATCTGCTCCTGAATAGCTTCGCTAGCCCGATGCGCTTGTGGTGTGGCAGTCCCCTCGTAGTCAGCGGGGAATTCCGCTTCCTCGGCAATCCTTGCCCAGGCGCTGGCCAGCGCCTCGATGGTTGACGTGCTCATTTCCGCCGCTCCTGTGCTCTTTGGCGAATCAACCGGCCAAGGGGCCTCGACGCGAAAACCAGCAGCATCACGCCTATCGGATACCAGGTCGAGAAGACCACCAAGGCATCGAAGGCTGGCCGTCCGGTGTTGGTAGGCAGTACGGCGGTCACAGCCATCAACCCGCCGACCGTCCAGATGATGCGCCACACGTAGGGCATCACGCGGGGCACGTAGCCGTCATCGAAAGCGGTCTGGTAGTAGCGGCGCAGGCCGCGCTCGGCAAGCGCCTGGCGCTGCCGCTCCGACAGCGCATCCGTCCGGCCATACCAGCGCCGGAATGGTGGACAGCGCAGCAGCAAAGGGGTGAAGAGGATCATCACCGCCACGATCGCGACACCCCACGCCATGACGGCGCCGGCATCGGGCCGCTTGGCGTTCTCGATCACGGGCGCGAAGACGCCCGGAGCACCGATCATCCAGAACAGCGCAATGTGCTGATGGAAGGAGAGCTTCATTTGCTCATCCACTTGCGCAGCAGGCGCTTTTTCAGGGAGGCGCGTTCTTGCGGGTTGCGTCCCTTGTGATTGGCGATGCGATCCGCCGTGGCGGCCTGGCGCTTGACGGGCCAGTAGGAGCGGCCATCCTTGCCCATCGACCAGACGCTGCTGGCCTGGTTTTCCAGCAGGGGCAGATGGGCGCTCAGGGCTTCGGGCGACGCGCTGGTCAGCGCCGTGCGCTCACGGGTGCGCCAGCGCTGATGCCAGAGCTTCTTGTCCTCGCGCTCGCTGCCGCAGGTCGTGTGCCCGACGATGGGTGTTTTGCGGCGGCTGCGGCTCATAACGTAGTGGTCTCCAAGAACATTCAGGACTGATCCCAGGCGTCGATGGTCAAGACCTGATCGGCAGGACAGGCGGCTACGCGGTCGGGAACTGGATGGTGTTCAGTCTCATGCCGACCCCATTCGATTGATCGCGTCGCTTGCGGCACGCTGCGACGCAAGGAGGTTTGCGACCTGGTTTAGCAGCCGTGTCCGCTGCATGTCTGTTACCTATCTCCCCGACCGCTCATTGGACCAACTCCAGAGATTGGGCTCTATCGCTCAGCCAATACGAAACCGGCATTGGCTGATGCCACAACCGAGACGAACACAAATGGCTCGGTACCTGTATTTCGCGCCCCGTGCACTTGGCCCGGTCTTGCCACGGCTATCTCACCTTCCCTGAGGGCACGAACAATCCCATTGCCCTGAAAGTAATCAGCCATTCCCGACAAAACAGTCCACGTGTCTTGGCCGTGAGGATGAATGTGAGCCGCAATTTCCTGCCCGGGATGGACATGCCAAACCACGATAATTGAGTCTCGGGTTTCAAGCACAACGGAACGAATAGGCTCGCCTTCGGACGGCTGAACATACTCGGCTACAGAAAATATTCTCGATTCAACAGTCATCGGAGATCCCTCTTTCACAGTGCCCCCAGACAGGCTGGATATGAGTTCTAACTCGAATTTGAACGGGAGGCTGGTCGTGCGGTCGTGCAGTTGCCGATGAGCGTGTCGGCTGCTGCCTCCTTGCCCACCAGCGAACTCACGTCCGTTGCGGCCATCCAGAAGGTCTTGCCCGAGCGCGGCTCATAGGTCGCGGGATCGAACACGCCAGAGGGGCCGAACATCGGCGGCTTGATTGGTCATGGCTCCATGCCTTTGTCGTTACGGTCTTCATCGTCGGCATCCTGACGCACGGCGGGCAATTGCTGGAGCAACGCCGGCAGCCATTCCTGTACCGTCTCCCACACCACATCGAGGTTGATGTCGAAATAGCCGTGAGCCATGCGATTACGCATATTGCGCATGCTGCGCCACGGCACGTCGGCATGCGCCTGGGTGAACTCGACGTAGCCATCCATCACCTTTGTGGCCGCCTCGCCGATGACGATCAGGCTCATGATGACGGCCTGCTGGGTGCGCTTGTCGGCCAAGAAGTCGTCCTTGGCCATCCCTTCCACGAAGCTGCGCGCATCGGTTGCGGCCTGCTGAATGTGGTCGAGGTAATCGGGCAGGCGGTTCTCGCTCATATCGGTTGCGCCTCCGCGAGCACCTTGGCCCGGAACTTCGGCGGCAGGTCGCCGGGAGTCAGCAGATCGACGTCAACGCCGAGCAGCGATTTCAGTTCTTCTTCCAAATCGCCCAAGTCCAACAACGTGGCACCGGGCAGCGCATCGACCAACAGGTCGAGGTCGCTGCCATCCCGGTCGGTGCCATGCAGCACCGAGCCGAAGACGCGCGGGTTCGCGGCGCGAAAGCGGCCTACCGCTTCACGCACTGCGCTTCGCTTCATGTCAAGCACAACAGACGGTCGCATGCGCATCCTTTCTTATCGAAACTCGTTGAGATGATATGCAATCAAGAATAGAATTTCAAGAACTATTTTCGAGAATCGCAATGCCTTGATTCCCGTGCCGCGCCTGTGAATTTCACCCGCTCGACGAGCGCAACACCGACGCCGCCTACGCCAAGAACCGGCGAATCGACCTCAAACTCACGAACCGCTGAGCGACGCGTCACCGCGCTGCTGCGCCAGCCAGTCGCGCGGGGCGCAGCCCATGCGCACGCGGAAGGCGCGCGCCAACGCGTTCGGGCTGCCGTAGCCGACGCGGTCGGCCACCACCGCCACCGGACGCCCCTGCTTGAGCAGGGTGCAACTGACGTTCATCCGCCAGTCGGCCAGATAGTCGCCCGGCGTGACGCCCACCGCGTCTTTGAACGCGGCGGCGAAGCGCGCGCGTGACATGCCCGCCTGCGCCGCCAGCGCCTCGAGCGACCACGCGGTCTGCGGCGCATCGTGCATGGCGGTTATGGCGCGCGCGAGTTTCGGGTCGGCCAGTCCCGCCAGCAGTCCGGTGGCGCCAAGCCGCCCATCCATCAGATAACGCAGCAACTGGATCAGTAGCAACTCGCACAAGCGGTCGATGGCGGCCTGCCGACCGCACTGGTCGCGCTCGGCTTCGGCAAACAGCAGCTCTAGCGTCGGCCCGAGGCCGGGCAAGTCCGCCAGCGGAATCAGCAGCATCGACGGCAAGGCCATGGCCAACGGATTGCCCGTCGAAGCGCCCAGATCGACCTCCGCACACAACAGCTCAGCGGTATCGCCGGGGGCGGCGACAAAACGATGCGACGCCACGCGCGGATAAAACAGCAGGCTCGGCTCGGTAACCAGCAGATCTTCATGCACGGGCGAACGCGCCGTAATCGGGCCGCGCCGCACCAGATGGATATAGCCATGCGGCGCCGCGTAATGATGCTGCCCACAGAAGGCGCCGCTGTGAAAAACGCGCGCCGAAAGCGAGTAGTGCCGGAGCAAGCCGGCCAGTCGATCCGCCATTCCACTCTCCATATAAGACGATAGGTTACGTATTTGATACTTTACGTGCCATATCGTACCAAACAAAGGGCGATCATGCCCACTTGCTCTTGCACCTCACCCACTACGGAGATAGACATGACCCAAATCGCCCCCCTGACCATCGACACCGCTGACGCCGCTACCGCTGCCACACTCAAGGCCGTCAAAGCCAAGCTCGGCATGGTGCCGAACCTGCTCGCCACGCTGGCCCACGCGCCGGCAGCGCTCAACGGCTACCTCGGCCTGTCCGAAACGCTGGGCACCGGCCGCCTGAGTGCCACCCAGCGCGAGATCGTTGCGCTGGCTGCCGGTCAAGCCAATCGCTGCCAGTACTGCCTGAGCGCACACACCCTGATCGGCAAAGGTGCCGGACTGTCGGCAGAGGCCATCGCCGCGGCCCGCACCGGCCAGGCGGCCAACGCACTTGACGATGCAATTGCCGGCTTTGCCCGCGCGCTGGTCGAGCAACGCGGCGTGGTGTCGGCCGACGCCATGGCCAACTACCGCCGCGCGGGGCTCGACGACGGCCTGATACTGGAAGTGATCGCCAACATCGCGCTGAACACGCTCACCAACTACACCAACCACATCGCCGACACCACGGTGGATTTCCCCGTGGTCGCCGTCTGATCTCCATAGGCATATAAGGAGAACACAACGAAAATCGCACTCACCGGCGCTCTGCTCGCCAGCGCCCTCGTCCTGCCACTGGCCGTCACGGCCGGCGACTTTTCGCCCTATGTGGACAGCCAGGGCGGCATCAGCCGCCCCACAGACTTCCGCACAAACTTCGTCCACCTGGGCTCATATGCGGTGTTGGACGAAAAATCCGCCTCTCGCGGCCTGCACGATGTGTACACCGAAAAGGCCTCGGCCGAGCACTACCGCAAGACCGGCAAGTTCTTGGACGGCGCCACGCTGGTGAAAGAGATCCGCAAGCTCGAAACCAGCGCCATGACCACTGGCAACCCTGTGGTCTGGGGTTCCGATGCGGCCGTGTGGTTCGTGATGGTCAAGGACGCCAAAGGCCGTTTCGCCAGCAACCCCTTGTGGGGCGACGGCTGGGGCTGGGCGCTGTTCAAGGCCGACGCCCCCGCCAAGAATGTCGCCGTCAGCTACGAAGCCGACTGCATGGGCTGCCATGTGCCGGCGGCCAAGACCGACCGCGTATTCATCCAGGGCTATCCGACACTGACCCAGCACTGACTTGCTGCCGGGTTACGCTTCGCGCAGGATGGCACCTCCGTCCTGCGCGAGCCACCCTTTCCGGAAGCGCGCCATGCCGACACTCGACGCCTTTCTGACCGACGTCCGCGCCTGCACGCGCTGCGCACCGCATCTGCCACACGGCGTGCAGCCGGTCTTCCAGTTTCACCCGAGTGCGCCCATCCTCATCGCCGGCCAAGCACCGGGGGCCCGGGTCCATGCCTCAGGCGTGCCCTTCGACGACGCCAGCGGCGCGCGTCTGCGCGCCTGGCTGGGCGTGGACCGCGACACCTTCTACGACCCTACCCGCATCGCCATTCTGCCCATGGGCTTCTGTTATCCGGGCACCGGCAAAAGCGGTGACCTGCCGCTACGCCCGGAGTGCGCCCCCCGCCTGGCGCGAAGCCTTCATGCAGCGTTTCGAGCGCCTGTCGCTGGTCATCGTGCTGGGCAGCTACGCCATGGACTACCACCTCGGTACTGGCAAGACGCCGCTCACCCGGGTGGTCGAAGCCTGGCGCGAGCACTGGCCGCAAGCGTTCCCCCTGCCTCACCCTAGCCCGCGCAACAATCGCTGGCTGGTGCGCAACCCCTGGTTCCAACAAGACGTGCTGCCCGCGCTGCAAGCACGCGTCCAGGCAGTCCTCACCGCCAACCCCAAGGAAACCCCATGACCGACGACACCGCCGCCATTACCGAGCTGCTGCACAAGTACTACGACACCCTGGCCTGGGCGAACGGAGACAGGCACCGGCTTTGGAGCGATGAACGACGGCTTCAGGTGCGGTAGCTGACGCCTGGGACCTCAATCACCGTATGACCGGGTCGAAAGCGGTCCTTTCTCTGACAACATCGCCCTAGCCCGCACTCAACCCCCACAACACATCCAGCACATGTTGCGTAGGCCGCTCGACGTCCCCACCACGGTGGGCAATACCAAGTTGACGCCACAATAAGGGCTGTAATGGCCGCATGACGATCCTGGTATCGGGCAATGGCGTGGAGGCTTCATGCGGCAACAACGTCGCACCATAACCGGCCGCCACTAGGCTTTTGATCGCATCGTTGTAGTTCAGTTGAATACGCGGCGTGGGCTGCCGTCCATCACTGGCGAACCACTCCGAGGTCAAGCGCGAAAGCCGAGTAGTTTTGTCATTCAGAATTAATGGCTGGGCGGCCAGCCAACCGGGGGTCACAACATCCGGGCATTCCCAGCGAGCCGGCAAGAAGGCCATGACCGGGTCCCGCCGCCATGGCTCGATCCGCAATTCCTTCACCGGGGTCTGTGGCAGCGCGACCAGACCGATCTCCAAAGAGCCCTCGGCAAGCTTCTTCAAAGTTTCCTGCGACGTGAGCACCGCGACCTGCACATCGATAGCGGGATGGCGTTGGCCCAACGTCTCCAAAGCTTGCGGCATCAACTGTGCGATGGCCCCTGTGGAGGCACCCAGCCGCACACGCCCGGCCAAGCCCTGCACCTGACGCTCCACGTCCTCAAGCGCCTGCTCCGCATCCGCCAACAGGCGCCGCGCGCGCTCCACCAGCGTTTCTCCAATCGCCGAAGGCTGAATGCGCCCACGTGTGCGCGACAACAGCTTTCCGCCAACCCGCGACTCCAGGTCGGCAATATGCAAACTGACCGTGGGTGGCGCGAGGTGCAGCACACGGGCCGCCTCGGCAAACGAACCCGGGGTCATGCCAAGATGAGGCCAGTTCGCTATCATAAGCCTTCAAGTAATGAAGGCGGCGCGAATCATACGTTTCAGTAATTAAGGATCACGGCGCTTTCGTCCGCTGGCCAACGCGTCCTGGTGTTGCCTTCTTCAACTCGCTCACCAGCCGGCGCGTTGTTTCCGCTTCGGTTTCGGCGCGCTCAGCCCGCCGTAGCGCCTCCTCCAGCAACGACTGGGTCTGCACCAGTTCTTCGGCCGTTTCACGCTGCCGCGTGGCGGCTCCCTCCGCCTGCTGCCGCACTGCGCCCAGTTCCATGCGCAACGTGCCGATCGCATTGGCATGTGTCACGGCGCTTTCTTGCATCGCGGTACGCGCGGCCACAACCTGCGCACGTAGCTCATCGGCCAGCTTGTCGCTTTTCTGACGGGCGGTGCGCTCCTGGTCGATCTCGCGCAACGCACGTTTCTCGTGGCTGGCGGCACGCTCTTCTGCTGCATCCGCGCGGGCCCGCTCACGATCGAGCTGCGCGCCAAATTCAACCCGAGCCTGTGTGAGCTGCTGTGCCGCCTCGTCCAACTGCCGGCGGGTCTCCTGCAGACGCGCTTCGGTTGCTGCGTGGCCCTGGCGCTCAGCAGACAGCATTTCTTGAAGCGCGGCAAGCTGCCCGCGCACCGAGTCCAGCTGTGCCTGAATGACCGCGGTCGCTTGTCGCGCGGTTTCGCTTTCCGCAGTGGCTTGGTCGCGCGCGGCTTCGGCGGCGTGCGCCTGGTGGCGCGCTTCGGCCCGCAGTGCGGCCAGTTCGGTGGCCGCCGCGGACGAGGCCGCTTGCCAGATGGCCAACACTGCCTCGGCGGCAACCTGCTTCAAGGCCTCGGGGAGATCTGGGTGGTCGATCGTCACCCGTGTTTTGTCGCGCAGGTCCTGCCAGAACCGGTTCAGCACGTGGGAAGGTGTGCTCATGCTGCCCTTGCGCACCAGACTGTAGAGCTTGTTGGCCGTCGGTGTGACGCCATAGCGGAAAAACAGCAGCGCGCAGACTTCGCGGTACAGCTCCCGCGTCTCGGTGAAACGGCCGCGCAGCGCCGCGATATCGGCCTGCAGCGCTTGGTCTTCGGCGGTGGATGCGGGGTCAAGCGTCATGACGGGCCTGGATTTCAGTTCGAATGAGTCAATAATATGCCGTAAACCGCGTGATTTCATAATTTCAAGTACAAACTTGAGACATAAGTACGCTTCTGTCTAGACTATACTGCGCACTGGCCCCGCACAATACGCCTCGCCCGAGGTGACCTCGCAGGCGGTTGATTGTCCTACGTTGAATCACTATGATTGGTTTCTAATCGACATGATTGGATGACGCCGAACCTCATGAATCTCTCCGATATGCCCTCCACCGGTACCGGCTGGGATCGCCTTGAAGCCGCCTTCAAGGAGGAGCGTCCCCTGCAGCCGATCCGCAAGATCGTCGTCAAAGGCTCGGTCGACATGGTGTTCCGGCGCGCGGACACGCCAACGCTGGTCGTTGCCGGCGAAACGGCGGATGCGGTGACCTCGGTCCGGACCGCCTACAAAGGCGACAAACTGGTGATCGAGCGCGAAGGCGTGTCGATCCGCTTCGGCAGCAGCCACATGACCTTCCACGGCACGGTCGGCTCGGTGGTCTTGGGCGACATCGTGAACGGCAAGCCCACCGGGCCGGCCATTTCCCTGCACCAGCCGCGCGCGGTGGTCGGCATCGCGCTGCCCGAGTTCCCGGCGATCAAGATCAAGGGCAGCGGCGATGTCACCTTGCTCGATCTGCAGCAAGACGCCTTGGACCTGGAAATCCCGGGTTCGGGCGATATCACCGCCAGCGGCCACGTCGCCCGCTTGCACGTGCAGGTCGTGGGCTCTGGCGATGTCGATGCCAGTGCGCTGATCGCCGAGTCGGCCGACCTGTCGGTGGCGGGTTCCGGCGACATTGACGCCTTCGTGCGGACCGAGGTGCGCGCCCGCGTGGCCGGCTCGGGTGACATCGTCGTGCGGGGCAACCCGCTGCGCTGGGACGACCACGTGGCTGGCTCCGGCACGATCAAGTTTCGTTGACGGCGGCAGGCCCAGCACTCCGCTGCATTGACCCGATTTCAGGAGGACGCCATGTCCAAAGCCGAAACCCGCGTATTGACCGCACATGTCCCAGTGCCGCTGGCCGAGAAGGTGGACCAGTTGGCCGACCGCCTCGAACGCTCGCGCGGCTGGATCATGAAACAGGCACTGTCGGCCTGGATCGCCCAGGAAGAGGAGCGCGACCGCCTCACCCGCGAGGCGCTGGCCGACGTGGACGCCGGCCGCGTCATTGGCCACCAGGCCGTGCAGGCCTGGGCGGACAGCCTGGGTGCCGGTGAGCCGGTGCCGCGCTGATGGAACTGCAGTGGACCAGCAAGGCGCAGGAAGACCTCACGCGCCTGTATGAGTTTCTCGCGCCGGTGAACAGGCCGGCCGCCGCGCGCGCGGTGCAGGCTTTGGTCAAGGCGCCAGAAATCCTGCTGACCAACCCGCGCGTGGGCGAGCAACTGTTCCAGTTCGAACCGCGCGAAGTGCGGCGCATGCTCGTCGGCCAGTATGAAATGCGCTACGAGATCCGGGGCGAGAGCATTTACCTGCTGCGGCTGTGGCACACCCGCGAAGACCGATAACAGGGAGCAAGACCATGCTGGAGTACCGACTGACGCCGAACCATGCCGGCGTCGCATTGTGGTGGGATTTCGCGGCGCTGGAGCGCCTGCACGGCTTCATCCACTACGTCGTGCAGGAAAGCGTCTACATCGAGGACAAGGAAGGCTTCGTGCTCGGCTTGGCGTACGACGTGCGCAAAGCCTATTCGGGGCAGCGCAGCGTGGACCAGCGCGGCGATACCAAGGACGACCGTTGCCGTATCTACGGCGTCGAAGTCCTGTGGCCCGTACTCCTGACGCAAGTCGGGGTGCTGCGCCAGGCCATGGCCTTCATCCCGACCAACAAGCTGGACCAGTCGATCATGTTCGAGCTGGAGCACGTGGTCGAATCGGCGGTGCGCGCCGCCACGCCGGTGTTGGCCGATGAAGTCATCCACCGCACGCGGTCCGCTGCGAGCGCCACCTATGTCCACCTAGACAGCGTGCTCGATAGCCGCTGCCGGTACTTCATTGCACTGCCGCCCAAACAGCGCCTCAAGATGCTGCCCAAGGTGATGGCGACGTTCGACCCGATGTACGGGATCTTGGCCAAGTCGGATATCACGTTGCGCCCCGATGTCATCCCACCCACCGCCTTCGTCGACAGCGACGAAGACTGGCCGGACTTCGAGTGGTGAAACGCCCGCACGCTAGGACGGCGGCCCTGCATCGATGACCCATCCCGTTCCATCGTTCAACGGTCCCGCGGTGGCCATCGAGCAGTTGCGCATCCCGCCAGCGCTCTCGGGCCTTCACGGCGCCAACCGCGCACGCGAAGCGAGCCGCCAAATCACGGCGGATGACGACCTGGCCGCCGTGGCTGCGTGGCTCGCCCGCTATGCCGGCGTGCCCGGCACGGTCGCCACCTACCGCAAGGAAGCCGAACGCCTGATACTGTGGGCGATTCTCCAGCACGGCAAGCCGCTGTCTTCACTCACCCACGAGGACCTGCTGCTCTACGAGCGCTTCCTGGCCGACCCGCAGCCAGCTTGGCGTTGGGTGATGGCCTCACGCAAGAAGCTGGCGAGAAGCTCGCCCGACTGGCGCCCCTTCGCCGGTCCACTGTCGCCCACGAGCGTGCGGCATGCGATGACGATCCTCAACGCGCTCTTCGCCTGGCTGGTGCAAGCCGGATACCTCGCCGGGAATCCGCTCTCGCTCGCGCGCCGTCGCAGCGCCAAGACAGCCCCGCGCGTGACGCGCTACCTCACGCATGCGCATTGGGACATCGTCAAAGCCACGATCGAAACCCTGCCCGTCGCGACGGAACGCGACCGGCTGCACGCGGCCCGTTGCCGGTGGTTGTTCTCCGTGCTGTATTTGGCCGGCCTGCGCTTAGCGGAAATCGCCTCCACGCGCATGGGCGCCGTGTTCTCTCGCCGGGACGCGGCGGGCGTCGAGCGCTGGTGGATCGAGGTGCACGGCAAAGGCGGCAAGACGCGCCTGGTGCCCGCCACCGATGAACTGATCGCGGAGCTGGCGCGCTATCGGCGCATCTGCGGCCTGCCGCCGTCACCGCAGATCGGCGAAACACGCCCTTTGCTGCTGCCCGTGATCGGCCCGGAAAAGCCGTTATCGCGCGCGGCGATTCACCTGATCGTCAAGGAGGTGTTCAAGCTCGCGGCCGACCGCGTGCGTGCACAGGGTCCCGAGTTTGGCGCGCAGGCTGACGTGCTCGCCAGCGCATCGTCCCACTGGCTGCGCCACACGGCCGGCTCGCACATGTCCGACCAACAGGTGGACCTGCGCTTCGTGCGTGACAACTTCGGCCATGCGTCGCTCGCCACGACGAGTGTCTACCTCCACGCGGAAGATGACGCACGCCACCAGGCAACGCAAGCCAGCCACCGGCTTGGCTGGAACTGAGCGTACCCAATTCTCGATGGCATGCTCCACGCGCGGCGGCTGCCGGCATCACCCACGAAAACGGGCAAATCGCCATGGCAGCCAGCGCATCGAAGGCGCCACCATGAGCTGGCCAACGAAGCGTGGCGACGCCTTCTACGTTGGCTTTCGGGCCGAATGGCTCGGCTAGTCGGCTGGGCTCAGGTGTTCCAGTGGCTCCAATGATTGGCGCATCCGCTCCAGTGCCGCGAGCCAGTCGCCAAGCTCCATCAGCACCGCGTCGACTTGTTCAACCAGTGTCGGTCCATCCGTGCTGTAGGCTAGGCTCGCGTCGTTAATCACGGTATGAGCCATGCCGTGCAGGCGCAGCAGATCGTCGCGCAACCCGTCCGGCGCGCATCGTGCTCGAATCCCATCGAGCAACTCCACCGCATGCAGAATGGTGCGGGTATCGAACGACTGCCGGAGCCCCTGCAATGCTTCGCTGTCGACATCCCCGTAGGGGGTCTTGGTCTCAGGCATGGCGAGCCCTGCGGACAGCGCGGGCGGGTCCCGCGAACAACCCATCGCGAATCCAGGCCTCCGGTACGCGCTCTAGGTGCAGCTTGTAGTCACCAAAGCGCTTGATGTTGTGGGTCAGATAAGGACTCAGGAATTCGATGTCGGCGACGTTCACTTTGATGCCCTCGCTGACCATCGTGCGTAGGGCCTGCATCAGGTCTGCGGTGTTCTGGAGGATCACGGCCGAGGCGATCAGGTCGTTGTAGCGCAGGCGTTTCTGCTGCTCCTCGGGCTCGTTTTCCGCGATCACGTCACCACCGAACGAGAACCACTTCGCAAAGCCGTTGTACGACTCGATCTTGTTGGTGGTGGCGGTCACTTCCTGGCGCAGCTCGCGACTGCCGACCCATTCGAGCAGGTACACGGTGCGCACGACGTTGCCCAGTTCTCGCGCGGCCAGGTAGAGGCGGTTCTTGCGGCTCTCCGAGCCCAATCTGCGCAGCAGCAGCGGCGAAGAGATGGTGCCGGCCTGGATCGACAGCGCCACCTGCATCAGGTCCTGCCAGTGAAAAGCGATCAGATCCCAGTCGACCACCGCCGAGAACAACGAATCGATGTGCTTGTATTTGACGCCGGCATCGGGCTTGTACAGATCCAGTTCCTTCCAGTTGCGAATGCGGGGCATCAGATTGATGCCAAGCAAGTGGGTGAAAGCGAAGACCGCCGCCGACTGCCCCTGCGTGTCGGCGTGCACGGTGTCGGCCTCGACGCTCAGGTTGGCCTTGAGCAGCCCTTCGATGACATAGATGGCTTCCCACACACCAGGCGGGATGAAGTGCCGAAACACCGCGATGTAATTGTCGGCCACATGCCGGTAAGCCACGGCGCCCATCTTGTGGTAACGAAAATGATAGCCGGCCAGCAGATTGTTGTCGTAGAAGTCGTATTGGGTACCGTCGGCGGCCACCGTTTTGCCGTCGCCCCAGTGTTTAGGCAAATCCAGGCGCAGGTACAGCTCGATCAGCTCGCGCTGCGCGGTCTCCAGCTTCTCCAGGCTCATGTGCCGCCGGTTGACGAACGACATCATATGGGGGGTGACGCGATCGCCCATATGGCGCGCAGCTTGAGTGGGTCCGAGATTGCAACCCATCGCGAAGATCGTCAGCAGATAGCGTTCGGCGGCGTTGCGGATCTTAGGATCGTTGCCGGAGAGCGGCCCGAAGTGCCGGGTGAACTGGGTCCAGTGCTCGATATTGGCCAGCACGTCGAGCAGGTTGCGCGTCGGCATGCGGCGGATCAGCGCCTGCTGCAAGGCAACGGCCGAGGGCGGAGTTTCGCGCGCAGCGGTGCGCTTGAGTAAGGGTTCGCCGTCAGCGCTGATGGTGACGTGCTGGCGCTTGTCCGGAAAACTTTTGTCCAGCGTCTGCGCGGCGTCGGCCAGCCACTGCTTGAGGTGCGCGACGAACTCCTGCGCGTTGGCCGGCAGATCCAGCTTGGCGCAGTACTCTGGCAAGCGCCGCTCGCACTCGCGCCACGGCAACAGGTGGCCCCGGTAGTCGGCAAAGGCGTCTGACCCCACCACGCACAGATCACCCGAGCGCAACTCGTTGACCATGTGGGACAGCACGCACAACTCCAAGTAGCGCCGGTTGGTGGGCGGACCCTCGTGGTGCGCTCGCCGGACCAGCTTGCGCCAGCGCTCGGAGGCAAAACTGAGATCGACTTCAGCAGCGATCCACTCCCGGTGCAGTGATTCGTTTTCCAGCGCGACCTCCAGCCCGGCTAACAACGTGCGTGATTGGCTGGTCGACTCCCACTCCAACACGCGGGCGAGGCGCAACATCACCGAACGGTGGGCGCGGAAGTGCCGCCACAACAGCGGCAGATAGTTGTTGCCGCTGAAAGCCCGCACTTCGGCGCAGCGCTCGCGCAGGGGCTCCAGGTCGCCATTGGGAGCCAACAGCTTGCGCACCTGCGCGCCGATTCGGGCATCGTCACCGCCATCGGCGACGATATCGACGACACCGTCCAGCACGGTGACAAGGCCTTCGAGCTTGGCGCGCTGGCGAGACTGGATGTATTCCAGTTCGTCCTGGGCCCGCTTGTGGATCGCGCCCATACGCCGGATAAACATTTCGGCGAGATCGTCGCGACTGCGCACGCGCATGTGAGCAAGCAAGGCCACGATCAACGTATAGCGCTTCTCAGGCAGCGTTTCCTTGAGGTTGGCTGCGTCCAGGCCCATGGCCTGGTTGGCCAGCGAACGTAGCTTGGTGGCAGGCACGCCTTCCAGGACGCCGGATAGGTCGCCAAAAGAATCCAACCACTCCAGATGCTCGATCAGCAGGTTCAGGTGTTTGCGCGAGGGCCGCCGGGCATGTCGCTTGATGTTGTTGTAGGCGGTCTGCCGGTTGGCGAATTCGCGCGTGAGAAGCTTGTCCAGGCGCTGCCGATCCTCTTCAGAGAGCCGGCGTGCGACCCGCCTGAACATTGCGTTTTGGGTGCGGGCATGGATTTGCTCGACGATGGTGTCGAGCGTTGAGAACGCAGGCAGTTCAACCTGCTGCAAGATCAGCGCATCAATAGTCGCGTTGATAATGTCCACCGGCTGATCCATCGTCTCGGCCGCTTCACGTGCAGCGCGGATGGTGACCTCATTGGCGTCGGTGCCAATGTAGGGTTGCACGCCGAGGAATTGCCGCACGACGACGTAATGCCGGAACAGCGTGGGAGAGACTTTGCGGTCGTAACCGAACGGCGTATCGGGGTCCAACCCCGCGCAAACTCGCACGTGATCGACTACGGCGGTGGGAATCGCATCAAGATAGGGGAAATAGTGCAGTTGCTGGAAGATCTTGAGCAGCACCAAGAGACCTAGGCGCGGACTCTGGCCGCGGGTCGAGCGGGTTGCCCAGTCCAACTCCTCAGCGGTCGGCGTGTAGCAGGCCTGCAGCTCTTTCGTGGAGAAGACCTTTGGGAAACGCGGGTAGGCAGTGCGCTCGACGGTGGCCATACAGGGATCTCCACAATCGCTGAAGGGCCGGCCAGTCTAGCCGACGGCAAAGGCGGAAATCCAGAGGCTCTTTATAACCAAGAGGCATGCATGCAAACTTCTACATAACTGGCGGGCTTATGATAGCGAATTGGCCTTATCTTGGCATGACCCCAATAGACCACTTCCGCCAACACGGCGCTGGTGCCCGCAATGGCAAGCGGCCACCATTTGGTGGGCGTGGCATCCTGGGCGGAAGCGGGTGCAGCGGCAGACGTGTCGCGGACCTCGGCCTCAAAGCCGAGCGATTGAATGGCGGCCAGCACTTGCGGCAACGAGCCCGCGGCGTGATGGACCGCGAGCGTGCGCTGGACGAGGTTGAAATCAAGGCCGGTCACACCAGGCAGTCCTGCGAGCTTGCCGCGAATCAGCGTCTCCTCGGTCGGGCAGTCCATCTGGCGGATGGTCAGGACCGTGCTCTGCCCGGCAGAGGTTTCGTCCGAGCGAATCGCTCGCATGCCAATCGCTGACAACGCCTGCTCGATCGGCGCCGGAGATGGCAACTGGTGGTGTACGGCCAGCGAGCGCTGCATCAGGTTGAACTCAAGCTTCACCACGCCGGGCAGCGCCGCAAGCTTATTGCGAATGAGCGCTTCTTCGGTCGGGCAGTCCATGTTGTCGATCTGATAGCGGGATCGCTTCAGGTCGACACTGGCCGTATCGACGTCCGCCGGCGTCACCACGCTAGGGGCAGCACAGCCGCATCCCTTGGAGCCGCACTCGCTCACAGCACCTCCTAATCGCTTGAAATGGACTGGACTCAAGTACACACTCTATAGCTACTATAGAGTCAAGAGACCTTTGCCCGACATCATGAGCATTCAGATCGGTGAATTGGCCAAGCGCACAGCCTGTCCGATTCAAACCATCCGCTACTACGAGCGCGAGGGTCTCTTGCCCTCGCCAGATCGCAGTTCGGGCAACTTTCGGCTGTACGGTGAGCGGCACATTGAACGGCTGCAGTTCATCCTCCACTGCCGGTCGCTGGATATGCCGCTTGATGACGTCCGTGTCCTGCTGCGCTACCGCGAACAACCGGCCGAGGATTGCGGTGGGGTCAACACCCTCCTGGACAAGCACATCCATGAGGTCGAGCGGCGCATCGAAGCGCTGGCGGTGTTAAAGCATCACTTGTGCGCTCTGCGCGAAACCTGTTCGGCCGGGCGAGCCGCTGAGGCCTGCGGAATCCTGCAAGGGTTGTCCGAAGCTGGCTGCGCGTGCGACGCCGACGCCCCTCATCAGGGCTGACGCGTGGCCGATCGGGCGTCATCTCGATTTCGCGCACTGATCCGACGTGAAACAGGTTGCCTTCGCGCTTGCGGGGAGATGCCGATGTCCTTGTTGCGAAACATGAATTACAATCATTCTCATTTAAAGCCATTTCTCCCGCTTTTCCGGTAGGCTCTTCATGCAACTGCAGCGCATCGTTTCCCTCATACTGTTCTACCTGCTGACATCGGTCTCAGGCGCGTATGCCGACACGTTGTCTACCGAAGACAAGACCAAGCAAGTCTGGCAATTGCTGGACTATTTAGCGGTTGACTATGGCCGCTCCGTCAAGGATGGCCAAGTGGCCAATCCCGACGAGTACGCCGAGATGCAGGAGTTTGCGCATGCGGCGGAACGTCAGATTGCCGAGCTGCCGGCCGGGCCGCAGACGCAAATCTTGCTCAAGGATGCCGGCACATTGCGCGCGCTCATCGGCGACAAAGCTGCACCCACCGCCGTTGGCGAACAGGCCCACAAGCTCGCAGACGACTTGCTGGCGGCCTATCCGGTGCCCATGGCGCCCAGCAAAGTGCCCGACCTCAAGCGTGGGGCCACGCTGTATCAAAGCCAGTGCGCGTCCTGCCACGGCGCTTCCGGGCACGCAGATGGCCCGCTGGCCGCCAAACTGAGCCCGCCGCCCATTGCCCTGGCCGACCATCAACGTGCCCAGGAGCGCAGTGTCTTCGCCCTCCAGCAAATCATCACGCGCGGTGTCGAAGGCACCTCGATGCCCAGCTTCGCGCAGCTCACCGATGACGATCGCTGGGCGCTGGCTTATTTCGCTTCGACCCTGTCATATACCAATGCGGATCGGCAAGCCGGCGCCAAGTTGTGGGCGTCCCGCCCCGAACTGCACAACGCGGTGCCCACGTTCGCCAAGCTCAGTCAGACGTCAGAAGCCTCGCTGGCCAAGTCGATCAGCCCGGATGCTGCGCGCCAACTGACCGCTTACCTGAGAAGCGCCCCAGACGTGCTAAGCGCCTCCAACGCGGATAGTCTCGCGATCGCCAAGGACAAGCTGAAAGAAAGCGTGGCCGCCTTCGATAAGGGTGACAAAGCGACGGCCTCGCGCCTTGCGCTTTCTGCCTACCTCGACGGCTTTGAGCCGGTTGAGCCGGCCTTGGCCGCCAAGAACGAGACGCTGTTCCAGGACATCGAAAAAACGATGGGCCTATACCGCAACGCGATCACAACCGGCCAGGCTGAGCAGGTACGGGAAATCGCCCAGCGTCTGCAGACCATGCTGACCGACGCCCAGGATGCGCTGGGCGGCACCAACGATCCGCTGTCGACGTTCCTGGGCGCTTTGACGATCCTGCTGCGCGAAGGCCTTGAGGCGCTGCTCGTCGTGGTCGCCATGATGGCGTTCTTGAAGAAGGCCGAGCGCACCGACGTGCTTCCGTACGTCCATGCGGGCTGGATTGCTGCGCTGGCCGCTGGTGGGCTGACGTGGGCCGTCGCCACCTACCTCGTGGACTTGAGCGGTGCCAGCCGTGAGATGACCGAAGGTTTCTCGGCGATCTTTGCGGCCGTGGTCCTGCTCGGCGTCGGAATGTGGATGCACCAGAAAAGCCTGGCTGGTCGCTGGCAGGCTTACGTGAAGCAGAAGCTGTCCTCCGCGCTGAACAAGCGCTCAGCGATCATGCTGTTCGTGCTGTCGTTCGTGACGGTGTATCGCGAGGTGTTTGAGACCGTGCTGTTCTACGCCGCGCTGTGGAGCGAAGGGAATGGCATCTACCTGCTGGCCGGGTTGGGTTCGGGGATTGCGATCTTGGCGGTCATCGCCGCCGTTCTGCTGCGCTCCTCCGCGCGCTTGCCGATCCGCCAATTCTTTGCCTTCAGCTCGGCCTTGGTTGCTGTGCTTGCCGTGGTGCTGATCGGTAAAGGGGTTGCGGCGCTGCAGAAGGTCGGCTTCCTGCATATCACGCCGATTTCGATGCCTCGCATCGACGTGCTCGGCATTTACCCCTCTGTGCAGACTGTGATTGCTCAGGTGGTCATCTTGCTGATCATTGCTGCCACCGTTGCGTACAACCTTCGATCGGCGTCGAGCAAAGCGTAGCGTCGCCGTCGTGGGGATCAACTCCTACGGGGAGAGGTATTTCGCCATGCAGATGGCGGATGCCGGGCACAGCAAGCGGAATTGCGAACTTGCTTGCAGCGGGCCAGGTGCCTGATCCCTGTCGATGAGCTCGTACCCGAGCACGGTGAAGTAGTCCGCTGCAGTCGTCGTCAACAGAAAGAGACGGCGTACGCCCATCGCGGCGGCATCGCGCTCGGCGATTCCCACGAGGGCGCGGCCTAGCCCATTGCGACGAGCTTGCTTGGCGACGGCGACCGACCGAAGCAACGCATCCGATCCGTATGGCTCCAACCCTGCACAGGCCAGAAGCTCTCCATCCTGCACGACCAGATGAAAACGGCTGGCTTGCCCAACCGCAATATCTTCGCTTGGCAGTCCTTCCTTGATGAGCAACGCTCGGATGCCCGAATAGTCCTCGGGGCGTGCCGGTCGAAAGTCAGGTGTGCTCATTGGTGGAGTCAATCCGCCGGGTGTTCGCCAGAGGACTCGATGATATTGGGATGTCCGTGACGCGCCAGGCGCGGCTCCAGCATCCGGTGCAGCGCGAACCCGAGCGCCGCACCGGTGCACTCGGCCAGCACGTAACCCGGCACGCTGCCCGGCGCAATGCCGGCGAAACTGTTGCTGAACATCCGCCCGAACGCCGCCGCCGGATTGGCAAACGACGTGGAGGCCGTGAACCAGTAGGCCGCGCCGATGTAGGCCGCCACCATGGAAGAGGCGCGACCGTTCGGCGCACGCAAAATCACCAGAAGCAGCCCCGCGGTTGCCACCGCTTCGGCAATCCATTGCCCCGGTCCGCTACGCACCTTGGTCGAGAACTGCAGGATCGTCATGTCGAACATGGCATGCGCCAGCCATGCGCCCAGTAGCGCCCCCACAAGCTGTGCAGCAATGTAGGGGGCCAGAGCCGAACCGGGCAGCTCTCCTCGCGCCACCATGATCGCGCTGACGGCCGGATTGAAGTGCGCGCCGCTGATCGGCCCGAAGACCTCGATCAGGACGTAGAGGCCGCCGACCGTGGCCGCCGTGTTGGCCAGCAGCGCCACCGCGACGTTGCCGCCGGCCAGGCGTTCGGCCATGATGCCGGACCCGATGACAATGGCGAGCAGTAGCGCCGTGCCCAGTGCTTCGGCGGCAAGCCGGCTGCGCAGATCGACCATGGCGTTCAGTCTTGCGAGATGTGTTCGAGCTGCGCTTGCAGCTCGGCGTTGTTCAGGGTGTCGAGCGGCAACGCCAGCAGTTGCAGCATGCGGTAGCCGATCGCCTGGCGCGTCAGCTCGAAGGCTTGGCGTTTGCCGTCATCTCCACCCGGCGCGTTGGACGGATCAGCGTAGCCCCAGTGCACCTTGACCGGGCTGCCCGGCCAATAGGGACATTGCTCGGCGGCGGCGCTGTCGCACACGGTGATCACGATGCGCATCTGCGGCGCACCGTCCACGACGAACTCATCCCAGCTCTTGCTGCGGTAGCCGGTGATGTCGATGTCGGAGTTGGTGAGCGCTTCCAGCGCGAACGGGTTGAGACGGCCGCTGGGTGCGCTGCCGGCGCTGTAGGCGCGCACGTCCTTGCCCAGCTCTTGCGCCCAGTGGTTGAGCATGCCTTCGCTCAGCACGCTGCGCGCGGAATTGTGGGTGCAGAGGATCAGTACGTTAGTGGTCATGGGAGAGAGAGGTTATTGCTGGCCGATGTCGTGCACAGCCTTTTGCAGGGCCACGGTATCGAGCTTCGGGATTGGCAACGAGAGGAACAACTCTATGCGGCGCTTCAGGGTAATCGCCGCATCGCGGATGGCCTGCTGCTTGCGCTCGTTTGAGCCTTCCACCGCTGCGGGATCAGCCACACCCCAATGGGCGGTCATCGGCTGGCCGGGCCACACCGGACACGCCTCGCCGGCCGCCTTGTCGCAGACGGTGAAAACGAAGTCCAACTCGGGCGCACCGTCTTGCGAGAACTCATCCCAGCTCTTGCTGCGGAAGCCGTCGGTCGCAACGCCGAACTGCTGCAACGCGCGCAGGGCAAACGGGTTCACCGTCCCGGCCGGATGACTGCCTGCGGAGAACGCCTTGAAGCGGTTGCCACCGAGATGGTTCAGCAGGCCCTCAGCCAAGATCGAGCGCGCGGAGTTGCCAGTGCAGATGAATAGCACGTTGTAGGTCTTGTCGGCCATCACGGCCCTCCTAGCAGCAGGACGAACCGGACTTCACCGCAATGCCGGTCGGCTTTCCGCCCGGCGCGCGTGGGGCGCAGCAGGCGGAGCCTTCGGTCGCAGCCTCCTCCGGCTTGCCCTCACTGAACACCGGGATGTTGCCGAGCGAATGGAACTGTTCCCACGCGATGCCTTGGGGATCGGTGATCCAGTGCTTGTCGCTACGGGCGTAGCAGCAGGTAGTCTCGCCCTCGTCCAGCATTGCCATGTCCGCGGCTTCGGCGCGTGCCTTCAGCTCGACCAGCTCGGCGGCGTCATCGACCTGGAAGCCGAGGTGGTCCACGCCGACAGCGCTGCCCCGAGTGGAAATGGCGAAGTTGATGCGCGGATCGTCCAGCATCCATTTCGCGTAGTCGCTCTCCACGCGGGTCGGCTCGGCGGCGAACAACTTGGAATAGAAGACGATGCTCTTGCTCAGGTCATCAACGTGGACGTGTACGTGGAATCGCTTCATGGGGAATCTCCGGTCAGCATTTGCATGCGGTGGTGCTGGTTTCCAGGCAGGCTTCGCCCTGGCAGCAGTTGGCAGTGAGGAAGCCCAAAAGGGCATCCATGTGGCGTAGACGGAAATAAATTCGTCACTACTTCGCAAATAAAAATGTCAATTCACGAGGAAGTGTGACGCGACGCTTGTCTGAATCTTGGCTAGAAAGCGGTGTGGTATTGGGTGAGCGTCACTGGAACGTAGCTGGGGCAATTGTCACTTGCCCGCCGAATTGGATTCTTTGCTGGCAACCCGCATCTTCGTCCGAAGCACCACAGGCGCGGGCTCACCGCGCTGCGCCGGCTGGACGCGAGTAGTTTCTGCGTGACGGAGGATAACCTCCATGCTCTTCACTTGCATGGCAACCACCGTCGGTCGTACCGCTTTACGCGCGCTCGTCGCCATCGCATCCTCCGCGAGCCAAGTCGGCCGAAGCACCGGCCCCAAGAAAAAAGCCCGAGGTCCGTCATTCGCACATGACCGCCGACCTGATCCGGGCTTTGCGCGAACGATCATAAAGTCACTCGTTCCGCTTGGTCAAACGCGCTCCGGGCGCCCGCAGCAGACGCATGACTTCCATGCATCATATTCACTGCGCAGTAAAAATGGGCAATTCAGCGAATATTCAAGAACTCGCTTGAGCAGCAGTCCATCGCACCTGCCGACGACGACGCTCAGCGTCGCCCAAACGCAGCCGTAAGTTGCCGCGCTCTCTTTACGTCGTCGCCATGCAGATAGATCGAGGTGGTCGAGATCGAGGCGTGCCGCAGATTGTCCCGTACGGTCGTGAGCTCCGCGCCACGGGCCAACGCGTGCGTCGCGTGGGTATGCCGCATCCAATGCGGGCTCGCCTGGCGCAGTTTCTGCGCAAGCGCCGGATGATCGGGTTCGATAATCTCGGCGGCCGTCCAAAAGAAGCGCCGCACCACGGCCCATAGGCGCGCCGTCGTGATGCCGGTTTCTGACTCCCCTACCACAGCACCAATGAGCCGCACTTGAGGATTCCACCGTGCGACGCTGACCGGCAAGCTTCGCTCCACAAGGTGCCGATCCAGCGCGCTGCGTGCCAGCGGTGGCACCGCGACTTTGCCCGCACGGCGGCCTTTGCCCACGAGGTTCAGCCAGTGGTCGCCGGCCGCATCCACTTCCAGGTCCCCCAGCTTCGACGTGACGAGTTCGCTCGCGCGCAGCCCGGTAGCATAGGAGAAATCGAGCACGAAGCGCAGACGCTGCCCAGCAGGTACAGCCCAGCCATAGGACCACTCCAGCCCGTCAGCGATGGTGCGGACCAGCACCCACTCCCCTTCCGAGAATGCGTGAGAAGTGGCCAACTCGGGTGAGCGTATTGCACCCCGGACCTTCAGACCTGCAAACGGATTGGCCAACACATAGCGCTGCTGGATCAGCCAGCGAAACATGGCGCCCAACACTGACAGCGCATACGCGATCGAGTGCGCCGACAATCCATCCGTCAAGGGCCGCCACTCGACCGAAGTGCGTGGCCGTGCGGGCCCAACCCAGCGTTCACGTGGCGCTGGTCGCCGCAGGAAGCTTCGATATGCAACCGCATCCTCGGTAGTCAGCGAGGACAGAGGTTTGCCACGCTCGATGATCGCCCACAAGATGAGACGTTCCGCTTCCTTCCGGTAGGCGCGCTGCGTCGCTGGCGATTCATGCAGGGAAAGCCATGCCTTATGCGCAAGTCAGTAACGATTCTCTGATACTCGCAGGCTGTGTTAAAGCGGACACCCGCACAAACACAGCAGAGGATCTGCACGATGACAGCAAGACGAACGACCATCCGGCAACTGCCGTT
>Ga0316228_1001092_pt1 | contig 30362 bp, 40 predicted proteins | sample TBH18021metaG_FD_206005 | JGI IMG/M metagenome (GOLD analysis project Ga0316228, IMG submission 206005) | Freshwater microbial communities from Trout Bog Lake, Wisconsin, USA - TBH18021 | ecosystem: Environmental > Aquatic > Freshwater > Lake > Hypolimnion/Profundal zone | place: USA: Wisconsin... | reverse complement strand
ACATAATGGAATTTTTGTCGATGGTGGTAGAGATTATCTTAGGTTTGGCGGCGAACGCATAGACCAAGCAGAGATAGTTAAAATTCAAATTGTAAAGGACCATTTGGAAATTGTTACTAATTAATAAAAATCAAAATGGCCTTTTTATTTTATAGCAAAATTGAAAGAAAAATCATAGACTGGCCATATACTGTTTTAATCCAAAATCATAATTGGCGTTGGACGGATGTTTCGTTATGGTTAGAAAACAATATTGGGCACGAAAGGGGACCTTGGGTTATAGGTAGATATAATATTGGGTTCCTATATCATGAACACTATGTAATGTTTCAAATGGTTTGGTGTTGACAGACAATTTGTATAACTGTGGAATAATTTTCTAATCTTATCAGCAATGGAGAAATCTCAAGTGTATCTAGTGTCATCATACTGGCGCGGTTCAATGAATATCGCTCAAATGCGAACATTCAACCGTTTGTCCGATGCCACTGCTTATGCACTGCAACTACGGCCGGCAAGTGATGATGATGGCGGATATTTTTCAACATTCGTCAGGGTTTATCAGACCTTTGATGACAAACCACCGGTACAAATTAAAAAATATCGTTGACATCGACTGTAACTATGCTATTAAGTGTGTAGAAAAGGAAGCCAAATCAATGATCGCTAACACATCATTCTTTAACACTAATGCTGAAGCAATCCTTGCTATCTTACGAGGAGTTATAAATGACCCAATGCCGTATGACACAGCCGCAGCAATTCTTAATTCGTTGCAAAGGCGGTTCGTTAAAGAATATGAGTTGTTGAACTCTATAAAGAGTGAAAACACTGTTTATGGTGATGAAATCACCGGTCAACAAATTTTTGATTGGGCAGTAAGTGTACTTCCTGGACCGTAAGTTACTACCTACACACATGGTTTTCGTCGAATCAACAATTCTCAAAGCAGAATAGTATATTATATTTCTATTCTAATAAAAATTCACAAAAGGATTAATAAAATGAGCTCATTTTCCTGTCCAGTAGTTCGAGTTTCAGAAGTCATTGAGCATCCGAATGCTGATCGTCTTTCAATTGTAAAACTCGAAGGATTGGGTTTTACATGCATTTCTGGAAAACTTGAGGATGGCTCTCCGCGCTACAAGGCAGGAGATTTTGTTGTTTACATTCCTAGTGCTGCATTGTTGCCAGAATGGCTGCTCAAGGCGATGGATTTCTGGGATGATATCAACAACAAAGGCACGCTGGCGGGCAGTGATGGCAACCGCGTGAAACCTCTGAAGCTGCGCGGAATTTTTTCTGAAGGTGTTTTGTTTCCTGTTGAATGGGATAACAACCTTGCTAATCTAGGCAGCGGCAGCGTGGTTTCAACACCAAGTGAAACACCCGGTATTAACAGCTTGTGGCAGGTAGAGCTTGGTCAAGATGTGGCAGAGTTGCTTGGTATTACGAAATATTCTCCTCCCATCCCAGTGGGCATGTCTGGAGAAGTTGCCAACATGTTTGGCCACACTGTGAAGTTCGATTTTGATCGTTGGGAGCAGAACACTGAATTGTTTGATCCAGGTGAACCAGTTGTTGCAACAGAAAAGTTGCATGGTTGCGCAGATTATAATACGATAGTAGAAACTCTAGAATTTGGTCCGATTAAGATTGGAGATTTGATTACCCAGAAGCCTGCTGTATGCTATGTTAAATCGTATGACATAGCATCGAACGAACTCGTCTATGAACGTGTAGAAGGATACAGCGTCCAACCCAATAATGACGATTGGTATGAGATCGAAGTTGAAGATGGCCGTGTTATCAAATTGACAGGAAATCATCCAGTCTGGCTTCCTAAATTGAATTGCTACCGTCAGGTAAGTGATCTTATCGGAGACGAAATAGTTTTGATTGATTGACGGAAAAATTGCATATGTATCTTCTCAGTGCATAAATAAAAATGCAACAAGGAGAATACATATGCAGAAAGAATGCCAATATTGCCATAAACTGGTAGAAATTAAAAACCCAGATCCTTCGAGAGGATCGTTACATAATCATATTGCTAGATGTAAATCTTACAAGACATATATAGATGATCTATTGTCAAAGGATCTACTCGAACGAGAATATGTTCTATTACGAAAATCGGCATATGAGATGTCTATTGATCTTGGTATAGGAGTATCTCCTATTCTACGAAAGCTAATAGATTATGGGATACCAACACGAAGTATTTCAGAATCTAAAAAAGAACCAAGATGCAAAGAACGAGCTGCAAAAACAAACCTAGAACGGCACGGTGCCGAACATAACTTTAGTCGAAATCATCCAAGCAGAATTATATGGCAGAAGAGATTGTTTGACAATGAAGGAATAAACAATGTCTTTCAACGACAGTCTGTAATTGATAAAATTGCTGAGTCGATTGCATCTAATCCAGAATCTAGGAAAGCGAGATACGGCAGTAGAATATCAGGTCCACATAAAAAAGTTTATAACTATATTAGGGAACTTGGTATTGATAATGTTGTAATGGAATACGGAATGTCTATAGGAACCAAAAAGAAATATTTTGATTTATACATTCCGTCCTATAATCTAATAATTGAAGTAAATGGTAATCTATGGCACGCTAATCCAGAAATATATAAACCGAATGATTTGATACGATATTTTCAACAAAATATAACTGTACCAGCGCATGAAGTCTGGAAAAACGATTATGAGAAGATAAAAATCGCTTTACAAGCCAATTATAATGTGTTAATAGTATGGGAGAAAGATATCAACCAACGGTGGAACGATATCAAATCTAAGATTGATACTATAGTCAAAGGGAATGATAATGCGTCAGCTACGACTCAAATCTGTGAAGAAAGTATCCAATACCTCCAACAGGTATGATATTCAAGTTCGAGGAACCCACAATTTTTTTGCTGATGGCATGCTGGTACACAATTCCTTCTGCGCCATTGTGGTCGAACCTGGTCTGAGCCATCCTGAGATGTTTGGCAGCCATGGTGAGTTCCTGGTCCACAGCAAAGGTCTCGGAGCACAGGGCTTGGCCTTCAAGAACAACGATGCCAACACCGGAAACCTCTATGTTCGCACGCTGAAGTCGCTGCTGGATGCCGGACTGGAAGATCGTCTCAAGGCGTCCTTTGACTTCAACGCTGTCAAGAACATCGCTTTGATCGGTGAAGTTTTTGGACGAGGAGTTCAAGATCTGCACTACGGACTTGACAAGCCAGGGTTCCGAGTGTTTGACATCCGAGTACACCATGTGTTCGGTGAGACATATCTTGCTCAATCCAGGGTTGCAGAACTACTGGCCAAGCTTGAGATCGACATGGTGCCCACGGTCTACGAAGGTCCGTTTGACATTGCTGCCCTAGAGGCAGTACGAGACGGCCGGACCATGCTGGGTGGTACCAACATCCGAGAGGGGATTGTGGTGCGCAGTGCAACCGAAGCACGCCATGAGATACACGGTCGCAAAATCTGCAAGATGATTTCGCCCGATTATCTTACTCGCAAGAGCAAAGACGCAACGGAGTACACCTGATAATATATTACCTGGTAATAAATATCATATGAGAATATTTGAAATCATAACTGAATCCGGCAATCCATATGACCCAACCAGTCCTAATGGAAAATGGTGGATACAACAGGCTGAGAAAGTTGCACGTCTCCCAACTTATCAAAAAGAGCTTTTGGACAAAGAAAGTGCATTTTTTGACAAAGTAGCCAAAACGATCTTGGATATTGTTCCTGATGCTGTTGAGATATGGCTGCACGGCAGCCGAGCAGTTGGAGAACACAAACGAACAAGTGATTGGGATTTTGTTGTGTTTCTCCCTGCAATGACGCCAGAGAGAAATATTCAACTTCACTCAAGGGGGAGTGGCGGACTTGGGGACATTGAGAGGATTGCTGGTAGAAAGGTCGATGTGCAAGGTGATGCAATAACAGATAATAGTCATTTCTGCCGCACAGTTCGGAATGAAGGTATCCTTATCTGGAAAGTCTAATCTGTCTTGACTACCTGATCCGCAAGAGCAAAGACGCAACGGAGTATCAGTAATGGACGAAGAACGTTGTACATCATTTAAGTATGAATGAAATAAAATGGTTGAAAGTGTGATAAAACATGTCAAAAAGAATCGATATCGATGGCAAAAGTTATAGGATTCGCCGAGGAAAGATGGGGGAAATAGGTTAGTATCTAACGTTACAAGAGAGTTTCTTGTATTAAACATTCGCGAACTCAAATGTATACTAGTAGATCTTGAAAGAATTTGCTCACCATGACAAAAACCCTTATTAGAAAAATTCTAAAATGGACAGTTCTAACAGCAGTAGGTCTGTTGCTTTTCACCTGTTATAAAATGCCCGCAACCTACAGCCAACGACAGCGACAGCGACGAATATGTTTATGCTTTCTTGCTGGTTAGAATTTACGCCTTTTGCGCTATATCTATTTTGTTTTGTTTCATCATTGCTAACTTTCCAACTAAAATTATGAACTGGTGGACAAAATTACCTGATTAAGTCTTGGTGAGTTTTAGAGAACTTGATTATGATATCTGCTTCTTATATTAAATTTTGCTGCTCAGATATGCAACAACACAGTACACTGCGTTGTAATGTTCATAGTGATGTATCAGATTGCCCAGATGTCCTAATAGTATGGTCAAAGTCATGGGGACCCGGACTCCCGATACGAGATGGCGGCAGTAGTTTCATAACAATACGCTTTTGTCCATGGTGCGGCAGCCATATTGACAACAATGAGTTGAGATAATAAGTTATAATGTGCCAAAGAAAAAATTAGTAAGTTTTATACAACCAAATTTCCAACAGGGCCCAAAGGAATTTAACGCCTACTATTTGCCATATAGTGCTGGCGTTATTTTGGCCTATGCCTTTGACTTTGCACATATACAAGAGAACTGGCACATAGACTCTATTGTTTGGCGTAGAGAAGACATAGAAATCCTAGCAAATAAGCTCTGTCATAACCATATCTTAGCTATAAGTACATATGTATGGAATAGGCAGTATAACTATGCGCTAGGTAGACGTGTTAAAGAACTTAATCCTAAATGTCTGATAATTGTTGGCGGACCAGAGCCGGCTATTACCGATCCGCTAATTTTTGAGAAGCAACCTTGGATTGATATTTTGGTTAAACTAGAAGGTGAAATCAGTTTCAAACGTATATTGGAGCAATACCCTGGTCCATATGAAAACATACCCGGATTATTGTTGAATAAAAATCAAAAATCTATTGACACGGGCAATGCAGAACGCATCCAAGATCTAGATAAAATTCAAAGTCCATATCTCGCAGGTATCTTTGATAAAATAATAGCTGCTAATCCGCATGTTACATGGAACGCAACCTTAGAAACCAATAGAGGTTGTCCTTATCAATGTACATTTTGTGATTGGGGTAGTCTTACGTACAACAAAGTAAAAAAATTTGGAATAAACAGAGTTTTTGACGAGCTCGAGTGGATTGGACAAAACTGTGGCTTTGTAACCATAACAGATGCAAATTTTGGAATGTTTGTTGAAAGAGACAATTTAATAGTTGATAAACTGATTGAGGTGCAAACTAAGTATAAAAAACTTTCTAGTTTCAGTATGACTTGGGCTAAGAATCAACGCAACGAAGTAGTTGATATTGTTAAAAAATTAATAGATAAAAGTACAAATTTTGGTCAAGGCTTGACTGTAAGTGTTCAAAGCATGGAACACTCGGTGCTAGAAAACATAAAACGTAAAAATCTTGACCAGCACAAAATAGATGAGATATTCAAAATATGTGATCAAAACAATATCCCAGTTTACACAGAACTTATACTAGGTTTACCAGGAGAAACAGAAGAATCTTGGAAATCTGCATTTTGGAAAATTTTCGAAGCTGGTAATCATACTGGTATCAATATTTTACAAGCCCAATTGCTTGAAAATGCTGAAATGAATTTGTCACAAAAAGCAGACTGGTCACTGGAAAGTGTGGCTGTATACGATTATATGAGCGGCAGTTATGGCGACATGGATGTAGCCGAATCAGTAGAAGTAGTCATAGCAACACGTGACATTTCTCGTGAAAGCATGTTAGATTTGTTTGTGTGGAACACGTTTATTCAAACTTTTCATATAAATGGCTTAACCACTTATATTGCTAGATATTTACATAAAGCACACTCTGTAAGTTATCAGGTTTTTTATGATTCACTTTACAAATACATAAAAGCAGATGAATGGTTCTGTGAAAATTTAGAGAGTGTACGGAAATACTATTACAACTGGACAATTTCGGGAAAAATTAATCATCCTCCTATCGGTAATGTAGAAATTTTCGGATGGAATCTTGTTCACTCTCTTACTTTAAAGATGCAAAAGCAGAAAAGAGTTGATTACACATTTAGTTTGATTCAAAATTGGTTATTGGAATCATTCAAAATAGACAAAAATATGCTTGAACAAATAGTCAAATTTCAACAAAACTATTTTATAACGTATGACGAACTAAAATTATTGCCTAAAACAATAGATTTTGATTTTGATTTTTTAGGATTTTTAGTAGACGGCTTGACTCTTGAAAATCAGTCTAGCTATACATTTGATACAGTAGAAGACAATAATATGAGTATTGATAGATTTTTAGAGAACATATACTTTGCGCGTAAACGAAATTTTGGCAAAGCTCTAATTAAAAAAATACAAGGTTAAGACAATGACACAAAAAATTAAGCTGAACACAGATAGATTTAAGGAATTGAAAGATGACCATGGTGTATGGACAGCTAGAAAAATATGTCTTAAAGAAGCACTAATACGTTCAGTTAATGATGCAACTTCAGTCGAAGATCTAAAAAAAGTTCTAATAACAATAATTGACGAACAATTTTAAAAGTCTAACAGTTATATATGAAAGGAGACAACTATGAATGTAATCAAAAATATGCGCTGGTACTGTTGGATCGGTACAGTAGTTATTCTCGCAATTGTTCTTAATTTCCTAGCGAAAATTTAAACTTAATTGCGACACCTAGACAATTTGTCTTGCTTATTCAAAAAAGATTAGCAGGCGTTTTTATAATGTACTGCTTTCTGTATAACCGGCCTTACTCGTATAACAACAGGCAAATATTCTAAACATTTCTGTCAATGTAAAGTGTGCATGGTTGACATACACACTTTCTTGTTTTTTAAATACACATGCACACAGGGATAGACCCAAAAGTGCTAAAACACATAGCCGGATAGGAGTTATCAATGGCGCACCAATATGATATTGCCGTATTCATCGGCAGATTTCAGCCAATTCACGAAGGTCACCTCAAGGTGATCCTTACAGCCCTAGAAAATGCCAAGCAACTTGTGATCCTTGTAGGAAGCTCTGGTGCTCCTAGATCATATAGAGATCCATGGACGTTTAACGAACGCTACCAAATGATCTACACAAGTATCCCAGGCCATTTAAGAGATCGCGTTCGTATTAAATCTCTTGAAAATGCAGCCTATAATGACAGTAAGTGGATTCATAGTGTTCAAAGTCATGTGACTCGAGCAGCTTGGGAATTTGGCTATCTCAAAGATCCTAAAATTGCTCTAATCGGACACAGCAAAGACAATTCTAGCTATTATCTTAAACTGTTTCCGCAATGGGCTAGTATTGAAGTTCCAAATCATGCTGGGTTCAACAGCACTGATATTCGTAACGCTTATTTCGTTCCAGACTTCGTACAATTACCCGATGCCTTCAACACAGTCATGCCAGACGGCGTGACAAAGTTCCTAATCTCTTTTGCTAGCAGCTCAGATTATGCTTACATTCTCAATGAGTATGAACACATTAAGCTCTATAAAAAATCATGGGAATCTGCACCATATCCGCCTATTTTTGTTACTGTTGACGCAGTTGTAGTACAAAGCGGACATGTGTTGCTTGTACGCAGACGGGCAGCACCGGGCAAGGGGCTATGGGCTATGCCAGGAGGTTTTGTCAATCAAGACGAGCGTATACGCGATGCAGTAATACGCGAACTGCGCGAGGAGACTGGCATTAAGGTACCTGATCCGGTGCTGCGTGGTTCAATTATTGCACAGGACGTGTTTGACGACCCTAATCGCTCGGCTCGGGGACGTACTATCACGCATGCTTTCTTGGTCAAGCTAAAAGATGACACTGCGCTGCCAAAGGTCAAAGGTCAGGACGACGCTGACAAAGCTCGCTGGGTGCCAATTGCTGATCTCAAGCGTGAAAACTTCTTCGAAGATCACTTTGACATAATTCAGAACATGATTGGAAGAATTTAAATCATGGCAACTATTATTGGCAAGGAACCTAGAGAAATTAGACGTTGTAGTTGTCGCAACTGTGCCAGCATAATCGAGTATACCTTGAGCGAGACTACTACACGTTGGGTATCAGATTATAGCGGTGATAGAGAAACCATTCGTGAATTGCGGTGTCCAGGCTGTGGCAACAACGTAGAAGTCAAATATTATTGAAAAGGGTAAACATTATGTGGAATGATATCAAGCGTATTGACGATGCTGAACAAAATGTTGCCAAGTTCGTCTTCAACAAATCGGAATTTCGTTGACAGCTCAAAGATTTTTTGCTATAAATAGGCATTGGAAGGGATAGACCCAGCCAACTACATAACTAACAAGGGAGTCTTGTTATGACAAACAATATTTTATCCAACATTCTGTTGGATGTTGATTCTTACAAATCGTGCCACGCATTTTGCTATCCGCCAGGTACTGAATACGTTTTCAGCTATATTGAAAGCCGCGGTGGTCGTTTCGATCAAACCGTGATGTTTGGTCTACAAATGTTTCTTAAGCGCTACATGAGCATGCCTATTACCCAGGAGATGGTGGATGAGGCAGCAGAATTTTGGGCTGCACATGGTGAACCCTTCTATCGGGAAGGATGGGATTACATTGTTAACAAACATAACGGAAAATTACCAGTAATTATCAAAGCCGTTCCGGAAGGTACCGTTGTTCCTACACACAATGTATTTCTTACTATTGAAAACACAGATCCAAATTGTTTTTGGCTTACAAGTTTTCTTGAAACTGCTCTGCTGCGTGCCGTTTGGTATCCAACTACTGTTGCCACAGTTAGCTGGCATGCCAAGCAAATCATTCGCGCAGCTCTTGAGATAAGCAGCGAAGACGCTGAAGGACAAATTAATTTCAAGCTGCATGATTTTGGTGCTAGAGGAGTCAGCTCAAAAGAAAGTGCAGGAATCGGAGGTGCAGCGCATCTTGTCAATTTCATGGGGTCTGATACTGTTACCGGTGTGCTATATGCTAATAAGTTTTACGGTGCATCTATGGCAGGCTTCTCTATTCCTGCTGCAGAACATAGCACAATTACAAGTTGGGGTCGTAGCAGAGAAGCTGATGCGTATGCAAACATGATTAAAACATTTGGTAAACCTGGTTCACTTGTAGCGGTTGTAAGTGATAGCTACGATATCATGAATGCAGCCCGTGAAATTTGGGGTAAAGACCTAAAACAACTTGTAACAGAGAGTGGTACAACACTTGTTGTTCGTCCAGATTCAGGCGATCCGCTGGTTGTTCCAATTGATGTTATTGAAGCGTTAGGAGAACGTTTTGGCTACACTGTGAACTCAAAGGGCTATAAGGTACTACCTAGCTCTGTGCGTGTCATCCAAGGTGACGGCATCACAATTGAGAGTTTACCACAAATTCTCTCTAATTTGCTAGATCGCGGATGGAGTGCAGATAACATTGCGTTTGGCATGGGCGGCGGCCTGCTGCAAATGGTCAACCGCGATACTTTGAAATTTGCTATGAAATGTTCAGCTGCCAAAGTCGACGGCAACTGGATTGACGTGTATAAAGATCCTATTACCGATCCTGGTAAGAAGAGCAAACGAGGTAAAGTTACGCTATACAAAAGTGGCAGCGAATACGAAACTGCGGTAAATCGTCCTACCCGTTGGACAGATCGCGGGATTGGCTGGCAAGACGCACTTGACACAGTATGGTGTGATGGTAATTTAATCAAGGAAACTACCTTTGAACAAGTCAGAGGACTTGCCAACAGTAGGTGATGCTAAAATCTCGGGCAGGACTTTTACATTCAAAGCTCCTGCTCGAGATGATGTTTATTACTGGTGTTGTTATAATCTTCCAGGAGAACACTGGCTGGCTACACCTGGCTCAAACAATACTATCATTTTTAGAATATTTGATGATTGTGCTTGGATCAAATTTTGGATGAAATGGGGTGCTGAATCATAATTCCTTAGACAATTTCTTAGCTTTCATATATAATAAAAACATGAAAAATCTAATTATCCTTTCAGGTGCAGGGTTAAGTGCCGACAGCAGTGTTCCTACTTTTCGTTCTCAAAACGGATTGTGGATGAATCACGATATTAATGTAGTTTGTAATTATTCTACGTGGAAAGATAACTTTGATCAAGTACACACATTTTATAATAATCTTCGTACACTGCTAACAACGGTTGAACCAAATCCGGCTCATTATCTTATAGCCGAATGGGAAAAACGTTACGGCGAACGAGTAATTTCTTTAACAGCAAATGTTGACGATCTTCTAGAGAGGGCTGGCTGTCAAAATACTTTGCATTTACATGGTTTTTTGCCTAACATGCAATGCACAGCTTGTGGTAATATATGGAACGTTGCCTATAAAGCATGGGATTGTGTTAATGATAGATGTCCTAAATGCAATAGTCGACGAGGTGTAAAACCCGGTGTGGTTTTTTTCAACGAAGGTGCCAAAGAGTACATTCGCCTTAATAAGGTATTCCGCGAACTCGCGCCCGCTGACACAGTTCTGGTAATTGGAACCAGTGGTCAGGTAATTAATGCAGATGCTTTATTATTTGATAAAACCTGTTACAAAATTTTGAATAATCTCAATCAAGAACAATTTGTAGACGATACGCTATACGATTTTGTTCATTACGGTCGTGCTGCAGAATCAGTTGGTATATTGGATAAAAAAATCAAAGAAAAAATGGAATAATAAAATTTTGCTATTGACATTGATTAGTTTTCAAGTATACTTCAGACAAGGGAAACGTACAGCAAACTAAAAACTTTGCATTATGTAGCAAACAAAAGCTTTCCCGCTTTATTACCGTTAAGCTTGTAGGCAAGCAAAATTTTTGTTCTTTTAAATTTTATCATAGGGATCGGTGCAGCAGCACTTTTAAATCCAGCAACGCTGGGGTTACCCGGCAACAACAGGAGCACAGCCTGTATAAACAAGGGCAAAACGATCCCGTATTTTATAGGATGGGTACAGCATAAAACACAGATGAAACTTGTTGTGTTGCTATCTCGAGTAATGCAACACAACAAACTTGCCTAGAGTTAACTAGGAACGTGCTTGTACGATGCAAGATATTGTTGATAGAAATCAACTAGGGCAGGAAGCGGTACTGTTACAGCGGTTCATAGTTTCGACTGTGACGACGAGGACAGGTTCAGAAACCCTGCAAGAAAAAATTAAAACGCATCCGCTAACCATCCAGTTTTTCATTTGTATATCAGAGTTCAAAGGATTAGTTCAGCAATAAACTGGCATTGTAAAACCGTCGACGAAAGTCTACGTTGGTTCGAATCCAACCCTCCCTACCAATTGCACTATAGGGCGGTAGCCAAGAGGTTAAAGGCAGCGGAGTCCAAAAAGTTAATCCTGACCCTCTCTTTTAGTGTAAATATAACACTATGGATATACGTAAAATAATTAACTTGCTTGAACAAGCAAGTTACAAAAAAGGTGATAAAATTGGTAGACGGGCATTCATATACCTAGAACCAAAAACACCAGAAATGGCCAAAGACTTTGCACAATGTTCTTCTTGTCAGTTATTTTTACCTGGCAAGCAGCGTTGTGCAATTTTTTCTTACACAGATGTTGTCAAAGCAAATGCAAGTTGCGGTCTTTATATTAATGGTAAACCCCACGATAATCAAAAAATTCAATCACAGGTGACTCCAGAACAGGCTGGTTATGTAGAAGCACAGGTTCGTTGCGAAAACTGTTCATGGTATAAATCAGGCACATGTGATCTTTTTGCCACCCTAGATAAAACACTGCCGGACACGTTCGAGTTAGGTAGTACAGTTAGTCCCAAAGGCTGCTGCAATGCCTGGGGTTAAAATATTTTGCTAAATTAAAGTTTTTTCAGTTGACTTGCTTCTAATATGCACGTATTATACGCACATGGATAAGTTCAGCAATACATACATCAAACCGTCTTACGTTGGTTCGAATCCAACCTGCAGCGTAACAGTTGCAGTAGCCGAGTGGTTAGGCAATGGTCTAAAAAGTTTATCCAGACGCAAATAAGGAATACGTTCAGCAACTATTTAGGTTAACGCGAGACCGCCAAAAACGGTCTTTCAAGGATGGTTCAAACCCACCAATGTTATTCCGTTAAGACTAAAAGAAGATTGAGTTCCGCAACTATTAATTGTTCTGTAAAAACAACCCAAGTTCAATCTGTAAACAAACGGCGACATTACTGTCGCCGTTTTCTTGTCTGTCCTCTTCTCCAAAGTGTTTGATCAAATGTGATGAAATCTTCAGGATTGATACGCTTGTTATCGATACCGTTTGTTATGAATATTTGTCCTGCTGATTTTGGAATAGGCGCAGTAGTCTTACCTCTATACCAAACAGTCAAATCATAGTTTTCAAGATCTTTCGGCCAAATCCTCTTATTTTCAACTCCATTTGTTATGAATATTTGTCCGGTCAATCCTGCACTAACATTTTTTCGATGTTCGTCTGTTGCAGGTTTTTCTTTATTCCAAGTCGGCTTGCCTTTTTGTGCGTTGCTAATGTTTTGTCGATGTTCATCAGATAATTGCTTTCCTGCATTCAGTTCTCGCAAATGTTGTTTTGTTTCATCGCTATGAGTTTTTCCATAAAAACCGTTTTTCTCACCAACCAATTTTCCTCGCATTGCAATAGACTGTTTCAGTTTTTGCTCGTCTGATATAGTTCCACCTTTATTCCAATTTGGGACACTTTTTGGTTTTCGCATATTTACTGTGGTTGTTCTTGGTTTGCGCATTTTCTGTTTAGCTTCTTCAGTTTTTGGCAATCCTTTGGTGAATTTGGATAGTTGTTTTCGTAGAAATTCATATTGTTGGGCACAAATTTTGTATCGATCCCTGCCATTACTCCTCATCGTCATTTGCCAATTTGCATATGCTAACTTTGATTTCATTTGATTGTCACCGACCATCTTGACCAATAGCATATGACAGATAAAATGTTCTTTTGCAGTGAGATCAACGAGGTTCTCGAGATCATGGTCGCCTCCTAATCGAAAGCATTTTGGGAGAATATGATGTGTTTCCGAATATCCGATTATTTCTTGTCTATTGATTGCATTCTCGATAATCTTTACATACCAGTTAGTGTATTTGTTTTGTAGACATAGAGAATGAATTTGTTGTATATAAATATTCATGCTGTTGCCCTCCTACGGCAATAGAGCGGTTGGGGACTTCCGATCCCGTGAATCGCAATCGATATATTTATTCTAAATTATTTGTTGACAATCACCTGCACATAATCTAATATTAAGAATATAGAACAGCAATTCAATCGCAAAGAGGTAAAAAATGTCACTCACTTTCGCTCAAGCGGCGCAGGCTACTCCTAATCTATCAACGACTGCAAATGGAATGGTAACATTGGACCATAGTGGTGATCCCTCCACTACTCTGTTCTTTGCCATTGGTGCAAGTCGCGGCAAGGACATCACTGGTGCATTTGCTCGTGCTTATATAGCCGAGCCGGATGTTGCTATGAAAATTCTGTTTTGGGTACGAGATGCTCGCGGCGGTGCTGGCGAACGCGAGATCTTCCGACAGATTGTTCGCAACCTAGAGGTGAATCACCCTGAAAGTCTCATGCGCAATCTAGCACTCATCTCAGAGTACGGTCGATGGGATGATGGATTTGTGTTTGAAACCCCACGATTCAAAATTGCTTATGCCCACTTAATTACCAGAACATTACGCAGTGGTCTAGAATCTAAGAAATTGTTAGAACAACTTCCTTCTATGTCAGAGGAAGATGCTCAGAAGATACTTGATCGCATACCATAATGTGTCTGGAAAAATTACTTGGAGATATGGAAAGACCGCAAGAGCATTTTATTTTTTCCGGTGATTTCCTCTTTATCCCGTTCTCTGTGCGATTTCTCCAAGTCTCCTTCTTTGCGTTGAACTTGCTATAGTATCTATTTTATAACTTCACAGGAAATATAGACATGAGTGCTAAGAAAAAGTTAGAATATATCCTTCGTCAGCAGGTTGCAACCGCAGGGTTAGCATCCAAATGGATGCCTCGTAAGGGCCCAATTGCCAATGATCTGCGCAAGTATCTAAATTTTACACCTAAGGCTTATCGTAAGCTTCTAGTTGAACTAACTAAGGTTGTAGAAACACAGATGTGTGCTAAGGAATGGGATCAGATTAACTATAATCATGTTCCTAGTGTTGCTGCCAATCGTTATCAAAAGGCATTTGGTAAGCGAGATGCTGCACGGTATGGCGAATGGAAGGCAGGACTCAAGACTGGCGAAAGCAAGGTAAATGCATCTGTGCTCTATCCATACGACGTTCTTAAGAGTGTAGGTTATGGTGATCGCGAAGTTGCGCTTGCACAGTGGGAAGCACTGCCAAACTATCTTGGCGACGACAAGATCCTTCCTATGGTAGACGTTAGTGGTAGCATGAGCTGCCAAGTTGGCGGTCAAAAAGGTGTAGGTCTGACTTGCATGGACGTAGCTGTTAGTCTTGGACTTTACATTGCTGACAAGCAGCAGGGTGCATTCAAAGACATGTGGCTAACTTTTACAAGCGACAGCCATATCGACATTCTAAAAGGCGATCTGCTGTCAAAAATGAATCAGATTCGTTGTAATGTTGGATATGACACCAACCTAGAAAGTGCGTTCCGTAGCATTCTCAATGTTGCAGTTGCAAATAAGCTACCTGCTGAAGAGATGCCAAAGTATCTTCTGGTACTTTCCGATATGGAATTCAATCCAGCTTGGATTAATGGTCGCGGCGTAGGTGCATGGGATATGGCCGAAACCATGTTCCGCAACACTGGCTATGAAATGCCTAAACTGGTTTGGTGGAATCTCAATGCACGGCCCGATGCTACAGGCAACAGTCCTGTACGTTTTGACCAGAGAGGTTCAGCAATGGTTAGCGGCTTTTCTCCAAGCATCATGAAGAGTATTCTCGTAGCTAAGAATTTTACTCCACGTGATGTTATGATGGAAACAATCGGAAGTGATCGGTATCAGGCTGTTAAAGCCTGATACTTGTATTATAATCATTTCTAGATGAAGATGACGGATGGAACAAGGTTGTTGAGATCAATAATATTAATAGTTCGGGCTTCTATGCATGTAATATGCAGAAATTTGTAATGGCTATTGAGGCAATGGAGTTTTAAAATGAAACTAACAGATTTTCAACGTAGGAACGAAATTATCCGCGAAGGATATTTTGAAAACTGCAACTATCTTCCCACCAAATTAACGGAATATCCATATGTTTATGTAGACGATATAAGCGATCTACGCAAAAAATATGGACGCCACACTACTGTACGCTGCGATGAAGTTAGGGTTCATTATCGAGAAGAATGCGATTGCAGTGGCGATGAAGTATTTCCCACATATTCAGGAAACTGCGATCTGTGGCATTGTCATCCGGTGGCCATAAAAGAAAAAGATGCCAAAACTAAAGCATTGTTTGCTAGAAAATATGGCAAAGTAGCATATATGAGACGCTACAAATTCAAAAAGAATGCTAGACTTCAAATGGCAAAATATGTTAAAGTTATGAAAATTTGGGGTTGTAACAAATAACAAAGGTAATACTCACATGATTTTGCTTACTATATTTTTACTAGTTATATTGCTGTTGATAAATCCTGAATTTGCTCAACTAATGATTTGTGGTTTGATCGGTATGTTCGTTTTTGCTCTGTTGAACAAATTGATCAACGGTTGAATGTATGAAAATATTCTGGTCTAAATTAGCAGAGTGGATAGGAACATTTTTACTTATAGTGAGCGTTTGCTTAACTGCATTTGACGTTTATCCTCTTAATGCAATTACCGGTTTAATTTCAAATGCATTATGGTTGTTTGTGAGCATACAGTGGGAAAAAGCCAGTTTAACAATTACAAGTTTGATTTTAGTTTCCATCTATGCTATTGGTTTATTGAAACATTTTTTTGTTCCTATGTAGGACTAATGGCTATGACAAGACATAAAATTTTAAATAATGGACAAACCATTCTATTATTGCAGGATGAAATCAAAAAAAATTTGTTCGATGAGGTTAAAATTTCTCGCGTTAAGCTTAATGGACTCAATAAGGCACGTAGAAAAGAGTTAGGTTACTGGTTAAGCAGTCGGTTAGGCAAACCCGATTGTAATAATGGATTTTGGTGGGCAGAAGAAACTAGAGAATGGCTTCTTATATATTTTCGTAACGACGAAGCCTTTGTGCAGTTTTCTTTAATTTATGGCCAATATTGAAAAAAATGCTTATAGATTATTTTTTCTAGTTGACACAATATCAAAATTACAGTATAAAGCATTTACTTAAGCAGCGCAACGCAAGAAGCCCATAGCTTAACTAAAAATGTATAAACTATTAATAAACTGTTCTTTTAAAATTAAATAACATTGGCGGCATAGCGTCGTTATAGGATAAGCAGGGCAAACTGCCCAAAGCTGGAAAGCCTACATACCAGCGCTTGGAAACAAGTCCAACTATGCAAGCTTGAACTTGCCCGAAAGGGTTCTTCATTAACATGGAGAATAGCCTGAAGGTTGGGTTGAGGTCCGAAAGGATAGGTACAGAGCCGATCGGTGAGTACCAAGAGAACTGCAATTCTCACCTTGACATGCAAACCAATCCATAGTGAATAGTTAACGAGTAGTCAAACAAGTCTGAGGTTTCGCAGCCAAAGGCGGTTGGCAATGTCAAGGGTGTTGGGCCGAGAGGAACAAGATCCTAAAACATGGTTGAGTATCTCGCAGAGAAAGACATGAGGTGTGTTGTATTGGGTAAGGCGAAAACTTTATTCAGCAACTAGGGCAGCACATCTTGGTAGGTTGCAATGTAGCTCATTGGTAGAGCATCTGTTTTAAACACAGACTGTAGTTGGTTCAAATCCAATCATAGAAAACGCAAAGACTGCCCCGGGAGTTGGTGAAAATGGTCTAATACCTAGACCGCAAGGTAACTAGGTGATCCAAATGCCGCAAGCAAATGGATCTTGATTAAGGATTTGTCGTAACAGGTTAGCGCTTGTGAGCTGCTCGCAAGGTAGGCGTCAATGATATAGTCGAATAGTCAACTCTGTCACGAGAAATGCCACTCGTAAAAAGGCGACCATGGTGTTGTACCAATATACCGAAAGGGTGTTGGTGGATGAATGGAGAAAGTTGTCCGCAAGACAATGATAATTCCGTGAAGCAGCACTACAAACCATGTAATCTCAGTGGTTATTCCTAAAGGCCCTTACGGGCCTTTACCTATGAATTAAAACTATACTAAATGTAAATTATACACTCTTTAAATACTTCTGCCGCAAACTTTTCGGAGCGTCAGAATGAAAAAACTTGTATTAAGTTTTTGCCTATTGTCTACAGTAGCACTGGCAGCACAACTGCCGGATTATACATTCAAAAATCCGGGATTTAATGGTCAAGGTTATGGAACCTATGAGCTAACCATAGAACAGGAACAATTTTCACGTCAGCAGGCAATTCAGCAGGCATTACAAGCAGCACAACAACAGGCTGCTGCATCTGCACAAAATACACTAGTGAATCAGTTTCTAGCCAACCTACAAAGCAGAATATATGCTCAAATAAGTCAAAATTTAGCCACAGCTATGTTTGCACCTGGTGCAGCAACAAGTGGCAGTATGACTTTTCAAGGCAATACAATTTTTTGGCAAAATCTCGGTACATCAATTAATTTAGTTGTAACAGATAATCTAGGTAACCAGACCACTATTAATGTTCCTCTTGGAACTTTTACATTCTTGCAACCAAGTGGAAATTAATATGCTTAAAGCAATTTTAAACTGTACAGCTATTTCACTAATGTTACTGATATTATCCGGCTGTGCTCTCACACAAAAAGCCGGACAACTAGCCGGAATTGAACACAAGCCTGAAATTGAAAAATCGCTTTTACAAGAAGAACTAGACCAAGTTCCTGCTCCGTTATCAGGCAAACTTGTTGCAGCGGTTTATAATTTTAAAGATTTGACTGGTCAGCGCCGTGCAACTCCTACATTTGCAAGCTTCAGTACCGCTGTAACACAAGGTGCGGAGCCATTTTTAATAAGTGCTCTGCAAACAGTAGGAAACGGTCAATGGTTTGACGTTGTAGAGCGTGTAAATGTAGATGACCTTATAAAAGAACGTACCATAATCAAACAGATGCGAGAAGCCTATGAAGGGAAAAACGCAATACCTTTGCCGCCTCTGCAATGTGCCGGAATACTAATGGAGGGGGGAATAGTTGGATATGACAGTAGTACCGAATCAGGCGGAGCAGCTTATCAATGGTTAGGTATTGGTCCACAAACTCAATACAGTAAAGATACTGTTACTATCAGTTTGCGAGCTGTGTCCGTAGCATCGGGTAAAATTCTAACCGAAGTTACTGTAACCAAAACCATATACAGTACAGCTGATAGTGTTGCAATTTTGAAAACATGGCAAAATGGCACACAGTTTTTCCAAGCCGAGTCAGGCTTAACAATAAATGAACCCGGGACCAGAGCTGTGAAAACCACTGTAGAAGCTGCTGTTATAGAGTTGCTAAAACAGGGTGCAAAAAAAGGTATTTGGAGTTTTCAAACACCCGTAAGTAAATAAAGTCCTACAAAATATACAACTTCAACCAGGTTAATAAGTTAAAACCAAAATTGGAGGTAGTAATGTTCCAAGGAAAATTTAAACATACTGTGCTGCGTTTTCTAACGCTGACTGTAATTCTACTAGGCGCTAATTCTGCTATGGCAGATGACAATAGCATTTACATAAATCAAACAGGTGATAACTCTACTGTTACTATGACGCAGGACGGTAGTGGCAACGTGATTAGAGGTATACAAGGCACTGGAACTGATAATACAACACCAGCAAATATAACCGGCAACGCTAATACGGTAACAGTTCAACAGGTAGGCGCAGGAAATACACTAAATTTAGGACTAACAACAGGCATAGCTACTGGCGGAACATTTGGTGGCGATTTTAGCTATATTGTCACAGGTAACAACGCTCTAGCTACAATAGACAGCAACAATGACGGCCAAGGTATAAGCCAATCAAATTTGATACATGTTAACCAAACGGGTGACAATTCTAGAGCCAATGTAAATGTTCTAGGCAACCTAAACTCAGTTATAGCTACCACAACAGGAGGTTCATATAACTCAGTAACAAGTACCGTGAATGGCGATAATAACTCTCAAAACATAACAGTTTCCGCCGGTGGCAGCAATTCCGTTACCATTAATCAAGGCATTGGAGGAAGTGCTTTACCACAAATTGGCGGTATAAGCGGCTTGGCAAGTACCAACTATAACAGTACAGCTGATGTAACAGTGACCGGTGCAAGCAATAGTGTATCTGTTAAACAAACAGGTTCAACAAATACCACAGTATTATCACTTAACGGTAGCGCCAATACAGCTACAGTTAATCAATCTGCATTGGCAGGTAATACAACTGTTAATATCGCAAGCAGCGGCAGCAATAATCAGTTTTCAATAACGTCTACTAATCACTAAGGAAACAACACTGTGAAACTGCTTGCTAGATTTTTTTGTATAACAGTATTGTCTCTCGCTTGTGTTCCTGCATGGGGTTCAGTTGGATCAATAACCGAACAAGATCAGCAACCATCGCTTATAAAGCGCAACACCACAGAACTTTCTGGTTTATTAGGCACAGGCATTGAAATGGCAGATATTGTAGAAAATACAGTTGGTAAAACCGTTATACAGTTTGTGGATAATACTCTGGTTGAAGTGAATGATCACTCTCGATTAGAAATTGATGAATTTGTATATGATCCTCAGACACCTCAAACTGCAAAACTAGCCTTAAATTTTGCTGCAGGTACGATAAGATACGCCAGTGGGGCTATTGCTCATAATGACCCAAATAAGGTTAACATAAACACTCCAAGTGCCAGTATCAGTGTAAGAGGTACAGACTTTGCAGCTACAGTAGATGAAGTAGGAGCAAGCACAATTATACTGTTACCAAGCTGTCCTCCTGTTTATAGAGACGTAGAAAAAGATTGTAAAACAGGTATTATAGATGTCATAAACGACGCTGCTACTGTTACACTTAATAGGCCTTTTGAAGCTACACGGGTCTTCAATAGATTGGACGCTCCTGTCCACCCTGTGGTATTGCACCTTACAAGCGATGCAATAAACAACCTATTGATTGTTAGTCCACCTGCTGAGATAACAAAAACTATAGCTGCTAACAAGAGCCATACAGCATCGAACATTGATGATAACCTGTTAGATGGGAATTTCCTCAGCGATGTGTTCTCTCTTGTGGGTTCTTATGCATTACAGGCTACAACAAATAGCATACCATTGGAAATTGACGCAACATCCACTGATAATTCTGAGTTGCATAAAATACTTCCAGATTGGAAAAAACAAACAGGGGTCGTTCCGCACCTTGCAACAGAAGATGTTTCTGTTTGCCGGCTAGATTCAAATCAAAATGTACAATGCATTGCTATTCCTAAGTCTCAAAACTCTACTATAGTACAATCACAGGGCTCTGCAAACATACTCAATCGTGTAAATGTTGGTGCAAACACCTACATTACTGTAAAGCAAAACTAATATGAATAAGTCATTGAAACAATTGTTAATTTTATTCTGTTTATGCGAGTTTATAATACCAATGCCCCTGTATGCACAAACAATTGATCAAGTGGCACAATACAATGCTTCTCAAGCAAAAAGATTGGCAGCGACAGACACTTCAGTGGGTGTTAGCAGCACAGGTAATTTCAATCAACTTACTATTCAGCAAATTGGTTATCATCAACAAATATCTGGAAATCAACAAAACGCAGCAGTAATATTGGGTAATGGTAATACAGTTGATATTAATCAAGGGGATGTCATAAGTCGCCAAGGCCAAAGTCTTATAGAGTTGGGTGTAGCCGGAGATTTTAACAGCCTAAACATCAATCAAGGAACTACTACAACAGGTGCATCTTTTGGTAATGATTTAGGCGACCATTATCAAAATCTACAAATATATGGTAGTTTTAATGTTGTTGAGTCAAGTCAAATTGGACAAAATCATTACGCATCAATGAATATCAACGGTAACAATAATAATCAAACGTTGGTTCAAACAGGTACAGGCCATCAAGCATTTACTAGCATTAACGGCAATGACAACAACATAAACAGCTTGCAAAATGGCAACGGCCAACATTTCCTTGACCTGTCGCTTACAGGTGACGGCAACTCTGCTACAGTGGAACAGAGCGGCAACACGCAAAATCGTGCCACGGTTAGTATTATTAATGCAGGTGGCCCAGCTGGTATTAATTTAACACAAACAGGCGGCCAAACGTATAGTCTGCAGACTGTTTGTGTTACACCAGCTGGGTGTGATACAACAACTGTGAAACAAGGAAGATAAAAAGAGGAATCAATGTCCAACTGTAAGCAGCAATATAACTAGAGCGGACACGACAAAAAAACCAAGCCAGCTGGTGAATGCCCAGCGTACAAGAATACCAATAGATAGAATCATTAAGACCGCAAGACCAATTAGTTCAATGGTGTTTTCATCATCTCTGTTCATTAAGGTCTCCTGTTTAACTGTATCAATATAGCACAAGCTTGCCATATGTCAATCAAATATTGTGTTGTGGTAGGTCTTTCTGTAAAATATTTACATGTACTATAAACAATTAGTAAAAGTTCCAAATTTGGCAAATATTGAGCCCATTAATCTACATATACAATATGGCAAAAACGATGAACAAGGCGTATTTCGCGGAATTCAATATTACACTGCCTTAGGCAATTTTGCGTTGGCATATGATGTTATTCCAGAAAGATATAGAACGGATTTTTCCCCCTTGCTTATGTCCATTAATAGAAACATACCCCCACATACAGATAGTGGAATACTTGCAAGTCTAAATTTTTATCTTGTTACCAGCAACTGTAGAACTGTTTTTTATGAACCAAAAAAAGATGCAGAGATAGTTCAGCATCAAATTCCAAATCAAACCAACGGAAGAATATTTGAGTTAGACAATCTTGTTCAAGTTGATCAGTTTGTAGCAAATTCCGGCGAGTGTTATCTATTAGATGTTACCAAAGCACACGCTGTTTACAATATGTCCAACGAAGTTGTGGAAAGAAAAGCATTTGTTCTTCAAACTCGCATTCATTCTTTTTCAACTGTGTGCGATATGTTAGCGAAAACCGGATACATTAATTGAAAGGCAATTCTGTATTGCCTTTCAATTGCAGTTCCTAGTATAAATTGGTTCACCCCACACGTCATGACCAATATATTCATTCCAGCATCTATGATGTGGATGCTCTGAGCCAATTACATATCCACCTGTTCCTCCAATTGCAGCACCGGCTACAAATGGAGCACAGCTAGTAAGACCCAATAATAAGCCTATCAGTACGAATTTCATCTACACACCGTGTGATATACTGGTCTATTATAAATGTCATAATAAGCAAACTCTGACCAGCAAACAGGCTGCGGTGGTGCTGGCACGTAGTAAACAGGCGGCGGAGGTGTAGGAGCAACGAGTACACTTCCAACTACTCCACCGGCTACAAGACCACTTACAAATGGCACTACTACAGTTGGGCCAGTCCTATATCCGCCTCTGTCCCGATGTTGGGCATGCGCCTGTGCTGAACTGAATAAAACTAAACCAAAAACAGCTAATATAAATTTTTTCATTTTTGTCTCCTAACTAATTGATTTACAGTACGTATTTAAATGTCTAATCGTGTTTATTTTATGTTTCTTAACAAAAATTTATCAAATTAGCCGGACTTAAGTACATGAAAAACATAGTGTTCTTCTTCCAAAAGAACCACGTCGCTGGCTTTAATGCTGCGTTTATCTTCTCCGTAACGTGATTCCCAAGTAATTGTTACATTCACCATAGTTATCTTAGATACACGCCCAGTTTTCATTTGTCCATGTCCTCTATGGAAAAATGCAACAGGTGCACTTACTTCAATTTCTCTTCCTAAACAATCAAACAAGGGTTCTTTTTGTTTTCTAGTTTTCATCTATAATTGTCCGACCGAACTGAGTTTCTAGCTGTTGTATCTGATGTTCAATATAATTTGCAATCGTAGGTGCATATTCAGGTAGCCTACTTAATCCTGTACCTAAACCATCAAGCGGAATTACAATATCATACCCTTGATCTAAGACACATGTCAAATGTGCAAACGCTCCATGCAATGTTAGCCAAACAGTACTACCTTCGTCAAACTGTTCGTCATAAAAAAAGCTTGATTTTTGATTATTTGGAAACCATTTAGTAGGAATGCCAAATGAGTTTGGTTCTCCACGCATAGCACCTGCTTGACCGCCATAACCGCTTCGTACCATATTGTCACCGAACACATACAATCTATCTCTATGGGTTTGGCAATCAGTCCTTGATATGTATTTTTGCCGTAAAACTGTCATACTACACCTTTCATTTATAGATGTAGCATATAACTAATTTTTAGTCAACTGACTTTTCGTATACAATACCTTTTTTTCGCTTAACAGTTTTGATACCAGTAGGCAAACCTTCGTTACTTAACTTCATAGACCAGAGTTGTGTTACTAAATCGGACACTCGTCCAGCTTGCCTTACAGCTTGACGAAGATCGGCTCTGCGTTCCGGTGATCTAGCATTTGCAAACATTAAATTTAACGCCGCATCTTTGGCCTGTGCAATATCTTTCATAGAACCAATTGTCTCTATGTCTTCTGCCGATATTGTTTCAGTAATAATCTCACGTATGAGCATGTTAATATCTCCTGTTAGAGATATTTACAATGAATATCTTATTTTTTAGGTTTTGATAAGAAGATAAATGGTATCCGCCATAAAGCCATTAAAACTATGGCAATATGTTCAAATATTGGTGTTGAAGTAATTTTCAACACCAATAAAATAATGTCAATTTCCAACCCAATAAGTATTAGCGACAGGCATAAAAAGAACCGCAACGTTGGATTGGTATTGGCAAGATCGTCATAGGCTTGATTGGTTTTGACGATCATTTTCCCAATGTATGCGATCATGACAGGTTATTCGGGCGGAAGTTCAAATGGTGTTACAATCACACGAGGTTCAACATACAGTGGTGACGGTTTGTGTGTTGTAGGATTCAAACATAGGATCCACGTACCATCAGCCGCCGTTGGTGTAAACAACCCATTTGGATCGGCTTGAGGTAAAGCGTAACCACTACCGCTTGGACGCATTGGATTTGTAAACTGTGTTGCATAAGGAAGGCCAAAGCCTACACTATCGCACAACTTATGCCGGTGACCTTGCATGTCAAGATAATAGGTGGTAGTTGCAACATTTTGATCTCGCAACTCCATTATCTGTTTCATCATACGCATTTCGGCGTAATTTTTAATTGCCGGCATGCCAACTTGGTTTACAGCTTGCTGCCGGCTGTCTTCCTGTACTCGCTGCTGACGAGAATCACTTGTCTCGTCGCAGGATGTTAGAACAAATAGAGCTACAAGAATTGCTAGTGGTTTGATGTTCACTTTTATTCCTTTGTGAGTTTGAAAGGTGAAACAATTACCTTTGGTTCAACATACAATGGTGTAGCTTTATGTGTATCTGGATTTAGACACAGTACCCAGGTACCATCAGCTGCTGCCGGTGAAAAGAGAGTATTTGGATCAGCTTGAGGTAAAGTAGCAATTCCATTTGTAGAATAAGTTGGTCGTTGAGGTGAGGTAAATTCTGTAGCGTACGGAATTCCAAACCCGACACTGTCGCAAAGTTTTTGACCAACCTTTCCGTCCCAACCAACTAGATAGGTATATGTTGCAACATTTTGGTCACGCATTTCGTAAATCTGTTTTAGCTGCCGGCGTTCCGCAAAATTTGTAATTGCTGGCATACCAACTGCGTTAAAGGCCTGCTTCATGAGCTGCTCTTGTTGCTTTTGAAAATCCTGATCGCTTGATGTTCCAAACCATTGGGCATTTGCCGCGGTAGTGATAAACAGTGCCGGAATAGCAGCCAGTGCTAGTTTACGCATAATTTTAACCTCCACTCTTGAGTGTTTCTAGAAAGTTACGTAGATTTGGCGGCAAACGTGTTTCATCATAACCGGCGAATCGGTCAAGAATTACAGCACGTAGCGCAGCTCGCTTACCAGAGTCGTCTGTACGAATGTATTCCATCTGAAAATTGCCAAGATCTTTTGCCATGCCATCGTTAAAAGCTTGACTTTCGTGAAAAGCGCGATTCTCAATCGCAATCGACGCTGGCTTGGTTACAGCATAAATTCCGAGACTCAGCCCACTGAATAGAACTACACCACCAATAATTAGTGCCGTACCGCCTAGAAGTTCTCTCATAGATGTTTTCCTTTCTTTTCATCAAGCTACCTATATTGTAGTGATGATATTATGTTTTTACACTATACTGAATGTTTGTCAAATCATTTTTACCATTCAGGCCATGCTAATTTGGCCAACATCCAATCTGATTCTTTTTTGAATCCTAGTTCAAATTCATCTATTCCTCTAGCATGGTTCCAACACCAGCTATGGTTTTCAAAGTTTAATTTGCACCATTCCATAATGGTTTCCCATTTGCCCAACACATGCACACGATAAATTGGAATGCAGCGTCCTACATGTTCATCATGCTTGGCTGCATACTCTATCATTTCTAAATCAAATGTCATTATACCAGCTCAATATTTGCAAATTTGAGTCTTGCCAAAGGATTATCACCCCATGACCAGTCTTCGGGCATCGAAGTTCTAAGACCAAGAGTGTCATCAAGCATAGAAGATTCTTCTTTTGTTATTTGAACAACCATCATATTTGATGCAATCATAGCAGCAACTTCAGCTGTAGAACAACCTTCCATTGTCATTTCGATAGCTCGATTGTGGATCATAATGCAAGGAACAACATGCTCACGATAACTGTTTTCATTTGTACGATTTTTGGAACTGCCGATGACAATCAAATGATCAACTGCATCAGCACAAAGCATGTGTCTGTGATCATCTAGCATGTGCTGATGTTGATTGTCTATAGCAAATTTATAAGCCCTAGCAATCTTGCTCCAGATAGCAGTATCTGCAATATCTGATGAAAATGCTTTGACCGCTGTACCTCTGGTACGTGCCGAAATTTCAGAGATAGTTTCAATAAAGTTAACTAATTTCCAAAAAGTTTCCATTACATCGTCGCCATCAACATAGTCAATATTGATAATGCTGTTTTTCCTACAGTTCACAGGCCAGTTTGCGTTTCTCAACTCTTTTTCTAAGATGTCTAATTCTTCTTGAGTGCGTCCGTAACCAACAGTATACCAAGTAATTTTAACTTCGCATTTGACTCCATTTTTACTATACATGCTGTAAAATGTGCCGCGATTTGACATGCGGTCATTGTAACCGTGTTCCCTACAACTTGATTCAAACACATCGTAGCTAACTGGCATTACATGAGCCATTAGGATATTTCCTTACTTGTACTAGATTCATTTTCAACCAACAGTCTTAATCTGTCAGCCTCTTTTAGCCAAATTTCAGACAGTAGTGGATATCTATCGATCAGTTTGGTAGCTCTATCCATAGCGTAATCATAACAACGTTGCACAGGCCATCCAAATGAACCCACTGGTATTCCGTCAATTTCTTTCACTGATTACCTTTCATCATATAAAAATGATTGCAACTTTTTTATTAAAGTTGCAATCATAATCCAATTATACTAGGATCGACTTTACCACTTCGCTAGCAAGTTTGCCGTCATATCGCCCTGTGTAATTTTTCTTGAGTTCAGACATAACCTGGCCCATTGCCTTTGGGCCCTCAAGTTTCATCTCATGTATAATACTATGCACCACCGATTCAAGTGCGGAACGATCCATTTGTTGGGGCACATAGCCTTGCAGTACCTGCAATTCTACCTGCTGATCAGCACAAGATTGTCCACGTTCCGTTAATAGACGACAAGTATCTTCAGCATTAGCAATAAATTTACGCACAGTTGAAATTACTTCATCATCAGTAGGATCACCATTACGCTTGTTTTTTCCTACCATAGACGCCTCGCTGTACAACGTAACCATGAGACTTTTAACAACAGGATTACTGCCCTTTCGAGCAGTAATCATGTCCGTGAATAGTTTTTGCATCATCATGTTAGTCTTCTACCTTGTTGTAGTTGTTGATTCCGTCTAGCTGGTGATCCTCTTGGATGATCTTCAGTAGTTCCTTCAGATCCTTGCGATATCGACGCACGACGGCATTGACGGCTGTGCCATTATGGTAGCCGTTCTCGTTGACGAACTTCTTGACCCTCATGAGTTCTTCGTCGATATCCTTGATCATATCATTGAGATTTTTCATCACATCTCCTAAAGAGAACCTGTGCCACACACTAGCATGGCACGGGTGTGCTGTCAACACAGAATATGGTATAAATAATGGTGAGGATCGCGGAGCGCCAACTCCCATCCCCTCTAAACGCTATGAAGGAGCATTCAGCATGTATTATATTATTTACGAAACAACTAACCTAGTCAACAATAAAAAGTACCGGGGCGCTCATGCAACCAAAACAATAGAAGATGGTTACCTTGGATCTGGACGCGATCTCCGCATGGCCATACGCAAATACGAACGGGAACAGTTTACCAGAACAATTATTTACATGGCATTTGACTATGACGCTATGTGGCACGCCGAATCGCTTCTGGTGGATCAGGAATGGGTAGATAGGAAGGATACCTATAACATCTCTCTTGGCGGCCGAGGCTCTAAAATATATGGTCGTAAGATGAGCGAAGAAGCTAAATCTCGGCTGAGCGCAAAGTTACGAGAAATCAAAGGCACTCCTGAAGCTAGAAAGCGAAATGTTGAGGCTCAGCTAAAGAGAGGTCCAACAAAAGACACAACCAAAGTGAAGATGAGTCTAGCCAGCAACGGTAAATCAAAGAGTAAACAACATGCTCAGAATATATCGATAGGTAGAAAGAAACTATTAGCAGATCCTGTGATTCGTAATAAGTTCAGAATGCAAATTATAATGTCACATAGCAGGCAGGAAGTGCGGGATAAAATAAGACGTGCTCTTACCGAACAGAAACGTTCAGAAGAAACAAAGAAGAAGTGTAGCGTAGCAGCCAAAACGAGATGTGCCGATCCTAGCTACCTCGCAAAACAGTCTTATTCGCAATCCAAACGATGGGAAGAGAATCCGGCTACTTGGTGGAATAACGGAGAGAAGTCTTGTAGGTCAGTGGAATGTCCGGGAGCTGAGTGGGTGCCCGGAAGATTAAGTCCAGGTACCTGGTGGAATAACGGAAGTAGCAGCCAGATGTCAAAAGACTGCCCGGGACCTGAGTGGATCCCGGGCAGACGTATCAGTAATCAGTCCCTTCAAGGTCCTCAAGGAATTGTTGACTGATATCAACGACCTGCATCACATGAGCCTTGTTGACTGACACACCCTGTTGAGCAGCAAGTCCTTGAGCCAATCTGATAGTATTCTTGATTTGACGACCATTCAAGTTGGCAATTGATAGTTCTTGCGGATCTAGACCTTCAACCTTTGCCGCAGAGAGAAGGTTGGTCCAGATCTGCGCACGAGATTCTTGTGTCAAACCTTGATACTTCAGTGCAATGCTGATTCGGCTATAAAATGCCGGATCAAACGTCTTCACTCGGTTGGTAGTGAGAAACATTACGCCCTGATGGTATTCCGTCAATCTTAAAAATACTGACGTTAGTGAATTTCGAAGAACATCATGTCCGCGCTTCTCTAGAAAAATATCCGCTTCGTCAATAAGTACCACAGCGTTCCAAATCTGTGCTACGTCAAGAATTTGTCGTAGTTTCTTTTCAAGCTCATTAGTATTAGTACCCAATTCACCTACAGCTACACTGTAAAGTGGACGATAAAGCAATTCAGAAATAGCCTCAGCTGTAAGGGTTTTACCAACACCCGGTTCGCCGTGCAGTAGGAAAATGCACCCGCCTCCTTTACCAGAAATGATATCTGAAAATCCGTTGGTACCATGTGTAACAAGCGCCTTTACTAGATCCTTTTTGTCTTGTGCAAGCACCAGCTGGTCAAATGCATCGTTGCGAAATTCCACCGGAGAAATTTGATCAACAATAAACTTACCCCATTGCTTGGTAGAAAAGGAAAATCCACGAATGTACGGATCTGTCATCCAAAGCTGATCATCTGTTAGTTCATCAAAACTGGTTTCATCGTTATCGCGTAGTCCATACTCATCAACAAATTGACTGTATGTCCCTGCATCTACCATCATGCGGCCGTCAGCTCGCATGGCATCCCAACTACCCCACTTTTTGGTATACATCATACCGTGATAGCTCATGTAATGAGCTCCGACTGCAATTTGCCGGAACAACTCGCCGCGTGCAGTCAGTTTAGCTTTTGACTCTTCAGTCATTGGCCTAATTGGCAGTTTGTTGATCTCGCGCACTCCTTTAAAGTAAGGAATACGAACCTGGCCGCGGCTCATTTGGAAATTAGCACCATCAGTTGTGATAAACTGATAGGAAATAGTCAAAAATGTACCCCACATGCCACTCTGATATTGCACGCCAACAACGCGGCCGCCTTGCACATGATCGCCATGAATTTCAATTTCAGTGCCTTCGGCAAACAGTGTTCGACACAGGCCGAAGCTCATTTGGTTGCAATCAAGAAGATTTTTGATGCGGCCCAAAATATTCTTGTTTTCATTTTCGAGAAATGAAACCAGCTCTTTGGTAATACCGTTGGCATCATTCCGCTTGGCCCTAGCTTTTAGAACATCAAGTTGGTCGAAAAGTTCGTCGATTGAAACCACAGGAACATCATCGTAAATGTCCTCTAGATTAATATTATTGCGAAGGTATTCCAGCAGCCTGGGAGTATGCAGCTCAATCCGACGCTCTGTGTTGCCGTCGTTA
>Ga0316228_1001091_pt1 | contig 30391 bp, 25 predicted proteins | sample TBH18021metaG_FD_206005 | JGI IMG/M metagenome (GOLD analysis project Ga0316228, IMG submission 206005) | Freshwater microbial communities from Trout Bog Lake, Wisconsin, USA - TBH18021 | ecosystem: Environmental > Aquatic > Freshwater > Lake > Hypolimnion/Profundal zone | place: USA: Wisconsin... | reverse complement strand
CTACCGCGGAGCCGCCCTGCCCCGGGACCGGAGGAGACACGCCTTGCCGCTGCCGCAGCAGGAGCCCCAGATCGCCACAGCTCCTGAACGCAAGTCCGCGACGGCGCGTCTGCGGCCGCGGGATGCCGCGACCCTGATCGTAATCGACCGGCGCGGGCGTGGCGGCCCGAAGGTCCTGATGGGCCGGCGCAACCCGAACCTCGCCTTCATGCCGGGCAAGTTCGTCTTCCCGGGTGGCCGGATCGAACTCGGCGACCGCCACATGCCGGTGGCTGGGGCTCTTCCCGACTACGCGGAGGCGGCGCTGACGCGACAGGTCACCCGGCCGCCGCACCATCTCGGCCGGGCGCTGGCGCTCGCCGCAATCCGCGAAACCTATGAGGAGACCGGCCTGCTCCTCGGTACGAACGAGCACGGCGCCCCCGAGGACGTCCCGGCGGGATGGGAGGGCTTCGCCCGGCACGGCGTGCTGCCGGATCTCGAGGCGCTGCATCTCGTCGCCCGGGCGATCACGCCGCCCAAGCGGGTGCGCCGCTTCGATACGCGCTTCTTCGCGATCGACCGCCGGATGGTGGCGGCCGAGGAGCCGGGGCGCATCGCCGCCGACGCCGAGTTCACCGAACTGGCCTGGGTCCGGCTCGACGCCGCGCGCAAGCTCGACCTGCCGTACATAACCCGCGCCATCCTGGACGACCTGGAGGCGCAGATCGCCGCTGGCTTCGCCCCGCACCGAATGATCCCCTTCCACTACGAACGCTACGGACGCCGCGAGCGGGTGGCCTTGTGAGCCATAAGGAGAAGCTAGGACGGGAGGCGCCGAACGGGATCAGCTCAGAGGATGTGGCAGCCATCGCGGCGACCGTGACCTGCGTCACCGTGGTCGGCATCGGGCTGAGCCTGTCGATCCCGCTTCTGTCGATCGAGCTGGAGCGACGCGGCGCGTCGAGCACGCTGATCGGTCTCAACACCGCGGTGGCAGGCATCGCCAGCATCTGCACGGTGCCGTTCGTACCGCGGCTCGCGGCGCGGATCGGCGTCGCCCCGCTGCTCGGCTTGGCGCTCCTCATCGGCGCAATCAGCCTCGCGCTGTTCCCGCTCCTGCCGGGCATCGCGCTGTGGTTTCCCCTGCGCTTCGTCTTCTCGATGACGCTCGGGGCGCTGTTCGTCCTGTCCGAGTACTGGATCAACGCCGCCGCTCCGCCCGAACGGCGCGGTCTGGTGATGGGCATCTATGCGACCGTCCTGGCGGCGGGTTTCGCAGTCGGGCCGCTTCTGCTGGCGCTGGTCGGGACCGAGGGGCCGGCGCCCTACGCGACGGGTGCGGTCCTGATGCTGGCCGGCGGCTTGCCGATCATGCTGGCCCGCGGGCTGTCGCCAACCATCGAGACGGGCTCTGGCCGCGGCATACTCGGCTACGTCCGGCTCGCCCCCGGCGCACTGGCGGCGGCCCTGGCCTACGGGGCGGTGGAGACCGGCATCTTCGCCATCCTGCCCCTCTACGGCCTGCGCCTCGGCTACGACGCGCAGGGCGCGGCCGGCCTCGTCAGCCTGATCGCGCTGGGCAACGTGCTGTTCCAGATCCCGTTCGGCTGGCTCGCCGACCGCCTCGACCGGTTCACGGTGCTGCTCGGCGCAGGGCTCGCGGGCGCTGTGGGCTCGGCCCTGATCCCGCTCGCGGCCGGCACCCCGATGGCATTCGGCCTGCTCCTCCTCGTCTGGGGCGGCCTCGCCGGCACGCTCTATACGGTCGGCCTCGCAATGCTGGGCGACCGCACGCCGCCGAATGATCTCGCGGGCGCCAACGCGGCCTTCGTGGTGCTCTACAATGTCGGGCTAATGCTGGGGCCGCCGCTGATCGGCGGCGGGCTCGACCTCGCGCCGCCGCACGGCTTCGCCCTGGCGCTGCTCGCCCTGTTCCTGGCCTTCGTCGGATGGCTCGCCGCGATGGAGCGATCCGTCCCGCGCTCTTGACCTGCCGGGCCCGATCGGGCATTCACCCGCCCGTATTCGGCCGGGTTCTCCCGGCCATTTGCGTTTCGCTCACGCGGAATGCCGCACCCTGCAGGAGCGCCGCGCCATGGCCAAGGCCGTCACCGTCAAGATCAAGCTCGTCTCCACCGCCGACACGGGCTACTTCTACGTCACCAAGAAGAACTCCCGCACGCAGACCGAGAAGCTGACGATGCGCAAGTACGACCCGGTCGCGCGCAAGCACGTCGAGTTCAAGGAAACCAAGATCAAGTAAGGCGGGCGGGCCGCATCGCGGCTCGATTGCCGACCTGTGAAGCCGCTCCGGAGACGGGGCGGCTTTTTCATGAGCCGTCACTGTCTTTGCGGGCGGAGACATTCCGGGCGCGCACCCGTCAGACGGGCGTCGATGCCGCGAGGTCCGGATCGAGCGTGCGCGCCAGCGAGCGTGCGATGGCCACGAGGGCGGTCACCATCGGGGTGGACGGCTCCCGTCTTGGAGCGACGAGGCCGATCGTGTGCTCCAAGTCCGGCGCGGTGATCGGGATGGTGCGCACGCCCTCCATGGAGCCCAGCGCATCGACCAGGATCTCGGGCATGATCGAGGCCCAGCGCAGGGTGCGCACATGGGTCAGCAGCACGATCATCGAGTTCGACTCGAGGGTCGCGGCAGGGTCCGCACCGGCTTCCCGGATCTGCTGGTCGATGATCCGCCGATTCTGCATGTTCGGCGTCAGCAGGCAGAGCGGCAGACTGCCCGTCTCGGCCCAGGTGACGCTCTCCCGATGATCGAAGGGGCCGCCGATTGCCGTCACGAGGCGGTAGCGCTCCCGGTAGAGCGGTACGGAGATCACCCGTCCGAGGGGCTCGTTGTCGAGGTAGGTCAGGCCGGCATCCGCCTCCAAGTTCTCGATCAGCGAGAAGATGTCGGCTGAGGTGGCGGATTCGACCGTGAGCCGCACGTCCGGGTGCCGCTCGCGGTAGGGCGTCGTGAGGTTCACGATCATCGGCAGCGCCGTGGGGATGGCAGCGATGCGCAGGTGGCCGGTCAGGCCCCGGCGCAGGCCAGTGACCTCCTCGTGCATGGCCCGAGCGTCGGCCACGATGCGCCGCGCCCATTCGAGGACCCGCTCGCCCTCGGGGGTGAAGCCCTGGAAGCGGGAGCCGCGCAGGACGAGTTGCACGCCGAAGCGGTTCTCCAGCTGCTTCACGCCGGCCGAGAGGGTCTGCTGGGTCACGCCGCAGGCTTCGGCGGCGTGCCCGAAATGCTGCTCGCGGGCGAGCGCGAGCAGGAAGTCCAGCTTGTCGATCACGACGAAGGCATCCCGGCACGGCGAGGCGCCCGAAACCTAGCGACCCGCCGTGCCCGCCACAACCGAGCGCGCCCGCTCAGCGGAACAGGATGAACGCCTTCGACAGGGTGATGCCGATACCCCAGACGATCGGGATGCCGACCACCGCCCAGGCCAGGGCGGCCCCCGCGCTGAAGCCGCCGCGGCCGATGCCGAAGGAGCCGGACGGGCCGGAGGCCGTGGCACCCGCGCGGACGTCCAGGGAGGCCCGCTCGGAATCGGACATGAACCAGCTTTGCGCCAGCGGCCGCACCAGCAGGTTGCAGAGGAACCCGACCGCCAGGAAGCTCGCGAGCACGTACATGGTCCGGCCGTAGAGATCGGCCCCCTGCACGCCGGCGGCGACCTGCGCCTCGCGGATCTTGGTGATGACGAAGGGCCCGACGATGCCGGCCATCGACCACGCGGTCAGCAACCGACCGTGGATCGCGCCCACGAACTGCGTGCCGAACACGTCGGCGAGGTAGGCCGGCACCGTCGCGAAGCCGCCGCCATACATCGACAGGATCACGCAGAAGATGGCGACGAACAAAGCCTGCGAGCCGATGCCGGCGGCCCAGGGCGCCGCCGCGTAGAGCAGGCCGCCCAGGGCGAAGAAGATCGCGTAGGTGCCCTTCCGCCCGATCCGGTCCGACATGGAGGCCCAGAAGAACCGACCCAGGATGTTGAACAGGGAGAGGAGGCCGACGAAGCCGGCCGCGATGGCCGCGACCTGCGCCTTCTGGCCGGCGTCCAAGGCGGAGAAGCCGGTGCCCGGCAGGCCGATCAGCTCGCCGCCGAAGATCTCCTGGAGCATCGGCGAGGCCAGGGCCAGCACGCCGATGCCGGCGGACACGTTGAGGAACAGGACGAGCCAGATCATCCAGAACTGGAAGGTCTTGTGCGCGTCGCGCAGGTGGACGTGCCCCGAGGCGATCATGGCGCTCTTGGCGCTCGGGGTCGTCCAGCCGTCCGGGCGCCAGCCCGCCGGCGGCACGCGATATCCGAAGGCGCCGCCCAGCATGAAGATCAGGTAGCCGACGCCCATCACGGCGAGCGTCTGCCAGACGCCGACGGAATCGGGCCCCCGGAAGGTCTTGATCATGCCGTCGGCCAGCGGCGAGCCGATCATCGCGCCGCCGCCGAAGCCCATGATCGCCATGCCGGTGGCCATGCCGCGGCGATCCGGGAACCACTTGATCAGCGTCGAGACCGGCGAGATGTAGCCGAGGCCGAGCCCGACGCCGCCGATCAGGCCCATGCCGAGCCAGACCAGCCAGAGCTGGTGAATGTAGACGCCGAAGGCGCCGATCAGAAAGCCGCCCCCCCAGCACAGGGCGGCCACGATGCCGGCCTTGCGCGGGCCTGCGCGCTCCAGCCAGCCGCCGAACAAGGCGGCTGATAGGCCGAGCACGACGATGCCGATCGAGAATACCGTGACGAGATCGCTGACACGCCAATCGCAGGTAGTGGTGAACAAGGCCGTCATCACGCCCATATCGGGACAGGCGGCGGGAGCCGGCTTGCCCACGGAGAGCGCCCGGGTCAGCGGCAGCCAGAACACCGACAGGCCGTAGGCCATCCCGATGCAAAGATGGATCGCCAAAGCCGCCGGCGGCACCAGCCAGCGGTTGAAGCCTGGCTTCGCGACGATCCGTTCGCGTGACAACAGACCTGGCGTCCGCTCAGGCGCGATCGCGCCCGCCACTCCAGCACCCATGATGGACTCCTCCGCGGCAGCCTCGTTCGCGGGCCGCTCGGCGCCGGAAGATGCGCGATTTGTGTGCAGGGTGCCAGCGCGCGATACGCTGAGATCACGATTTTAATCCGCTCCGACGCCAGCTGTATGCATAATCTGCGTAGAGCGGCCGTCCGGTGCGATCCGGGAACGGATCCGCCGCGTCATCCTGACAGGCTGAGCGGTTTCCGCGACGCGGATGCAGGGCGCCGGGCAAGCCGGCCCCCTGCCCGGCAGCTGGTCTCACATCGGCGGAGTCAGGCCGTCCTTGCCGACAGCGACGAGCTTGCCGTCGGCCTTGGCACCATCCCTGGCGACTACGGCGAAGACCTTGGAGCCGGGCGACAGGATGGCCTTGTCGGCGGGCTCGAAGGCGACGATCGGCGCCGAGGACGGCACCACGATCTCCTTGGATCCCTCCTTGCCGTAGCTCACCGTCAGGGTGCGCTCGCCGCCGGCGGCCGCCTTGTCGGCCTTCACGGTGCCGTTGGTCATCGCGCTCTTCACCTTCGGGGCGTTCGACGTTTCGGCCTTCACCGTGCCGTTGGTCATGGCGCTCTTCACCTTGGCGCCGGCGCCCGCCGTGCGGTCGGTGATCGAGTCCCAGCCGTAATGGCCCTCGCCGGTGCCGCGCATCGATTCGGGGAAGAGCACGACCTCCAGCGCGGTCATCGGGCTTTCGCCCTTGGTGGCGGTGCCGATGAAGACGCCGTCCTTGATCGCGTCGAGGCTCGACGGGACCACCCAGGCGAACTTCGCCCCCGCGACATCCACCGTCTCGGTCTTGCCGTCGTCAGTCTTGATCGTGAGCGTGGTGCCGTCGGCCTTGTCGACGGTTCCGCGGATGCGCTCGACCTGCGCGGCGAACGCTGCGCTCGACAGAAGGGCTGTCAGGCCGGCAGCAACGAGGGTCTTGCTGAGGTGCTTCATCGGGATCCCATTGGCTTCGGGATCCGGGTTATGGGGCGACCCATGCGCAAAACAAGGTTGCGCACAAGCGAAATGCCGTGATCCAGGATACAAAGGAGGCGGCGCCCGCTGGGCGCCGCCTCGTGATGTCCGGGCTTCACCCGCACCACTTTTCTCCGCCGTCGGTCCGGCACGCCGCAGGCGAGCCGGGAATCCGTCAACTCCGACGGTGCGAGCCCTCGACGCGTCGGCCGGCCTGGATCCCGGGCTCCGCTGCGCGGCGCCGGGATCACGGAGTGGGTGCGATCTCCTTCGCGAGACGAACCGATCCGGTCAGGCCGCGAGCGAGCGCAGTACGTAGGGCAGGATGCCGCCGTTGCGGAAGTATTCCAGCTCGTCGAGCGTATCGATCCGGCAGGTCAGCGGGACCTGCTTCACCGAGCCGTCGGCGGACTTGATCTCCGCAGTCAGCGTCTGGCGCGGCTTCAGCTCGCCCGCGAGACCCTTGATCGTGACGGTCTCGTCACCCTTCAGGCCCAGCGACTGCCAGCTCGTTTCGCCCTGGAAGACCAGCGGCACCACGCCCATGCCGACGAGGTTCGAACGGTGGATTCGCTCGAAGCTCTCGGCCACCACGGCGCGGACGCCGAGCAGCTTCGTGCCCTTCGCCGCCCAATCGCGCGACGAGCCGGTGCCGTATTCCTTGCCGGCGAAGATCACCAGCGGCGTGCCCTGTTCGGCATATTTCATCGCCGCGTCGTAGATGAACATCTTCTCGCCGGACGGCTGGAAATGCGTCCACCCGCCCTCGACCACGCCGCCGGAGGCGTCCTTCACCATCTGGTTCTTGATGCGGATATTGGCGAAGGTGCCCCGCATCATCACCTCGTGGTTGCCGCGCCGCGTGCCGTACTGGTTGAAGTCCTGCACACGCACTTGGTGCGACTGCAGGTACTCACCGGCCGGCGAGGCCGCGCGGATGTTGCCCGCCGGCGAGATGTGGTCGGTGGTGATCGAGTCGAGGAACAGGCCGAGGATGCGCGCGCCCTCGATGTCCTCGACCGGCTTCGGGGTCTTCTCCATGCCGACGAAGTAGGGCGGGTTCTGCACGTAGGTGGAACCCGGGTTCCACGCGAAGGTCTCGGCCTCGGTGACCTCGACGTCCTTCCAGTTCTGGTCGCCGCCGAACACGTCCGCGTAGCGGGACTTGAACAGGGTCGAGGTGATGTTCTCCTCGATGAACTGCTGGACCTCGGCCGAGGACGGCCAGATGTCCTTGAGGTAGACGGGCTTGCCGTCCGACCCCTGGCCCAGCGGCTCCGTGGTGATGTCGATCTGGAGCGAGCCGGCGAGCGCGTAGGCGACCACGAGCGGCGGCGAGGCGAGGTAGTTCGCCCGCACGTCGGGGTTCACGCGGCCCTCGAAGTTGCGGTTTCCCGAGAGTACGGCCGCGGCGACGATGTCGTTGTCGTTGATCGACTTGGAGATCGCCTCCGGCAGCGGGCCGGAATTGCCGATGCAGGTGGTGCAGCCGAAGCCCACAAGGTTGAAGCCGAGCGCATCCAGCGGCTCCTGCAGGCCGGATTTTTCGAGATATTCGCCGACCACTTGCGATCCCGGCGCGAGCGAGGTCTTCACCCACGGCTTGGAGCGCAAGCCCTTGGCGACGGCGTTGCGGGCAAGGAGCCCTGCGCCGATCATGACCGACGGGTTCGACGTGTTGGTGCAGCTCGTGATCGCGGCGATCACCACGTCGCCGTGCCCGAGGTCGAAGTTGGTGCCCTCGACCGGGTAGCGGCGCGTGAGGTCGGCGGCCTTCTTGAACTCGGTCTCCATCGAGGCGGCGAAGCCCGGCTTGGCGCCGTCGAGGAGCACCCGGTCCTGCGGGCGCTTCGGACCGGCCAGCGACGGCCGGACCTCGCCCATGTCGAGTTCCAGCGTCTCGGTGAAGACCGGGTCGGGCGTGCTGGCGTCGCGCCACATGCCCTGCGCCTTCGCGTAGGCCTCGACCAGGGCGATCCGGTCATCGGAGCGGCCGGTGACCTTCAGGAAGTCGATGGTCTTCTGGTCGACCGGGAAGAAGCCGCAGGTCGCGCCGTACTCGGGGGCCATGTTGGAGATCGTGGCCCGGTCGGCGACCGCCATGTCGTCGAGGCCGGGGCCGTAGAACTCCACGAACTTGCCGACCACGCCCTTCTTGCGCAGCATCTGGGTGACGGTGAGCACGAGGTCGGTGGCGGTGGTGCCCTCGGGCAGCTTGCCCGACAGCTTGAAGCCCACGACCTCGGGGATCAGCATCGACAGCGGCTGGCCGAGCATCGCCGCCTCGGCCTCGATGCCGCCGACGCCCCAGCCCAGCACGGCCATGCCGTTGACCATGGTGGTGTGCGAATCGGTACCGACGAGCGAGTCGGGATAGGCGACGTCGGAGCCGTTCTCGGACTTCGTCCAGACGGTCTGGGCGAGGTATTCCAGATTCACCTGGTGGCAGATGCCGGTGCCCGGCGGCACCACCGAGAAGTTGTCGAAGGCCGACTGGCCCCACTTCAGGAAGGTGTAGCGCTCGCCGTTGCGCTCGTATTCCAGGGCGACGTTGTCGGCGAGCGCCCGGGGGGTGCCGAACTCGTCGACGATCACCGAATGGTCGATGACGAGGTCCACCGGGACGAGCGGGTTGATCTTCTGCGGGTCGCCGCCCAGCGCCACCATGGCGTCGCGCATGGCGGCGAGGTCGACCACCGCCGGGACGCCGGTGAAGTCCTGCATCAGCACGCGGGAGGGGCGGAACGCGATCTCGACCTCGGCTTTGCCCTTCTGGTCGAGCCAGCCGACGGCGGCCTCGATATCGGCCTTCTTGACCGAGCGGTCGTCCTCGTAGCGCAGCAGGTTCTCCAGGATCACCTTCATGGAGAAGGGCAGCGCGGCTGCCGAGGCGAGGCCGTTCTTCTCGGCCGCGGGGATGGAATAGTAGGTGTAGGTCTTGCCGCCGGCTTCGAGAGTCTGGCGGGCCTTGAAGCTGTCGAGTGAGGGCACGGCTGGTTCTATCCTCGCTGCGGGTTGTCGAACACGCGCAGGCAAGACCTGCGCTACGAGATCTGTGTTCGGCCTGTGTAGCGCCCGACGGGCGCGCGCCGCCCCGGGAGTGCCCGGGCAGGAGACGATGCGCGGGGGCGATTTGGACGCCCGTGATGCCGCGCGGCGCAGCCAGGGAGGGATATAGAACTTTTCGAATCTGGCCGCTACCGGGTCGCGATGACAGGTGCGTTTTCCTGTCGGAGTCGCGGCTGCAGATGCGCGACGGCGGTCGGCGTGCCTGCCGGTGCGAGCGTCACGGTGCATCGTCATCCCGGGGCCGCGCAGCGGAATCCGGGATCGAGACCCGCCGACGCGTCAAGGGCGGGCGCCGTTGGTGTTGATGGATTCCGGGCTCGCCTTCTGCGTCCCGGACTGACGGGGTCGCCGGCCGTCCCCGCTTCCAGCGCGGCTCAGCCCCGAAGCACCGGACCGGTGAGCCGTGACGTCACCCCTGCCCCGGCGCCCCCGCGCCGGACAGCGTCTTGAAGCGGTCCGGCTGTGCCGCGAGCCTGCGCAGCGCGGCGACGTTGGCGGCGGCTTCCGTGGCGCTCATGTCCCGGCGCAGGACGGACTCGGCATCGGCGAAGCGGCCCTTGAGGCCGAGAACCAGGGCGAGGTTGGCCCGCACCCGTGCGTCGGCACCGGGCTGGTCGGCGGCGAGCCGCAGGGTCTGCTCGGCGAGATCGAGGTTGCGCGACAGCGCGTAGGACAGGCCGAGGTTGGACAGGAGCGAGGGCTCGTTCGGCCGGATCTTGAGGGCGGCCTCGTAGAAGCTCTGCGCGCGGGCCTGCTCGCCGAGCTGGGCGGAGGCCGAGCCCTGCGCCGAGAGGATGCGCCAATCGGGATTGGCCGGCGTATGGGCGTTGGCGAGCACGTCGATCGCCTCACGGAACCGGCCTGCCTCGACCAGTGACTTGCCGTAGGCGCCGAGCAGGGCCCGGTCGCGCGGGTTGCGCAGGGCCGCCTGCTGCAGCACCGCCGAGGCCTGGCTGATCTGATCGGTGACCCGCAGGGCGCGGGCATAGGCCATCGCCGTGCGGCCGTCGGTGGGATCGGCGTTGAAGCGCTCGGCCAGCCGGTCGATGTCCTGCCGCGAAGGCGTCGCGGCGGCAGCAGCGGCGCCGCCGAGCGAGCCGGTCGTCTCCGGGGAGCGGGTGTTGCAGCCGGCAAGCCCCAGCGCGACGACGGCGGCCGCCAGGGCGGCGCGGCGTCCGGCTTTGGCCGGGGATCGTGTGACCCGGATCAGGGCCGTCATCATGGTACGCTCCGCCGGCATCTGGCCCGGACGCGGGCACGTGCTTCCCGCCCCCGGCCGGCCGGTGATAGAGCGTTAACCCTAACCAGCGGTTAAGCCGCCGGTGCGAGCGGCACGCGAGAGGCACATGATCCAGGCCGAGATTCCGGCGACGACCCTCGGGCTCCTGCCCGGCGGGACGCAGGCCGTAGCGGTGACTCTGGTCACGAGTGGCGGCTGGGCCGAGGTCGAATCGAGCCTGGAGCCAACCCAGCGCAGCTTCGCCCGGGCCACCGGTTTCGAACCGAAGGCGGGCAGCCTGGCGCTCCTGCCCGGCCCGGACGGCAGCCTCGCGCGGGTGCTGTTCGGCCTCGGCGACCCGGAGGCCGCGGCCTACGACCGGCTGCTCGTCGGCAAGCTGCCGGGCCTGCTGCCGGAGGGCGTCTTCCGCCTGGACAACGCCCCCGAGCCCGCCGAGGCGGCGCTTGCCTGGCTGATGGGCAGCTACCGCTTCGGCCGCTATCGGTCCGGCGGCGGAAAAAAGGCCCGGCTCGCGGCGCCCACCGGCATCGACGCGGACGAGGTCGAGCGGATTGCCGCCGCGGTGGCGATGGGCCGCGATCTCGTCAACACGCCGGCCAACGATCTCGGGCCTGCCGAGATCGAGGCGGCCGTCCGGGCGCTCGGCGACCGTCACGGCGCCGCCGTCACCGTCACGCAGGGCGAGGCGCTCGCCACGGAGTACCCCCTGATCCACGCGGTGGGCGTCGCCTCGCCCCGGGCGCCGCGGCTGATCGATCTGAGCTGGGGACCGGCGGACGCGCCGCGCGTGACCCTGGTCGGCAAGGGCGTCGCGTTCGACACCGGCGGCCTCGACATCAAGCCGTCGGCCGCGATGCTGCTGATGAAGAAGGACATGGGCGGCGCCGCCGCGGCGCTTGCCGCCGCCGCCATGGTCATGGGCGCCGGGCTCCGGCTGCGCCTGCGCCTGCTGATCCCGGCCGTCGAGAACGCGGTCGCCGGCAACGCCTTCCGCCCCGGCGACGTGCTGCCGAGCCGGGCCGGGCTCAGCGTCGAGATCGGCAACACCGACGCGGAGGGCCGCCTGATCCTGGCCGACGCGCTCGCCCGCGCGGACGCGGAATCCCCCGACCTGATCCTCGATTTCTCGACGCTGACCGGCGCGGCGCGGGTGGCCCTCGGGCCGGACCTGCCGGCCTTCTTCACCGAGGACGACGCGCTGGCCGAAGCGGTGGCGCGGGCCGGCCGGACGGCGATCGATCCGGTCTGGCGCATGCCGCTGCACGCGCCCTACGCGAGCCTCCTCGAGTCCAAGGTCGCGGACCTCAACAACGTCTCGGGCGGGCCGTTCGCGGGCGCGATCACCGCGGCCCTGTTCCTGCGCCGCTTCGCACCGAACACGAAGGCGCACGGCCATTTCGACCTCTACGGCTGGAACCCCTCCACCAAGCCCGGCCGGCCGGAGGGCGGCGAGGTCCAGACCGCGCGGCTGACCTACGCGCTGCTCAAGGCCCGCTACGGCGGCTGATCAAGCCCAGCTCGCCTGCCGCTGCAGAATTCCGGACCCGGCGCACGGCGCCGGGGTCCGGAGAGTCCCGAGGCCGGACCGTAGGACCGCGCGGATCGCCGCCAGGATCAGCAGCAGGGCGGCCGATCAGCGGCGCGCCGGCGAAGATCCACAGGAAGCGGGGCTCCGGCAGCACCAACGGCCCCCGCCACGAGGCCGCCGCCCGGCCGGGCCGCCGAAGGAGAGGGCCGCAGCCCGGAGCCAGACCGGGACAGCCGCGGCGAAGCTCGGGAGGGCGGCGCGCTCAGGCCGTGTGCGGCAGTCCTGTCTCGATCAGGCGCGCCCACAGGGAAGCCCCGTACGGCGCGGCCGCGTCGTTGAAGTCGTAATGCGGGTGGTGGAGCGAGGCACTGTCGCCGTTGCCGATGAACATGTAGGCGCCGGGGCGGCGGCCGAGCATGTAGGAGAAGTCCTCCGCGGTCATCATCGGCGCCACCGCCCGGTCGACGTTCTCACCACCGACCAGCGCCTCGGCGACGCCGGCCATGAAGTCGGTCTCGGCCGGATGGTTCTCGGTGACCGGATAGCTCGACCCGTACTCGACGCGGCCCAGCGCGCCGAATCCGCCCGCGATCTCGGCCACGAGGGTTTCGATCCGCTCCTTGATCTGGCTCCGCACGGCCTGGGACAGCGTGCGCATCGTGCCCCGCATGGTGACGGTCTGCGGCAGGACGTTGAAGGCCTCGCCGGCCTCCAGCGCGCAGACCGAAACCACCGCCGACTGCACCGGGTCGAGGTTGCGCGACACGATGCTCTGCAGGGCGATGATCACGTGGCTGGCCACCAGCACGCTGTCGATGGCGTTCTGCGGCAGGGCCGCGTGTCCGCCCCGGCCCTCGATGGTCACCGTGAAGCGGTCGGTCGAGGCCATGATCGGCCCTGGCCGGATCGCGAAGGTGCCGACCGCCATCCCGGGGATGTTGTGCATCCCATAGACCGACTCGACCCCGAACCGCTCCATCAGACCGTCCTCGACCATGGCTTCGCCGCCGCCGCCGCCCTCCTCGGCGGGCTGGAAGATCAGCACGGCCGCCCCGTCGAAGTCGCGGGTCTCGGCGAGGTACTTGGCGGCGCCGAGGAGCATGGTGGTGTGCCCGTCATGGCCGCAGGCGTGCATCTTGCCCGGCACGGTCGACCGGTAGGGCAGATCGCGCACCTCCTGGATCGGTAGGGCATCCATGTCGGCGCGCAGGCCGATGGCGCGGTTGGAGGCGCGGCCCTTGCCGCGAATCACGCCGACCACCCCGGTGCGGCCGATGCCGGTGACCACCTCGTCGCAGCCGAAGGACCGGAGCGTCTCGGCCACGAAGCCGGCGGTGCGGTCGACGTCGTAGAGCAGCTCGGGATGGGCGTGCAGGTCGTGCCGCCACGCCGTCATCGTGTCGGCGAAGGCGCGGATCCGTTCGAGGACGGGCATCGGGTCGGGGCTTTCGTGGCCTTTGCGGGTGGGCCGGACCAGCAAAGCCGGGGCCAGAGCCGTCGTCAACGGCCGCGCTCGGTACACGCGGCGCGCCCGTAAGTCCGTCCGGACAGCCCGCAGATCCCGGCGGCTCAGTGCGCCTTGCCGGTCAGCCAGAGCATGCCGAGGCCGAGGGCGAGCCCGGCGAGCGGAACGGCGAGGAGGCTCGCGAACTGAAGCGTCGTCATGGATCCAGGCTCCCGAAGGCCGGATCGACTCCCCAATGTAGGGCGCCGCTCGTCAACGAGCAAACACCGAGCAGCAGCAGCAGCGCGCCGGCGAGAAAGCCGTGCTGCTCGGTGGCCACGCCCGGTGCCGCGATGAAGGGGGCGAAACCGCCGACAGCGAAGACCGCGATCGCGAGACCGTTGATGGAGGTGGCGGTGAGCTTCGCGCGCTCGTTGCCGACGAGCTTGCCCCGGAGATCCGCGTCCGCTCCACTCACCCCGCCCCCCGCCCCGTCATCCCGCGCGCGCGCCGCTGCGGTGCGGGAGGATGGTCGCCCGCGGCGAGGTCGTCCAGGATCGGGCAGTCCGGCCGCGCGTCGCCGCAGCAGGCCTCCGCCAGATGCTCCAGCGTCCGGGCCATCCCCTCCATTTCGGCGATGCGGCGGCGCAGATTCGCGATCTGCTCCTGCGCGATGGCCTTGACCCCGGCGCTCGGCCGGGCGCGGTCGCGCCAGAGCGCCAGGAGATCCGCGATCGCGTTCACGCTGAAGCCGAGGTCGCGGGCGCGGCGGATGAAGCGCAAAGTGTGCAGGTCTGCCTCGCCGTAGTGGCGATAGCCGGCCTCGGACCGGGCGGCCGGCGGCAGCAGGCCGGTCGCCTCGTACCAGCGGATCATCTTGGCCGAGACGCCGGTGCGGCGCGCCGCCTCGCCGATCGTCAGGCTCGCCGCGCTCATGCCGACCGCGCGGCGAGCGTCGGCGCCTCGGCTGCCGCGGGCCGCCCGCCGGCCCGGCGCAGCCGCAGGGCGTTGCCGAGGACGAAGACGCTCGAGAACGCCATGGCGCCCGCGGCCAGGATCGGCGACAGGGCCGGGCCGCCGAACGGCACCAGCACGCCCGCCGCGACCGGGATCAGCGCGGCATTGTAGGCGAAGGCCCAGAACAGGTTCTGGCGGATATTGGCCATCACCGCCCGCGACAGGGCCAGGGCCTCGACCAGAGCTTCCAGATCGCCCGACATCAGCACAACGTCGGCGCTCTCGACGGCGATGTCGGTGCCGGTTCCGATCGCCAGCCCGACATCGGCCTCGGCCAGGGCCGGCGCGTCGTTGATGCCGTCGCCTACGAAGGCCACCGGCCCGTGCGCGGCCCGGAACCGCTGGACGGCCTCGATCTTCCCGCCGGGCAGAACCCCGGCGGCCACCGCGTCGATGCCGAGGCTCCGCGCCACGCCCGCCGCAGTGACGGGATCGTCGCCCGTGACCATCGCCACCGCGAGACCCTGCGCCTTCAGGGCCGCCACTGCCGCGCGGGCGCCCGCCTTCACGGGATCGGCCACCGCGAGGATCGCGGCGTGGCGGCCGTCGAGCACGAGGTGGACCGGGCTCCGCCCCGCACTCGCCAACGCCTCGGCGCGGGCAGCGAGATCCGGATCCAGGGCGACGCCGAGGCGTCCCAGGTAGCGCGGCGCGCCGAGTGCAACGGTCCGACCCGCGACCCGGCCGGCGACGCCGAAGCCCGCCACCGCCTCGAAGCTGTCGGGCTCGGCCGTGGCGAGGCCGCGGTCGCGGGCGGCCGCCACGACGGCGCCGGCCAGCGGGTGCTCGGAGCGGGTCTCCATCGCGGCGGCGAGGGCCAGCGCCTCGTCCTCCGTGACATTGGCGGCGGGGACGATCTCGGTCAGCCGGGGGCGCCCCTCGGTCAGGGTGCCGGTCTTGTCGAGGGCCACGACCCGCACGTCGCGCAGGCCCTGCAGCGCCGCGCCGTCGCGGAACAGCACGCCGCGCGCCGCCGCGCGCCCAGTGCCGACCATGATGGCGGTGGGCGTCGCCAGCCCCATGGCGCAGGGGCAGGCGATGATCAGCACCGCCACGGCATTCACCAGGGCCGGACCCAGCGCCGGGGCCGGCGCCAGGATCAGCCAGGCCAGGAAGGTCGCCGCGGCGATCCCGATCACCACCGGCACGAACCATCCGGTGATGCGGTCGACCAGCGCCTGAATCGGCAGCTTACCGCCCTGGGCGCGCTCCACCATGGCGGCGATCTGCGCCACCACGGTGGCGCCGCCCACGGCCTCGACCCGCAGATCGAGGCTGCCGCGGCCGTTGAGCGTCCCGCCGACCACGGAATCGCCCGGCCCCTTGCGCACCGGAGCCGGCTCGCCCGTGACCATGCTCTCGTCGACGTGGCTGGTGCCGGAGACCACGGCCCCATCGGCCGCCACCCGCTCCCCCGGCCGCACCCGGACGATATCGCCGATGCGCAGCGCGTCGAGGGGGACCTCGGCTTCGGCGCCGCCGCGGACGACCCGGGCCGTCTTCGGCGTCAGATCCATCAGGCGGGCGATCGCCTGCCCGGTGCGCCCCTTGGCGCGGGCTTCCAGGGTCCGGCCGAGGAGGATCAGCGTGACGATCAGGACGCTCGCCTCGAAATAGAGGTGCGCCGCCCCCGCCGGCAGGAGATCGGGCGCCAGGGTCGAGACCAGCGAGTACAGGTAGGCGGCGCCGGCCCCGAGGGCGACCAGGGCGTTCATGTCGGGATGGCCGCGCAGCAGACCCGGAACGCCGCGCAGGAAGAAGCGCCGCCCCGGGCCGGCGAGGACCAGGGTGGCCAGCACGGCCTGGACCAGGGCCGCCACCGGACCCCCATGCAGCGCGGGCAGAAGGTGGCCGCCCATGTCGAGGACGACCACGGGCGCCGACAGCAGGGCGGCGACGATCAGGTCGCGGCGCAGGGCGCGGCCCTCTTCCGCCTGCCGGGCCGACGGGTCGACCGCGTGGCCGGCCTCGACCGGTCGGGCCTCGTAGCCCGCCGATTCGACGGCCGCCGCCAGTGCGTCCATCGACACCACGCCCTCGGGATGGCGGATCGTGGCCCGCCCCGCGGCGAGGTTGACGCTGGCCCCGGTCACCCCCGGCACGGCGGCCAGCGCCCGCTCGACGCGGCCCACGCAGCTCGCGCAGGACATGCCCTCGATGGTGAGGAGGCTCTGCGTCTCGGGGACGGGGTAGCCGGCCTCCGCCAGCGCCGCCGCGACGTCGCCCGGGCTCGTGTCCCCGTCGAGGACGAGGCTGGCGCGGTTGGTGGCGAGGTTCACCGCGACATCCCGGGCACCGGGCAGCGCCGCGAGGGCACGCTCGACGCGGCCGACGCAGGAGGCGCAGGACATGCCCTCGACGGGCAAGGTCAGGGCGACGGATTTCGACATGGCGGTGATCCGGTTCGAAGCATCCACGCCCGCTCAGATGGGGCTTCCCATGATGGGAAGGTCAAGGGCACGGGTGGCAGACCGGATGGATCCGACACACGGTGAGGCGCGGTCCGTTGTCGAATCGCCGGTGCCCGGCCAAGGTCCTCGCACGCATGAGCGACGAGGATCCGGATGACCGAGCCGCTGACGATCTACGGCGACCCGGGCTCCGGGAACTGCCTCAAGGTCAAGTGGGTCGCGGCCCATCTCGGCATCCCAGCGGTCTGGCGCGATGTGGACGTCCCGGGCGGCGGGACGCGCAGGCCCGAGTTCCTGACCGTGAACCCCGCCGGGCGGGTGCCGGTCGTCGTCCTGCCCGACGGCGCCGTGCTGTCGGAATCGAACGCGATCATCCTCTACCTCGCGGAGGGCTCCGCGCTGGTGCCCGCGGAGCCGCTGCCCCGAGCCCGCATGCTGCAGTGGATGTTCTGGGAGCAGTACAGCCACGAGCCCTACATCGCGGTCCGCCGCTACCAACTCCACTACCTCAGGCGGGCGCCGGAGGATCTCGACCCGAAGCTCGCCGAGCGCGGCGCCGACGCCCTGCGGCTGATGGAGGCCAGCCTCGCGCGCTCGGCCTTCATGGCGGGCGAGACCCTGACCCTCGCCGACGTGGCGCTCGTCGCCTACACGCGCATGGCCCATGAGGGCGGCTTCGACCTAGCAGGCTTCCCGGCGATCCGCGCCTGGGTCGGGCGCGTCGAAGGCGAGCTCGGGATCGGGCCCTATGCCGGGCCGGCCTGATCGGCCGCGGGCTGCGGCGGCGCGGCGCCGTATTCCGGCAGGCTGACCCGCACGGTCGTCCCCTCCCCCGGGGCGCTCTCGATGGCGAGGCGTCCGCGGTGGCGGTTGAGGCTGTGCTTGACGATGGCGAGCCCGAGGCCCGTGCCGCCGCGGGCCCGGCTCGACGCGACGTCGACCCGGTAGAAGCGCTCGGTCAGACGCGGGATGTGCTCGGGCGGGATGCCCGGCCCGTCATCGGCCACCGACAGGACGATCCGGCGCCCGAGCCGCGGATCATCCTCCCGGGCGAGCCCGACGCTGATCCGGCCCCCGCCGTATTTCACGGCGTTCTCGATCAGGTTCTCGATCACCCGGGCGAGTTCGTCGGCGTCGCCCGGGACGGCGTAGGGGCCGGCCCCCTCCTCCAGCTGGATCGTGGCGCCCCGCGCCTTGGCGGGCGGCCCCTGGGCATCGACCATCTGGCGGGCGAGGGATCCGAGATCGACCACGGCCGTGGGCGCGACGTGCTCGCGCAGCTCGATCCGCGACAGCGACAGCAGATCGTCGATCAGCCGTGTCATGCGCAGGGCCTGGACGCGCATGATCTCCAGGAAGCGCTCCCGGGCCTGCGCGTCGTCGCGGGCCGGCCCCTGCAGGGTCTCGATGAAGCCGATCAGGGTGGCGAGCGGCGTGCGCAGCTCGTGGCTCGCGTTGGCGACGAAATCGACCCGCATCGCCTCCAGGCGCCGGGCCGCCGTGAGGTCGCGCAGGAACAGCAGCGCGCTGACGCCCGAGCCGTCGGGCATCGGCAGGGCGCCGATCTGGACGTCGAAGGTGCGCTCCAGCGGCACCCGGGTCGACAGCGCGACGCGGCGCGGGAGGCCGGAACTGAGCACCGCCTCAATCCCGTCGAGGACCTCCGGATCGCGGAGCGCGAAGGACAGGGGCCGGGCCTGGTGCAGGGCCGGCAGGAGCGCGCGGGCGGCGGGATTCGCCTCCACAACCAGGGTCCGGCGGTCCACCAGGATCACCGGATCCGGCACGTGGGCGAGCAACGCCTCGGCGACACCATGGCGTTGCGCGGTGGCGGCCGGACGCGGCACCGGGGCCTCGCGGCCGCGCCCGCCGAGCCAGCCGCCCAGGCAGACGGCGCCGAGCCCGATCAGGATCAGCGGCAGATCGAGCCGCCCGGCCAGGGCGGTGGCGAGCCCCAGCAGGCCTGCCGCGATCGCGGCGCCGGTCCAGGCGGGAGAGCTGCGCAGGCGGGCAGACATGGCAGGCGCGTTCGGCGGATCAGCGGGGCTCGGTCTCGTCATGCCATGCCCGGCCGGACGGCCCCGCCGTCCCCTCCGGCGGGCCGGGATCGCGCGCGCCGCCCGCGCGCTTCACGATCTCGTAGAGGCCGAGCATCGCCAGGGCGGTGACGAAGGGTACGACGTAGTAGCAGCCCCGGAACAGGAGCAGCGAGGTCAGCACCTCGTTGCGCGGCAGGCTCGACAGGGCGAGCAGCACCGTCGCCTCGAACACGCCGATGCCGCCCGGGGCGTTCGACGCGATGCCCAGCATGGCGGCGAGCACGTAGATCGCCAGGAAAGTCGTGAAGCCCAGCGTCGTCTCCTGCGGCAGCAGGACGTAGAGCACGGCCGCCGCCGCGCAGACATCGCCGATCCCGACGATCATCTGCCCGATCGAGACCGAGGCCCCGGGCAGTTCCAGGCGCCACTGCTTCACGGTGATGCTGCGCTTCTTGGCCGAGACCCAGGCGAGGTAACCGAGCACCAGGGCGAGCGCCGCGAGTCCGACGCCCTGGTTGATCCGGATCGACGTGAAGGCGAGCCCGGCGAGCTGGCCCGCCTCGATGATGAGGCTGAGGCCCAGCACCACGCCCATCCCGAGCCAGAAGGTGAAGCCGGCGATGACGGTGAGCGCCGCGATCTTGGGCGTGGACAGGCCCTGCCGGGCGTAGATCCAGTAGCGGATCGTGCCGGCGGTAAGCAGCGGGAAGCCCAGGGTGAAGCTCACCGCGTAGCTGGTGAACGAGGCGAGCGCGGTGATCCGGTAGGGCACCTTGATCTTGAGCTGGCGCAGGGCCAGCGCGTCGTAGCCGGTAAGGAACAGGTAGCTGACGCCGACGAACAGGAAGGCGAGGCCGAGCTGCTCGGCCGTGGCCGCCGCGATCGCCGAGCGCACCTCCGCCCAGCTCACGCTCTGGACGAGCTTCCACAGCACGCCGAGGGAGACGGCGACCAGCACGATGCTGGCGGCGGTGCCGATCCAGGCGAAGCGGTTGCGCCGGCCCTTCCGCTTCGCGTTCTCGGCCGCGTCGTGCTGGACCGGCTCAGCCGGTTCAGCCGGCTTCCGGTGCTGTCCCTGAAAATTCATGCCGTTCGGCGTCCGCCCTTCCGGCTGCGCGGCCCGGCCGAAGGCCGTCAGCCCGTGCCGGAATCTCCCGGACCGCGGCCCGTCGCCCCGCATGTAGGCCGAACAGGCGCCCAAGGCCAGGGAAGGTCCGGCCGTGACAGGCCTTCTATCCTCAGTCGGCCGCGTCGGCGAGGATCGCGGCCGCCTCTGCAAGGCCGCGCCGGATCCGGGCCGGCACCTCCGGCGCGGTGCAGACATAGGTCGGGCTCGGATGCGGGATCCGGATCACCGGCAGGCCGGGACGGAGCGTCGCGAGCGCCGGTGCGGCCTCACCGGCGAAGCGGCCGGCGAGCACCGCCACCGCGAGGCGCGGCAGCAGGTCGAGGAGCGGCGCGAGATAGGGCCCGGCGGCCGCGATTTCGGTCCGGCGGGGCGCCCGGTTGAGCGCGCCCGCCTGATGGATCAACCAGGGGACGGCGTTCCAGATCAGCGTGTCGGCCCGGGCAATGCCGGTTTCGGCCAGGAAGCGGAACAGGTTGGCGGCGGTGCCGTTCACGCTGTCGCGGGTGACGAATCCGGTGCGCAGCACGGCCGGACCAGGCGTCTCCAGGAGGAGCAGCATCCGCGCGCCGACGCCGCCATCGAGGGGATCGGGGACCGGGACCGGCGCGCCGCGCTCCGCAGAGATCCGTTCGCCGAGCGCCCGGATCGGCGCGATATGCTCTGCCCCGATCATCGCGCGGCGGGCCGCGAGCGCGTCCGGGTCGGCCAGGGATTTCGGCGCCTGGGGCTCAGCCGACATCGAGGCCGGGGATCGCCGCGCCGAGCCGGCCGGAGAGGCGGAAGCGCTCGTTGCCCTCCTCGCGGGCGAGCCGCGCATCGAGGCCGGCTACGCCGCCGAACTGGAAGCCGATCTGGCTGGCATAGGCCGCACAGGCCGCCCGCTTCCTGGCCTGGGCGTCCGGACCGAGCCGCATCGCCGGCTCGGCAAGCGCCGTGAACAGCTCGGCCAGCGGCGCTTTCGGTACGGTGTCGCGCACCGTGTACGGGAAGTCGCGCCACCACAGGATCGGCTCCGCCGGATCGAGGCTCCGGAGCGCCCGGACCGTCTGAACATGGTCGACATGGCCGCCGATCGCCTGCGGCGCGAGAAGGAGGTCAGGGCTTTCGACGCCGATCAGCTCCGCGATGGCCGGCGCGAGATCGGCCGCGATGCCGTCGTCGGGGCGGGTGTCGGAGAACAGGTCCGGCGCCGAGCCGTAGCCCCGATGCGGCGCTTCCCGGAACGGCAGGTGGACGGGCGGCGCGATCCCGAGTTCGGCGGCGGCCCGGATGTCCTCATCGCGGCGCAGCGCCATGTAGTCGATCCCGGCGGGCAGCCCCTTGTCGAGCTGGCAAGCCAGCGCGAAGCCGCTGGGCTCGGCGACACTGCCGGTGAACAGGGTCGCCATCACGACGCGCCAGCCATCCGCCGCGAGGCTCGCCAGGAGGCCGCCGCAGGAAAAGGCGGCATCATCGAGATGGGGTGACAGGGCGAGGGCGGTCGGCACGGTTCAGGGCCTATCGGCTGGGGGATGTCCAACCGTCGCGCTCATCCCGAGGTGCCGGAGCGCAGCGGAAGCACCTCGGGATGAGGGCGCGAATCGGATATCTATGGGTCGGGCGCCTTCAGAGCAGATGCGGCTCGGCGCGGAACCGGCAGCTGGGATCGTAGGGCAGGTCCGTCGCGAAGTCGGCAGCCGGCCTTTCGTGGCGCACGCGGGCGTAGACGTCCATGATCTGCCGCCCGACCGCGTGCCAGGAATAGACCCGCCGGCACTCCTCCAGCCCGGCCGTCGCGATGCGGCGGCGCAGACCCTCGTCCGTGATGATCCGGGTCAACGCGGCCGCCTGCGCCGGCACATCGCCGGGATCGACCAGCAATCCGTTCTCGCCGTCGCGCAGGCAGTCCGAGACGCCGACCGCGTGGCAGGAGACCGTGGCGAGGCCGGCCGCCAGCGCCTCAAGGATCGTGTTGGAGAACCCTTCCGCGTAGGTCGGCGAGACGAACACGTCGGCGCGTCGGTAGAGTTCGGGCACGGAGCCGTATTCAGCATAGCCCGTGAAGGCGATCTCGCGCTCCGAGAAGGCCAGCTCGGCAGCGAGCGCCTGGGCCGGCTCGACGTCGGGCCCGATCCCCGAGATCGTGGCCGCGAAAGGCGTACCCTGCGCGCGCAGGATCGCCAGGGCGTCGATGAAGTCGAGCACGCCTTTCCGGCGGTCGACTCGGCCGTGATAGAACAGCCGCACCGGCCCGGCATGGGGTGCCGGCAAGCCGTCGGGCGTCTGTTGCGCGAACCGGTCCGTGTCGACCGCGCCGGGCACGATGGTGAAGCGCGCGGGGTCCGATCCGAGCCGCCCGCAGACCTCGTCCACGAAGGAGGCGCCGCCGATCAGCAGCGCGTTGGCGTGGGCCAGGACCTCGCACATGGCGACCCGATGGGTCTCGCAGCAGGATCCGACCCAGTGGCCGTCGCCGCCCTGGATCGAGACGACGCTCGGAACCCCGAGCTTGCGCGCGGCGAGCAGCACCGCCCAACCGGTCGGGTATCCGTATTGCCCGTGCAGGATGTCGAAGGGCTTTTCGGCGTGCTCCCGGCAGATCGCGTCCACCATCGTGGCGATGTCGCGCTCGAAATCGCCGGAGGTCTGCTCGCCCAGCTGCTCCAGGCCGATCACCCGCACCCCCGGGACGGGCGGTGGGGGCCCGCCCCCGTAGACGCGAGTGCCGAAGGCGTCGCCGCGATACTGCGAGATCATCGTGACGTCGTGACCGGCATCGGCCAGCTCGCGCAGCAGGTTCTGCGCATAGACGCTCATGCCCGATATGGCGGGGAAGTAGCGGCGGCTGAGGAAGAGGATTCTCATGCGGGCACGCGGTCCGAAGTGCGAGCCGGTCGAAATCCCCTTGCCCTTGCGGAGAGGGGAAGGGGTGGGGGTAGAGCAGAGGGCACCAGATCGCTCGACCCTGAGCCACCCCCAGCTCCGGCTCCGCCCCACGACGGGGAGAAGAGACGGGCCGCCACTCTCACTGCCATTGCCGCCGTGTCTCCTGCCCGCCGCCCAACACCGGGCCGGGCCGGCGGCAGCCGCGGAGGTAGTCCAGCGCCTGCGGGATCATCACGTCGGCCCGGTGGCTCTCGCGGGACAGCTCGACGCAGATCAGCTTGCCGAAGCCGATCTCCTCCAGGGCCTCCAGCACACCCGGCACGTCCATGTCGCCCTCCCCGAAAGGAAGGTGGATGTGGCTGCCGCGCTTCATGTCCTCGATCGCCACGGTGCCGATCCGGCCGGCGAATTCCCGCACCGCCACCGCAGGGTCCCGCTCCCCCGTGACGAGGCAGTGGCCGGTGTCGAGGGCGAGCTTCAGCCCCGGCACGTCGAGGGCGGCATAATCGTCGAGCGTCTCGATCAGCATGCCGGGCTCGGGCTCCAGGCAGGGCACGATGCCGGCTTCGGCGGCAAAACCTGCGACCTCGTGCAGTCCCTCTTCCAGCCAGCGCCGGGCCTCGCCATGATCGACGCCGGGCTTCGGCACGCCGGCCCAGAACGAGACCGCCTCGGCGGAGAGCATGGCACCGATCGCGATCGCCCGCTTGAGGAAGCCGACCCGCCGGGCCCGGCCCGCGGCATCCGCCGTCACCAAGGTCGGTTCGTGCTTCGCGTTGGGATCGAGCAGAAAGCGGGCCCCCGTCTCGATGACGCAGGTCAGCTCCAGCTTCTCGAGCAGGCTCGCCACCCGGCCGGCCTCGGCGGCCCAGTTCTCGGAGAAGGGATCGAGGTGGTGGATGTCGAGGGTGAGTGCGACTCCGTCGTAGCCGGCCGCCTTGATCAGGTGGATCGCGTCGTCGAGTCGGTGGTTGGCCGCGCCATTGGTGTTGTAGGCGAACCGGAGCGTCACGCCGCCCTCCCCTTGCGCTGAGCGAGCCGGAATGGCGCGTGATGCGATTCCGGTTCGCGGTACAGCGGATAGTGCCGACCGACGATCGTCTCGGCCAGGGCCACGTCGAACAGCGGCTGGCCGCCGAAGCGCTTGAGGGCCTCCGGCGTGAGGCGCACCGGGCGCAAGGTCTCGCTCTCGGTGCCGAATCGGATCAGCGGATGATCGCGGTCGAGGAGCTTTTGCGTGTTGCGCTCGCCGATCCGGTAGTAGCTCATGGTCTCGACCTCGAGCCCCGGCACGATCGCCTTGACCACGCCGACCCCGCCGCCGGGCGGCGTGCAATCGACGTAGAGGACGTCGAACCCGGACTGCGTGAGCCGGTCGCAGGCGATCTTGCCCCGTGCATGGCCGTCGGCGGCCGGAGTGGAGGGTAGCTCCGCGAAGCGCTTGGTGCTCCGCTCGGAATAGACCGTGTCGGCGAGAACGCCGCGGAGGTCGGCCGCCGGCATCTCGATCCATTCGAGCATCGCCTGCAGGGCGCGGCTCTCCTCGAGGTCCAGGCTGGGGAGCGCCTTCTGAATAAAGGCATCGATGTAGCCCGGCGGCGTCACCGTGGCGGCCAGGTCGAGGGGCCCGTGCCCGAAGGTCTTGCGCACCCGCGCGGCCTGGAACTCCAGGAGCGCCTTGCGCAGGGCCCGCTCCCGGTCCGGGTCGCAGGCCTCGCCGCAGGCCGACAGCGCGATCGGCGCCGGCGTGCGCGCCGGATCCTCGTCGTAGCCGACGACGTAGAGGTTGGTCAGGCCGAACTGGTCGGTGGCGAATTTCGGCAGGGCGCGGATGCCCAGATCCTTCAGCCGGGTCAGCATCGCGGCGTTCTCCGGGCCGATGCCGTCGAGGTCGAGCATCACGCCCTGGTCCAGTGCCCGGAACAGCAGGCCGTTCCCGTCCCGCTGCAGCAGCTCCAGCACGCCGTGTCCCAGCGCGAAGGGCACGTCCGGCCCGGCGCCGAGGCCGTTGGTGATCAGGTTGGTGAAGGGCCGGTAGCCCTCCGACAGCTCGAAATAGTCGGTGGCGGCGACGTCGAGCGGCATCAGCACGATCTCGCCCGTGGCGTGCCGGACGCTGGGCGTCCATTCGAGGACCGTGTCGCGGCCGACCGGGGAGCCGGCCGGCAGGCACAGCGTCAGCGGGTCGGCGACGGATTTTTGGCCGTAGACGCGCGCGAGATCGGTGTAGCTCGCCCGCTCCTTGGCCCGGGGCAGGACCGCGAGTGAGGGCATCAGGTTCTCGGCGATCTCCGCGACCGCGCCGATCAGCGCCTCCTCGTCGGTGGCACCGTAGCCGATGCCCGACGGCATCGCGCCGACGAAGTACGGGTCGTCGAGGAAAAGGGCCACGAACCAGACCGGGATACCGGTGCGGTCGAGAGGCGCCAGCGGGAAGCCGACGACGCGCCCCTCCGGCAGGACGTCGAGATAGGCGCGCACAGGATCGGGCAGGGTCTCGGGCAGCCCCTGGATCGGCCGCTTGGCGCCGAAGCGGTAGGGGCGCGGCGCCTTGATCCGCTCGTGGCGAGCGCGGTCATCCTGGTCGTGGAAGGCGTCTGCGTTGCTCACGTCGTGTTCCCGTCTTCCTCGAACCGTGCGCCACGCCTCATCCCATCCATCCCCCTCATCCTGAGGTGCCGGAGCGCCGCGAAGGCCTCGAAGGAGGATCCCGGCCGGCCGTGCGATCCCTGGAGCCCTCCTTCGAGGCCCGCTGGCGCGGGCACCTCAGGATGAGGGCTGGGACGGGATGGATCGGGTCGAGGCTCGGCGTTCGCTGATCCTGTCCAATGCTCGCTATCCCTGCCCGTAGGCGCGGGCGACGAGCCGCATCGTGTGAAGGTCTCGTGCCGCCGACCACGCCGCCCGCTCCTCGGGCCGACGCAGGGCCGAGCCGAAGGCCCGCACCTGCTCGGTGAAGGGCGAACTCTCGGGATCGAAGGCGAGCGGGTCCGGGCGACCACTGGCGCCGTCGATGAACACCAGCGCACCGCCGGCCGTCTGGCCCATCGTGTTCTCGGCCACCAGCATGCCCTTCGTGCCGACCACCTCCAGGCGGCGGCGGGGCAGCGCGTCAGGGCAATTGTAGGCGACGTGCAGGCTCGCCAGCGCGCCGCCAGCGGTGCGGCCGATCAGAAGGGCGCCGTCATCGACGGCGTAATCCTGGGCCCGGGTCTGGGTCAGGGCCGCGATGGTGGTGATCGGCTCGCCGATCAGGAAGTCCACGAGGTCGAGCCCGTGCGGCGCGAGGTCCATCAGCGCGCCGCCGCCAGCCTGGGCGGCATCGATCCGCCAGTTCGGCTGGCCGGCCTCCGACCAGTCGCGCCCGAGCCAGCAGGCATAGACGATCCGCACCGCCGTCACGATGCCGAGCCGCCCGGCCTCGACCTGGGCGCGGATCGCCCGGTGGGCCGGATGGTGCCGCTGGTCGAAGGCCGTGCCGTAGAAGATATTGTGGGACCCGACGGCGCGGACGATGGCCTCGGCGTCCACGAGCGTCGCCGCCATCGGCTTCTCGCAGAGCACCGCCTTGCCTGCGGCCGCCAGGGCCTCGACCGCGCCGCGGTGAAGGTGGTTCGGCGTCGCCACGTAGACCGCCTCGACGTCCGGCTCGGTGATCAGGCCGGCGAGGTCGGCATGGCTGCGGGCGCCCGCGCCTTCGGCGGCGGCGCGGCTGTCCGGGTTCGGATCGCAGACCGCGACCAACCGATGCCCGGCCGCGCGGATGCCGGGCTCCATGTAGTCGCGGGCGACCCAGCCATAGCCGACGATGCCCCAGCCGACCGCGTCCATCACCAGCGCTCCGGCAGGTCGACGAATTCGCGCACGCGCACGCGCTGCGTCTCCGGCGCGTCGAGGCTGCCCTCGAAGGTCACGGTTTCGGGGCCGGGCGAGCGCATCGGGTAGGTGGCGCGGGGGGCGTATTCCGCCTCGTAGCGCTCCGACGGCCAGTGAACGCTGTATCCGTCGGCCTCGGGCACGTAGAGCGGGTTGAGCCGCAGCACCGTTCCGGGCCTCGGCAGGGTCAGGCCGTCGACCACCGCACGGGGCGCCGGCCGCATGCCGGGACCGCACACCACCGAGAAGGCTTCGCAGGTCCGGAGGGACCCGGGCTCCTGCGGGACCGGCGCCCGCGCCGCGACAAGCGCCCGGGTCAGCTCCGCGTCGTCGTAGACCAGGGCGTCGGGAAACAGCTCGGCGATCTCCTCGGCCGTCACCGCGCGACCGGCGGAGAAGCCCGGGCAGTCGCGGTTGTGGATGTGGCTGAGCGCCAGCCAGCCATCGTCGCCGGCATTCTGACGGAGGCAATCGAGAAGGGCGGCCTTGTCGTCGAGGAAGTAGAAGGCGTCGTTGCACGCGACGAGGTCGACGGGTGCCCCCGGGATCGGCCAATGCGGCGAGCCCGCATCGAAGCAGACGAGCTGCGCCTTCTCGGCGACGACCCAGTGGCGCGCGACCCACAGCTTGGCGAAGACCACGTCCGCGCCGGCGACCTTGCAGCCGCGCCGCTGCAGCTCTCGCAGGTAATGGCCGATGCCGCAGGCGAATTCGAAGACGCAGATGGGCTCGTTCCAGTGCGCCTCCAGCAGCGACAGCCCGGCCAAGTAGGTCGGGTCGCTCCAGCGGTGCAGGAAATAGTCGCCGACCCGGCCCCAGCCGAGGCGTTCGACCGCATCGCGCAGCGTCGCCGTGCGCCGGTCCTTGATCAGCCGGATGATCCCGGCGGGATCGGCGGGCGGCCCGTTCCACCAATCGTCCTGATCGACCAAGAGGGCGGCGAGCGCCTCGTCGGGCTCACCCGCGTCGAGATGGGCCAGCACCCGCTCGATCAAGGCCTCGCGGCCGACGCGCAGGTACGGGATCCCGTCGATCACGGGCCAGCGCGCGCCGGTCACCGCATCGCGCAGGGCATGCGGGCCGTCGGCCTTCAGCGGGTTGCCGGTATCCGGCGATGTGAGTTCGAACGGGATCATGGCTCTCGGGACCGCCCGGGCAGATGGGCGGATGGATCCGGCGATCAAGGGATGCGCATGTCGGCGAGGACACGGTCGTGGAAACCCTTCACCGGGCCGGCATGGACCAGCTCCCACTCGTCGAGCACCATCCCCATCGTGGTCGAGGCCCCGCGCAGGTGCTGGGCGATCTGCAAGACCCGATCGATACAATCCGCTGCGTGGAAGGCGCGGCCTTCCGCGGTTGCATCGTCGGGCAGGACCGCGCGGGCGCGCTCGACCTGACCACGCAGGGGCTCTGAGAGCTCGGCCAGCGCCCAGGCGGTGGTTGTGGCCATGATCGGCCCGAGATGGTCGCCGAGCAGCATCTCGCCGGTAAACCCCGCATCCGGCATCGCGGCGTTGTGGAAGTGGTGCGCCATCGCGGCCAGGAACACGGTGCCGGGGTCGGCCCGGTAGAAGGGGCTGAGGCAGACGCCGTAGGCGGCCACGATCAGGCAATGCTCGGCGTGGTTCTCAGGCGGCTCCAGCAGGATGCGGGCGCGGCCGGGACAGGTGACGCCCGCCCGCGGCTGCTGCGCCAGGGCGCCGACGAAACCCGGCAGCGGTCCGGGATTGCCCGCCGGACGTGGCGCGAGCCGCGCGCGCAGGCGGGCCCGCAGATCCGGATCGAGGTCTCCGGTTACGGCATCGAAGCCCGCGACCAGCACCGCGGAAGCCGCCTCCTCGGAGAGCCCAGCCGCGGTCAGGAAGGCGGCGTCGAGGTCGCAGAGGCGTGTCGCCGCGAGGGTCGTTGCCGTGATGTCGAGGGCGACATCCTCCGGCGGGGTCCCGCCGGTGAGGAGGCCCCAGCCCTGCGCGAACAGGCGCTCGGCGATCGACCCGGTACGGCCCGCAGAGCGGACGCGCTTGAGGTCGTTCATCTCGACCAGAAGGTCGCGCAAGGCCTCGGGCGCGGCGGCGCCGGATTGCGACGGGTGGTTCTCGCTGGGCATCGTTTCTTTCAGACCGCGTACAGCAGTTCGGGTGAGGCCTTCACCAGACGCTCCACGAACCCTTCCGGCTCTCCAACATACGAAGGTCGAAGCGCGTCCCCTCCCCCTTGTGGGGAGGGGTCAGGGGGTGGGGTGGTGCAGGAGGCACCGGATCGCTCAATTCTGCACCACCCCCAACTCCAACTCCTCCCCGCAAGGGGGAGGAGCGTGCGCGGCGGCGCGCTCGGTCCGTTCAGTGCACGCCCAGCCAGTCGTGGAGCATCTTCTCCTGCTTGCCGAAGGCGTGCTCCGGACCGTGGCCGTTCTTGACCATCGGCGCCTTGAAGAAGGTCGAGAGCTGCTCCTGCACCCCGCCGTCGCCGCGCTTGTTGGCGAGGTCGAGGACGCGGGCGATCTCGATGACGAGCGGCGCGGCCAGGATCGAGTCCTTGCAGAGGAAGTTCACCTTGATCTGCATCCGCTGGCCCATGAAGCCGGTGACGTCGATGTTGTCCCAGGCTTCCTTGTCGTCGCCGCGCGGGCGGTAATAGTGGATGTGCACGAGATGGTCCTCGACCGGGTAGCCGAGGATCGAATCGAGCACCGTGCCCTTGGTGTTGAGCTTCGACTGGAGTGAATTCGGATCGTTCAGGGCGAGGCCGTCGCGGTTGCCCAGGATGTTCGTCGAGAACCAGCCGTCGACGTGGAGGGCGCGGGCCTTGAAGGCGGGGGCCAGCACCGTCTTCATCATGGTCTGCCCGGTCTTGCCGTCCTTGCCGGCCACCGGGACGTTCAGCTCCTTGGCGAGGTCCAGGAGCGCCGGAACGTCCGCGGCCACGCTCGGGGTGAAGTTGGCATAGGGGATGCCGCTCTTGATCGCCGCGTAGGCGTAGAGCATCGCGGGCGAGATCGCCTCGTCGCTCGAATCCAGCCCCTTCTCGAAGGCGGCGGTCGAGTTCAGGGTCGGGTCGTTCAGGTCGGGCCAGCGCTCCGTGGAGGCGAGGTTCACCACGACCACGTCGTCGAGATTGCTCTCCTTCTGGAAGCGGCGGAGATCGTTCGCGATCACCGAGACCGCCTCGCGGTGGTCCTTGGCGACGATGCGGTTCTGGCCGTCGATGTTCTTGCAGAACTTGGCACTGCCCACCGCCGGCCAGGGGGTGATCCCCTTCAGGACCTGGGCGCCGTTCTCGATATCGTCCTTCGAGAGCACGCCGTGGCCGCTCGCGGCCGAGGCGAGGTCGTCGCCGTTCAAGTCCCAGCCGCCGAAGACGAGATCCTTGTAATCGGCCAGGCCCGCCACGGAGAGGCCGGCGAGCGGCAGCCCGTCGAGCCGGTTCGAGCCGGATTTGATCATCTCGATGCCGGCGATGGCGGTGGTGGCGACGGCGCCCCCCATGCCAACGAACGCGACACCGACGCGGCGACCGGACTGCATGCTCATCGGAAAACGATGTCCTTGTACGGACGCGGGCGGCGTCTTGGGACGGAAGGTTCGACCCCACCGGGGCCGTTCCTAACTGGCTCGGCAGTGCCGCGTTCCAAGCCGAATGCGACAACATTGCCCCACCGTCGCCCGAGGCGCGGCCGGATCGCGGCGTTAACGCGGCCCTAAGAGGCAGGGTTAACTCTTCCTTGACCGTGCCACGCTTGGATCACGGGGCCGTCCCATTCTGGTCACGGCCGGCGTCGATAG